>WNGE01001989.1_pt1 | contig 25459 bp, 31 predicted proteins | sample 5400651 | NCBI WGS metagenome assembly WNGE01 (sample SAMN13153370, study PRJNA577476) | soil metagenome | isolation source: 60 cm soil or saprolite under grassland replicate 2 | place: USA:California | collected 2016-06-15 | reverse complement strand
TCACGGACCGTTCGTCAGTTGTCGCGGTGCTCATCTCGCGCCTGCCTCCTCAGAGGGACTACGGCGCCCTCAGCGTAGCGCGACCCGAACGACTCTTCCCTCCGACGGCACGCCAGCGCTGTCCACCACGACGAGCAGGTAATCGCCCGGTGGCGCCGCGTCGATACGTCAGCCGGGAGCCGGCGTCCAGGCTGTCCCCGGACGCGACGACGGTGAATGCGCTGCCGTACCGGAGCGTCGGGCCGGCCTCGGCCTCGATCCCGACGACCGAGGGTCGCGGCCCACGCCAGAGATACGGCGGGAAGTACCGCTCGGCGTCCGTGTGGACATCCAGCCACACATAGCCGTGCGCATCGCGGAGATCGCCGAAGCCACCGGTGCTGCCCGCCTTCACCACGGTCCCGTCGGGCTGGAGCAGGGCAGTCGAGTGGTGGCGCCGGTCGGTGGCGGCGCGTGCGGCGGCACTGAACGTCTCGCTCTCGGGGTCGAACAGCTCGGCGTCGTAAACAGGGCCGCTGTTCTGGTCGCCCCAGCCACGCTCCGACCCGCCGCTGACCAGGACCGTGCCGTCAGCGAGCAATGTGGTGTCGCACAGGACCCGGGCGTGGCGCAGCGGCTGCGTCTGTCGCCAGCCGGGCTGGGTGGTGAGCGCCCGGGTCATGTCGAGATCGAGGATCTCCGCGGTGGCGGTGCTGGCCTGATCGGGGTCGAGCGAGCGGTAGTCGGTGTTCGACTCGTGCTGGCCGCCGACCGCGAGGATCCTCGCGCGGTTCCCACCGGGCTCGAGGGGGAGCAGCACCATCGAGCCGTACGTCGGGTAGCTGCGGGAACCGAGGGTGTGCATGGGATAGAGCGCGTCCGCCCGGTTGAGCGGGCCCGTCGCGCCGGGCTCATAGGTGTACAGCCACGCCCGGTTGGTTTCGACGAGCGCGATCACCGTGCCGTCCCCGGGGGTCCTCGGGAGCACGAACACCGCCGGGTACGTGGCCAGCCGCTGATCGCCCGGTGCGAGCCTGGCGTCGTCGACGAGCGTCACCGGGCCCGTGTCGAGCATCCGCCAGGTGGCCGGGTCGAAGACCGCGTAGTCGTTGTTGATCTGGTTCCAGTAGCCCGTGGCCTTGTGGTCGTTGAGGTTGCCCTCCAGCACGCCCCTGCTCCCGGAGGTGATGAGCATCCGCCCGTCCGGGAGCCCCGTCACCGTCGGGTACCACCGGATCGGGTCGAGAGGCTGGGGGACCAGCGTCCAGCCGGCCGGTTGCACGGGATCGTAGACGTGCACGTGGCCGGCGTTGTCGGAGGGCCCGCCGCCCGCCCTGCTCTTGGGGATGATGTGGCCCCCCACGACGAACAGGCGGCCGTCCGGCAGGTGGGCACTGCCCGAGCAGAAGATATTCATCTTGTGCGCGCCGGGCGCCGCATCCATCGGCCTGTCCCGCACCAGCAGGGTATCGACGTCAAGTGCCCGTGACTCGACGTCGTCCAGCCCGAAGACATTCCACAGCCACTGGCCTGGCCGGAGCGGGTCCGGCTCCGGCGACCCGTCGGCGTTGCGCTGCCGGGGCGGGGACCACATCTCGATCTCGGTATGGCCCACCTTGCGCAGGAGTGCGGCATGGACGGCGACAATTCCCAGGTCGAGCCAGGTGTCGTTGGGTCCGGCCGGACGCCATTGGCCCCCGGTCGGCTCGATCCACGCCTCGACGGCCATGCTGCCGTAGGGCGTGCTCACGGTGTGCCCAGGGTGAGCGGCACAGCCTCGCCTCTGCTGGCGACAGCGGGCGAATTGTCGATGCCGAGCCGCAGCCAGTGGCGGCCGGCGCGCACCTCGGGCAGCGACACGTCAAGGTGCTCCAGCTCGCCCGCGGAGCTGCGCGTCCGGCCGGTCCCGGCGCCGAGGACCATTCCACCTGCCACGGCAAGCGTCGCGCCAAGTACCGTACGACGCTTCAGGAAATCGCCGGCATCGTGCATCCCGGGTCCTCGCTCCTCTCGTTCGCATGGCTGAGACCGGCGGATGCTACACGGAAAGCCCCTCAAGGGTCCTGAAGTTCTCTAACCAGTCTTGACCCAGGTTGCCGGCCCCGGGGCGAGAGGCCGCTCTCCCCGGTCAGGGTCTGGCGGACCAGACGCCGACGCGGCGGAACTCGAGGGGGACGTCGACGACGATGAGCTCGGTCGGGGCGGCGGCGCGGACGTGGAGGGCGTCCTGGCCGGTCACCTTGGCGGCGTCGCCGGTGGCGACCGGCTCGGCGCCGAAGGTGGCCCGGCCGTCGATCAGGTAGGCGTAGGCGCCGCGGCCCGGCCCGACCTCGTGGCGCACCTCCGTGCCCGGGTTCAGGCGCGACACGAGCACGCTCGCGTTCTGGTGCACCTTGACCAGCGAAGGCCCGCGGCGAGGGCCGACGACCTCCAGGAGCCGGTCGGTCCGGTCCTCGACCGTGAACACCTGCTGCTCCACCTCGGGCTCCAGATCGGGCGTGTCCGGCAGGACCCAGATCTGGATGAAGCGCACCGGCTCGTCGGCGGAGGCGTTCTGCTCCGAGTGGTAGGCGCCCGACCCCAGGGTCATGCGCTGGACCGAGCCGGCCGGCAGCGGCCCGGGCGGCCCGCCCACGGAGTCCTCGTGGCGGAAGGTGCCCTCGACCACGTAGGTGAGGCCTTCGACGTCCTTGTGCGGGTGCAGCGGCCAGACCGCCCCCGGGGCGAGGCGGTCGTCGTTGCAAGCCCGCTTTCCAGGTTACCGGGGTCGGCCTGCCGTTCGAGATCACGGTGAAGGCGGCGTAGCTGGCACCGAACATGCCTGCCAGGCGAGTGGCTATACAACCCAAGAACAGACTATGGCCACCATCGACCGGTCGCTCTCGCTCAAACGTCGCGTCAACGCCGTCGCAGGATCCAGCGGCGCCGCGAGGAGGCTAGATCCCTGTCCGCGACATCGACCATACGGACGAGGGCCTCGTACATAGCCTGCGTGGATGCGATCCGCTCGTCCTGGAGGCGGAGGGGCAGGCCGAGCGTGAGTCGCTGAAGTTCCTGGATGCGGGGCGTCGTCGACTCGTCGACCATCGCCTCGGCGAAGATCCTGCACGCTTTGATGAACTCCGCGGAGGTTACGCGCAGCGAGGTACCAGTGACCACCGTGTACTCGGATTCGGCCTCGACAATCTCCTTCTGGCGTCGTAACGAGTCCTCGCTACCCGGAGCTGGCGTCGTCAGAAGGAGATAGACGATCCGCCGAGCCAGCCGGATGGCCTCGCCGTAGCGTTCCTCGCGTTGGCGCAGGCGCTGTGCACGTCGGCTCAGGCCTGCGTTCAACGCGACGCCCGCGAGCGCCGCGCTCGCCGAGATGATCGCCGGGATCGCTAGCGTCGCGATCGACGGTCCATTGCTCACGAGTCAAACCGGTCGTGCTTCCGCATAGGACTGCTCCTCGCGCGTCGAGGGATGGAAATGATGGCGAAGATAGCGGCAATTCTTACTGTTCAGATCCTAGGCCGTGATGTCGTATGCCGGCTGGTAGCCGTCGAGGCTGAGGTCCTCGTAGACGACGGTCGGGGCGATCCGGTTCCAGCGGTGCCCGAGCAGGAGCGCGAGGCCGGCTGGAGCGGCGAGGAACAGGTGGATACGGCGGGCAGCCGTCTCACGGAGCAGTCTCCGCATCTCGTCCCTGATCCCGTGCACCGTCCCCACCGCGTGGCCGCCGTCGGCAATGCGAGCAATGTGAGGACCGCCAGACAACGCCACACGAGCGACCGCATCGACTGGCAGCTGGGTCGCGCGAGCGAAAGCGATAACGTCCTCGATCGGCTCAGCGGCCACAGCCAGCGCGACGGCCAGATCCTCGCCCTGCCCCAGCCTGGTGACGATGCTGGCGTCGATGCTGGTGGTCCGGGGAGTGTCATCGCTCGACCATGGCTGCCCGCGATGCCCGCAGGCGAGCTGCACGCCACGGACCTCGGCGAGGGCGTGGCCGGCAGCCAACCAGGTTGCGAGCCGCATCGCGCCCCGCACGACCACACGGCGGTGGCCCGCTGCGATCAGGCGGTCGGCGGCTTCGCGCAGCTGGGGGTGCATCACCTGACGATAGGCATCCGCCTCGCGGGTCTTGCGTCGGGCCCACGGCTCGTCGCCCTGGAAGAGGTCGACCCAGTCGAGCGCCTCGGTGGCGTCCTCAGGCAGCGGATCACGAGCGATTGCCTGGATGAGCAGGGTGGCGGCCGGGTCGGCGGCCCGCAAGTCAAGCCCGTCGATGCCGGCTTCCAGCTCATCCGCCGAGAGCTTCCGACGCCCCTCGAGCACCCACCGGCGCATCCGGTCGACTCCCAGGCGGATCGCGCCGACGTCGTTTCGCAGGCCGGCCGCCAGCATCAGGTCGCCCGCGTGCTCGGCCTCGGCCTCGTAGGGACGGCCGACCCGGAAGTACAGGCAACCGAGGAGCTGGAGGAGCTCTTCTTCGTCGACGTGGAGGTGCTTGGCCCACACCGCTCGAGTTCTGCCGATCGTGCTGTGGCTGGCCGCCTGGCCAGCAACGGGCATGAGCCGCGCGGTGATACCGTCGATCTCTGTAAGGAACCTGTCGGCTGTGTCGACCGCGCGGTTGGTGATGAGCTGCATGTGCGGCTCTGTCTCACTGCCCAACTGCCGCCAGCTGGCGTGGAACTTCTGGAGCATGCTCGTGCCGCCTGGGGCTGTCGTCTGGAGCAGGTAGCCGCTGTTGAGGGGCGTTGAGGCGTCGACAGCGAACCTGACCTGGGTGAACTCGTGTGGCGGCTGGTCATAGCGGACGACGACGTCATCGACGTTGCCGGCGCCGATGGCTTCGAGTTCGATGGCGATCATGCGCCGGCCCGGCAGGAGGCTGCGCAGCGCCCGGTTCCAGGCGACGAGGTGCTGGTAGTCGTCACCAGCTTCCCGAGCACCGCTCGCGCTGCGGCGGATCTCACTCATCCTGGGTTCCTGGCCGACCGGGGTGCGGTGATGATCATATGGGCAGCGTGGACGGTGGTGGGCGTGATGAGCCAGGACCACAGCAGCGGCTGGTACCAGCCGCCTGGAGGGTTAGGCGTCACGATGAGCGACACGATGCGCTCGAAGTCGAGCTCGTCGTGGGCGAATAGGTTTCGGTAGGTGGTCATGTCCTGGGAACTGGGGGCCGGCGGTCCCATGGGGTGGGTGTGCCATTCGCCAAGCCACACGCTCCCGTCGTGGGCGTAAGCCTCGTCGGCGAGGCGTTGGGCATGGGCGAGGTCGCGCCTGAAGCTGTCGGAGCGGCGGTCGGCAGCAGGGCCAGGGTCCCCCGCGGTGGTGACCTCGATGCCTCCGTCAGCAGCGGGGTCGTGGCCGAGCAGGATGCCGCCCGTTTCTCGTCCATCCGTCGAGGCGGGAGCCTCCGCGATGATGATCCGCAGCGCGTCACCGCGGATGCGGACTACGGGGGCGTGCATGTTGGGCAATCCTTGCGGCTGGGCCCGACAGGGCTCCACCGAATGTCGCCGGCCCGCTCGACGTCGAATGGGGCGGGAAGGTCGGGGACCGGGCGGAGCCCGATCACGGCGTGGTCGTCGGGAAGCCGCTGGTTCTGGTGGCCGGCTCGCTCCAGGATGGTCGCAACCGTCGCCTTGGCGGCGAGATCGGCGACGAGCGCCAGGTCGCCCGGCACGGCCGTCATCGGGAGGTGGCGGGTTCCCGTTCCGTAGCCGCGGTCAAGATGCGGTTCTGGATCGAACGCGCCGCTTTCGACCAGGTGGGCGCGGTGGCACAGTAGGCACCCGGTCCCGGGCCGCAGACGCAGCACCTCGCCGATCGCACCGTCCTCGAGCACGCAGGCGAGCACGGCGGGCACTGCGGCCCGTCGCGCCAGATGACTGACGACCCGGCGGGAGGCGACGCCGTCGGCGGTGCAGAGCACCGCGGTGCTGCGGGCGAACAGAGGGCGCATGACGTCGGCGTCGTCGATGACGTCGAGCGGAAAGGGCTCGACCCGCAGGTGCGGATGGCGGGCCGTGAGCCACTCGGCCATCGCGTTCACCTTGTGGCGACCGATGTCGCGCATCGAGAGGCGATGGCGGACGACGTTGTGCTCCAGCAGCCGATCCGGATCAACCAGTGCAAGCCTTGGGAGCCCGTAGGTAGCGAGGGCGTCTGCAGCAACGCTGCCGATACTCCCCGTCCCGATAATTGTTACGAGACGGTCGTTGAGGTCACCGAGCGGCCAGGTGTCACCGAGGAAGTCGAGCAGCGGCCGGTTCTCGACGACATGTACCAGCCCCGGTTGTGCTCCTTGAGCAGTCACCCACCATGCAGACCAGTCGAGGCCCTGATCCGTGCGGGTCAGCGTGAGGACCGGCATCGGCCTCTCAGGTGGTGGCCGCCGCCACCCACCGTGCACCAGAGCTTGGAGGGCCTCAAGGCGCAGGGAGAGGCGCTGGGCGAGCAGCACCCGGTGTATCACGTGCAGCTCGGGATCGACCCGGTACCAGACTCCAGCGCCTCGGATCACCTGAGTGCGCAGGTAGTGGTTTGCGGCCCAGGCCGGCCGTTCCTCGTAGCGGACCTCCTGCTTTCGTGACGAGCCCGCAACCACGACAAGGTTCTCACGGGGATCGGCGCGCAGGTCGAGGGTCCCCCACGACGAGCCCCAGGCGTCGATGCGGGTGGCGGCTTCCGCTGGTACAACCATCATTGGCAGCCCGGTCATCCGGCACCCTCCCTGCCGGGGGAGGCCGGGGTGAGCAGCTCGTCGAGGGAGTCGTCGGTGACGATGCCCCGTGTCGTCATCGCAGTGATACGGCCCTGCTCCATCAGCAGGTATTCAAGGAACCAGCCGGCGGCCTTGACCACGAGATCCGCCGCGGTGTCGGTGGGGCTCCAGTCCCGTGCCTGTTGCAGCAGGCACAGCGAGCCGTCGCCGTTGACATGCCAGTCCTGCTGTGTGCGGTACATGGGGTCGGGTTCGGGCTCGATCGGCCGCACCGTGGGCTCGACCATGGGATGTGCCTGGGAGTACTCGACGCGGATCCGGAGCCGTCGCCCGTCCAGGAACTCCTCGAGCTGCTCGGGTTGAGGCCGGGCGAATGGCCACGGTGGAACGACGCCCGCCCAGCCGCCAGCGGGGTCGTCGTCAACCCATGCCAGCTCGGGCGCCACCTGCGCCATCGCGTTCTTCTCCCGGGCGAGCTGTTGAGGCTCCGCGTCAAGCCAGCTCACCCGCTCCCGGCCGGGCACCTCGGTCAGCCCTGCGGCGCGTCAACGATCGGGCGCTTGGGCCGCAGCAGCGGGACGGCTGCGATGCCGGACTGGCCGCCCCCGTCGCAGCCTCCCGGTGGCTCGGGGTAGATGTCGCCGAACAGCTTGTGCCACAAGCACATCGCCCTGTCAGTGTGGCTGCGGCCGGCAGCATCCACTGCCCGCCAGGCGGTGTCGGCGGCCGCCTCGAGCAGATCGTGGGCCTGCTGGCGGTCCAGGTCGGGCTGGATCTCGCCACACAGACCCGCCGGGTCGCATACCGGGCTCCAGACCGCCTCCGCCGCCGCGGTGAAGAAACGCTTCAGCGCCTCGGGGCGGGCGCGGGCGGGCAGGTGGTGCAGGGCGAGGACCTCGAGCACCAGCGGCTTCATCGCGCCCCCGTTGTCGGCGCCCCAGCGTTTGAGGACCCGGACCAGCTTCGCGAACTGGTTCCAGGCGGCATGCCGCTCGGCAACCAGGGACATGAGGTACTTCGGGTCGCTCGCGATCCACTGCCTGTTGCGCTGCTCGGGGATCCAGATCCCACCCCCGCTACGCGCCAGCGCCGGCGTGACATCGACCGTGAACGGCTTGTCGGCGTTGGGATCGTCCAAGAAGCACTTCACCGCATGGTTTTCCAGCCGGGTCAGCCGCACCTCGACGCCTTCGGTGCCGTCCGAGCCGAGCAGCTCCTTCACGAGCTCACGCGTGTGCTCCAACGCGTCCATAGCGGAGTCCCCCGGATCGCCCCAGCCGGGGTGCGCTTCCTTGTCGAACTCGACCACGACGTCGACATCATGGATCGGGTCCTTCTGGGTACCGCGAGCCAGTGAACCCGATGGCCATGTGTCCGTCACGTCCTCGGCCTTCTGCAGCGATGTCCTGAACAGGTTGCGGCGTCGACGGGCCTCCTCCATGGCATCTTTGGGAGCATTGACCTCCACCTGCAGATCATCGAAGCCGGACTCGACACTCAATGGCATCTCCTTGCAAATCACTTCTGAACTACACGGATGTCATTTTGCCAGCCTTTCAGGCTACACCCCGCCCCTTGCTGAGCAAGCATGTCGGTGCAGGGGAACATCGAGGCATGCCTTGTCAAACCCGCCAATGCGCTCTGGTCGGTGCTCAAGGCCAAGGTCGCGGCGTGCGCCGCAGGGATGGGGCTCGCGGGATCCGGGATGCGGCACGTCAAGCCGTGAATGTGACTTCTTGACCTGCCGGTCCGAGACCCCGACTATAACGGCATCGGGTGGACTCAACCGGACCCAAGGAGGTCGCAATGCAGGTCCAACGAGCGGTTCAACTGGAGCCGGTGGTGACGCGCGCCCACTGTACGGGCGAGTACGGCTGTCCCGGAGTGTACAAGACGGACCGGGGTGATCTCGCCGTGCAGGGCCGGTTCCTGGAGCCTCGTGAGCTGCCTTCTGGGGCCGTGATTCCTGCGGGAGAGGCCCTTGTTGAGATCCCACGCGACCTGCTCATCGCAGCCGCCCGCCGACTCGCTGCGGGCGGGCAAGCATCATGACCTCACGGGCCTCCGCCTCGGCGGCGATGGCTCTCGACGACCTCCGTGAGCTGTTCGAGGGTGCGACGCACTCGGTGTTCCGCCTTGAGACGCTACCGGTCTACGAGGTCGGCGAGGACATCGAGCGACAGCGCGCGTTCGCTGCTGAGGGCTGCCTGCCGCCACCCAGCCCGGACAGGATGGCGTTCATCCGGCGGATGCGGGAGCGGACCGAGCGCGTGGCATGGTCCCGCGTGCACGTAGTGGACCAACCCCTGACCGCGTACCTCCGCTACGAACTTGCGGCCTACGCCGAGAACGAGCAGGGCGGCGAGCAGGTGTGGATCGCCGAGCGGGCGGCCCATCCCGGCCTCGCCGACCTCACCGAGGACTTCGTGCTCGTCGACGACGAGGCCGGCGTCTGGTTCCGCTACGACGAGCTCGGCCGGCTGCTCGGCTACGAGCGCGTCGCACCCGAGGACCTCGGCCGCTGCCGCCAACAGCGGGATCTCGCCCTTGCACACGCCGTCCGCCTCGGCGAGTATCGACCACCGTCACCACGAAACTGACATCCTCCACGACCGGTCCCGATGGCTGACCCCGATCTGCTTGCGGCGCGGCGCCGCCTTGCCGCCGAGCTGCGGCGACTCCGCCTGAACGCGGGGCTGTCCACCCACCAGGTCGCCGCCGCGATCGGGGTCAGCCAGTCGAAAGTCTCCAAGATCGAGAACGGGCACCGCAGCGCGTCGATCCCCGATGTGCGCGCCTGGGCAGCGGCAGTCGGCCTCACGGGCAGCCGCGTCGACGAGCTTGTCGACCTCGCTGAGCGTGCCCTCACCGACATGGTCGCCCGCCGAGCCATCCTCCGCGGTGGCGCTCCCGCCCATCAGCGCCGGTTCGGCGAGCTGGAGCGCGCCGCCGGGCTGATCCGCGAATTCGAGCTGGTCTTCATCCCGGGACTGCTCCAGACCGCCGACTACGCCAAGCAGGTGATGGCTTCCGTTCGGCCCGACCGCGACCGTGACGACCTCGGCGCGGCGGTCGCCGCGCGGCTTGACCGCCAGGCGGTCCTCTACGACGAGACGAAACGGTTCGAGTTCCTGCTTGCTGAAGGGGCGCTGCGCTGGCGGCTCGGCGCGTTGGGGTCGCATCTTGCCCAGCTCGACCGCCTCGTGGCCGTGTCGACGCTTCCGAACGTTGACCTTGCGGTCCTCCCCCAGACCGCCCCGGTCCTGACGTGGCACGGTCACGGGTTTGTGATCTTTGACCGCATCCACCTTGCCGATGACGGCACGGCCGATGGCGCCGATGACGAGGGCGACCAGGGCGGCGACACGTTGGTGTACGTCGAGACGCTCACCCAGGAGCTGCGGGTCACCGATCCGAATGACGTGGCGCTCTATGTTGACGTGTTCGAGCGGCTCCGCAGCGAGGCTCCCGCTGGGGAAGACGCCCGCCGGCTACTGGCCAGCGTCACGGCAGACCTGCGGCAGCTCGACATCTGAACTGACAACGAGCGCCTGGACACCAGCCCCTTGAGGCGCGGTTGTGCCTGCCTGAGGGCACACAATCGGCGATTCGACCTTGACTAGTACATCTAAGTACACTGATGATGACGATCGAGTCCAACACTGGATTGGGGTCGTCCCCTCGGATGTCGTCGGGTGACAGGGAGGCGTCGTCGTGAGCGAGCGGACTGCTGGCGCCGGACTGGACGCCGGACTGGACGCTGGGGCGGCGGCGCTGGCGGTGCAGCGGGCGATCCGCGCCGCCACCACGGCCGGGGCCGGGGTGCCGGCGTGGGCAGAGACGGTGGCGGGGCTGCTGGACGCCTGGTCCCAGCAGCTCGAGGGTGGGCGGTCTGCCGGGCTGGCCGGTACCGCGAGGGCCTCGGGGGTGTGGTGGCGCGCGCCCGGCGGGGTCCTCGAAGGGGTCGAGGTACCGGCCGCCCCGCTGTCGGCCCATCCGCTGCTGGTCTGGCTGCGGCTGCGGTTCGGGCTGCGCCGCTGTCTTGCCTGCGGGCGGCTGGGCGGCTACGGGAGCCTTCAGCCCGCCAGCCCGCTGGTCCCACCCGCGTGGGCGCGGACGTGGCGGTGTCGTGACCAGCTCGGCTGCTGTCAGCGCCGCATCCAGCGGGAGGGGCGCAGGTGACCGCGATGGCCGAGCAGTACGCCACGGCCGCCGAGCTGCTGCGCCGGCTGGCCAGCCGTCCTGGCCGGCTGCCCGGCGACGACGGCGACCCGGCCACGCTCACCGACGCCCTGGAGGTGGCCGCGCAAGCGTGCGAGCAGGTCGAGCAGGTCGAGGCGGCCAACGAGGCGCGCATGGTCGCCGAGCAGCAGTGTGAGGAGGCGCTGCTGGAGGCCGCGCACCTATGGTCGCTGCCGGAGCGGGCGGCCGAGGCCGTCGACACCCGCCTCGCCGCCCACGACGCCGATGTGAGCTGGGAGACCGGGACGCTGGCCTACGAGCTGCGCCAAGCGCTGGACGAGGCGCCGGATGACCTTGGTGCCCGGCTCGGCGCTCGGCTGCTTGGCGAGCTGCACGCCGCCCGGGTGGCGCTGCGCGCCGCTTCGGGGCTGGCGGCGGCGGTGCACCGCGGCGACGCCACGGCAGTTGGCCAGTGCCTGGCGACCTTCCAGCACGCCAGCCGCGGCTGGCTGGTGGTGGCCGGCACGCGCCGGGCCGTCGGCGAGGTCGACGTGGCGGCCGGAGGGGAGCCACGATGAGCGCCAGTCCAGCCCAGCCGTCCAGGGCGCCGGGTGAGCGGACGCTGCTGGAGGTCGCGCTGGCGCGGCTGGACGACGCGGCGCTGGCGGTGCTTGGCAGCCAGGCCACCGTCGATGAGCAGCACGAGATCCTCGGCTGCCTGGTCGGCGCGCACAGCCTGCTGGCGGCGCTGCTCCGGGTGGACCCGGCCGCGGTCGACGAGTTGCTCGCCCGGGCGGTGCGGCTCGCCCGGCGCGTGAGCCGGCCCAAGACCGCCGCGGCCGACAGCGTCTGGCGTGGCGGCCAGCGGGCCGGTGGCGAGCCGGTGGGGACGCCGGCGGGCCGGCTGCTGGGAGTCGGGCCGGCGTCCCCCACCACCAGCCTGTCCGCAGTCGAGGTCGATGTGGAGGTGGCGCGTGCGGTCGGCGCGTGAGCTGGGCCGTGGCGTGTGGCGCCGCGCCGGGTGGCGCCGCGGCGTGGCGCTGCTGGCCTTCGCCTGCTACGCGGTCATGACGCTGGGCTGCGCGGCCGGGATCGTGATCGGCGTCTGGCACGGGCTGCTGACCGTGTCGCTGCTTGGCACGGCGCTGGGCGTGTACTACGCCAGCGAGCTGCGGGTGCTGCTGGTGTGGCTGCGGCTGCCCGACCCGCGCTGCCCGCCGGTCGGCCCGGCCTGGCACGTGCTGGCCTGCGCGGCGGGGTTCGCGCTGCTGGCGGTCGGCGCCTCGTGGGCGTGGCGGCCGTGAGCGGCCGGCCCGGGCCTGGGCGGCTTCAGACGGCCGCGGCGCTGCTCGCCCACGCCCAGGACCGCCTGGCGCAGCTGCCCGCCGGTGAGCAGGCGCACGCCGACCGCTGCGCCGAGGAGCTGCGCGCGCTGCTGGCCCTGCGCGGGCTGCCGCCGAGCCGGCTGGTGCTGCTCGGCTTCGCCTGTGGGGTCGCGGAGCTGACCCGGCTGCTGGGGCAGCTCGCCGAGCCGGTCACGCCACAGACGCGCAAGCAGCTCGGCGACGAGCTGGTGCTGCTCGCCGGCCGGCTGGCCCAGTCGCGGGTCGCCCCAGAGGATCTTGAGCGACTCTGGCACGCCGACCCCGACCCTTCGGCCTCCGGAGGCGGACGGTGAGCCGCCGGCCTGAGGTAACCCAGCGGGAGCTGTCAGCGGTGCTCGGCGACCCGGCAGTATCCCTGGCGGCCAAGGGCGTGCTGTGGCTGCTGCTGGTGCGCCCGCCCGGCACGGTGCTGACCCGCGGAGAGCTGTTCGAGCGCAACGCCGACCGGATGGCCGCCATCGACGCCGCGATCATGGAACTCGCCCGTGCCGGGCTGGCGGTGGTCGTGCCGCCCAAAGGGCGCGGGCAGGGCCGCCGCAGCGGCGGCGTCAAGCTGCCCGCCCGCGTCGCCCAGCCGCAGCCGGAGCCGGTGCTCGGCTCGGCGTCGGTGATTGGCGCGCGGCCGGCGCCGTCGTGGTGGGACGTGTGGCAGACGCCGGTGACGGTGCTGCCCCCAAGCCGAACCGATCGACTGGGACCACGGGAGGAGGTGATGCCGAAGGGGTGTGCTCCTGCTGAGGACCGGGCGCGTGAATCCTTATAAACCAGGCTACCCGGCTTGTGTACCCCACGCGCCCGGCCTGCTCACACCCTCACACCAGTCTGCACGCCCCGAAACGCCGGCCTGCACGGGGCAAGAGAACTCCCCCAGGACGTAGCTGATCCGCTACCGGCGCCCGCCCGTGGGGAGAGCGGCCGTGAACGACGGGCACCAAACGCCTTGAAACCTACACCCGCCGAACCTCGAGCTGCTGCCGGACCTGCAAGGGAGCAAAGCACCACGGCGACCCTGAACGCGAGTAGCCCAGGCGCTGGAAGCACCACCCTTGGGTGCCTGGGGGAAGGGGAAGCGTCAGGGCAGCCGGTGGGCTCCCGGGACGTCCCGAGGGCCAGGAGCAAGGGGACTCCTGCCCTCGGGACCCACCAGGCCCAGCCACCACAAAGGGGTTCGGCAGCCGACACCCCGTTGGAGGACGCGATGCACACCCTGTTGTCCGGCTTCGGCATGACCGCGGTGGCGCTGCTTGGCCTGGCCGCCATCCTCGCCCTGCTGCTGGTGGTCAAGGCCGAGGTCCGCTGCCTGGTCCGCCTGAAGGTCCAGGCCGGCGCTTTGGACCCCGACGAGCAGCCGCCCCGCTTCTTCGCCGACGTCGACCAGCGCTACCACACCTGACTACTGTCGGGCGGCCATCCCCCGAAGGAGGTACCCGCATGGCAGACACCGCCACGCTCCACGCCCACCTGCGCCCCCAGCCCGACCCCGCCGCCGTCCGCACCGTGGTCGTCTACACCCGCACCGCCAACCCGGGCAAAAGCGGCCTGCGGCTGCTTGGCCGGCAGCGCGCCGGCCTGGAGGCCGAGGTCGTCTTCCGCGGCTGGGCGGTGGCCGCCTGGGTCGAGGACCCGCACCAGTCCGGCACCATCCTGGCCCGTCCGGGCCTCCGGCAGGCCCTCACGTTGCTGGCCGCCGGGCAGGCCGACGCGCTGCTGGCCGCCGACACCACCCGCCTGGCCGTGGATCTCGAGGTCGCCGGCCAGCTCGCCGCGCTCGCCGACCGCCACGGCTGGCAGCTTGTCACCCTCGACACCCTCGACCGTGTAACGCGCCCCGGAGGCCGCGCCGCAGGCGGCGCACCGGCGGGCAGTGGGGCCAGGGCTGCCACACCACACGACCCCACCCCCGCCGGCTAGACCCCCACAGCCATCACGCACGCAGAGGCCCGTGCTCATGATGCCCGACGGCCACGCCCGCGGCGGCGGGCCTGCTGCTAGCGCTCGCCGCCGGGGCCGGGTGGCTGCTGACCGGCCCGCACCCACCCCACACCCCGGACCTGCCGGCCGCCACCGTGCCGGCCCGGCCGGTCTCCCGGCTCGAAGCCGCGACTCCGCCGGCCCATCCGGCACCTGCCCACCAGCGGCCCACCAGCGGCCCACCAGCGGCCCACCCCGCCCACCCTGGTCCCGTCGCCTGCGGCCGTGGGGGCGGTCAGGTTCGCGCTCGGCCAGGTCGGCACGCCCTACCGGTGGGGCGCGGAAGGGCCCGGCGCCTACGACTGCTCGGGGCTGGTCTTCCGCGCCTGGCGGCACGGCGGGCTGGGCTGGCCGCGCCTGTCGGCTGCGGGCCAGTGGCGCTGGCTCCACCAGCGCGGCAGGGACGTCCCTGGTGGTGCGCCCCAGCCTGGGACCTGCTGGTTTACGCCCACAACCGGCACGACCCCTTCTCGATTCACCACGTCGCCCTGGCGGTCGGTGCCGGCCGGATGGTGGAGGCCGCCGCGCCCGGCGTGCCCGTCCGGATCACCCGGATCCGCCGGGCCGGCGTGGTCGCCGCCGCCCGGCCCGCGCCGCATCCCTGACCTCGTCGCAGACCCTGCACAAAGGAGCCCAGCATGCCGCCAGCACCGCCACCGCAAGACCCGACCAGCCCGACCGCCGTGCAGCAGGTCACCACGGAGTTCCTCGCCCTTGCCGACGGCACCGAGTACACCATGACCGTCCGCGGGGACTGCATGCGCCCCGCCGGCGTCTTCGACGGCGACTGGGTCATCCTGCGCCGCCAAGACCACGCCCACGACGGCCAGATCGTCGTCGCCCAATACCCCGGCGAGCCGCCCGGCACGCGCTGGCTGGGCCTCAAGCACTACTCCCGGGCGGGCCAGTGGGTGCGCCTGGCGGCGGCCGACTCCCGCTACCCGCCGGTGGCGTTTCACCCCGACGAGGTGCTGGTGCTTGGCGTGCTGGTCGGCGTCCACGGCACCACCCCGCTGCCGGCCGACAGCGAGGTTGGCTGCCCGCTGCACCAGCGGTTCCTGCGGCCCGAGGTGTGCGCCACCTGCGCGGCGCTGGCCACCACCAGCAGCCTCGCCGCCGCCCGCGGCCGCGACGTCCCCGACCAGGCTGCCGCCGCCCTGCCGACCGTGCTTCCCGCGGTCGACCCGGACGGCCCGCTGGGGCCGGACCCCCACGACGCCCGCCTGCTCGGCCAGCTCGCCGCGCGGCTCCTCGACCAGGTCAAGCACGCCAGCGGCACAATCCGTCAGGTCGTGCTCGACCTGGACGACCTCGACGACGCCAGCGACCCGATCGACGTCTACAACGCGCTGCTGCAAGGCGCCGGCGCGTTCACCCAAAACCAGCGGCTCCGCGCCTACCTGGACCGGCTCGGCGGCGAGCACGCCCTGGCCGCGCTGACTGCCGCGCAGATGTGGGAGCTGCTCAGCCACGCCTGCACGGCGTTGGAGCGCCACCCCGACCTGTCCGACGCTGACCGGGAGCTGCTGCGCGTGCTCGGGCAGATGAGCGAGCTGGCCGAGACCCCGATCGCCAGCGTCCCCGAGCTCGGCGGGGAGCTGCTCACCGAGCTGGAGGCCGCCCGCCAGATCGTGGCCGCCCTGGCTGCCTTTGAGGAGGCCAAGGCCGGCAGCGACCCGCACCACGTCACCCACTGCCAGCAGCTTCTCGCCGAGGCCCGCGAGGAGTACCGGGAGGTGGTCTCAGGCCACGTCCATGCGCCCATCGGCCCGTAGCCACATGCCCCGAAGGTGAGGTGATCGTCCTGTCTCCCGCCGACGCGCCCACGCCGCGCCACGCGTTCAGCCGGCTGCGCCGCTCCCTGGCCAGGCTCGACCCGGCCTTTCGCCGGGCCCGCCCGCATCGGCGCGGCCGGGCTGACCGCCGACACCGACGCCCTGGACCCCGACCAGCCCACCCGCTTCGTCCACCCGACCACCGCGGTGCTGCTGCGCGGGGAGACGACCTGGCCGGCGCTGGCCGCCATAGCGGCGACCTGCTTCGACGCGCTGCACGACACGCCGAGCTGGAACGAGGACGACGACCAAGGCGCGGCCATCGAGGCGTTCAACGACGCCCTGGACGCGCGTTCGCCGCGGTGGCCGGCTGGGCGCGGCCCGGCGACGGCCCCGACCCCGAGGCCCGCGTGGTGGTCGCTGGCAAGCTCCAGCGGCTGCTCACCCGACTGCTCCGCGACCAGGACGCCGAGCGTTACCGGCAGGACCGCGGGCGGTAGCGGCATGCCCACCCCACCCGATCGCAGCGCCAGCAGGAGCGCGGGCGCGGTGCGGCCGGTCGGGCTGCGCCTGACCTGGCACCGCCACGGCGGCGGCCTGCCCGACGGCGAGCCGGGCACGGTCGCCGTCGCCGGCCGCGAGCTGCCCGGGGTCCTGCCCGCCGGGATCCCCGCCGCCACCCTCTCGCGCTGGGCTGCGACCACTCCGACGGCCACGCCAGCCTGCCGGCGGCGGTCACCGACCTGGCCGCCACCCGCCGGCCGCGCACCGACCCCACCGTCCCGGACGCCCCACACCAGGAGGGACAGCGCCGTGCGATCCACCGACACCGACCGCGACCACCCTGCCGTCCCCACCCTCGAGCCGCCCACGTGCCGGCCCGGTGAACAAGACCACTTCCGCAGCACCTTCCAGCTCGGCGACGTGGTGCGCATGCCCGACGGCGCCTTGGGCCGCATCACCGCGTTCGACACCACCTGGTCCCACGTCCGGGCAGGCCGCATCGTGCACGCGGAGCCGGTCCTTGCCTCCCTGGCGCCGGCACCGCCCAACGCGCGGCTCTACGGGCACGACGCGTGCTGGGAGCACCATCTCGCCGCCGCGCAGCCGGGCGACGTGGCGGCGCACATGGCCCTGTGCGACGGCTACCAGTGGGGCCAGGTCAACTGCTGGCGGCACGTGCCCGCCACCCGGGACCGCCCGCCCACGGCCACGGCCAGCACCACCCACCCGCCCCCCGGCGCTCGCCCGGCCGGCAGCCGCCACGACGACGGCGGCGACGAGCCGGTCCGGCGGGCGTGAACCCCACACCCAGCACACGAAAGGCGAGGTTGCGCATGCCCACTCCACCAACCCCCAGCACCCGTCCGGCCGCCACCGTCGCGCCGGCCGGCCCGCGCTACCGCACCCCGCTGGCGCGACCCGACGACCCCCTGACCGCCGCCGCAGCGCTGGACGGCGCCACAGACGTGGACGTCGCCTACGTCGCCTTCCTGTTTGCCCGCACGGCCCGCATGGCGGAGCGGGCGATCCGCGCGGCGGTCGCCGCCGGCGTCCAGGTGCCCGGCTGGGCCGGGTCGGCGGCGTGGCTGTACGACTACCACGCCTGGACGCTGGGCCGCGCGGCCACGCCGGACGCCAACACGGCAGGCCAGGCCCGCACGGCGCAGGCGCCCCATGGTGGCGGACGCTGACCGCCACGCCCGCCCCCGCGTCGAGGCCGCCGGGGAATGGCTCGCCGCCCGCTGTCCCGCCCCTGGCTGCTCATGGCAGGGCAGCAGGCGGCGGACCCTGGCACGGGCGCTGGCGGACTGGCGCGCCCACCAGCGCACCTGCCCCCAGCTCGGCTGGGACCCGCCAGCCCGGCCCGCCGACGAGGGCAAGCGGCCGTGAGCTGGCACCTCGACCCCGGAACTTGCGGTGGTGCTGGCGCGGCTGGCCGCCGTGTTCGGCCCGTGAAGGTCCTGGAGGTCCGCCCCACCCCGCGCCGGTCCCGCCGGCCACACCCCGCTGGCGAGCGGGCACCGGCCGGGATGGGGCAGGGCGCGCTGGACCTCGGCGGCCAGCCGGGAGGTGCGGCGGTCGCCTGACGCGCTCGACCCCGCGTGCACGGCTCGCACGGTCAGCCCACCACCTCGCCAGCCCACCAGCAACCGCCGCCCGGCGCGGTCCACGCCACGCCGGGCCAAGACCAGCCCGCCGAGCCCAGCAGCCCCCGCGTCCTGACCGGCCCCTCCCGATCCCCGCCGTCCGGCCGCCCCAAGGAGCCCCGGCCATGCCCCAACCCCCGCGCCGTCGCGGCGCGGCGCCGATCCCGCCGCCGCCGCCCGCCGAGCTGCACCGCCGCTACGTCGCCGAGCGGCGCAGCCTCGACGACCTGGGCGCCCGCTACCACGTCTCCGCCTGGACGGTCAAACGCTGGCTCCGCGCCGCCGGCAGCCGCCGCCAGCCGGCCAGGTGGGCGACGAGGGTCACCGCCGCGGACCTGCACGCGCTGTACGTGCAGCAGCGGCTGACCATCGGCGAGATCGCCGCCCGCGAGCAGGTCAGCCCCAACACGGTCTGGCACGCGCTCCAGCACCACCAGATCCCCCGGCGCCCGGCCGCCCGGCGGGCCGGTCGGCCGCCCGAGGTGGCCGAGCTGCGCCGGCTGTATGTGGAGGCGGGCTGGTCGCTCCGCCGGCTCGCCGGCCGCTACCAGGTCAGCTACACCACCATCCACCAGCGGCTCACCGCGGCCGGGGTGCCGCTGCGGCCGCGCGGCGCCCAAGGCCGGCGCCGCGCGGCCGGGAACGCCGCCACCGGTGCGCCAACCGGCGGCTAAGTGCGGCTGGCCGGGCTGCCACGCGCCGGCCAGGGTCGAGGTGCTGGTGCGCGTGCCGGGGGAGCCGCCGGGGCTGGCACTGCGGGTGGGCGGCTACTGCGTGGGCCACGCGGTCATCGTCGGCGTCCAGGCGCAGGCCCGCGTTGGCGGGGCGCTGTGGTACGCGCCGCTGTCGAACCGCGTCGACGGGGGCTCGCCGGGGTGGAGCTGACGCGGCGCTGGACGGTCCCGCCCTCCGTTGAGGTTGCCGGTGAGCGTCCCGCTGCGGCTGTCAGTGACGTTCCCGGTGACCTGCCACGGGCGTCGCGCTCGCCACGGCCGCCACGGTCGTGGGCCGCGACGGCGGGCACGCAGACACCTCCCGGCGGACCCCGGCCCGTTGCTCACCGCGACGCGCGTCGTTTCCCCGCGGCGGCCAGCAGGACCTCGATCTGGGCGCGGGCGGCGCGGATCGGGCCGCGGCCGCGGTCGAGGATGGCGCCGATCATCGCGCCGTCCAGCAGCACCTGGACCTGGACGGCGAGCGCGTTGGGGTTGTGGGCGCCGGCGCTGGCGGCCAGCTCGCCGAGCAGGGCGCGCATGGCAAGTGGTCCTGCTCGCCGCGGGTGCCAACGGCATCTCGCCGCAACCGTCGGCCTGGCCGTGGCCGCCGTGCACCGCTGGCGGCCGGTCGTTGGCGACGCCCGCCATCCCGCCGCCTCACCACCCATCGTGACGTCAGCTGATGCGGATGCTCGCCGGAGGATCTCCCTCGGACGTCGGGCTCATTTGACCTGCTCGAACACTAGTTCGATAATGAGGAGGGGCGAAAGACGAAGGAGTTGCCCAACCGAGAGGATCGTTGAGTCGCTCAGCCACTTTCTTGGCGTCCAATGGCCACGAGCCGGCGCTGCCGACCGCCTCGGAGGGCCGAACGGGGGAATACCCAACATGCCCACGCCTTTTGACTTCGACGACGACGCCGTCGAGCAAGCCCTCGAGGAGCTGCTCCGAGCGTTTCGTGAGAAATTCGGTCGAGATCCTGGGCCAGATGATCCGCTGTTCTTCGACCCCGACGCTGACGAGCCCCGCCCTTTGAACCGGGTCGCCGTCGAAGCAGGCGTGGTTGAGGCCATGGAGCGAGCAGGGGTCTCGCCGGCGCACATCTACGCCTTCCAGCAGACGGGGATCATCCCCGCCGAGGGCGTACTGAAGCACCTTCCCGCCGAACGGCTCCAGGAGTTCTACCTGGCGGTGCGGCGCTACGAGCGACTGCATCTGAGCGCCGAGGAGAACGCAGGGATCGACGTTGCGGAAGCCCATGAGACTGCGGTCCTCGCCGTTACGGCGATGTTGGAGCGTGACGGCGACACGTTCCGCAAGTTCTTCACTCACGGCGGGCCCCTGATGAAGGTCGTCCCGCTTGCGTGGGTCCGCAACGCGCGGGATCACCTGCCCGGAGACCTCTACCGGTGGGCCATGGCAGAAGGGGTGGACTTCGCCGCGCGGAACATGCCTGTGCCGATTCGCAGGGCGGCCGGCGAATGGCGGTCGGTGCTAGGGACTCGGCCAGGCGCCCGTTCTCGTCCCCACGACCAGATCTTCGAGAAGTACGGGGTTGGGGAAGCGGTCATTGCCCTGTTCTGCCTGGCATGCGGGCTGGTTCGCACCGTCGGTCGCGGCCACCCGCAGTGGCTGCACAATCTTGATGACGGCCAGGAGCACGGGCATGCCAACATCCCGGCGGATGAGGCGGAGGTGTTTGTAGGCGAGAAGATCACGCAGCGGTTGGACTCCGAGCCGGGTCTGATACGGCGCGCTCAACGAGCGTTGCGGGACACGTCGGATCTTGATCCGGAGCTGTTTGCAGAAGTCGCCGAGCTTGAGGCTGACACGCACACGCTGGAAGCCGCCCTGGCCGCGTCTCGCACAATCTGGCCGATCCTGTCCGACGATGCCAAGCGGTTGGTCATCCTGTACCTGATCAAGTGCGTGACGATCAGGGAGCCGTGGCTCCCGCTGGAGCAACAGATCCAAATCACCTGGCGCCTCTGAGAAGACGCCATGGCAAGAGGTTGCCTTGCTAGTCGAAGTCCAGCTCCAGTCCCAGGCCGTCGTCAAGCTCGCGCCCGTCAGCCGGCTCCGGCCACGCGGGCGTCCCGAGCGCGGCCAGCTCCTGGGCCAGTGCCCGCAGGCGCACCGCCTCCTCCGGGACGCCCAGCGGCAGGTGCACACGGCCGTCCTCGAGATCCGCACGCTCGTGCGGCTGTGCGGTGCACAGCAGCTCCCATCCGCTGCGCAGCAGCGGGTCGGGCCCGACACGCCTCGTCGTGCTCCAGGTCCGCCAGCCGCTCGGTGGCCGCGTGCTTGCGCGCGTCGCGCGTCCAGCGCTGCGCCAGCGCCGCCAGCGGCTCGTGCTGCGCGTGCTCGCCGGTGCACTGGCTGTCGCGGTCGACGAACACGTGCAGCTCCTCCACGCAGCGGGTCGCCATCGAGTAGGCCGACTGCCGCGAGGTCTGCCAGCTCCCCGGCAGCACCAGCACCACCGGCGCCTGGCCGCCCTGCAACCTGAGCGCATGCCCGGCATAGCCCAGTCGCAGCGGCTGCGCCCACGCCCGCCCCGCCAGCTCCACCGGCACCTGGCGGCCGTCGTCGCAGCGAATCGTGACCCGCCGAAGGCCAAGGTCGACGTGGACGACGGTCCCGGCGGTGCCGTTGGCGACCCGCTCGCCGCCCTCCGTCCGGTAGCCGCGGATGAACCGTACGCGGTCGCCGACGTAGACCTGCTCGCGGCGGCCGGCGTCGCGGTCCACCAGCTCAGTGCTCGGCCAGGACAGCTCCCCGGCCTGCCGCCGGCGGGCTTGGCACAGGCTGTTGAGGGTGTCGATGGTGTGGTTGGCGGTGTCGGTTACGATCTTCACCCCCTCCAGGCCACACTGGCGGCGGTGGCGGTCCCAGGCGTGCACGACCTCCTTGACCGCGGTGGAGTCGTTGGGGACCAGGTGCACCCGGCCGCGGGCGTCGAGGTTGGCCAGCGCCTGGTCGGCGTGGCCCTGGCGGAGCAGCCGGCACACCTCCCGGTCTTCAGGGTCGCGCTGGCGGACGACGGTGGTCAGCTCGGCGTGCCCGCCGATCGCCTGGTCGACCGCCGCGTGCCAGCCGGCCGCGCCGACCGCCTGCGCCTGCTCGGGGTCGCCGAGGGTGCGGATGATCGCCGGCCCCGCCGCCTGCAGCAGCCGGTGCATGCGGTGGGTGTCGACCATGATCGCCTCCTCCACGATCACCACCGTCCGAGGATCTGGCCGCAGCCGGCCCTGCTGGACGGCCTGGCAGAACCCCTCGACGGTGTAGCCCTGCTCGAGGCGGAGCTCGCGGGCGGTCCGCCGAGCGGTGTCGGCGGCCGTGCTCACGGCGACGACGGGTTGGCGGTTGCGCTGGTAGGCGCCGACCACGGCGCGCACGGCGGTGGTCTTGCCGGTGCCGGCCCAACCCTCCAGCGACGCCCACCCCACCGGCTGACACAGGTGCTCGACCGCCGCGCGCTGCTCGGCGGACAGCGCGTAGCCGGCCTGGCGGGCGACCTCGGCTGCGGCCCGCTGGAGCATCGCCGTGGTGGGCGCCGGCACGACGCTGGCGGTCTTGGCCGTGGCCGCCTGGACGATGGCGCGCTCCTGGGCCAGCAGCGCGGTGGTGGTCAGCCGCGGCTGGCCGTCGGCCACCACCGGAGCGAGATCCGGCCCCTGGAGGAACCGCGCCAGGAACCCGGCCGCCTCGTCGGCGGTGAGCAGCCCAGCGGCGCTCTGGAACACCATCTTGGTCACGGTGGCCTCGTCGAAGGTCGCGTCCTGGCCGGTGAGCCCGTCCGGGCCGAGCAGCCGCGCCCGCACCGTGGCCTCCCGCTGGTCACGCGGCGCAGCAGCGTGCCCCAGCGTGCGCTCAGGACACGGCACCGCCAGGCCGTGCCGGTCCAGGACCTGGCGGTAGGCGGGCCAGTGCGGCGCCCGGCACCCTGGCGTCTTGGCGAGCCGGTCGTGCTGGGCGAGGCGGCGGCGTTCCAGCTTGGTCGGCGGGCGGCCCTTCTCGGCCTGGGACCGGGCGGCGAGGCGGTCGATGTGGCGGTGGCGGCTGGAGAACAGCTCCAGCAACCGCTGGTCCACCCCTGAAAGCTCCCACACCCGGCCCTTGCGGGTGTCGTGCCAGTCCAGCCGGTAGCCGAGCCGTTGGAGCTGGGCGGCCAGCTCACAGGCGTAGATCGCCTCGGTGGTGGCGCCGAACTGGAAGATGGGCCGGGAGTCCACCGCCAAAAACCGGCCCTGTCCGGGTCTCGGCTCGCACCAGGCCAGGTTGAACACGAACACGTGGGAGTGCAGTTGCGGATCGGGCGGCCGGTCGGGCTCGTGGGCGACTTCGGGGCTGGGCCGGCTGGTGTGGTGGGTGAAGCTCGCCACGGCAAGCTCGCCGGGCGTTTGGACCTGCTCGCCGTCGATGGTCGGCCGGCACGCGGCCACCCGCCGCTCCAGCTCGGCCACCGTCACCCGGACGGCGGCCAGGTGCGCGGCCTCAAGGTCTGCGCGGTCTTCGGCGGGCACGAACGGCAGGACCGCGGAGACCGACTTGGGCGGCGAGAGGTTGCAGTCGATGCCCGGCACGTGCGCCCCGCCGCGCGTGACCAGCTCGCCGGTGGCGCGGTCGCGGCACCGCGCGTGGGAGGGCTTGACCAGCCGCTGGCCGGTCAGCGGGTGGCAGCCGGCCGCCAGCCGCTCGAACGCCCGCCGGTCGAGCTGGTCGAGGCCGAGGCGGGCGAACAGCTTGCCGTGCAGCTCCACCTGCGCCTTGGTGGGGGTGCCGTCGCGGGCCAGGTAGTAGTCGGCGTACTGGTGGCCGCCTTGCAGGTAGCCCCACAGCCGCCCCGGCCCGCCGAGGGCGACCGGGTCGAGCTTGCGTGGCGTGAACATCCCTCATCACCCGGCTATGGCAGGCCCAACCCGTCGTCGCGGTCCAGACCGTGGTGGGGCAGCTCGACGACGTTGCCGGCCTGCTCCAGCACCACCAGGGCGTCGAGCCCGAAGGTGGCCAGGGCGCGGCCCATCAGCACCTCGGGCATCGGCGGCGCCGGCACTGTGCAGCGCTCCTGCTGCCAGGCCAGCTCGCCGGCGGCGAGGCCCTCGCGGTGGTCCCGCAGCCCGCGCCGCAGCAGCACCCCGGCAAGCGCCTGCTCCTCGACCGTGCGGGCACGCTCGGGAAACTCCGTGCGCTCCAGCGCCTCCCGCCACGCCTCCTCGGTGCGCGGGTCGCCGAGGTGGGGCATCTGGCCGCCGTCGCGGACGTGGCGGACCAGGCTGACCGCCCACGCCGTCAGCGTCAGCGAGCGCTCATACCGCACCAGCTCGCTGCGGATCAGCTCGCCGATGGCCGGGCCGGTGGGGACCTCCAGGGCGGCCCGGCGCATCCGCTGCACGGTGGGGCCGTCGTCCCAGGCGATCTCCCAGCCCTGCCGGTGGCCGCCGTGGAACCAGCCGTCGGTCCAGCGCACGTCGACCGCGCCCGGCTCGAGGTCCCAGTAGGTCCACAGGGCCTTGGCGAGCGCGACGGCTTCCCGGCTGCGGCTGGACATCCCGATCACCACCACCGCTCAGCCTCGGCACCCGGCCACGGCCGAGGCTTCGCCCAAGCCAACCTCCTGGCGCTCACCGTGAAGCTGACAGACCAGCCCGCATCGGCAGCGCCACCGGCAGCAGAGGGCGAGCAAAACCGGCAGCACCACCGGCAGACAGGAGGAGGAGGAGGGCAACAACCAAGGCCACCAGCACGACCGCACCAACAGACACCAGCGACCCAAGCAAGAGCGAAGACCCGATCGGCAGACGCGGTACGCTGTCCGGCTGCGCCGGGACAGCTCACCGGGCGGGGAACGGCCTCGCCTTCGGCGCCGCGGCCGGGACCCTGCACCCGGCCGCGGACCGGCCGTTGCCGCGGCCAGCCGGCGGATCCCGCGGCGCTGCCGGGCCGCGTCAAGGACGCTGCACGGTCCTTCGGACCGGCCTGCGGCCGCCCTTGACCCGCCGCCGGCGCCGCGGGGCGTGGCCCACACGCCGCCCCTGGCGGGCGAGGGCACGCCGCCCGGCCGCGACCAAACCCCGATGCCGCAGGAATATTCCGCAGGAATATGAGTAGCAGGCATCAGCAAGCGTTGGCGCGCCCCTTCAGGCTTGCCAGCGGCAACCTGGCTACCGTTGGACAGCCGCACCCTGGGCTGCGGCTTGCTGGGGATGACCGCGGCCGGGCCCTGCCTTCCCACCACCTGTTGGCCGCCCGCGCCTTCCCAGCGCTCGCAGGGGAACTGACAGCGGGCTCACTGCGCAGTTCACAGATGCTGGTCAGCGGCTTGGTGCCGAGGATGTCCTTCGCTGTTGAAGTCAGCCGGGTTGGCATTGAATCCGGGCCATGTGGGAGTTCGCGCCAGCGCAATTTGTCCGGCCGGGCTGGTAGGTGTGGGCCTCGTGCACGGACGCCAGGTCCGCTCGCGGCTGCCGTGCCTACTGCTCGTCGAACCTACCAGCCAGCCCTGCTGCAGCCCCTATCCCCTCCAGGTGACCAGCGGTTCCGGAGGGCGCAGGCGCCTGGTCAGCCGGCCGTGCCATGG
>WNGE01001988.1_pt1 | contig 25460 bp, 24 predicted proteins | sample 5400651 | NCBI WGS metagenome assembly WNGE01 (sample SAMN13153370, study PRJNA577476) | soil metagenome | isolation source: 60 cm soil or saprolite under grassland replicate 2 | place: USA:California | collected 2016-06-15 | reverse complement strand
ACGGGAATCACCGCGTCCACCGGGCCGACTACGGCGTGGCTGCCGCCGAAGATTCCGCCGCTGCAACCACATGCTCCAACCGCAACCACCAGCTTCGGAGAAGGCACAGCATCAGAAGCGTTTTTCAACTCCGCTGCCATGTTTCGGGTAACTGGGCCGGCGACCAGCAGCATATCTGCATGCTTCGGGGATGCGACAAAGTGAATTCCAAATCGCTCCAAGTCGTAGTAGGGGTTTGTGAGGGCGACGATTTCTGCTTCGCAGCCGTTGCACGATCCGGCATCGACTTGCCGGATGTTCAGCGCCCGCCCGACCAAGGATCGAATCTGCTCTGCTGCCCGAGATAAGGCAGGCTCGTCCTGGACAACTTCGGCTCGACTCTGGAGGTCCCAGCGCCGAATCAGCCCCTCCTTGCTCACACCGCAGCGGGTGACTTTTTCCGCGTACCGGAACGCCCCATTGCCCGCGGCGACGCAGCGGGGGCATCCAATACATTCACCGTAGTTAAGAATCAGATGTGTACGCCCGGCTGCCTCGTCAATTTTCAATGCCGATGTGGGACAGGCGGCTGCTACGCGACGCGCAATCTCGTCGGTAAGCAAGTGCGGCTGGACCTCCGGCATGCGGCTTCCGGCAGCGTTGGAAAACAATTCGCTGACCGAAATCAGCACCTGGGGGCTTCTGAGACTGCGCTCGACGGCGTCGCCGATCATCTTTCACACCTCATCGATCACATCCGGAGTACGAGAGATTGAAGCTCTTGTTGATCAGGGGGAAGTCCGCAATGATGTTGCCGGGCATCGCCAAAGGCAGCGCCGGCCAATTCTGAAATGAAGGTGATTTGATGTGGCAACGCGCGATCTTCCCGTCGCGTATTCTCACCCAGTAAAGAAGCTCGCCCCGCGGCGATTCGACAGCCGACAAAGCCTCCGCGTTTCCCGACGGCGGCACGGGGACAAGGACCGATCCCGCCGGAAGTTCCTTCAACGTTTCATTGATCAGATGCGTTGAGATAGCGGTCTCGTCGATTCGAACGCGCGCGCGTGCGAGCACATCTCCGTACTTGTAATGTGGGACGTCCACGGTGATGTCGCGATAGCGTCCGCTGGGATGATCGCGACGGACGTCAAGTCTAATTCCGCTGGCGCGGGCCGCCGGCCCAACGACCGCCAACTGCCTGGCGATTTCGGCGGTCAGGATTCCCGTGGATTCAAAGCGGTTCTGAACTGACGAAGTGTGCAGGATAAGGCGAGCCATCTGCGCGAAATCGCGGGCCGCGGCCGTGACCATCCGGCTGAACTCACCCGTTTCTGCGGCGGACAAGTCACGGGTGACGCCCCCAGGCACAGCCATGCCGCGCCAGAAGCGCGTGCCGAAAAAGCGGGTTGAAGCCTGGAGCAGACTCTCCTTAAGGCGCGTGGTGTATGCGGCCGGCACGCTGAATCCGACGTCTCCGCAGAGCGCCCCGACGTCCGCAATGTGGGCAAGCATGCGCTCCAGTTCGAGTCCGATCAGGCGGATGGCCTGCGCCCGCAGTGTCACAGAGATCGCGAAGGCACTTTCAATTGCCTGGCAGTAGGCCACGGCGTGCGAGAAGCAGTTGTCGCCGGAAACCGACTCGGCAATGATCACCGCGTCCATCACCGGAGTGTTCTCGAAGAGTTTCTCCGTGCCCTTGTGGGTGTAGAAGTGCCGCAATTCGAGATGGAGGACGGTGTCGCCAACCACACTGAAGCGAAAATGCCCAGGCTCAATGATGCCGGCGTGTATGGGACCGACCGGCACTTCGCAAACCCCATCCCCTTGCACTCTGAGAAAGCGGTATTGGCCTTCCGCCCACGGCACATCCGAGGCATCGTCGATCATGGGATGGACATTTTCCGGCCAATTTTCGTGGAACAACAGAGGACGCGGGTCAGGATGCCCGTCGCACTCGATGCCGTACTGGTCATGGAGTTCGCGTTCGTACCAGGCGGCCGCTGGCGTGATCGGCGTTGCCGAAGGAATGGGTCCGGTGACCGGCGAACTAAACATGCGGTATTCGCGGCCATTCACGTCGACCAGGTAGTGAACTCGGCGTACGCCGTTGTCGCCGATGTTGTCAAGATCAGTGCTGCCAAAAATAGAGACCAAACGCGTGTTCGCGGCGCGCAGCAGATCTTGCGCTCGTGATACACCTTCGCTATTGGGAAGGGTCACGGTCATGGCTGCAATACCGCCATCGCTCCCCGCAAAACGGCAGCAAAGGCCGCCGGGATATGTACGCCCAACACCACCAGGCATACAGTGCAAACGCCCATGACGACGAACCAGGAAGCCTGCAAAGCCGGTTGCCGCACGGGAACATCCTCAGGCTTGCCCATGAGCATGTACTGGAAATGGTGGAGCAGCGCGCCAAAGACTACGGAAATCGCCGCCAGCATCAGCACTGCAATGAAATAGTGTGCCGTGGAAAAGGCTCCAGTGAGAATCACGAGTTCGCTGACAAACAAACCAAAAGGTGGCATCCCAGTGATTGCGAGCGCGCCTAAGATGAGAGCGCCGCCTGTCCAGGGCAGCGAAAGGGCCATCCCGCGAATCCGCTCCATGCGGAGGGTGCCGAAGTTTTCTCGAACATTGCCGGCGGTGAAAAACAGAAACGTCTTGGCGATCGAGTGATTGAAAGTGTGGAGTAAAGCGCCATAGAGTCCCAATGCGCCGCCCAGGCCGACGCCGATCGCCACAATGCCCATGTGCTCGATGCTGCTGTAGGCGAGCAGGCGTTTCAGATCGCGCTGCACAATCATCAGCAGGCTGGCGACAACGATGGAAACAGCGCCAAAGATCAGCAACAAAGTATGACTGAAGCCACTGCCGATGGCCCGCGAGGTGATCGCGTCAAGACGCAGCAGCGCGTACATCGCGCAATTCAGGAGGACGGCGGACAAGAGCGCGCTGATGGGCGAGGGGGCCTCGGCGTGGGCATCGGGCAGCCAGCTATGCATGGGCACAAAGCCAACCTTGGTTCCGTATCCGACTGCCACAAAAACAAACGCAAGTTTCAGCAGTTCGTGTCCTCCAACCAGACCCGGAGCGGCGGCCATCAAGGTGCCCCAATCGAGCGCCGATTGGGGGCTGACTCCGCCCTTCACCGCCGCCAGGTAGAGCGCGATCGTACCGAACAGGGCGAAGGCGATGCCCACAGTGCAGACGATCAGATACTTCCAGCCGGCCTCGACCGCGCCTTCGGTGTTGTAGAAGCCCACCAGCAAGGCGGATGCGAGAGTGGTGGCCTCAACGAAAATCCACATCATGCCGAGATTGGCCGAGAGGTATACCGCGACCATGGTGAACAGGAACAAGAACACCAGCCCATAAAACCAGCGCAGAGAAGAGAACCTTCCTTCCGGAACATGGCGGAGGTATCCCGACGAATAGACGAGCACGAGCGCGGAGATCAGGCCCAGACTGATGAGGAAGAACGAAGTGAGGCCGTCGGCGCGGAGATAGCGTCCTGCATTCAGAACGCCCTGGGAATGAATGCTGACCACCGTAATACCGATGGCGACTAATTCCAGCGCGCCCGTCGTGAGGGCCGCGCGCACCACCACGCGCGGATTTCTGCACAGGAATACGAAAAGGGCACCGGCCAGCGGGATAAATAATGGAAGAAGGAGAACCATGCATCAGCCTCTTAACCGCCGCAGCTTGGAAACGTCGAGATGGTCGAAGGTGTCGCGGATGCGAAAGACAAACAATCCCATCAGGAAGACTCCCATCAACAGGTCGAAGACAATTCCGATCTCGATGACCAAGGGCATGCCAAAAGTGGTGGTCAGAGCGGCCATGAAGATGCCGTTGTCCAACACCAGGAGACCGACCACCTGCATCAATGCCTTTTTACGGCTCACCATGAGGAAGCCGCCGGTCAGCACGAGGGCGACTGCGGCCGCGAGCATGGCCTGGTCGCCGCCCAGGACGCCAACATAGGGCCGCACCGCAAAGAAGGAAAGAAGAATGAGTCCTGCGGCAATGAACACCGATTGAGAAGACGAGGTCGAGGAAGAAACGTCGCGCGGCGCTTGCAGCTCTTCGACGATGCGGTAGAGGACATACGGAATCGCGATCACCTTGACGGTTAACACCAGGCCTGCGATCACAAAGCCTTCCGTCGAGTGGTGCATGCGGGACACCGCGATGATCTGTGCGGTGATGATTAGCGATTGCACGCTGAACAAAGCGATGCACGTGGAAATCCGCTTGGCCGCCGCAATCAGCAGCACAGTCATGAACAAGAACACCCCGGATGAAGCCAGAGCCTTGGCCGCAGCTGTCTCAAATAAACCCATCGATCACCTCATCAGCGCTGTAAAAACCACAGCGAGGATCGCCAGCGCCGACGCTACGCCGAGAAAATCGGGAACCAGGTACATCCGCAATTTCGCGACACTGCTCTCCACCAACGCGAGTGCCAGTACGAGTGCGGCAATTTTCAGGAGCAGCACCAGCGATGCGACTGCGAGCGCTAGGGCCGAAAGGCTGCTCGCCATTCCCCAAGGAACAAAGAGCGCGATCAGCAACGCCATGACCATGGTGAGCTTGATGGCGCTTGCCCATTCAATCAGAGCGAGGCTCGGTCCCGAGTACTCCAGCACCATCGCCTCGTGAATCATGGTCAGTTCCAGGTGCGTGGTGGGATTGTCCACCGGGATGCGCCCGGTTTCGGCGATGGCCACCAGGGCCAAGGCGACAAAGGCCAACGCGTGAACGGCTGAGAACTGAAAGAAGCTTTGCCCCACAGTCCACTGCACCATTCCAGCGATACTGCCGGTACGCGCCGCGATGGCCACCGACATCAGCGCCAGCAAGAATGGAGCTTCCGCCAAAGTCGAGACCAGGGCTTCCCGGCTGGCCCCCATGCCTCCGAAGGAACTGCCGCCATCCATCGCTCCCAGCATCAGGAAGAAGCGCCCCAGCGCCAGCAGGTAGACGAGAAGCACGAAATCGCCGGTCACGCCCAGGAGCGCCGAACCGTGCAAAAGGGGAACAAACGCCGCGACCACCAGGGTTGAAGTAAATAGGACGATGGGGGCGAGGCGAAAAACAAAAGAAGCCGAAGCCGGGACGAGGTCTTCTTTACGAAAGAGCTTGAGCAAATCGGCGTACGGCCTCCATACCCTTGCGCCCTGCCGATTCTGGATTCTGGCTTTGAGCCGCGCAATCACACCGCGCACCAGCGGCGCCAGCAGAATAAGGAGCAATACCTGGAGCGCATTCATCGCCAGTGTCATGCCCACCTCATGAACATCAGCAATGCGATCAGGGCCGCGAAGATGTAGAGCAGATAGATCTGAATATTGCCGGTCTGGAGCTGTCGCAAACGGTTCGCTGCTGTGACGATGGCATCAACACCTGGCCGGTAAAGAGATTTTTCAAAAGAGGTAGTGCGAACCGACCGGTACGAGATCGACGCCGGAAAATATGGCTGGTCGGCAGGGAGCACGTCGAGCGTTCGATCCGCCTTATACACCTGCGAGAAGACTCTTCGCAGCGGTTTGGAAAAGGCGGTGGAGGTGTACTGCATGCGCTGGTCGAGACCGGGAAGTCCGCAGGCCCAGGTCGCCGTCAGTTTTTTCGCTCGCTTGAATGCGGCAATGCCAGCCACCAGCACCAGAACAAACAGCGCGATCCAGGGAAGCACGCCGGAAAGGGATGCTGCCGCTGGCGGCAACGCTGCGCCAGGAAGTAGTTCCTCGGTGAGCGTGCCCAGGCCGCGCAGCACCAAGCCTGGGAAAATTCCAATCACGACGCACGCCGTCGCCAGCACTCCCATGCCGGCCTGCATAGGCAGCGAAACTTCATTCGCGCTTCCCGCCTCGCGACTGCGGGGACGCCCCAGGAAGGCAACACCGTATACCTTGGCAAAACACGCGGCTGCCAATCCGCCGATCAACGCCAGTACGCCCGCTGCCAAGGGCAGAACGATAGCTGCGGAGAGACTTGTCATTTCCGAAGCCGCGAGAAAACTGCGGAAGGTGAGCCATTCGCTGACGAAACCGTTGAACAACGGCAACCCAACGATGGAACAACAGGCAATCAGGAACGCGGCGCCGGTCAGACGCATCCGTTTCTGCAATCCACCGAGTTCTTCCAGGTCGAGCGTGTGAGCAGCGTCAGAAATTGCGCCAGCACCGAGAAACAGAAGGCTCTTAAAAATCGCGTGATTCAAGCAGTGGAGCAGGGCCGCAGTGAGGGCGGCCGCTGCCCAGATCGAAGCATGGTTGGCCGTAAACACGAGCGCCGACCCCAGGCCGAGATAGATGATGCCAATGTTTTCGACGCTGTGATAGGCCAGCAGGCGTTTCAGATCGTGTTCCGAGATTGCGTACAGCACACCCAGCAGCCCTGACACGCAGCCTGTCAAGAGCACCAGATATCCCCACCAACTGGGGCCGCCACCGAGAAAATCAAAAGCGAAGCGGACAAAGCCGTAGATCGCGGTCTTGAGCATGATGCCTGACATCAAGGCGGAAACCGGACTGGGCGCAATCGGATGTGCTCTGGGCAGCCATAAATGCAGCGGGACAATTCCGGCCTTCGTTCCAAAACCCACAAATGCGAGCAGGAAGACGGCCGTGCGCAGCGGTGGCGGCATCAAGGTTGCGCTCGCCCGCATCTGCGCGAAGTCGCTCGAGTGCGGCAGGAATAACAGGAAAGCGCCGATCACGGCGGCCGCGCCGGCATGCATCATGAGGAGATAGATAAAGATGCTGTGACGCCGCTGTTCTGAATCGCCGTCAATCAGGATCAGGCTGGCGGAGAACAGGGTCATCAGTTCCCATCCGAACAGAAACGCAAACGCCGTGGAAGCGGTCACGACCAGAACCATCGACAGCAGAAACAGAGGCAAGAGCGCCCACAGCCAGTGCCGGCGCGCCCCGGCATAGTGGCGCGGAATGTAGGAGCTGGAAAACAGGACGACGGGCAGTGCCACAGAGCAAATCAGCAGTAAAAAGAACGCGCTCAACCGATCCACGCTGAGTGCGAATGAGAACGATGCCACTTGAGAAACATCAACCGTAACCCTTTGCCCACCCCAGAACCCCACTGCTGCCACAGCGACCCCGACCGCTAACGATCCCATTAGCAGTACCGGAGGGAGGGCGCGCGCCTTGGTCCACCGGCGGGATATCAAAGTCACCATGGGAACCGAGAGCATTGCAACCAGAAACGAATTGAAGGCCACCTGCGTCATCGGGAAAGCCGTCCGTCCGCTGGACGACCAAATCTGTACAGGCCCCCGGGGAATTCCAAACCTGGGGACAACTTGCGGTCGCCAGAGTCGAGCGCGTTGCTCACTTCCCCCCCGCCGGGCTGAGTTGAGAAAGGAGATCCCTTATGTCTACCAGGTGGTTATTAAAGACCTGCCGGGCGTCGTCCAGCAGACGAAAAATTGCCTGGTCCGGCACTGAGTAGTAGACGTTCTGACCTTCCTTACGACCGATGACAATGCTGCTCTTTCGTAAGATTGCAAGTTGTTGAGAAAGCGTACTTTGTTCAACTTTCAGGCGGGCGCTAAGCTCAGTTACTCCGACCTCCCCGGGGCGCAGAGCGTCCAGTATTCTCACCCGCATCGGATGCGCTAGGGCCTTGAAGAACTCGGCCGTGAATTGTGACAGCTCGGGCATATCTGTATCTATTAATATTTGCATATACCTTCATATAAATCAAGATTACTTTCGTGCCCCGATGTCTGTGGAACTGTAGGGAGCTTACCTATAAGTTACGGGAAGATACCCGGCCCTCCAAATCCTCTCCGTCTGTTTTGGTTTTACAATTTGGGTATGTCTCGCCTCGAACAAATCGCCGACCTCGAAAAGCGTTTTCTTCTCCCAACCTATTACCGTTACCCCGTCGCATTCGAGCGCGGCAAGGGCGTGTTCCTGTTTGACTTCGAGGGCAAGAAGTACCTCGACTTCGTCGCCGGACTGGGCGTTAATGCCCTGGGTCACGCGCATCCCAGGATCGTGAAGGCGATCCGCGAACAGGCCGCCAAGGCCATTCACCTTTCCAATCTCTACTACAACGAATACCAGGGCCAGCTTGCCGAGCGCCTCTGCCAGCTTTCCGGCCTTGATCGGGTGTTTTTCTCCAACAGCGGTACCGAAGCCATGGAAGGCGCAATCAAGCTGGCTCGCCTCGCCGGACACGAAGTTGGAGGCGACGCCAAGTATCAGCTCGTAGCTTTGGAGGGTTCCTATCACGGTCGCACCTTCGGTTCGATGTCACTGACCGGTCAGGATAAGTACCGCAAGGGATTTGAGCCGCTATTGGAAAACGTAAGCTTCGTCCCGCAGAACGACGGCGCAGCCCTGCGAGCCGCCGTCAATGCCAACACCTGCGCCATTGTGCTCGAACCGATCTTCGGCGAGGGCGGAATTCTGGAATGCTCCACCGAATTCCTGCGCGAGTGCCGCAGCCTTGCCGACCAGCACCAAGCCGCGCTCATCTTCGACGAGATTCAGTGCGGACTCGGCCGCGCTGGCACCATCTTCGCCTTCCAGAGTTTCGGCGTTACGCCCGACATCGTCACCATCGCCAAGCCCATTGCGGCCGGAGTTCCTCTGGGCGCCTTCTTGGCGCGCGAGCCGTTTGCCTCTGCGATCTCGCCCGGCCAGCACGGCACCACCTTCGGCGGCGGACCGCTCGCCTGTCGCGTCGGACTCGAATACCTGGCGATCATCGAAGAAGAGCGGCTGCTCGAAAACGTCGTCAAGGTTGGGAACTATCTGCATCAACAGCTTCAAAGCTTGGTCGAGAAGTACGCCTCCACGAGTCAAACCCGCGGCCGCGGATTTATTCAGGGTTTGGTGCTCGACATTCCCGCTCGTCCGTTGGTGGAACAGGGCTTGGCCGAGGGCGTTTTGTTCAATGTCACACAGGACACCGTCCTGCGCTTTCTGCCCCCCTTTGTGCTCCAGGAGAAACACGTCGACAAAGGAATTCGCGTGCTGAAGAAACTGTTGGGCGAGAAGCGGAAGAAGCGGGAGATTGCGCAACCGGTGGATCGCGCCATCGCCTGATCCGAAGCGAAAGACGGGAAAAAGAAATGGGGAGCCGAAACTCAGCTCCCCACAGAAGCGACAGAGGCGATATCACTAGATAAGACTCCAGCGGGGAGATTCCAGTTGCCCACCGAAGAAGAAAAAGCTGAACCACCTTTTCTCTCACCGAAGAACGCTTCCGAGCCCATCATCGAAGAACTCTGGGTGCCACTCGCCGGCAGCCGCATGCGCTACCTGAAAGCCGGATCGGGCCCCGCGCTGATTCTGGTACATGGACTGCTCGCGTATTCCTTTTCCTGGAGATTTACCACTCCGGTGCTGGCGGAGCACGCCACCGTTTATGCGATGGACAGTCTCGGGGACGGCCTTTCGTCCAGTCCGCCGGGGATGGACTGCAGCATGCGCGCCGCCGCCGAACGGCTCCTGCAGTTCGTGGTTGCGCTCGGCATCGCCGAATTCGACCTGCTCGGAACTTCTCACGGCGGTGCCGTCGCTATGCTCGCGGCCGCCATCTGTGCCGAACGCCATGACCCGCGCCTGAAACGTCTGGTGCTGGTCGCACCCGTCAATCCCTGGTCTCCCCATGGAAAGCGGCTCGCTCCGTTTGCAGGCAGTCCCTTCGGCTCCTTTCTCTTTCGTCATACGATTGGCCGCTGGCACTTCCTCGATTACCTTTGGCTGCGCCGCTTGTTCGGAGATGGGGCAAAGATCCCGCCTGATTCGCTCGAGGGCTACCGCATGCCCGTGCGCGAGAACCGGGCCTTCGAGCACGCTTTGCGGATCGTCAGCACCTGGACAGCGGACCTGGCCGAACTTAAGCAGGTGCTGCCAAAGATTCGTAACTATCCCACTCTGCTGCTTTGGGGGACGCGCGATCGCGCCGTCAGCTTCCGCTCCGCCGAGCCGCTGCAGCGAAATTTCAGCGACGCTCGCCTGGCAGCCTTCGAGGGCGTCGGCCACCTGCCCTACGAAGAGGCCCCGCAGGACTTCAACCGAGCGCTCGTCGACTTCCTCTACCGCGAGAAGCAGGCTTGACGCAACCACCACCACGTGTGTTCTGCTAGACTTCGTCTCCCCGTTCATGCACCACACCATCTTCCACTCGCTGCGCACTTTCGTTGCCGACTACGGTTACTGGGCGGTTGCGCTTGCGTTGCTGTGCGAGAACGCCGGAATCCCCGTGCCCGGCGAAACCACGCTCCTGCTCGCGAGCTTCCTCGCCTATTCTGAACACAAACTCCAACTGGGTTGGATCATCGTCGTCGGCGCGTTCGCCGCCACCCTCGGCGACAACTTGGGATATGCCATCGGCCACCATGGCGGGCGTCCCTTGCTCGATCGCTACCAGCACATCTTTCGCATACCTCAGCGTGCCCTAAAACGTGGCGAAAGATTGTTTGAGCACTACGGGCCCGCTGCAATTTTCTTCGCCCGTTTCATCTTCGGCATGCGCGTTTTCGCCGGGCCGCTTGCCGGCGTACTCCGCATGCCGTGGCGCGCCTTTGCCGTCTTCAACCTGCTGGGAGCGATGAGTTGGGTCAGCGTGATTGCCAGTGCCGGGTATCTGTTTGGGCGGCATTGGGCGCTCCTGGTGCGGACCGTCCGCCGCTTCGATCTCGCGGTCCTAATCGTCTCCGTGGTTGTGATCCTGTTCCTTTGGTGGAGACACGCCCGCCAGAGCCCGCCGGAAAATCGCTGAAACCTGTCTTCCGTCACTTCCTGAAGTGCAATCGGCATCTTATGCTGAAGGAGCATGACCCGAGCCATCAAGAAGGCGCTGGTACTGGTGGTGGGATGGGTCTTCATTCTGCTTGGGATGGCCGGACTGTTCTTGCCGGTGTTGCAGGGAATTCTGTTCCTCATGATCGGATTGGTGATTCTCTCCACCGAGTACGTGTGGGCGCATCACCTGCTCGCGAAGCTTCGGGCACGATTTCCCAAGCTTGCGGAAACGGCCGATGGGGCGAAAGAGAAAGCCACGCACTGGCTACAGCGCATCTACCGGCGCGAGGAAACAAAGTGATCGGGGAAAATGGACAAAATCCGCGCGCCACGGCCAATCTGCCGCAGACCGGGTTTTCGCAGATCTGGGTGCGATTCCTGGTTGCGATCCTCGGTCTGTTGCTTGCCTTTGGCGCCGCCCTGTTCTCCACCGTGTCGAGCGAGTCAGGCAACATCTGGGCCACCATCATTCTGGCTTCCGCGGCGCTGCTGCTGGCTACATTTGTCGGCTTGACCACCGTCCCCTATCTGGCTCGGCGAGTCGTGGCGGCGCGGGTCCGTGACGCGATGGACTACGAAGTCACGCGCGCCGGATTGATCTACATCCTGATCGCGGTCGTAATCGGCATCGCCGCCGTCAACACCGGAAACAATCTGCTCTACGTCGTTGTGGCCGCGCTGATCTCCGCCATTCTGGTTTCCGGCATTGCTTCGGCGCTCGTCCTCCGCAGCCTCGAACTCGATGTCCACCTGCCGGAGCATGTCTTCGCGGGACGTCCCATGTTGGCGCGCTTGCTCTTGCGCAATACCAGCGGCTGGGTGCCTTCCTTTTCCGTTCGCGTCGTACCCTCCAAGCGCAAAGCCGTGAAGAAATGGCGCTGGGAAGCCTACACGCTGGGGTGGCCTCGCAGCCGGGCGCCGGAAAACCAGTGGTTCCGTCTCGCCGACCGCCGACTGCGCCGAGTGACCGAGGAACTCGAGAAGCCCATCCTCACCCAGTCGGTCTATTTTCCGTTTCTCCCTGCCGAGCAGGAACTTCGCGCTGATCTGGAACTGACCTTCCCGGCGCGCGGACGATTTCGCGAGAAAGACTTCGGCTTGGCCACTCGTTTCCCGTTCGCCTTCCTCCTGAAGACGCGGCGCATCGCGCTCGCGCGCGAAATTGTCGTTTATCCCACCGTCGAGCCTCCCGAGCAATTCTTCGAGGTGCTGGCCATGGTTACCGGGGAGTTCGAAACTTTTATCCGAGGCCGCGGCTACGATCTCTATCGTATTCGCGAATACATGCCGGAGGATTCGGCCCGCCACGTGGACTGGAAAGCTTCCGCCCGCACCGGCGCTCTCAAGGTGCGCGAGTTCAGCCGCGAGGACGAGCGCAAGCTGCGCATTGTTTTTGACAATCCGCTGCCCGGAATTCTGACGCACGATTTCTATGAGCGCGCCGTGAATCTGGCGGCTTCCTTAGGCTGGCATTTCTCCCACGAGGATGTGGAGCTTTCCTTTGTCGCGCCCGGACTGGAACCCACCCCCGACGTGTTCGCTTTTCTCCGTTACCTGGCCCTGGTTGAACCCCAGGAGGCAACCTCGGTTTTCCAGCGCCTGCGCGCCAGCGAAGACTATAATGTCATCCTAACCGCCCGCGACCGGCCAGAACTGCCGCCCGCTTTGGCGGCCAGATCCTACGTCATTTCGCTAGGTCCGGCTCGAAACTCGTAGTTCTCGCCTCGCCGTGTGCTCAAAAAACAAGCCGGCACGAGGCTCCTCACCATGCTGCCAGCGCGTTTTTTCTCTTTCCCCCGCTGGCTTTTCGACATATACTCCGCCCGGATGTAGGTGTGCAATCGCGTTTTGTTCCCTTCGTCGCAGCCTAGCGGAAACTATTTTACCGGCGGCTGTGCCGTCCGGCACATGGCAACGGGAGGCACAAATGTTCATCCGAGATCTGCTCCAGAATCAAGTCACCATCTCTGCCCAGACCCACCAGACCGTCCTCGAGGTCGCTCGCCTGATGGTGGAGCACAACATTGGAGCAGTGCCGGTCCTCGCGCAGGGAGAACTGATTGGCATCTTCTCCGAGCGCGATCTGATGAACCGCGTCGTCGTCGAGCGCAAAGACCCCGCCCGCACCCCGGTCAGCGAGATGATGACCGGAGATCCGCTCACCGTTCAGCCCAGCGACAGCCTGGAAACCTGCATGACCCTGATGCGGCGCCGCGGGTTTCGGCATCTCCCCGTTTGCAGCGGACGCGAACTGCGCGGTGTCGTCTCCTTGCGTGATATCCTTCTCCACGACCTCGACGAAAAAGACGACGAGGTGAGGATGATGAGGGCTTACCTGCATTCCACTCCCGAGGCGAGCTAGACCCGTGGCCTGCTCGATGTTGACGAGAAGGTAACGTTACCAAGGTTACCTAAGTGGGTTGACCCTGCAGCGGAACTGCTTTAGAACAAGGATGTAGAGGTCCAACACGGGTTCTTGTGTGAATAGCGAGACCATTCTGTGGTGCCTCCACCCGATTCTCCAGTCGGTGGTGGCCGTCGTGCTCTGGCGGCGCGGGCTGCACAAGAAGTTTCCCGTGTTCTTCGCGTACCTGATCGCGCAGAATGCCTACTTCGCAGCTTGTTTCCCGCTCCGGGGCAATTACAACTGGTACTTCTGGGTGTACTGGCTGGGGGCAGCGATCTCCGCAGTTCTGGGTTTCAAAGTCATTCACGAGATTTTTCTCGACGTGTTCCGGCCGTATCATACCCTCAAGGATCTCGGTACGGTGGTCTTCAAGTGGGCAGGCGTGGTGATGCTGTTGGTCTCGGTGGTGGTGGCATTTTCCGACTCCTTGAATCGCGATCCCCTGGTCCAGGCCGTGGTCACACTCCAGCGCTCAGTGCGGCTCGTGCAGTTCGGCCTTACCCTCTTCCTGCTCCTGTTTTCTCGCTTCCTGGGGGTTTCACGGCGCCAGCTTAGTTTCGGAATCGCGCTTGGCTTCGGATTCTTCGCGAGTACAGAGCTTTTGTTTCTCGCGCTGGCTTCGGGTGGCTTTCTGCACAAGGAAGGGTTTACCCTCGCCAACCTGGCGGCCTACAATCTCTCGATCGCCATTTGGATCGGCTACTCTCTGACTCGTATCGAGGCCCGCCACGCAGCGGCGAACCCTTTGCAGACGCAGCGCTGGGAGCAGGGCTTGGCGGATATTCAACATCCCGTGCCTTCCGATTCCCTGATCCCTATGTTCGAGAGCATGGTGGAGCGCGCGATCTCGCGAAGTTCGAATCTGGACCAAGAACTGCCCATGCGCGAACAACTGGCGCAGCCGCCGAAAAGCTTTTCGACCGCATCTTCAGGTTCCGGCTCCAAAATGCCCGGCTGACCCTAACGAATTTACTGAAACCTTACAGTACTATTACCCGGAGTGCCCAATTTGTTTACAAGGGCATTACAAGAGCTTGTCAAGAGAAATCTTCTCCTCACTTGGGCCATTAAAAGGCCCTTCCTCCGATACCGTCAAATTTCTTGAACAATTACATTAAGGGATCCTCGCGGAGCCGCATTTAACGCGGGGTTCCGTGACCGGGTGGTTGTGGAAACTGTTCTGGGCGGGCACCTTTCGAAACAGGATTGTGGTCGCGCGGTTTTTCCGCGCCCAACTGAGTCTCGACCATATTGGCTGTATAATACACATCCGCAGGGGCTTACCGTCTCCCGGGAAGTCTCTGATGACCCTAAGGAGAAAGACAATGAAGCGTTCACTCAGGGCGTTACTGCTGTTGGTAGGTCTGGTAGGTACATTTGCGTACGGTGCCATCCCGAGGGTTCCTCCTCAGGAAGGCGGGCCAATGCCTCTGTGCCCACCGAAGCATCCAGCTTGCACCTGGTAGTCGCAGGTGACAAAGAAACAGTGATTATTCTTTTAAAAAGCAGTTACCAAAGTAATCCGCACTTTTCCCCCAAAGGGCCGACCTTCTAAGCCGGCCCACATTTCTCTTAGGACCGGGTTTCCACTTCACTCGCTCTTCGGCGTCGCATGCTCTCCGCCTCCGTTCGCGCCGCCTTCGTCGTTCTTGGCCGTTCCCTTCGATCCCTCGACACCTTTTCCTTCCTTGGCGTCGTCAGCGGTGTCGCTGCTGAGGTACTGCACAATGATCGAGATGCGCCGGTTCGAGGCTTCCAGCGGATCCTTCGGGTTCCGCAGCCGCTGGTCCGCGAAGCCCCGCACTTGTGACACCTGGTCGGCGCGTATCTTAGATTGCTGCATCAGACGCCGGGCCGCATTCGCGCGGTCCGACGAGAGTTCCCAGTTGCTGTAGTTGGCTTTCTCCGCGAACGGTTTGGCGTCGGTGTGTCCCTCGATCGAAATGTGATTGGGCACCTTCCCTAATTCCTCCGCCAACAAAACCAACAACTCCCGCCCGCTCTCGTTCAGGGCCGAACTCCCGCTGTCGAAGAACGTTCCTTTTTCCGATTCCAGCAACTCGATCCGTAGACCTTCCGCCGTCACCGTCATCTCGATATTCTTGCGGAGCTTTTCCAGTTCGTTGATCCTTCGAATGTTCTTCTGCAGTTGCTCTTTGAGTTCCGTCAGGTTCTGCTTCGTTAGCGAGACATTCTCTCCCGATCCGGACTGGTTGGTCCCGACTTGCTTCGCGGTTCCGGTCGGATCTTTGAAGTATCCGCCGACCGCCACCTGCAGCTGCTTGCTGCTGTTCATCAGCCAGAGCACGATGAACAGTGCCATCATCGCCGTCACAAAATCGGCGTACGCGACTTTCCAGGCGCCGCCATGATGCCCGCCATGGCCGCCTTTTCTCTTCACGATGATGATCGGAGGCGTTGCCATGGCTCTTTATCCCGCGGCTGCCGATGCTGCTGCTGCTCCGCGACCCCGGCACGCCTGCTCCACCTCTTTGAACGAAGGACGCACGTGCCCTGGCACCGACCGTCGCCCAATTTCGACGGCCATGATCGGCGCAACGCCTTTCAGAAACGCAATCATGACCACCCGCATAACCTGCAGAAAGGCGTGTTCTTCTTCCGATGTCTTGCCCATGCGCGCCGCCAGCGGACCCACCAGCCCGTAACACAGCAGGATGCCCAGAAACGTCCCCACCAGTGCCGCCGCCACTTTGTGGCCGATTTCCTCCGGCGGACCGCCCAGCGCCCCCATCGTGATGACCACACCCAGAACCGCTGCCACAATGCCCAACCCAGGCAGCGAGTCCGCCATCGTGCTGAGCGCTGAAACTGGTTGCGTGGCTTCGTGATGGTGCACTTCCATGTCGCTCTCCAGCATCTGATCCAGATCGAATACTTCCACGCCGCCACTGACCGCCATCCGCATGGTGTCGCACACAAAATCCAACGCGTGATGATTCTCGACGAAATCCTCGTACTTGGAGAACAGGGCGCTCTTCTCCGGCTCTTCGATGTCCGACTCCAGCGCCACTAACCCTTCCTTGCGCGCCTTGTTCAGCAGTTCGTACATCATTTTCAGCGATTCGATGTAGCGCGGTTTGCCATACTTGGAAGACCCGAACGCGCCGGCCACTCCGCCCGCAATCTCCTTCAGGATGTGCACGGGGTTTGCGGTCAGCACCGTCCCCGCTGCGGCGCCGCCGATAATGATCAGCTCCGCTGGCTGCATCAGCACTCTCAGGTTGCCGTGTTCCATCAGGTAACCGGCAACAATGCTTCCGAACACCACCACAATCCCAATGATCGAAAACATAAGACATCATCCTCGCGTGGGTTCGGATCGCGCTCCGTTGCTTCCTGCACCTACCGCCCGGCCCTGTGCCGCCGCGTGCGCCGGTTCCAACCCATTCACCAGTTTCTCCAGTTTGTCGCCCGGCCAGGCCACGGTGTACGAAACCACTGCCTTCACGGGAAAGCGGTCGCCCCACCACGAGATTTCCGAATGGGTAACCAGGCTCCAGACCGTTTCTGCCGTCGCGGCCGCCGTCACCGGACTCGCCGACGGCAGCACCGCGATGAACTCGTCCTCCCCCCAACGCCCCAGAAAATTCTCCGGATCAAGGATGTGCCGCAAGGTGTGCGCCGCGGTCCGCAAGAAGGGAATCGCCGACTGGATGCCGTGTTTGGAGCGAAACTCGTCCAGCCCCAGCAAGCGAATCCGCAACACGCCGAAGCCCTGCTGCGATTGCTCCATGCCTGCTACACATTCGCTCAGTACCGCTCGCGTCAGGCGATGCGAGGGAATTCCGGTCGTCGGATCGAGACATCCGTACATAGGCGGCCCGGACGATTCCTCGCGGAATACCAACGCGTCTTCGAACAGAACGATCGCGCCCACGATCGCATCGTTGTGTTCGAGAATCGCGCGTGTGCGTCCCCGGACCGCGACCCGATGACCGTTTTTGTGCAGATAAAAAGCCCTGAACTGTTGGGCGTGTCCGTGGGTGAGCGTCGCCGTAACGGGACAATTGTCCCCGCTCAAAACCTGCCCCTTGCTGTCGCAGGGCTCGACCAGATGTCCCGTCCAGTCCCGTCCCATGGCCTCGTGCGCAAGACGTCCGGTCAGATGTTCCGCTCCCTGGTTCCAGAACCTCACCCGCCGCTCCCGGTCCAGGATGTAAACGCCGATGGGCAAGCTTTCCAGCAGAGACCGGTACAACTCCGGATGATCGAAGAAAGTCGCAGACATGGCTGGCAATCCGCCATGAAGGTCATCGGCCAAAAAAGAAGGAAACATCAGGCGCCGTGCGGGACCAGTTCTTGGGTTAGAACTGGTTAATCACAATCGCGCACCGCACAGAACTATTTTTTCATATCGTCCTTGGCGCAAGGATCTTCAGAATCCAGCCCCGGAGGGGCGACTGCCAACAGCCTGGCGCTTCAGCGCCGGGGGAACTGAGAGAAATAAACAAGTCCCGGAGGGATGCTGTTTCCCCAGCGCAGACACTTCAGCGCTGCAGAAGTCATCTCTTCCAAAATCACTAACCCCCGAGTTTCTTCTCACGCCGCCGGACGCGCACGCGAACCCAATATCCGCCCGAGTTGTTCCGCATCGAAAACCGGCGGCTGACATGCAAATCCCGAGCACACCACTGCGAACGACCGCCCCTCCCGCAGAGCCGGAAGATTCGGAATCGTCTCCGCCAGCGCCGGAGGCAGATTCTGAGCGACCACCCCGTTCGCAGCAAGCCGCAGCACCGCCGTGTTCAACCCCAACATTTGCCGCGCCGCGCGGAATAACCGCCCCGCCCCCTCATCCTGACCGACAATGACTACCTGCGTATGCGGATGGCTGAAGTGCATCACGGCTAGGCCGTAGGTCGCCGCAAAAATTCCATGTTGTCCCGCGACGCCTGCAAACACTTCCAATGTCTGCTCGGCCTTGTCCCGATACGCGGCTTCATTCGTGTATCCATGCAGCCGCATCAGCGCGATCGCCGCCGCCGAATTTCCCGCCGGAGTCGGCGAATCCTGAAACGGCTTACGGCGGGTCCCCAGAATGCCGAGCGCACTCGATTCCTCGGCCGACACGCCAGAACCTGCACCGGCCACATCGAAGAATCCGCCAGCCACCGGATCGAAGAACCCAGCCGCCATCGCATCCGCAATCGCCCGCGCAAACCGGAAGTAACTCATGTCGGCTGTGGCTTCGTACGCATCCAGACAAGCCATCACGCTGAAAGCGTAGTCGTCGAGGACGCCGGAAGTATCGCGCCGCTCCGCCTGCGGATCCGAATAAGCGATCACATGCTTAAGTGTGGGGCGGACACTCTTGTCCGCCAAAGTTGGCGAGATCCCGGAATCCCAGCCCTCGGAAAGCAGCCGATCCAGTGACCGCAAAGCAAACTGCCGCGCCTCCGCCAGATCCAGAACCCGCGCCGCTTCGAGGTAAGCCGAAACGCACATCGCATTCCAGCCCACATACACCGTCTTGTCGATATAAGGGGTCGGACGCCGCAGCCGCACGGCGTACATCCTCTTCTTCGCCGAAGCGAGCGACTCGCGCACCCGCTCTTCGCTCCGACTCAGCCGCCGCGCAATCTCCTCCACTCTTGCACGCACGTACAGCACATTCTTCGCCGGATTGTGATGCATCTCGCCGATTTCATTGATGTCGTAATAAAGCGTCGCCACCGCCGCCTCATCCTCAGCGAGCGCAGCCTTCGCCTCATCCAGAGTCCAGGTGAAATAGTCGCCGTCGTCCTCCATCGAGTAATCGGCGTCCTGCGAAGCGTAAAAGCCGCCGTGCGCCCGATCGCTGAGCCACTCATCCATCCAGCGAATGATGTCGCGCGCCACCTCGGCAAAGAACTCGTGGCCCGTAGCCTGATAAGCGTGCACGTAATTCTTCAGCAGTTCCGAGTTGTCGTAGCACATCTTCTCGAAGTGCGGCACGATCCAGCGCTCATCGACCGAGTACCGGTGAAATCCCCCCGCCAGTTGGTCGTACACGCCGCCCCGCGCCATGTGCTCCAAAGTGCTGACAAAAACATGGCGCAGCTCGTCGTTTTTGTTGCGAACGTAACGATCCATCACCAGATCAAGCGCCGCCGGATGCGGAAACTTCGGAGCGCTCCCAAACCCGCCATTACGCTCGTCAAACATCTTCAAAGCCGACTCCGTGATCGCCTCAATCACCGCCGCAGAAATATTCCCGCTCCGTCCCGTAAACGACTCCGCCTGCGAAATCGCGGCGGCCACCAGGTTGGCCTGCTCCAGCACCTCGCCCTGCTTCTCGTGATACGCGTTCGCAATCGAAGCCAGCACGCGCTTGAAACTGGGCCGCCCGTACTGGTCCGCCGGAGGGAAGTAAGTTCCGCCATAAAACGGCTTGCCATCCGGAGTAAGAAACGCCGTCAACGGCCAGCCGCCCTGCCCTATCAGCGCGCCCACCGCCGCCTGATACCGGCTGTCGATATCCGGACGCTCATCCCGATCCACCTTCACCGCCACGAAGTGCTCGTTGACGATCTTCGCCACTTCCGGATCGTCATACGACTCGCGATCCATCACATGACACCAGTGACACCAAACCGCCCCGATATCCAAAAGCATCGGCTTGTTCTCGCGCCGAGCGGCGGCAAACGCCTCCTCCCCCCATTCATGCCACTGGATCGGCTGATGCATCGCCGAACGCAGATAGGAGGAAGAAGCGCGGACAAGGGAATTGTGCGGGGCGGTAGTCATTAGGGAAGTCTATCGCGAGAGCGGGTGAGAGTGGGATCTCTGCGGCTGCATCCTGCATCGCTTCGGGGCAGGCGTGGCGAGTTGATCGCTTACGGCGAAAAAGGGTGTAACGGCCTTACTGGCTATCTCCGCGCCAGGCGGCTCCGGCTACGGGTGTTTTGGAGCGTGATGAACTGCGGGCGCGAAAATTGCATTCAGGATCGCGGCTAACCGCAGTCCCGCAATCGCGAGCTGTTGGTCGATGATCGGCAGATTTGCGTCCGCGTAGCTGGCATCCAGCTGATGGTCGGCTGGAATGTTATAGGCGTCGTCCACGGCAAGCTTGTGGGACGCTTGCGCCCAGTCCACCGTCGTGCCCTTTTCGAGCGTGGCGGTGTCCTGCGCGTCCAGCCAGGAATCGAGCTGGGCGGCGAACTCAACCGGTGGAAGATTCGATTCGGTGATTATGTCGCTGTCCCAGACGCGGTGCAGGTTCGACTGTTTTCCGAAAAATGTCACCTTGACGTCATTGCCGCCACGATCGTGGTTGTCGGCGCAGTGGAGCGGCTGATGGAGATCGCCAACAAAATGCACCACGAACTTGAGCGCCTCCGCACGTTTTGCTTTTGGCAACGACCGGTCCTTCAAGGTTGCTTGGGTTCGTGCCAGTTCGTTGATGATGCAGTCTCCTTTGGGAGTGTCCTTGCAATCCCGGGCAGCGTCGTAGTCGGTGGCATCCTTGGGAATGTCCACGAAGTGCCAGTTGGAGGTTTCAGGCCGCTGACCACGAACCTGGTCGGCATAGTTCGCGACCGAATCCAGGGTGTGACGCCCGAGAAGCTTGCGTACGGCGGTTCTTGCGGATGGCGATAGGCGTGCGCTCGCGACCTTTGCCACCACGATGTGGCCTTCGGGTCCCCATGCCATCAGCTGCGTGGGCATGAGTATCGCGAAACTGACTGCGATCGAAAGGTAGACTCGAAAGGGATGCTTCTCATTCTTCATGGCACACTCCTCAGTGCTGCGCTGTCTAGTGTGGATTCGATTTACACAACGGTTCGTTCGTCTCTCGAATCGGGCCCGAAATTCTTGAGGAAGCGCCAGGACGTGCTGGGGAATGGCGTGTGAACCAAATTGTGCACTTCGGAAGCAGCAGAGTCAAGCGGGTTTGCCGCCTGCCATGAGTTGATACTCTCCTTCGGGCGGCTTAGGGTGGGGCACCTTGCCGTCCAGGACCTCACGGGGTCAAAGTCCCGCACGTTTATTGGGAGACTAATTTGAGTACGCTTCCGCTTAAGTCCACAACGTACACTTCGCCGGCAGCGTCCTGTCCGAAGGAACTGATGGTGCGACCGGTCGAGAGCAGTTGGGTGCGCGTGAAGGTGTTGGCGGGGGCTTCGGTCAGGCTCCAGATTTTGCCGGTCAAGTCGCCGAAGAGGTAGGCGTTGGCCAGACTGGAAATCGCGGTGCCCTTGTAAACATAGCCGCCGATCACGGCTATCCCTTCGCTGTGGTCGTACTCGGCGATGGGCAAAATTTTGTTAGTCATGTCGCATCCGCTGGACGGGTTGAAGCAGTGCGCGCCTTCCATCACGCGCCATCCGAAGTTGCCGCCTTTGGTGATGAGATCGACTTCTTCAAATCTGTTCTGTCCAACGTCGCCGCAGAACAGGCGAGTGCCGCCGCGCTCGAAGGAGAATCGCCAGGGATTGCGCAGGCCGTAGGCCCAGATCTCCGAAGGCAGTCCGGAGCCGCCTACAAACGGATTGTCCGCCGGGATGGCGTACTGCAGGTTGGAAGAAAATGGAGGATCCACGCCGATGCGAAGTATCTTGCCGAGCAGGACGGTGAGGTTCTGGGCATTGTTGAGCGGGTCGCCCCCACTGCCGCCGTCGCCCAGGCCGATATAAAGGAGATTATCGGGGCCGAAGACCAGTTGGCCTCCTTTGTGATTCGTGAAGGGCTGGCTCACGGTCAGGAGAATGCGCTCGCTGTCGGGGTCGGCCTGGTTGGGGTTCCCGGCCAGAGTCTGGAACTCGGCGATGACCGTCTCTTGTGGATTTACTGGATCGTTGGTGTTGCGGGTGTAATTCACGTAGAAGAGACGGTTCGCGCTGTAGTTCGGATGAAACGCCAAACCCAGCAGGCCTTGTTCCGCGCCGTCGAAGTTCGTCAGGGCCCGGATGTCGAGAAAGTTGCCTGCTTGTAGCACCCCGTTTTCAATGATGCGGATGGTGCCGCGCTGCTCGACGACGAAGAAGCGATTGTCGCCGGGGGGACTTTTGAGATCGAGCGGATTGCTGAGCCCGCTGACGACGGTGGTCAGCGTGAGATTCGGAGGGGGCGGCGGCGGAGGTGGAGGCGCTGGGGTGCTGCTGCCTCCGCAAGCGGCCAGGAGCAGTGTCAGAAAAACGAGAACGCTGACCGGCAACAGAGAACGACGGAACATCAGGCCGAGCTTAGCGCAGGAACGGTGGCCGGAGCAAATGGCGGATGGCCCGGGCCATCCAGGCGCCAAGAATAAAAAGAGTCCCTCCCCATCCCCCGGCATCTCATTAGCATCAGGCTAAGTTTGATTCGCCCCAATTTTGGGCTGGACCCGCCGAAACTCTCTGCGTCGCCATCTCACTTTAGCAAGCCAATCTTCTCAGCAGGAAATTCACAAAGGAACAAGGTACTAAGCAATGGAACAAGGAACCGTGAAGTGGTTTAACGACGCGAAAGGCTACGGCTTTCTGAGCCGTCCCAGCGGAGAGGACGTATTCGTCCATTTCTCCGCTGTGCAGTCGAGCGGCTTTAGGAGCCTCTCGGAAGGCCAAGCCGTGCAGTTCGAGGTCGTAAAAGGCCCGAAAGGTTTGCAAGCCGAGAACGTCCAGGTGCTGTAAACTGTAACTGGACACCCCACCCTGCGGCCGTTGCCGAGGGTGGAGACTCCGGTGACACGATCACCCGTTGACCCCAGAAAAGAGGGCGTTTGCCCAAGCATTTGTGTTTGCAGTGTGGTGGCGAGCTTGGCTTATCCTTCAACCCCTCGCGGATGAACGCGGCGAACGCCGTCCGCACTCCGATGACGGGATGGCGATGCAGTACTTGCGGATCCACCTTCAGCAGCGAACAACTCCGGGCCGCCAAGGCCAAGCCCGTCCCAAGCCCGGTCTCCAGTTCATAACCTCCCCTGTGCGACTCGCTTGGTATATCCTGACTCTATGGATCATCTAGGAGTGCTCCAAAGAAAAATCGTGGGCCTGCGGGCTGAGATCGCTCAAATCCATGAACTGAACCAGCAGTATCGACAGCGAAGCGGTAACGGAACCGCGGACCAGGTCGCTCACGGGCAGAGGCATGAACGGCTGCAGGAGATTCAGAAGGAACTAGGCCGTCTGGCTGCCCTGGGCCGCTCCGTGGTGTCGATCAGCGAGGTACGGGAACAGAACCGTACCCGTCTCGAACGGATCAAGAACTCGCGCGCTTCCTGAAGTGTGGCGCGGACACTCCTGTCTGCGTAAAAGCCAGCATTGTGCACGCTGTTGCAAACGGGTGCCCCACTCTTCGCGCTCTTGGCGATGCGTGGGTTCTACTCGCCACGGCTCCTAGCGGCCAAGCCTCTTCGCCACTGAGCAATATAATTCCACCGCCTCCAGCAGTTGCTGCTTGGTGACGTATTCTCCCTCAGTATGTGCGACGTGGATCGAACCTGGCCCCAACAGCAGCGGCTCGCCCCAGTTCCCGAGGGACGGGATATCGGTGGTGAAAGCGGCGATCATGGTCGGCAGCCCGTCCAGCGTCCGCAGCCGCATGAAGGGAGCCTCGCGCGTGAAGTGGACCTTCACGAGTTCACTCACCAAGTCTGTAATCTGGCGCCGCAATTCCTCCGACGGGCCGACCAGGCGATAGAAGACATCGGCTTTGGCGAAGTCGGAAATCACATTGCGCGCGCGTCCACCCTCAATGGTGCCCACGTTCCTGGTGCAGGGTCCAGCGTCGGGGCTCTCGGGAAGCTTCATCGCGTGCAAACGGTGCAGAGCCTCCACTAATTTGTCGATCGCCGACTCGCCCAGCTCCGGATATGCCGAATGCGCCATCTTTCCTCGCGCCGTCAGCTCCACGTGCAGGGAACCTTTGCTGGCGAACGCGAGGCGGTTGTCCGTAGGTTCGCCGTTGATCATGAAGCGCGCCCCGATCGGATGCTGATTCGCCATCTTTGCCCCGATCGAATCGCGTTCTTCGCCGACCAAAAACAGCAGTCCAACGAAGACGCCGCCAGCGCGCAGTTTCTCAGCCGCCACGATCTGGGCCGCCATGATCCCCTTCGCGTCGCATGCCCCGCGCCCGTAAATGCACGCGTCGTCCTCCGCCGAGGCGATGAAGGGCGGCACGGTGTCCATGTGGGTGGAGAAAACAATCTCGGGCTGCGGACAATCCCGCCAGGTCGCCAGCACATTCGCGCGTGTGCCTTCGACCGGCATCTTCTTCGCGTCCCAACCGCGCCGCCGCAGTTCGTCGTGAAGGAAGTCTCCGACCGCGCCTTCGTTCGGAGTCGTGGATTCAATATCAATGAGCCGGCGCGTGAGCGCGAACAGGTCCATGCAGCAACAGCGTAACAGTCGCTGGTCGCTAGTCGCTAGTTGTTCGGGGCCCAACCTCTTCCCGGAAGAAGACTAGCGACCAGCGACTAGCGACTAGCGACTCCGAACCATTACCCTTACATCCGTGCTCTCTGAAAACTCGAGCATTCGCTCGCTTCTCCTGCCCGGCCCTGCCGGGCTCCTCGAAGCGCTGTTGAATGGCGGTTCGCCAAACGCGACGCATGCAGCGGTAGTGTGCCATCCGCACCCGCTCTACGGCGGCACGCTGCACAACAAGGTCGTATTTCATACCATGAAAGCGCTCAATAGCTTCGGATTCCCCGTGCTGCGCTTCAACTTCCGCGGCACCGGGCTGAGCGAAGGCGAGCACGCAAGCGGCCTCGGCGAGGTCGAAGACGTTCGCGCGGCGCTCGACTGGCTCGAGAATGAATTCACGCTGCCTGTGCTCTTTGCCGGATTCTCTTTCGGCGCGACTGTCGGACTGCGGGCCGCGTTTGCCGACGACCGTGTTCGAGCGCTCATAGCACTCGGCCTGCCCGCGGTCGAGGTTGAAGGCCGCGTTTATGATTTCGAGTTCCTGCGCACGTGTACCAAGCCAAAACTTTTCGTCAGCGGATCGCGCGACCAGTTTGGCCCGGCCGGAAAGCTTGAAGCTCTCGTCGAAACCTTCGCCGATCCAAAGAGACTCGTCCGCATCGAAGCGGGCGACCATTTTTTCGAAGGCAGGCTGAGGGAGTTGCGCATGGCGATCAAAGAGTGGACCCGGGAGGCATTGGAAATCATATGACGAAGGACCGGTAATCGGTAACCCAATTACGACCTACTTAGTGAAGGGCTTGCAGTGTGCGCCGTGAATAGGAAGTGAAATCGGTTAACAACAGTTATGATATGAGTTGGATCATGTTTCCGGTGCGGGGTGGCGGTCATGGAAAAGTCGGAAACGAAGCTGACGGAACTCCAATTCACGATTCTCAA
>WNGE01002421.1_pt1 | contig 25464 bp, 25 predicted proteins | sample 5400651 | NCBI WGS metagenome assembly WNGE01 (sample SAMN13153370, study PRJNA577476) | soil metagenome | isolation source: 60 cm soil or saprolite under grassland replicate 2 | place: USA:California | collected 2016-06-15 | reverse complement strand
GCCAAGGGACACGACCAGCCGTTCTCCGTGATCGGCGTGCCGGACTGGACGCCGTCCTGGCCGCGGCCCGGCGTCACCGGGCAGGCCGTGACCCTGTGCGGGCAGCTGTGCACGCCCAGGGACGTGCTGGCCCGGCGGGTGCCGGTGCGCGAGCTGCGGGCCGGGGACCTGGTGGCGTTCGGGCTGGCGGGCGCGTACGCGTGGAACATCTCGCACCACGGCTTCCTCATGCACCCGCCCCCGGCGTTCCACTATCTGCGACGCCTAGCATGAAACGGTATTCACGATCGGAGGTTGACCAGCGTGGCGGCTGTTTGCGAGCACGGCGCCGAGTGCCATTCCGGGGCCGAGCCCTCGGCGGCCTCGGCGCCTGAGGCGTCCCGGGCCTGGCTGCTGATCGAGCATCCGGGGCCGTGGCCGCACGAGGCGGCGGACGCCGCGCTGCCCCCGGCGATGCGAGCGCTGGTGTCGTCGGCGGCGGAGTTCGGCGTCCGGGTGCAGATGATCCGGCGGCCGGGCCGGCGGCAGGTGGGCGATGTGCGCACGGTCTTCCTGGGCTGGACGGCGGGCGGCGAGCCGTTCTTGCGGAAGGCGCGGGTCTCCGCCGCATCGCCGGAACTGGCCGAACGCGACCTGAAGGAGCTGGCGGCCGGGATCATGCCGTCGTTCGGGGTCGTGTGGGATGACCCGTTGTACCTGGTCTGCACGCACGGCAAGCGGAACGCGTGCTGCGCGCGGCTGGGCGGGCCGCTGGCGCAGGCGCTGGCCGCCCGGCATCCCGGGCCAGTGTGGGAGACCACGCACGTGGGCGGGCACCGGTTCGCCGCTAACCTTGTGCTTCTGCCGCACGGCCTGTACTACGGCCCGGTCACCGTGGGCCTGGCCGCCGCGGCTATCGACGCGTACCAGCGCGGCTCGGTCGTGGCTGACCGGTACCGCGGACGGGCCGGGCAGCCCCGGGCGGACCAGGAGGCCGACTATGTGCGGCTCGCGGAGGGCGGAGCGCTGTCGCTCGGCTTAGGTGCTTGCGGATGCTCATGATCGCGAGGACTTTACTACCGCATGGAGTAGCAAAGCCTTCGCGATCATGGACGCGCCGGAGTAAAGCGGGGGTCGGCGGGGGTGAGGACGGCGGTCTGGGGGGTGACCGTCCAGGTTTTGGCGATCCCGGCGGCCAGGGTCTCGGTGAGCTCGGGGATGGTCGTGGCCGCGCCTTCGTGCAGGGCCTCGGCCACGATCAGGACGGTGCTGGTGGCGGGCGAGACCGCGGACCGGCCGCTTTGCCGGTTGGTCCAGCGGCGGGCGTGCGCCTGCCCGGCCTGGTCGGCGAAGATCACCTCGCCGGGGGCGGGGTGCTCGACCTCGCCGCCGAACGTGAGGTAGTCCTCGTGGCCGGACGCGTACCGCACCTCGAGCGGCCAGGCGACCTGGTCCGCGTCGAGGACGGCGACCGGGACGGCGAAGGCCAGCGAGACCGCGTTGCAGAGGTCGACCAGCGGGTGCAGCCGCGGCAGGTTGCCCTGGGTGCGGAACCGGCGCAGCAGCGACTCGGCCGCGCAGCGGTACTGGGTCGGCTTCAGGCCCATCCGGGCGAAGGCGCGCCGCCAGGCCTGGATCTCGGGGAACTCTGACTCTGGGCCGCCGGCCAGCCGGGCCGTGGCCGCGGCGATGTAGTGGTCCGTGTCCGGGGCCGCGTCGGCGGTGATGCCCTCGGCGTACAGGACGCCGGGGACCAGGGCCGGGAAGTCCCACCACAGAGCGGCATCGTGCTGGAAGTACATTTCAGGTTCTCCCCTTCCTGAAGCCGAGGGCCAGGCCGGCCGCGACGACCGCGATGCCGGCCCAGACCAGCGGCCTGGGCGCCGGCCCGCCGAGCAGGACCCCGCTGACCGCCGCGGCCACCGGGGCGATCCCGGTGAGCAGCCCGGCCCGGCTGGCCCCCAGCCGCCGGACACTGGAATACCACAGCACGAAGGCCGCCGCGGTGACCGCGACCGCGAGATAGCCGACGGCGAGCCAGTCCGCCCGGTCTAGCTTCGTTACGGCGTGCGGTCCCTCGCTGATCGCCCCGAGCACGGCGAACATCACCGTGGCGAGCCAGGTGGCGTGCACCGACACCCCCCACGGGCCGTGCCGGCCGAGCACCGGGATGGCCAGCAGGGTGAACGCCGCCTCGCAGCCGAAGACCGCGACGGCCCAGGCCACGCCGATGGCGTCGGTCCGGCCCAATCCCTGGACTAGGCCGGCGCCTGCCGTGACGACGAGGGCGGCGGCCACGGCCGCGGTCCGCGGGCGGGTGCCCTCCAGCAGCGGGCCGATCAGGGCCAGGACGGCGGGGACGCAGGCCACGGCCACGCCGAGGACGGCGGGTTCGGCGTGCCGGGATCCCTCGACCAGCGCCAGGTTGAACACCACCAGGCCGGTCATGGCGATGCCGGACAGCCACAGCCACTCCGTTTTCCGCGGCCACGTGATACGGCGGCCGGTGAGCCGGGCCAGGGCGACGAGCAGCAGGCAGGCGGCTCCGTACCGGACGGCTTCGGCGGTGTAGACCGGCGCGCCGGCCAGCACCGAGGAGACCGCGACGCTGCCGCCCACGCAGACCATGGCGGCGGCCGAGCCCGCGGCCACGCCGATGGCCGCGCCGCGGTGCGGGGCGGTGTTGGCGGGAGCTTCGAGGGTTTCGGTGGCTTCGAGGGCTTCGGGGGCGCGTAGACCAGGCACGACGCTAAGGTATGCGTGCGATGGTCCGGCTAACAGGGCCATTGTCGCGGATTTATGATGGACCAGTGACCGGGGCGGATTTCCTCCAGCTGAGTCCGGCGGCGGCGCCGGTGCGCGGGCTGACCGGCTGGCTGGCCGACGCCATCCGGGCCGCCATCATGGACGGGCAGCTGAGGGCCGGGACGCCGCTGCCCGCCACCCGGCTGCTAGCCGGTGACCTGGGGGTTTCCCGGGGCGTGATCGTCGAGGCGTACCAGCGGCTCGCCGACGAAGGGCTGGTCAGCGCCCGGCCCGGGGCCGGGACCCGGGTCCTCGGTGTGTCGCGTACTTTTCCGGCGGCCGCTGCGCCGCCGCCGCCCGGGCCGCTGCTGGTGCCGCCGGGCTGGCGGGAACGGGCGGACATCGACCTCTCCCCCGGCGTGCCCGACCTGTCCGGGTTCCCGCGGGCCGCCTGGATTCGGGCCGAACGGGCGGTGCTCGAGCAGGCCAGCGTGACCGAGCTCGGCTACGGCGATCCGCGCGGCAGCCTGTCGCTGCGCACCGAACTCGCGGGCTGGCTCGCCCGCACCCGCGGGCTGCGCGCCGGCCCGGGCGACATCATCGTCGTCACCGGGGTGGCGCAGGCGCTCGCCCTGCTGGCCCGGGTGCTGCAGGCCCGCGGGCTCGGCGAGATCGCGGTCGAGGACCCGGGCTCGCGCGGGGCCCGGGACGACCTGGCCTACTGGGGCCTGCGGCCGGTGCCGGTCCCGGTGGACGAGCACGGGATGCTTTTCGGCGAGCTGGCCCGGAGCCAGGCGCGGGCGGCGCTGCTCACGCCCGCGCACCAGTTCCCCACCGGAGTGGTGCTGGCCCCGCAGCGCCGCCGCGACCTGCTGGACTGGGCCGCCGCGGCCGACGGCCTGATCGTCGAGGACGACTACGACGCGGAGTTCCGCTACGACCGGGCGCCGGTCCCCGCGCTGCACGCCTCGGCCCCCGGGCTGGTCGCCTACGCCGGCAGCACGTCCAAGACGCTAGCCCCCGGCATGCGGCTGGGCTGGCTGATCCCGCCCGTTCGGCTCCGGGCCGAGCTGACCGAGGCCAAGTACGCCAGTGACCTGGGCAGCCCGGCGCTGCCGCAGCTCGTGCTGGCCCGGCTGATCGCCAGCGGCGAGCTCGAGCAGCACATCCGGCTGGTACGCAAGCGGCAGCGGAGCAGGCGGGACGCCCTGCTCCGGGCGCTGCGCGAGCACCTGCCGCAGGCCCGGGTGCAGGGCGTGGCGGCGGGGCTGCACCTGCTGATCACGTTTCCCGGGCTCGACGGCTCCGACGCGGACCTGGCCGAGGCCATCCTGCGGACCGGGGTACTGGTCCAGCCGCTGTCCTGGCACCGGCAGCGGCCCGGGGTGCCGGGGTTCGTGCTGGGCTACGCCGCGCACACCCCGGACCGGCTGCACGAGGCGGCGCGGCGCATCGCGCAGGGCATGTCTTAGGGGTTGGTGGGCTCCTTGGCCGCCGCGGCGGCGCGCTTGGCGTCAACGCGGCGGTGCCGCCGGGCGGTGGCGCGCAGCTGACCGATCCGCGCCGTCCCGGCCAGCACGACCAGGAGCACGCCGCAGACCGCGGCGAGCAGCATGGCCACGCCGAGCGGAAGGTGGCCGTGCATGCCCAGGTAGGAGACGCTGACGTCGGTGCCGTTCTGCAGGATGAAGATCAGCAGGAGAAGCAGGATTACAGCGAAGAAACCCATCGCCACCCAGATCCCGCCGGTCCTGGTGCGCCTGATCCGGTGCTGAGGCAGCGGACGGGGGGCCGCTGCGGGCGGCGCGGCCGGTTCCGGCGCGGCCTGCTGGGGCGGCGCGGCCTGCTGGGGCGGGGTGGCCTGCTGCGGTGGGGCGGCCTGCTGGGGCGTGTTTTCCAGCGCGGGCTGGGCTGAGGGGGCTTCGCCCTGGGTCGGGGCGGGCTGCGGATCTGTGGTCATCTATTGCTCCCCCGCGTTTAGCTCGTTTGTGTCTCCTTTTCTTGCCCGGCCAACGAGATGTTATGCGTGCCACGCGCTGGGGCTGGCGGCTTTGTTTGCGGTTTCGGGTGCTATGACCCCCGAAACCGCAGACAAATCGCCATGCTGCTTGGCGCGCCGGGCCGGGTGGGCTGCGGCTCGGACGCGATTGCGGCTTCCGTCCCTCCGGCACGGCCCGTACCAGGCCACACGGCGTGAATGCCGTGTTCATGCTGCTCCAGCGCAATGCCGCTAATGAGAGTTGATCATGAAGATCGGTCCGCTGCCGGACGCCTGCCGGACGCCATGGATCTGGGCTTCCACTGCGTCAGAACGGACCGGATCCGGGGTTTCATGACGTTCCGGCAAGCTTCACTCTACGTAATCAATGGTTACGGAGAGTGAATGTTGCGCATAACTGCCATGTGCATCACATACGACGGGCGGCCGTGACGCTGCTCGTGCTGGCATTCGGGGTGACGGCCCTGCCCGCGACCGCGGCGGTCCCGCCCCGGATCCCGCCGCACTACCTGGCCTGGTACAAGGCGGCGGCCCGGACCTGCCGGGGGCTCTCCTGGCAGGTACTGGCCGGGATCGGCACGATGGAGTCGGGCAACGGCCAGTCCACGGCCCGCGGGGTGCATAAGGGCAAGAACCGCGAGGGCGCCGAGGGGCCGATGCAGTTCGAGCCGGCCACGTTCGCCGAATACGCCGTCCGGGCCGACCGGTCCGCCAAGCTCACCCCGTACAACCCGGCGGACGCGATCTTCACCGCAGCCCGGATGCTATGCGCCGACGGCGCCGCGACCGGGCACCTGCAGCGGGCGGTCTTCGCCTACAACCACGCCTGCTGGTACGTCAGGGACGTCCTGGCCATCGCGGCCCGATACCGGGCGCAGGAGCGGCACCGGCATGCGTTCGGCCCTCATCGCCGGCACCGGGTCCGGCGGGCCGGCCTGTGCACAGGTCACCGGCATCCGCACCGGTATGGTCGGAAACATGGCTCTCGCACAGCGCACCGTTCTCATCCTGGCCGCGGACGACTTCGAAGACATGGAGCTGCTGTATCCGCTGTACCGGCTGGCCGAGGAGGACGTCGAGGTGACCGTGGCCGGGCTCGACGACCACCCGGTGCACGGAAAGAAGGGCCACGGGCCGGTGCCGGTGGACACCACCGTGGAGCAGGTGGCCGAGGGTGACTTCGACGCCCTGGTCATCCCGGGCGGGTTTGCGCCGGACAAGCTGCGGCGCTCGCAGGCCGTGCTGGACCTGGTGCGGGCGTTCGACGGCGCGGGCAAGCCGATCGCCTTCATCTGCCACGCGGGCTGGGTGCCGATCTCGGCCCGGATCCTGGTGGGCCGCCGGGCCACCAGCGTCGGCGCGATCCGCGACGACATGGTCAACGCGGGCGCCGACTGGGTGGACGAGGCCACCGTGGTGGACGGCAACCTCATCTCGGCGCGGACGCCCGCCGACCTGGGCCCGTGGATGAAGGCGCTCCTCAAGGCGCTGGCCATTGGCTAGTAAGAGCCTGGTCGAGGACGAGGGGGTCCGCTCGGCCCGGCTGCTGGACGCGCAGGCCAAGGCGGCCGACCTGTTCGCCGCCATCGAGCCGCGCGGCATCATCGCGCCCGGCGTGCGCGAGACCGACGCCAGCGACGCGATCCGGGACCTGGCCGCCGACATGTTCTTCGAGGAACTGCTCGACCTCGGCCCGGGGTCGGCCTAGGCCCAGTCCACGGTGGCGGCGCGGAAGTAGGTGAGGCCGTCCTGGGCCCACAGACGGCCGTGCCGGGCGAGGCGGTCACGGTGGCCGGCCCAGTCACCGTGCCGCGGGTCGCTCCAGGCCCGGTGGGCGACGCCGGGCAGGCGGGGCAGCAGGAGGAAGGACAGGTCATCGAAGCCGGAGATGGTTTCGGCCCAGATCGCGGCCTCGACGCCGGCGACCTGCGCGGCCCGGCCCGGCCCGAGCGTTTCGGCGGGTTCCCACCGGAACGACTCGGCGATGGTCTTGGGCGCGTAGACGCGCAGGCCGAGGCGGCCGTACCGGTCTGCCTGCGCGGCATCGGCTTCGGTATCGGCCTCGGCATCGGCATCGGCCGGCGGGTCGGCGTAGGGGACGTCGAGGTAGCAGTGGCCCAGCGGTGAGGCGATCACCGGTACCGACGCCGCCGCCACCGCCTCGGCGTCCCGGCGCGACAGGGCCACCTCCGCCTCGACCTGCGCCCGGACCTGCGGGGGCACGGACGCCGGAAGGTCGAGGCCGGTGAGCCAGTACTGGACCACGTCGTCCGGGCCCAGGCCCGCCCGCGCCGACTCCTGCCAGCCCAGCGGTTGCCTGCCGAGGATGCGGACCAGGCGGCGCAGCCGCCGGACGTACGACACGTAATCCTCGTCCGGCATCCCGCGCGGCTCGTCCGCGCCGATGTGCAGATAGGGGCCAGGGAAGATCGCGGCCACCCGGGCCAGGACCTGCTCCATCAGCTCGAAGGTCGCGGGCAGCTCCGGGTCCAGCCACACGGCGCGGCGGCGGTGGCCGGCCAGGAACTCGTACTCGACCTCGTTCCGCCCGGACTTCAGGTCTGGCCGCAGCCCCAGCAGCGCGGAGGCGTGCCCGGGCGTGTCGACCTCGGGCACGATCGTGACGAAGCGGTCCGCGGCGTAGCCGGCCAGGTCGCGGAGGTCTTGGTCACGGTAGAAGGGGGCGCCGGGCTCCGGGCCGGCGGCCGGGCGGCCCAGGGTGAGCGGCCAGGCCTGGTCGTCGGTCAGGTGCAGGTGCAGCACGTTGAGCTTGTAGAGCTCCAGCAGGTCGATCACCCGCCGGATCTCCTCGACGGTGAAGAAGGTGCGGGCCACGTCGAGCGACAGGCCGCGCCAGGCGTACCTCGGCGCGTCCAGGATCCGCGCGGTCGGCACCCGGAATTCTTCCGTGCCCGATGCCACCAGCTGGAGCAGCGTGGTCAGGCCGCGGGCGACGCCGACCGGTTCCGCTGCGCGCAGCACGACCCGGCCGTCCTCGATCAGCAGCAAGTAGCGTTCGTCGGCCGGGTCGCCACCGTCTGGTGAGAGGCCGGCCGGCGCGGGCAGCCCGCCCGGGCCGTGCGCGGCGGCCAGCTCGATCGTGACTGACGGCACGTCCGGTGCTCGGTCGCCGTGGATAGGCGCCAAGCGCAGGCCGGTCCGGCGGCCGACCTGGGTGCAGAACCGCCCGACGAGCGGCGCGATCCGGGCATCGGCGTACGCGATCACCGTGCCCGGCCGGAAGGCGAACCCGGGCCCGTCTCCGGCGTCGAACCGGGTCGGCGCCGGTATGACCGCGTGACCCATCAGGCAGAAATCACTGAGCGCCGTCCGGCAATCACTGAGCGCCGTCCGGCAGCCCAAGGGCGGCCGCCAGGGCGGTCACCGCCGCGTCGGCCGCGATCTTGGCGGTCAGCGCGTGGGTGTGCGCCCGGTCGATGTCGCCCAGGGCGATGCAGTCGAAGGCGACCTGGGCGTCGTGCGTGGCCGCCTGGAGCTCGCGGGACGCCTCCTCCAGGGCCGGGTTGCCGTTCTCGGTCTCTGCCTCGGTCATCACGGTCTACCTCCCGGTTTTCGATTGGCTCGGTCCTCGGGGGTGAGAAGCCTACCCAGCCGAGCCCGGGTCATGTTCACCGGGGGTGAGCCCGTCCCACACCCCGCTCCAGCCGTCGGCGAAGTCGTCGCGGGTCGCGGCATCGGGGAAGCCACGCTGGGTCAGGACCGGCCGCGGGATATTCATCGGGCGGGCGTTCTGAGGTAGGTTCGGCAGCGTGTGCCGGCTGTTCGGCCTGACCGCGGGCACGAACCGGGTCAAGGCGACGTTCTGGCTGCTCGACGCCCCGGATTCGCTGGAGGCGCAGAGCCGTCGCAACGTGGACGGGACGGGTCTTGGCTATTTCGGCCCGGACGGCGGGATCGTGCTGGACAAGCAGCCCGAGCCGGCCTTCCGCGACCGGGAGTTCCAGCGGGCCGCCCGGCGGGCCGAGTCATCCGCGTTCGTGGCCCACGTCCGGTGGGCGACGGCGGGCGGCCGGACGGAGCGTAACACCCACCCGTTCGGGATGAAGGGCCGCGTCATGGCCCACAACGGAGGCTTCGGCTCGCTCGCCCGGCTGGAAGCGGAGCTCGGCCCGTACGCCGACCTGGTGCTGGGCGACACCGACTCGGAGCGGTACTTCGCGCTGATCACCGAGGAAACCGACGCGCACGGCGGCGACGTCGGCGCGGGGATCGCGGCCGCGGCGTCGTGGATCGCGGCGCACCTGCCGGTCTCTTCCCTGAACGCGATCGTCACGGCGCCGGGCGAGCTGTGGGCGCTGCGCTACCCGGACCAGCACGCGCTGCACATCCTGGGCCGCCCGGAGGGCGAGGAGTTGCACGTGCGCAGCGCGACGTCTTCGGTGCACGTGCCCGACTTGGCGGACGCGGCCTCGGTGGTGATCGCGTCGGAGAAGCTCGACGGGGAGAACGGCTGGCGGATGCTCGCGCCGGGCGAAATCGTGCACGTGCGGCCGGACCTGGGCGTGGAGTCCTGGATCGCGGTCCCGGAGCCGCCCGCGCACCTGGTGCCGTTGCCGCCGGGCAACCCGAACATCGACACGTGAGCGGGTGTCTGGCCGGAAACTGACGAATGCCAGGCCATTGGCCTGGCATTTCACGTTCGTAGCCCCGACCGGATTCGAACCGGCGTTACCGCCTTGAGAGGGCGGCGTCCTAGGCCTCTAGACGACGGGGCCGTGCTGTGATCTCCGTGCTGTGCTTACCGTGCTGTGCTGGCGAGGCCAGCGCGGTACAGACTACCGCCTCGCGATCGGTCAGGCCAAGCGGCGGTCAGGCTGCACCCGGGCCCGGCATGAACGAGCGCGGACGCAACCTACGTCCGCGCCGTCATGCTGAGCTGCTGGGGTACCAGGACTCGAACCTAGACTAACAGGGCCAGAACCTGTCGGGCTGCCAATTACCCCATACCCCAATGGCATGCGGCCCTGATCCAGGACCGCCCACGAAGTCTAGCGGACTCCGGACGCGCCGGCCAACCGGAAGGGTCCCCGTGCGCTCACCGTGCTCGATCATGGGGGGCCGATCTCGGCCAGGCCAGCCTCGCGGTCGAGCCGGAGCCAGCGGGTGATCCCGGCCGAACGCAGGAACGGCGCGTCATGGCTGGCTACCAGGAGCGCGCCGCGATACCCCTCGAGCGCCTGGGACAACTGCCGGACCGAGGCCATGTCCAGGTTGTTGGTCGGCTCGTCGAGCAGCATCAACTGCGGCGCGGGCTGCGCGAGCAGCAGGGCCGCGAGGACGGCACGGAAGCGCTCGCCGCCGGACAGCGTGCTGGCCGGCCGGTCGGCCCGGTCGCCGCGGAACAAGAACCGGGCCAGGCTGGCCCGGACCTCGTTCACCGACGCGGCCGGGGCCGCCGCCCGGACGTTATCGACCACGCTCAGCGAGTCGTCGAGAAGGTCGAGGCGCTGCGGCAGGTAACCGGTGACCGCACCCAGTCGCACGGTGACGCCGGGGCGCGTCGCCAGGCCCGCGATCGCGCGGAGGAGAGTGGTCTTGCCCGCGCCGTTCGGGCCGGTGAGGGCGATCCGCTCCGGGCCCCGGACGATGAGTTCGGCGAGGGCCGCAACGGGGAGCGCGTCTGGCGTCGGGGGCGTGGGGGGCGTCGGGGGTGTGGCGGGCGTACCAGGCGCCGGGGGCGCCGGGTGCCAGCGCGTTCCGTCCAGGCCGGCGACGGTCAGCACGGTGCGCCCGCCCGGGACGGCCGTGCCCGGCAGGTCGACCCGGATCTCCGCGTCGTCCCGGACCGCCTGCTCGGCCTCGTCCAGCCGGCCGCGGGCCGCGTCGAGCCGCCCGGCGTGCAGCCCGCGGGACCGGCCCGCGGTTTCCTGCGCGGCGCGCTTGCGGGCGTACGCCACGATCCTGGGCAGGCCGCCGGATGCGGCGACCTTACGGCCCATGCGATCGCGTCGGGCCTGCTTGACCTGGGCCTCAACCAGGTCGCGCTGTTCCCGCCGGACGTCCGCGGCGGCCGAGGAAACCGCGCGCTCCGCCGCCGCCTGCTCGGCAGCGAGCAGCTCTTCGTAGGCGTCCAGGTTGCCGCCGTACATGCGGATCTCGCCGCCGGACAGGTCGGCGATCTGGTCCATCACGGCGAGCAGCTCGCGGTCGTGGCTGACGATCACCATCACCCCGGTCCACGACGCCACCGCGTCGTACAGCCGTTTGCGCGCGTCCAGGTCCAGGTTGTTGGTCGGCTCGTCCAGCAGCAGGATGTCCGGGCGGCGCAGGAACAGCGCGGCCAGCGCGACACCGATGGTCTCCCCGCCGGACAGCCGCTCCACCCGGTCGTCGAGGGTCAGGTTTTCGAGGCCGAGCCGGTCCAGCCAGGCGCGGGCGCGCTCGTCGACGTCCCAGTCGTCCCCGATCGCCGCGAAGACGTCCTCTCCCGTCTCGCCCGCCTCGATGGCGTGCAGCGCATCCCGGGCGGCGGTGATGCCGAGCAGGCCGGAAACGCTCTGGTGGGTACCGAAGGTGATGGCCTGCGGCAGGTAGCCCACCTCGCCGCGGGCGCGCACCGCGCCGGAACCGGGGCGCAGCTCCCCCGCGATGAGCTTGAGCAGGGTGGACTTGCCCGAGCCGTTCACCCCGATCAGCCCGGTACGCCCCGGGCCGAACGACACGGTCAGGCCGGACAGCACGGACGCTCCGTCGGGCCAGCTGAAACTGAGATCTGAACAGACGATTGCTGCGGACATGAGGCGCGGCTCCCAGCACGTAGGAAAGGTTTCCGGTACGTGTGGCGACACCACGCCGCGTGGGCTCAAGCCGAGGTCACGCGCACAAGCGCGGTATCGCTGACCTCACAGCCTCAACGCACTCTCCCACCGCCGACAGCAGAGACGCATCCATGCTAGCCCGGGCGTCCTCCACAGCCAACTGCCTTTCCCCGGGGGAAGGACACCATGAAACCGCCGCTCCGGGCGAGCGGAAACGCCCTCTCGGGTGGGCCTAGTGGAGCGGACCTTGGGGCTGGTGTGACTGGTGGAGCGTGAACGGAGACTTTGCGGGGACTCTTCCTGGCGGCGCAGGGCGCGGAATTCATGATCGTGAGCGGTTTGGGACAAATAGCGCCCAAAACCGCTCACGATCATGAAAGCGCTCCAGAAGGGCTCGCTCACGGGAACGCTGAGGCGTATGTGGTTGGTGTGACTGAAGGTGCGGCGCGGCGGTAGGGGTGGGCGGGCGGCTAGCCGGGGGTGGCTTGTGCTAGGCGGGCTGGGCCGGTGGCGTGGAGGGGGGCGTCGGCGAAGGGGATGAAGCAGGACTCGCCTCGGGTCAGGTCGAGCTTCTGGCCGGAGGCGGCGCGCAGGGTGCAGGTGCCGTCGAGGCACAGCAGGATGCTGGGGCCGGTGCCGGGTAGGGCGAGCGCTGGGGTGGCCGAGCCGGGCGAGGCAGGCGCAGAGGCAGAGGCGGCGACGTCGAGCAGGTAGAGACGGAACTCCGGGGCGGGGGTGTCGAAGGTGGTGAGGCCGGGCGCGAGGAGGCGCGGGGAGAGCACGGGGACGGCGGCCGCGGGGTCGAGGAGCCTGAGCAGCTCGGGCACGTCGATGTGCTTGCCGGTGAGGCCGGAGCGGACCACGTTGTCGGAGTTGGCGAGCAGCTCGATCCCGGTGCCGCGCAGGTAGGCGTGCAGGCCGCCGGCCGGCATGAACACCGCCTGCCCGGGCTGCAGCACCTCGTGCCGCATCAGCAGCAGGGCGACCACGCCGACGTCGCCCGGATGGTCGGCGGCGACCCGGACGGCCGCGGCGCAGGCATCGGCGAAGGGACTGTCCGAGGCGGCGAGGCGCTGGCAGGCGGCCACGACCGAGGCGACGAGAGGGCAGGGCTCGGGCCACTCCAGGACGGAGGCCAGGGCCGCGCCGAGGGCGTCCTCGCCGACCGCATCCGCCAGGGCCGCGGCCAGCGGCTCGAGCTCGTCCACCTTCAGGGCACGGAGCAGGGCGGAAGCGTCGGCGGGAGTACGGAGGCCGGCCGCCACCTCGAACGGGGTCAGGGCGTAGAGGAGTTCGGGTTTAGGCCAGTCGTCCACGTAGTTCCTGGCCGGGTCGTCCGCCGCCAGGCCGCGCGCGTTCTCGGCGGCGTAGCCCGCCTCGGCCTGCGCGCGCGAGGGGTGCACCTGGATTGACAGCGCCTTCTCCGCCGACAGCACCTTGAGCAGGAACGGCAGCCGACCGCCGAACCTCGCCGCGCACTCAGCGCCCAGCTCTCGCTCGGGGTCACCAGCGATCACCGCGTCCAGAGTGACTGAAGGAGCGAAAGGGGCCAGTGGGGCGGAGAGGTTGGGTGGGGCCGGGGTGACCGGGGCCGGGGTGACCGGGGCCGGGGTGACCGGGGCCGGGGTGACCGGGGGGCGGTGGAGGCCGGACGGCGCCGACGGGTGCGCGCCCATCCACAGCTCGGCTTCGGGGCCCGGCGCCGGGACCGGCCGTCCCTGCAGCTCCGCGATCGCGGTGCGGGTGCCCCACGGGTAGGGCCGGATCACCGGGCGAAGAAGATCCATCGGGGCATGGTAGCCGGGAGACGCTAATCGGGGCGTGAGGTGTCGGCGGGGTGCTCGACCAGGGCGACGACCCGGCTGGCCATGAAGCGCGCGGTCCGCACCGCGGTGCCGGTCCTGGTCACCTCGCTGACCTCGATGATGCCGCGGCGATTGGCGATCTCGACGCGGCGGCCCGCCCGGCTCGCCGTCACCTCGTAGGTGCGCGTCCCCTCGCCGGAGTCGATCACGATCTCGACGCGATCCCCCTTCATCGGCGACCTCCCGGGCGGAGCGTAAACCGGCGGGCCGGGCAAGATACCCGGCCCGTTCGGTACTAATAGGACGGAAGTGACGGGTCGACCTGGTTGATCCAGGCTAGGACCCCGCCACCGACGTGCACCGCGTCGGAGAAACCGGCGTTCTTGACGATCGCCAGCGCCTCGGCCGAACGGGCGCCGCTCTTGCAGTGCAGCACGATCCGCTTGTCCTGCGGCAGCTTCTCCAGCGCGGCCCCGGACAGGAACTCGCCCTTGGGGATGAGCGTCGCGCCGGGGATGGAGACGATCTCGTACTCGTTCGGCTCGCGGACGTCGACGAGGAAGATGGCCTCGCCCGCGTCCAGCATGGCGGCCAGGTCCTTGGCGCTGATCGTGGAGCCCATGGCGGCCTCGGCGGCCTCCTCCGAGACCGCTCCGCAGAACGCGTCGTAGTCGATCAGCTCGGTGATCGTCGGGTTCTTGCCGCAGACCGCGCACTCCGGGTCCTTGCGCACCTTGACCGTGCGGTAGGTCATCTCGAGCGCGTCGTAGATCATCAGCCGGCCGGCCAGCGGCTCGCCGATCCCGGTGAGCAGCTTGATCGCCTCGTTCACCTGGATCGACCCGATCGAGGCGCAGAGCACGCCGAGCACGCCGCCCTCGGCGCAGGACGGGACCATGCCGGGCGGCGGCGGCTCGGGGTACAGGCAGCGGTAGCACGGGCCGTACTCGGCCCAGAACACGCTGGCCTGCCCGTCGAACCGGTAGATCGAGCCCCACACGTACGGCTTGCCGAGCAGCACGCACGCGTCGTTGACCATGTACCTGGTGGCGAAGTTGTCCGTGCCGTCCACGATCAGGTCGTACCGGGAGAAGATCTCCATGACGTTGTCGTTGTCCAGCCGGACGTCGTGCACGACCACGTTGACCAGCGGGTTGATCTCGAGAATGCTGTCCCGCGCCGACTCGGCCTTGGGCCGGCCCACGTCGGACTGGCCGTGGATGATCTGGCGCTGCAGGTTCGACTCGTCCACCACGTCGAAGTCGACGATGCCCAGCGTGCCGACACCGGCCGCGGCCAGGTAAAGCAGCGCCGGAGAACCGAGGCCGCCGGCCCCCACGACCAGGACCTTCGCGTTCTTGAGCCGCTTCTGCCCGGTCATCCCGACGTCGGGGATGATCAGGTGGCGCGAGTAGCGCCTGACCTCATCGACCGTCAGCTCGGCGGCTGGCTCGACCAGCGGCGGCAACGACACTGTCTGCTCCAAGGATCGTTTTTTTAGTACCGAACGGGCTGGGTATTCCCTTCCCCCGCCCGTTCCTGCGTCAACCGGCGGAAGCCATCCGGAATTCCCAGCAGGATGCCGATCTCGACCGCCACCAGGCCGGGGCGCTCCATCTGCGCGACGTGGCCGGTGCGCGGCAGCACGACGATCCTGGCGTCGGTGAAGACATGCGCGGCCCGGCCCGCCGCCCGTGGGTCGACCAGCCGGTCGTGCTGGCCGTAGATGACCAGGCTCGGCGCGGTGATCCTGGCCACGTCCCGCCAGGGCGAATGGCGGCCCTTGCGGAGGAACTCTGCGCTGAGCGCCCGGGCGCTGCCCATCAGGGCGGCGACGGCATACTCGAGCGAGTCCCGGCGGCCCAGTTCGGCTACTTCGGCGGCGAACCGGGCCTGCGGGTAGAGGCCGGGGTTGCTGTAACAGGTGGCGATGACCGCGGCCACCCGGCGTTCCGGCGGCAGGGCGGCCTGGTACTGCCTGATCAGCCGGGGGCCGAGCCGCGGCAGCCCGACGACGGGGAAGCGCACCAGGTCCAGCCGGGGACGCAGGTCGGGCAGGGCCGGGGAGATGAGCGTGAGGGTGTTGATGAGGTCCGGCCGGGTGGCGGCGACCTTGACCGCCACCGCGCCGCCCAGCGAGTTGCCGATCAGGTGCACCGGTTTGGATTGCCGCTGGATGAGTGCGATGACGCTCTGGGCCAGGGCGGCGATCGAGTAGCGGCCGTCCGGGCGGGGCGGCGAATCGCCGAACCCGGGCAGGTCCATCGCCTCGCAGGCGAGCCGGGAGCGGAGCAAGTCAATAAGGTCGGTCCAGTTGCGGCTCGAGCCCTCCAGGCCGTGCACGAACAGCGCGGGTTCGGCGTCGGTATCCGGGACCGGGGCGCTGCGCACGAAGACCTCGTGGTCACCGAGACTGACCAGGCGGCCGGGCCAGTGCGGGATGGGTTCGGTCACGCGCTGGCCTTGCGGCGGCTCTTGGGCTTGGCGGTGTCCTTGGTGTCCTCGGTGTCCTCGTCGGACTTGCCGCGGCCGCCGCCCTTGGCCGCCGCCACGCTGGCCCGCAGGATCTCGGTCAGGTCGGCGGGCTGCTTCTTGGCCTCGGGCAGGTCCAGGCCATCCGGCCGGACGATGTCGTTGCCCTCGATCTTGGCCTGGACGACGGCCTCGAGCGCCTCGCGGTACGCGTCCTTGTACTGATCGGGCTCGAAGTCCTCGGTCATCGTGTCGATGAGCGACGCGGCCATCTTCAGCTCCTGCGACCGGACCTCGACGTCCTCGTCCAGGAAGGCGAAGTCGGGCTTGCGCACCTCGTCGGGCCACAGCAGGGTCTCCAGCGTGATGACCCCCTCCCTGACCCGCAGCGCGGCCAGCGCCTCGCGCTGGCGCAGCGCCACCTTGGCCACGGCCACCTTGCCCGACGCCTCCAGGGCGTCGCGGAACAGCGCGTACGCCCGGACGCCCGCCTGCTCGGGCTCGGTGTAGTAGCTCTTGTTCGAGTAGATGGCCTCGACCTGAGCGGCCGGCGCGAAGTGCAGCACCTCGATCCGGTGCGCGGTCACCAGCGGCAGGTCGGCCAGGTCCTCGTCGGTCAGCACCACCATGTCGCCGGTGGGCAGCTCGTAGCCCTTGGCGATGTCGGAGTACGGGACTTCCTCCCCGTCGAGCGTGCACACCCGGCGGAACTGGATCCTGGCCCCGTCCTTGCGGTGCACCTGGCGGAAGGTGATGTCACGCTGCTCCGTCGCGGCGTAGAGCTTCACCGGGATCACGACCAGGCCGAAAGAGATCGCACCGGCCCATATGCTGCGCATGGTCTTCACCTACCCCGGTTGGCATCGCGCTGATCATCCGTGTTAACCCTAATCCCGGAATCGAGCATACATTCGATCGGCCATAGGGCTAGCATGGGTGGATTTCGCCTAACTCTCCCAGCGAGCTTAGCCGCGGCTGCGATGATGAGGGATGCCTGGGCCAGCCCGGGCGCGACTCGAAGTTCGAGGGGGACGGAGAGATATGGCTGCATTCGATGTGGTCGTGCTCGGCGGCGGCACCGCCGGCGTGCACGTCGCCACCGAGGTCGCCGGCGGCGGCAAGGCGGTGGCGCTCGTCGAGGCGGGGCTGATCGGCGGCGAGTCCGCGTACCTCGCCTGCCTGCCGTCGAACTCGCTGCTGCTGTCCGCGACCCGCGGCGAGCCCTGGGAAGACGCGGTGGCCCGGCGGGCCGAGGTGACCGGCGGCCTGGACGACTCGGCCGCCGCTCAGCGGCTGAGCCGCGCGGGCGTGCAGGTGATCCGCGGCACCGGCCGGATCACCGCCCCGGGCACGGTCGAGGTCACCCGCACCCCCGGCGCCCCCGCCGCCGCAGGCGGCACGGCCAGCAGGACCACGACGCTGACCTACTCGGACCTGGTCATCGCGACCGGCTGCGAGCCGGTCGCGCCGCCGATCGAGGGCCTGTCCGACATCCCGGCCTGGACCACCGCGCAGAGCCTGAGCTCGCCCGACCTGCCCCGGCGCCTCATCGTGCTCGGCGGCGGGCCCGCCGGATGCGAGCTGACGCAGATGTACGCCTCGTTCGGCTCCCAGGTGACGCTGGTGGAGGCGGAACCCCGGCTGCTCCCGGGCGAGCCGGCCTTCGCCGGCGAGATCCTGGCGGTGGCGCTGCGCCGGGCCGGGGCGGAGATCCGGCTCGGCTCCCGGGCCACCAAGGCGGAACGCACCGCCGACGGGCTCACGCTGGCGCTGGAGGACGGCACCAGGATCGACGCGGCCCGGGTGCTGCTGGCGTCAGGCCGGCGCCCGCGGCTCGGCGGGCTCGGCCTGGACGTCCTCGGGCTCGAGGTCACGCCGGGGATGGCGCTGCCCACCACCACCCGGTGCGAGGTGGCCGGGACCGGCGGCCAAGGGGTCCGGGTATGGGCCGCCGGGGACGTCACCGGGACCACGCACACCCACGCCAGCCACTACCAGGCCGACGTGGTCGCGGCGAACATCCTCGGCCGGCACCGCGAGGCCGACTACAGCGCGATCCCGCGGTGCGTGTTCACCACGCCCTCGGTGTTCGCCGTCGGCGCCATCCCGGGCGGGGCGCAGGAGACCATCGGCGCGGGCGACGGCGCCGGCGACGGCAATGGCCCGGACGCGGACCACGGCCCGGACGCGGACCACGGCCCGGGCAACGGGGGCAGGACGCGCCGGATGCTCCGGATCGCGAGGGCCCCGTCGGCGGAGGCCGCGTCGGAGAAGGGGACGGAGGGGGCGGCGGAGGCGGCGCCCGTGGCTCAGGGCGGCGCGGGCCCCCGGCTGGTCACGGCCCGGGCCAGGCTGGGCGACACGGCCCGCGGGTACCTGGGGCAGGACGACCTCGGTCGCCTCGAGCTCTACGCGGACGCCGGGACGGGGGTGCTGGCCGGCGCGGTCGCGGTGGGGCCGGACGCGGCCAGCTGGATGAGCGAGGTTACGCTCGCCATCAGGGCCAAGATTCCCGTCGCGGTCCTCGCCGACGTGGTGCATGCCTTCCCCACCTACGGGGAAGCCTTGCAGACAGCGCTCCGGGAACTGGCGGGAACCGGGGGCAGCCCGGCACGTGCCGACCAGCAGGAAAAGGGGACCGGAACGTTGAGCGAGTTGGACATCGAGACGCCCGAGGACGACGCCATCGAGCAGCACCAGGAAGTGATCGCGGACGAGGCGGTGGCCAGCCCGCGGCGCGAGGTCCCGTTCGACGTGAACGAGGCCGACGCCGCGGAACAGGAGCGCGCCGTTGGCTTCGACGATGACGACTACCGCTGACCGCAGCTTAGGATGGGGGCGGACGCGGAACAATGACCGCGCGCGACCACCCCGGAGACCCAATTTTGACTGCAACGTCCGATACCAGGCCACGCAGCAGCAGGCTGCCGCGGCATGAACGGCGACGGCAGCTACTGGACGCGGCGCTTGAGGTGTTCGTATCCCAGGGGTACCACGCCGCCGCGATGGATGACATCGCCGAACGCGCGGGCGTCAGCAAGCCCGTGCTCTACCAGCATTTCCCCGGCAAGCTCGAGCTCTACCTGGCCCTGCTCGACGAGAGCGTGGGCACGCTGGTGGAGACCGTGGGCGGCGCGCTGCGGTCCAACGCGGATCCCAAGCAGCGGGTCGCCGCCACCTTCGGCGCGTACTTCGAGTACGTGGGCGGTAAAGGCCAGGCCTACCGGCTGGTGTTCGAGTCGGACCTGAGCAACGAGCCCGCCGTGCGCGAGCGGCTCGAGGAGGTCCAGCACCAGTGCGCCGAGATGGTGAGCCGGGCGGTCAGGGAGGACGCCGGGATCTCCGACGAGGAGGCGCACCTGCTCAGCGTCGGCCTGGTCGGCATGGCCCAGGTCACCGCCAGGTACTGGCTCAGCACCCGGGATCACATCCCGCGCGAGGCCGCCGAGCAGCTGGTGGCCAGGCTGGCCTGGCGCGGCATCAGCGGCTGGCCCCGCAGCGAGCACTGAGGGGGGAGCCCCATGGAAGTGAAGATCGGAATTCAGTCGGTGCCACGCGAGCTCGTGGTCGAGACCGACACCCCGGCGGATGAAATCGAGAGCCAGCTGGCCAGCGCGCTGTCCGGCGACGACCATTCCCTTTTCGCGCTCGCTATGAGCAAGGGCGGCAAGATCCTGGTGCCCGCGGACAAGATCGCCTACGTCGAATTCGGCGCGCCCGAGGCGCGCCGAGTCGGCTTCGGCAACATCGTCTGACCCGGTCCCGGCGGGGCCCGCCAGGTAGACGGAACCGACTCCTGGTACACTAGGTAACGACTGGTCAATGGAATGACATAACCAACGGTCGTGTTGTTCAACCGGCTGCTGTTTACGCGTTGCTCTTACGGCTGGGGCTTCTTGCCCGGCTTCCCTGGGGGGATCCCGCGTAGACGGCAGTGTCCCGAACGATGGTAGCGGGCTCCCTGGCCACCGCCGCGTCAGACAGGCGTCGCGGCGCGGGCCACAAGGTTGCAGCTCGTCGCGTCGCGCCGGGACACCGCGGGCAGCCAGCAGACACGACGGCTCGAACCCGGAACCGCTGGGCAGGGCCACGATGAAGGATGGAACCCTGACAACTCAAACTTTTAGCGGGGACGAGGCGCAGGAACCGGGTACGTTGACCGGATCCGTGACGGCTCTTCCGGGTCGGGACGAGACCCACGCGGTCCCGTTCCGTGACTTCGACATCGGCGAGGCGATCTGCTCCGGCCTGGAGGCCGCGGGCATCTTCACCACCTTTCCCATTCAGGCGCTCACCCTGCCGCTCGCGCTGGCCGGGCAGGACATCATCGGGCAGGCGCGGACCGGCACCGGGAAGACCCTGGCGTTCGGCGTCCCGCTGCTCCAGCTGATCGAGGAGCACGGGCAGAGCCGCCTGCCGCAGGCCCTCGTGGTCGTGCCCACCAGGGAACTGGCGGTCCAGGTCGCCGACGACCTGCGCACCGCAGCGGTGAACCTGCGGGTGCGCGTGCTGACCGTCTACGGCGGCCGGGCCTACGAGCCGCAGATCGACGCGCTGGCGGCCGGCGTGGACATCGTCGTCGGTACCCCGGGCCGGCTCCTCGACCTGGCCGAGCGCCGCCACCTGGACCTGAGCGCGGTCCGCGCGCTGGTGCTCGACGAGGCGGACAAGATGCTCGACCTCGGCTTCCTGCCCGACGTGGAGCGGATCATCCGGCTCATCCCGGAGCAGCGGCAGACCATGCTGTTCTCCGCGACCATGCCGGGCGACGTCGTCACGCTCGCCCGCCGCCACATGCGGCGCCCGGTCAACATCCGGGCCGAGGGCCACGACGAGCCCGCGCCTGCTCCCCTCACCCGGCAGCACGTGTTCCGGGCCCACCAAATGGACAAGATCGAGGTGCTGGCGCGGGTCCTGCAGGCCAGGAACCGCGGCCTGACCATGGTGTTCTGCCAGACCAAGCGGGCCGCCGACCAGGTCGCGACCGCGCTGGCCAGCCGCGGCTTCGCGGTGGCCACCGTGCACGGTGACCTGGGCCAGGGCCAGCGGGAGCGCGCGCTGCGCGCGTTCCGCAGCGGCAAGGTGGACGTGCTCACCGCCACCGAGGTCGCCGCCCGCGGGCTCGACGTGGACGACGTCACCCACGTGGTGAACTACGAGTGCCCGGACGACGAGAAGACCTACGTGCACCGGATCGGCCGCACCGGCCGGGCCGGCCGGGCCGGTGTCGCCGTCACGTTCGTCGACTGGCGGGACATGCACCGCTGGAAGCTGATCAACGACGCGCTGGGCCTGGGCATGGCCGAGCCGGAGGAGACGTACTCCACCTCCGAGCATCTGTTCACCGAACTGGACATCCCGCGCGAGGCGACCGGGACGCTCCCCCGCGCGATGCGGGACCGGGCCGGGCTGGAGGCCGAGGCCGTCGAGGACATCGGCGAGACCGGGCGCATTCGCTCGCCCCGGCGCGGGTCCGCCGGCCGGAGCTCCGGTGGCTCTGTTGGCTCTGGTGGCCGCGGTGGCCGGAACCGGAAGAGCACCGGGGACGGGACGGCTCAGGCAGGCGGCACGGCCGGACGGCGGCGTCGCCGGACACGGGCGGGCCGCGAGGTCGGCGCGGCGGAATCCGCCGCCCAGCCCCGCGGCGAGGCCCAGGCTGCTCCGGAGCAGTCCCCCGCGCAGGCTTCCGGGGAGGCCCCGCGGCTGCGCCGTCGGCGGCGGACGTCCGCCCGCAGCGGAAATCAGACCGAGGAAACCCGCCGCAAGGCCTCCTGACCAGAGGGTTCCGGATTTCCGCTGAGCTGACGCAGAGGTTTTGTTCAACGTCGCGAGGTAAGGTTCGCCACTGTGAGCACTCCCACCTCCCTCGAGCTGCCTGACAGGGTTCGGCGTACCACCATCCGCACCGCCCGCGGCGTGTTCGCGGCCCTGGAGGCGACGCCCGCGTCCGGGGTGTGCGAGCGGGACGCCGCCCTGCTCGTCCCCGGCTACACCGGCAGCAAGGAAGATTTCCTCGCCATCTTGGACCTGCTGGCCGACGACAGCCGGCATGTGGTCGCCATCGACATGCGCGGCCAGTTCGATACAGCGGGCGCCGACGAGCCGGGCGGCTACGCCGCGGCCGCCCTCGGCGCGGACATCCTCGCGATCATGCACGCGACCGGCGCGAGACACCTGGTCGGGCACTCCTACGGCGGACTGATCGGCCGCGAGGCCGTGCTGGCCGCGGCCGGCGCCGAGTTCGCCTCGTTCACGCTGATGAGCTCCGGTCCCGGCGCGCTGACCGGCGCCCGGGCGCGGGACCTGCGCGCGATGCTCGCCACTCTTGGCGTCGGAGACGGGGGCCGACCGGACACGGCGACGCTCCGGGCCGGAATCGCCGAGCTCTGGCGCTCTCACCTGGAGCCGCAGGCCGTCGCGGCCGGCGTCCCCGCCGGTATCGTCGCGTTCCTGGGTCGCCGGATGCGAGGCAACGACCCAGACGGGCTGGTCCTGATGGCCGCGCACATGCTGGCCGCGCCGGACCGGACGGCGGAGCTGGCTCGCCTGGACCGGCTGCCGATGCTGGTCATCTACGGCGAGAACGACAACTCCTGGTCCCCGGCCGCGCAGGAGAACATGGCCCGCAGGCTCGGCGCTCGCCGGCTGTGCATCCCGGCGGCCGTGCACTCCCCCGCCGTCGAGGCGCCCGCCACCACGGCCAGCGCGCTGACCCAGTTCTGGGACGCGGCCGAGGCCGCGCAGAGGTATCCCGCGTATCCCGCCACCGTCGGCGGTACCGCCTGACCGGTCAGCCGGCTCAGCCGGCTCAGTGGTGTGGAGGCGGGGCTGACCGGGAGTGGTTCAGTCGGGGAGGCCGTCCCAGGGGCGGCGGGGCGGGGCGGCCTCGGTGCCTTCGGGGCAGTGCCGCCGGTAGTCGCACCAGGCACAGGACGGGCCGGGGCGGGGCGGGAAGACCTGGTCGTAGCGGTCGGAGGGCAGGCCGTCGCGCATCCGCTCGTCGGCCGCGGCGCACTCCTCGGCGATGCCCTCGGCCCGGCGCAGGTGCCGGGCCAGCGATTCGGCGGTGTGCGACCAGGCCAGGACCTCGCCGGTGGGCAGGTGGTGCAGCTCCACCCGGTGGCAATCCCGCCGCAGTACCCTCCCGGCGGCCAGCGCGTACAAGGCCAGGGCCATCGAGCTGCGCGCGTCGTCCGTGGTCAGCAGGTGCCGTCCGGTCTTGTAATCCACCACGACGAGCTCGGGCCTGGCGTCGAGGCGGTCGATCCGGCCGGAGACGGCGATTATGTCCGTGCGGGTCGCGACCGTCCGTTCCACGCCGAGCGGCTCGTCGGCCGGGTCGAGCCCGGCGACGTAGCCCTCCACCATGGCGATGGCGCGCTCGCGCTGGCGCACGGACTGGGTCTCGTCCGCGAAGCCCTCGTTGATCCAGCCGCGGTCCACCAGGTTCCCCGCGGCCGCGACCGTGCGCTGGGCCAGCGGCAGCCGCCACCAGCCGGCCAGGGCGTTGTGCACGCTGGCGCCGACGCTGTTGTGCGCCCACGGCGGGCCCTTGGGCGGCGACGGGCGGTCCAGGTAGCTCATCCGGTACCGGCGCGGGCAGTCCAGCCAGCTAGACAGCCGGGTCGGCGTGCAGGTGTAGAGCCGCCGCGGCATTCCCTCGAAGCCCAGCTGCTCCATCGGGGCTTAGCCTCCGAGGACCCGGCCGGAACCCCGATCCGCGACCCAGGAGTCGAACTTCTTCTCCGCCGTCGCGATCGTGGTCTCCTGGCCATGCCCGGGCAGGACACGGGTGTCCGCGGGCAGGGTGAGCAGGTACTCCCCGATCGCGGTGAGCTGCCCGGCGAAGTCGGGGTACTCGCCGTCCTGCGGGGCCGGCCCATCGGCCAGCAGGACGTGCCCGGTGAACACCGCGCCGAGGTCCTCGCAGTACAGGCACACCGAACCCGCGGTGTGACCGGGCGCGTGGATGACATCGAGCCGGACGTCGGCGACCTCGAAGACGCCGCCGTCTTCCATCTCGATATCGGCGTCCTCATCGGGATGGGTCTCCCGCCACAGCGAGCGGTCCCTCGGGTGCAGGGCCACCGGCGCCTCGTCCCGTTCGGCCACCTCGAACGCGGCGGCGACGTGGCCGGCGTGGCCGTGGGTGCAGATAACCGCGAGCACCTCCCGGTCGCCGACCGCGTCGAGCAGGCCCGCGGCGTCGGTGCCCGGATCGATGACGATGACCTCCTCGTCGTCGCCGACGAGCCAGGTGTTGACGGAGTCCGGGCCCGCGGGCGCGGGCGCGGGAAACCGGTCGATCCGAGTACTCACCCGACCTTTCTTACCACAGTCGGAGCGCGGGTCGGGCCAGGGTGATCAGGCCAGCCGTGGGACGCGGGAGAGCAGGTCCTGGTAGGCCGCCCCGGAGGTGGTCTCGCAGCCGAGGCGGTAGTCGGTCAGGCTGCCGTGGTCGTCGCTGCCGCCCGTGGCCACCAGGTCGAGATCGTGAGCCAAGGCGAGTAGCCGGGCCCGTTCGGCACCTGACTGGTCGGGATGGAACACCTCAAGGCCGGCCAGGCCTACGGCGGCCAGCCTGGTGATCTGCTCGTCCGTCACCCGGGTGTCCCGGCCCGCCCGCGGGTGGGCCAGCACCGTCACGCCGCCCGCCGCCCGGACCAGGCCGATGGCGCGGACCGGGTCGAGCGCGTACCGGCCGACGTAGGCGCGGCCGCCGTCGGCGATCCAGTCGTGGGTGAACGCCTCGCGGGGCGATGCGATGGCGCCGCTGTCCGCCATCGCGCGGGCGATGTGCGGCCGGCCGACCACGGCCTGCCCCGCGATGGCCGCGACCTGCTCCCAGCTGACGTGCACGCCGAGCCCGGCGAGCTTGTCCACCATGGCCCGGGCGCGCAGCACGCGGTCGTCGCGGATGCGGGTGAGCTCGGCGGACAGCTCGGGCTGATCCGCGTCGAAGAGGTAGGCCAGCATGTGCAGGGAGCGACCATCGAGCCGGCCGGACAGCTCCATGCCGGGCAGCAGGGTGACGGGGCCAGCCGCGGCATGGGCCTCGGCGTGACCGGCCACCGTGTCGTGGTCGGTCAGCGCCACCACGTCGAGGCCGGCCTGGGCGGCGCGGCGCATCACCTCGGCGGGCGGGTCGGTCCCGTCCGAGGCACTGCTGTGCACGTGCAGGTCAGCACGCATCAGGTCAGTACGCATCACAGGGGCAGCATCAGAGGAGCAGCATCAGAGGGGCAGCATCAGAGGAGCCGCATCACCGGGCGGGCAGGCGCGGCGAGGCGGCCCCGAAGGGCAGGTCCAGGTCCTGGCCGGGATCTCGCAGGTCACGTAGGGCGAGCGGCTCCACGAGCAGGGTGCCCGCGGTGTCCGGCCACAGCACGACCCACAGCCACCGGCCCTGCACCTCGCCGACGAAGACGGCGCGGCCCGGCGAATCCACCTGCCAGAGCGGGAAGTCATGCTTGCCGAACGAGGCGGTGGCGATCGGCGAGGCGGAGCCGAAGCCCGCGCCCGGGTCCACGCTGTCCAGGCCCGCCAGCGCCGCGCCGAGGCCGATCCCGGGTTCCTCGGCCACGACCACCATGTCGGCCGGGCCGCCGAGCGGGTTCGGGCCGGCCAGGGCTACCGCGCAGGCGCGCACGCCGGTGCGCTCGTCGCCGGCTCCGGCGAAGCCGGC
>WNGE01001986.1_pt1 | contig 25471 bp, 20 predicted proteins | sample 5400651 | NCBI WGS metagenome assembly WNGE01 (sample SAMN13153370, study PRJNA577476) | soil metagenome | isolation source: 60 cm soil or saprolite under grassland replicate 2 | place: USA:California | collected 2016-06-15 | reverse complement strand
GCACGCCGTTCTATGCCGAGATGGGTGGGCAAATAGGCGACCGAGGATTGCTTCATGTGCCGGGACACGATTGGACCGAAGTGGGTCAGTTGCGAGTAATCGATACCCAAAAGCGCGGCGACGTTTTTGTTCATCGCACGCAGGTTTTGGAAGGACGCGCGCCGGAGCCGGGCGAAGCCGTGCGCATCTCAGTGGATGCCGAACGGCGCAAATTGATTCAGGGTCATCATACCGTCACACATTTGTTGCACTGGGCATTGCACGAAATAGTTTCTCCTGACGCCACGCAGAAAGGCAGCTACGTCGGGCCGGACAAATTGACGTTTGATTTTTCAAGTGCGCCACTGACAAAACAGCAAGTACGCGACGTCGAAAAATTGGTGAACGAAAGAATCGCCGAGAACGCACCGGTTTCGTGGACTGAGATTCCATATGGCGAGGCGAAACAGCGGAAAGACATCATTCAGTTCTTTGGGGAGAAATACGGTGACAAGGTCCGGGTCTTACAAGTCGGGGGTGAGCCGAAAAAGTTGAACGGCTATTCGATGGAATTGTGCGGCGGCACGCACGTACGTTCTACCAGCGAAATCGGCCCGTTTCGGATCATGAAGGAAGAAGCGATAGCCGCGGGAACGCGGCGCATCGAAGCAGTCGCAGGCGACGCGGCGCGAGTGCGGGCGACGCAGGACGCCGAGCGACAGCAAGAGAAGTTTGAGACGCTCGCACGCAAGAAACCAGATATCCCTGCGCTGCCGGCTTTCCAATATGATGCGGTGACGGCGGAAATGCTGAAACAAATCGACGCGCGCGCGGGGCATCTTGAAAAAGTGGATGCGGAAGTTCGCGAGTGGGAAAAGAAAACAGCGAAATCTGCTGAGGCGGAACTGAAAAGCAGGGCTGCTCAGATCGCCAGCGAACTGATGCCATCGCATGTTGGAAAAGATTTCTGCGTCGCCAAAGTTTCGGATGCGGATGGAAAACTGCTTCAAGGAGTCGCGGAAGCGCTGAAAGCAAAAATCAGCGGCCCAATTTTTCTCATCGGCACGCGAGACGCATCAGTCGCTTTGGTCGCTTATGTCCCCAAGCACCTGACTGCGAAGTTCCAGGCGAACAAATTGATTCAGCAAATTGCGCCCATCGTCGGTGGTAAAGGCGGAGGTCGGGCGGATAGCGCACAAGGAGCCGGCAAGGACGCGAGCAAAATCGGCGAGGCGCTTGCGAAAGCGCAAGAGCTGCTGAGCTAAATTCGAGACGGAGCTCTAGGGTGCGCTCACGCTAGGCGTTCGAGCGTGTTTCACGAGCAACTTCGGGTTTTTGCCGTCCAGTGACATCCGATAAATCGACGCTTCGTTTTCCTTTTCTTTTTGGATGATGCAAAGGAATTCATTGGCGCTTAGCCAGAACGGTTCCCAAACGAAATCATTTTTGCCCGTGACGCGTACCGCCTTGTCGGCGCTGAGGTCAAATTTTTCAATCGCTGGCTGTGGCCCGTCCCAGTTTTTGCGCTCATGCTCGGCCCCGCAGTCAACATCCATGAGTAACGCCTTGCCATCCGGCGAAATGCTAAGCCGGTCGCCGCTGTTCATGCTGGCGTCCGTCAGAATTTTTGAGAGCTCCCATTTTTTCAGAATGTTTCCGTCCAAACCAATCTGGTAAAGATTGTCGAGATCGTGGCAGAAAATCGATTTTCCATCGCGCGCCCATTCCGGCCCGCCGAGCCCGTCGCTATTCAGTTCCGAATTTTTCAAGAATTCGAAACCCGAGCCGTCGGCGTTCACGAGACCGAGCTGCCATCGCTTGTCGGCCATGATCATGAACGCGAGCTGCTTTCCATCCGGAGACCAGACAGGACCGAAACAATTGTCGCTCGGAATATTTGGTAGAACCGTGACTTTGCCGCCGGCCACGTCGGCGATTGCAATGTGACGCTCGGGACCCGGACGATTCTTCGCGTCGCCTTCGGTATTAAACGCGACACGTGTGCCGTCCGGCGAAATTTCGGGCAACGCGCCCTCCGCAACTTTCTTTGAATGCGTACCGTCCGCGTCGGCGACGAAGATGTTTTCGCCGCGTTCGTATGCGATTTTGCGCTCCGCGGCGTTAACAAGCGCAAAAAATGCGATGCAAAGAAAGATCGCAACAGTGAATTGCTTCATGCATTCGGAGCGCTAACGCTTGGAAAGCGCGCGTTTTTGATCAGGCGTTTCAGGTTTTTCCCATCGGTGGACATTCGATAAATAGAATTCTCCCTTTCGCCAGCAGCGCGGCTGATAAAAAGAATGTTGTCGTTGTCGAGCCAAACGCCGTCCCAGCCAAAAAGTTTTCTCGGCGTGAGCCTGGTTGCTTTTTGCGATTTAAGATCGAACGCCCAGAGGGCCGGCAACGGTCCGTCCCAATCTTTGCGGCCGGATTCTTCGCCCATGTCGATGCTCAAAAGCAATCGCTTGCCGTCCGGTGAAACATCAATCCGACCGTCGCCGCTCATATCGCCTTTCGGCACGATCTTGTCGATTCTCCATTGCCCGCGGACCGTGCCATCGAGTCCAAGTTGATAAATGTTGGTCATGTCTTCGCAAAAAACCGTTTGGCCATCGCGCGCCCAGATCGGCGAGTAGCGTGTCACTTCGTTTTGAACGCCCGGTTTCAGCACATGAAAATTTGTGCCGTCTGAATTGATAGTGACCAGGTCCCACACTTCGTGCGGCCGCGTGGTGAAAAGGATCTGTTTCCCGTCAGCCGTCCAGCTCGGGTAATAGGAATTGTCACTCGGAACATCTTTGAAAAGGTCAACTTTTCCCGTGGCGAGATCGATTACCGCCATGTGACGGACGTACGCGGTGTCACTCGTTTTTTCGACGGTGTTAAACGCGACGTGAGTTCCATCAGGCGAGATCGCAGGGAACATTCCATCAGCGATCTTTTTTTCGCCAGTGCCGTCGAGGTTTGCGATCCAGACAGCCTGGTTGCGTTCAAAAGCGATGTGCCGATCACCGCAAAAAACTGAAGCGGGAGAGACAAGCAAGGCCAAGCCGAGAGCGATTATCTTTTTCATGGCATTACGAGTGTGACGAAGAAGGTTGCGGCGAGCGCGGCTAGAATGACGATTAGATACATAAATCCCCCCAAGAGGAACTTAAAAGTACTGATGAACCAGCCCTGCCGGTAAACGCGCCGGATTGACAAGAAGATTTGCACTGCAAACGCGATCCAGAGGAGCGCGATAATCCAGCCAGCGACGGCACCGGGCGCTGTGCGGGTGAGCCCGATTGTCGCGAGCACGATCAGCATGATCGCGGTGTAAGCGAATGTGTGGATGTGAAGCGCGTAAATCAGATGGTCGATGTAAAAAGTGTGCCGCCGGATATACAAAATTTTCAGGACGAATGCGAATAATGGGATGCAGCAAAGCATCATGTAAGGCAGGTTGCTGAAAAGCGTCGCGATAAATAGTCCCATTTTTGTTCCCTGCTCGCCCATCTTCTCTTTGGCGCGCGCTTCGATCCAACGTTCAAACTGAGTTGTGGATTTGGCTTGGTCAAAAACCACAAACGGTCGCTCGCCTATTTTCCCATATTCCTGCTTCTGCTCATGATTCGACTGCGCAGGAGGTGAAGCGGTGACCGGTGGAGACGGAGAGACGTTAGTGGGTGAAGCTTGGGCCTCAGGCTCGCGTAACAACGCCTCCAGTTTTTCGCGCGCCGCGGGCGGCAAATCCTCTTTCTTCAACTCGGCTTCGAGTTCCGCGCGATCTTTTTGACCGAGTTTGCTGGCGTCGACGCGTAGTCCTTTCGCTCCGTAATTCACCGCAAAGAAAAACAAGATACTCGCGAGCAGATACAGCCTAAGCGGATTTACATAGCGGACGCGTTTGCCGGCGAGGAACTCGTTGGTCAAACGCCATGGCTTTACGATGAGAAGCGCAATTGTGGTAAAAAATTTCGAGTCCCAATTCAGGAATGAGTCGAGCACATCCGCGATGACGTACCGAAACGAGCGGCGGTAATCGACGGCAGCTTGCCCGCATTGTCCGCAGTAATGGCCAGTGAGCGGTGCGCCGCAATTCTCGCAATGCGTCAGGTGTCGATGCTGATGTTTCTTTCGACGGGACGAACGCCGGCCCGGAGTTCGTTCGATCGCGGTAATCGCCGTGTCACCCAGGATAATTTTTGCCGGTTCGTCGGCCATTTTGTCGAAGAGATTACGAAAACGCGCTCGAAACGTCTACTCTGGAAGGCTTTATTTCTTGACGATGTGGACACGCTCCGCTTACAACGCGGCAATGAAAACATTCACTGTGACAATTGTCAGTTTGTTGGCGATTTCCACCTTTAGCCTAACTACCACGCGGGCCGATCAACCGCATATGCAGACCGCGCTGCAGCAATTGCGCGCCGCTCTTGCCCAGTTGGAAGCGGCCGTGCCCGATAAAGCCGGATGGCGAGCTCGCGCGATCCAAAGCACCAAAACCGCAATTTCTCAGACGCAAAACGGCATAGCCGCGGCGCGATAGCGCTCAAACTTTTCGCAAGAAGTCTGATCTCTTGCTGGGCCGAAACTGCCGCGCCCGAGCGGCGGCAATTGAAGCGTACTCTCGGCCGGATTGCGCTTACCGTGATTGACATCGGCGCAATCATCGGCGGGGAATATCCTCACTCACTGGAACCGCAGCGGCGCATCAATACCGAAGTTCCTTCAATGGCGCTATTGCCGTGTCACCGAGGAGAATCTTTGCGGGTTCACCGGTCATATGGTCGCGAGATTACAAAAAGAACTTGCCTCCTCGACTGCGCATGGACTCCAGCCATCTCGACGCGTTCCTGCAGATTGACGTCCAAAGCTTTGGATTGACCGGCGCAGCGGCTTGATGCCACGATCTCAAGCTGTGGCGCTCCAACTGTTCAGAACGAAAAATCCCGACCTTTTGATCGCCGAAGCTGCGGCGCCGGATCGGCAAATGAAGCGCACGCTTGGTGCTTTCGATCTGACCTGCATTGGAATCGGTGCGGTCATCGGCACAGGAATTTTTGCGCTTATAGGCACTGCAATCGCTGGTCAGACCTTCCCGACCCGGCTCGAGACGCCTGTTCTCAATTTCATCCAAGCGTGGCTTTCCGGTGCCGACGTTGTTCTTGGACGTGCCGGGGCTGGTCCAGCGGTGGCGATTTCCCTATTCGTCGCCGCACTGGCGTGTGGCTTTGCTGCGCTCTGTTATGCCGAGTTGGCATCGATGATTCCGGTTTCCGGGTCGGCGTACACGTATTCCTACGCGACTTTGGGTGAGATCGTGGCCTGGATTATCGGATGGGACCTGATTTTAGAATATGCCGTTGGCAACATGGCGGTAGCGGTTGGTTGGTCTGGCTATTTCGTCAAGCTCTGCGGCAGTCTTTTCGGACTCAAATTTCCAATCTGGACGGTGAATGATTACCGCACCGCCCGTGATCTGATTGCGAAAGGTGGCGATACGCTGAACGATTTTTCTTCGACAACCATGCCAGTCATTGCGGGTCATCCAATCGCAATAAATCTTCCCGCGCTGGTGATCGTTGCGGCGGTAACGGTTCTTCTGATTTATGGAATTCGCGAGAGCGCGCGAACGAATACCTGGATCGTGATTATCAAAGTGGCCGTCGTTGTTTTCTTCATTTCGTTTGGCGCGTTTATGGTGCATCCGACGAACTGGCATCCCTATGTTCCGAACGGCTTCGCCGGTGTTATGAGCGGAGCGGCCATCATTTTTTTCGCTTTCATCGGGTTCGATGCAGTTTCGACGACTGCCGAGGAGACGCGAAATCCGCAGCGCGATATGCCCATAGGAATCATCGCCAGTCTGATCATTTGTACGCTGCTTTATGTGCTAATGGGCACGGTTCTGGCCGGCATAAAAAAATATACGATCTACCTGGGCGATCCCGCGGCCGCAGCCACTGCGTTCGCCAGTCAACCATGGGCGGAAGCGTTGGTCAGCGCAGGCGCGCTAGCCGGGATGACTTCCGTGTTGCTCGTGTTTCAGCTCGGGCAACCTCGTATCTTTATGGCGATGGCGCGGGACGGCTTGCTTCCACAATACTTCGCGAAGATTCATCCACGCTTCCGCACTCCTCACGTGACAACGATCTGGACCGGTGTTGTCGTCGGCGGAGTAGCGATGCTGACTGACATCGGCTCACTCTCAGATTTGACGAACATCGGAACGTTGTTCGCGTTCATTCTTGTCTGCATCGGCGTCGTCGTTTTGCGCCGCACAGATGCGGGGCGGCCGCGGCCGTTTCGCGCTCCACTCGTGCCGATGTTTCCGATCATCGGAGTAATCTTCTGCTTCGCGCTTATGCTGAGCTTGCCAGTTCTGACTTGGATTCGATTCTTCGTTTGGCTCGCGGTTGGCCTGCTGATTTACTTTTTTTACGGCGCCTGGCACAGCAAGCTTCGGGGCGGCGTTGACACCGGCATTACCGAAGATATTCCGCCGCCGCTAATTAAGACCTGATGTGCGAGGGACTTTAGCGTCCCGACGCGCAATCAATAGAGAGTTCGCGGCATCAAGGCTGCTCCCACATTCGCTGGCTTCTTCTACGCTGCTTGCTGCGCATGAGAAATTCTATCGTCGATTTCCAGCCATTCGAATGTTGTCGTTTTCTCCGGTTCGAGCCCGAATTTCCTGACCTCTTTACTGAAGAACTCGCGCTTTTCCGGATGATTGTAGAGACTGCTTGCCTCCACCTCGTCGGCCCAACGTTTAATTTCCTTCGGCGTTTTATTCTGGCCGCTTTGATTCAGCCAATCGACTATCTCCACGTCGCTCGCGCCCTGCTCGATCTGCGTTTTGAAATCTTCGGCGTTCAAACCTTTGAAGCCAAAAAGCATGTTATCGAGCGGACAATCGAAATGATATTCGCCGATGTTCCCTGCGACGACTGCGCGGCATTTATCTATAGTGCGGCCAAGAATGGCGTACCCGCCAACGCGAATACGCGGACTCCGCGGCGGTTCTTTCTTTAAATCTTTTCCCGTGACTTTCTTTTTCATACCTAAGGTGTTTCGAATCAGCCGCGGGATTCGGCCGCAACGCGTGACAATTGGCGTAATGCGTCGCACAATGAGACATGGTCAAAGTTGACGTTACCTACACCGGCGATTTGCATTGCGACGCGACACACGGGCCGTCGCAATCGAAGATTTCCACCGACGCGCCGACAGATAACAAGGGCAAAGGCGAAGCATTTTCACCCACTGATCTCGTTGGCACCGCGCTCGCCACGTGCATGACAACGACCATGGGAATCAAGGCGCAGGAACTCGGTATCGACTTGCGTGGAATGAGCGTCTCAGTGCAAAAGGAAATGTCGGACGACGCGCCGCGCCGGATCGTTGGATTATCGTCGGAAATCCATATTCCGTTGCCAAAAAATCATCCGCAGCGCAAAGTGCTCGAGCAAACCGCGCTTAATTGTCCGGTGCACAAAAGTCTGCCGCCAGAAATCCGCCGGCCGACGAAATTTTTCTGGGAAAGGTAGGCCCCGTCATCCAGACCAGAGGCAGGGAGCTCTCCCATGAAGTTGTCATTACATGATCCTTTAGCCCTCATCCATCGTGAATCGGCGTGATCCTTCGCTCGGCTCAGGATGACGAATAAGTTCCATGGCAACTTCCGTGATTAGAAAAGCAGCCGAAGCTGACATTCCAAGGTTGCTCCCATTGATGCGTCAACTGGCCGAGTTTGAAAAATATGCCGAAGACTTCGCTGTTACTGAAGAGGTGTTGCGGGAAAAAGGGTTCCACCGTTCACCGCCCGATTTTCATTGTCTCATTGCCGAAGAAGGCGGTGAGTTGGTTGGGTTTCTGGTTTATTATTTTGTCCCCTTCACGTACCGAGTGAAGCCGAACCTAATTATCAAGGAACTCTATATCGCTAAACGACATCGCAGCAGGGGTGTCGGCAAACTGCTAATAAAAACTGCCGCGGGAGAAGCAGCGCGTGCTGGCTGCGGGATGATTAAATGGTGGGTGGCAAAGTGGAACGAGCGCGGCATCGAGTTCTACAAACAACTCGCTGCCGGGATCGACAGCGATTGGCACCAATTCCAATTATCGGAAAAGACCTTTCGTGATTTGGCGGCGTCTGAGTAGGACCCATCTGGTAGGCAAAGGTGGAACGCGTTGTCCTCAACGCGTTGCCAAACCAATGCAGCTTTGCTGTCAAGTTTTCCAGGCTACGCCGCTCCCCGCAACATCACTTGGCCTTCAGCGAACATTTGGCATCGTCTTCGGAGAAGCCGATCCACCGTTGCGCTAAACGCGAGAGGCGTTATCCGTACAGCCACTGCATGTAATCGCGCACGCCTTGCTCCAGCGGAAAACGCGATTCGTAGCCGAGCGCCTTGCGCGCGTTCGTCAGATCGGCTTGCGTGAAGTTCTGATAATGCATATGCGGGTTATCGATGTAATCAGGCTCAAAGTTTGTGCCGAGACATTTGTTGAGAACATCGACCAGCTCGTTAAACGAGCGCGCCTGGCCTGAGCCGAGATTATAAATCCCACTCGTTTGCACATCGAGCGCGCGGAGGGTGCCTTCGACCGCGTCCTTCACGTAAACAAAGTCGCGCTTTTGCTCGCCATGTTTGAAAATGCGCGGCCTCTGGCCCGCCTTCATCTGTTGCGCCAGATGATAAACCATGCTCGCCGGTACGCCTTTGTGCGCTTCGCGCGGCCCGTAAACGTTGAAGTAACGCAAACCGACGATGATCCAATCAGGTGACCCAGCGGCGGCGCGCCTGGCAATGTTGTCCATGATGACTTTTGAAAAGGAATAAGCATTCGCCGGCGCGGCGTCGTTTGATTCGACATTGGCCTCCGTGACAGCGCCATAAGTGGACGCCGACGAGGCGTAGATGATTCGGGTCCTGGTCGGCCGCGCAAAATTCAATAGCCGCCGGAAACTTTCGGCGTTGTCGTGTACCTGAACGAATTGATCGTGCAACGTCGTATCGGTTATCGAGGCGAGGTGAAAGATCACGTCGAATTTTTCGTCGCCGAATTGTTCTCGCCAATCCAGCATTGCCAGATTTTGCGCTACGAAATCGCCGTGATAGCCGGTGAGATTCTTGAAATTTCCGGAGCGAAAATCGTCAATAACCGTGAGGCGCGCGTTCGGGAATCTGTCCTGTAGCGCCAGGGTGAGATTGGAGCCGATGAAACCGGCGCCACCGGTGATAAGAAAGCTGCGACTCGATTCAGATTGGCCCATCATCAGATGTTTGGAAGCATGGTGATTGTCATTCCGAGCGAAGCCGAGGAATCTCTCATTTTAAAGGAAGAGGTGTCTCGACTTCGCTCGACATGACAGCAGGAGTTGGCAGGTGATTAAATAATTCTTGAAGCGCGGTGCGCAAGCCGCTAGTTCTGGAACCAGTTCTTTGCGAGCTTGGAAAAGTGGATCGGCGCAAGAAATCCCGTGAAAATCGGGAGCAGTTGCGCTGCTGTAACTGGATACGACTTCTCATTGGGCCAATCCCCGAAAAATTTCGGGGGTGAAGGCGGGAAGAAGGTGCGGTGCCGCACAGGCGTCATAAGCCAGGAGCCAGAATATTTGTCCGGTCCACCTCATTCGTGTTGTAGGGGCGGCTGTGTCAGCCGCCCGGCGTTCGCCGCGGCGAACGCCGCTACAAAAGCCACGCGCGAGAAAACTTCTTCGCAAAAAGAAGAATGAGAGCTGGGCGATGCGGCCTCGGCCATACAAGTCCGACTCTCTGAGTTGGAGGTAACTTGTATGGGAAATCGTCCAGTTTGTTTTGTTCATGGGAGCGCAGACCGCTGGCTTGTCGTGTTTGGCGGTTGGCCAAACACACTCTTTTCGGCGGGCCGCCGAAAAGTGCACGCGAGCCGCGTGCGCTCCCCAGAGATCGGCGGCGTTGCTTTTCTTATTGCGATGTCGTTAAGCGCGGCACTTTCAATGCGTGCACAGGAAGCTTCGCCTACTGCGTCACCAGGGGAAGCGGAAACTGAGCAAGTGATCGTCTCGGCGACGCGCTTTGATATTCCGCTGGATCAATCGCCCGCGAGCGTCAGCGTGATTAGCTCGGAAGAGCTCGAGCAAAAACAAATCGAGCGCGTGAGCGATGCGCTGCGCGAAGTCCCTGGGCTGTCCGTCGTGCAGACCGGAACAGCCGGCCAGTTGACCTCGGTTTTCACTCGTGGATTGCGCAGCGAACACACGCAGGTTTTGCTGGATGGCATTCCGATCAATCAAGGGTTGCAAGGTGCATTTAATTTTGCCGATTTCACCACGGACGATATCGATCGGATCGAAGTCGTCCGCGGGCCGCAGAGCACCTTGTACGGGCCGCGCGCACTTGCAGGCGTCATTCAAATTTTTACTAAGCAAGGCACAGGGACCCCCGGCGTCCTGTTCGCAGCCGAGGGCGGATCGTACGACACCTTTCGCGAGTGGTCGCAGAGCGATGGAAAAATCGATGCCTTCGATTATTCAGTCGGCGCGAGTCGCCTCGACACAGACAATGCGCGGCCAAACAACAATTACCGCAACACCGCAGCAATCACCGACGTCGGCTGGTCGTCCAATGATCAACTGAGAATCGGGACTCTGTTTACCTATTCGGTGAGCGACACTGGGAATCCAAACACGATTTTCGACCCGCGTCCCATTGATCACTTTCTGACCGAACGCTGGTTAATCGGTCCACATATCGATTGGAAACCGACTGACTGGTGGGAGCACAAATTCATTTTCAGTTACGATCACGAGCGGCAAATAAACGATCCCAATGAAGATGGATTTGTCGGCCCCACGCGCGCCCTGTTCGAGCGGACGCAAATTGATTATCAAAACGATTTGCGACCAACCTCGTGGCTGACTCTGACATCAGGATTTTTTTACAGTCGTCTCAACGCCGGCCAGGAACGCCCGTTCGTTCTGCAAATTTTCGGGCCGCAACCGACATTCGTTAGCGATCATACTCAGGAGGTCGCCGGTTTCCTGCAGACGACCCTGACACCGATCGAGAATTTGATCTTCGTTGCCGGCGGGCGCTTCGATCACTTCAACCAGTTCGGCGGCGTCTGGACTTATCGCTTCGCGGGCAGTTACAAGATCGAGAAGACGAACACAACGCTGCACTCCAGCGTGGCGACGGGATTCAGTCCGCCGAGCAGCCAGGACAAAATTTTCGGGAACAATTTCGGGCTGAAACCCGAACACGATTTGGGTTGGGACATTGGGGTGAGACAGGAACTATGGGAAAACCGCGCGGCGGTTGGCCTGACTTATTTTCACAACGACCTGTCAAACGTGATCGGGTTCAACGGTCTTTTCCAAACGCTCAACCTCGGCGCCGCGGAAACACAAGGGCTCGAAGCCGAATTGCACGCGCAACCGATCCCCAATCTTGTATTTAGTGCGAGCTACACATATCTCGAAGCAGAGAAGACTTCATCGCAAGACATCTCGCAATTGCAAGGCGCCCGTCTGCCGCGGCGGCCGCGGAACGAAGTTTACGCTTCTGCTTCATATCTCTGGTGCAAAAAGCTTCGCACGACAATCGAAGCCAAGTTCGTAAACGCGCGCGAGGAACTAAATTTCGGTGGACCGAATTTTGATATAGAAGATTACTCCTTTGTAAATGTCGCGGCCGAATACGAAGTGAACCCGCACCTCTCGATCTTCGGTCGAATCGACAATTTGACGGACGAACAGTACTCCGAGGTTTTTGGTTTTCCCGCGCTGGGCCGCGCCGCGTATGGAGGCTTGAAGGTGCGGTTCTAGTCGCTCTTGTCATTCCGAGCGAAGTCGAGGAATCTCTCGTTGTTCGGCAAAGCATTCATCATGTCTCGCGAACTTTCCGACAAAAAACTCGCGGTGCTCGGCGCTGGCAAGCTGGGCGGCATCCTGCTACGTGCCTATCTGAAGCAAGGACTCTTTGTGTCCGGCCGCGTCACCGCCACGGTAAGGCATACTGAAAGGGCAGCCGCACTCGCAAAAGAGCTGGACGTTGCTGTAACAACCGACAATCGCGAAGCGGTTAGAGGTGCCGACATCATTCTGCTGACCGTAAAGCCCCAAACCGTGGCGGAGGTGTTGCAGGAGATTGCGCCCGAAATTGAAACGCAGAGCTTGATTGTTTCGGTCGCGGCTTCCGTGCCAACGACCTACGTGGAGCGGCAACTCGCTGCAGCCGGTAGCGGCAAGCATGATCAAGTGGCGGTCATTCGAGCAATGCCGAACACACCGGCCGCGGTCGGCTGCGGAATGACGGCGATTTGCCCAGGTACTCATGTGGGACCGGATCATCTCGAAATCGTTCGCAGCATGTTCGATGCTGTCGGCCGTACCATAGTGCTTGATGAAAGGCACATGGACGCGGTGACGGGTCTTTCGGCAAGCGGCCCTGCATTTGCGTACATCATTTTGGAATCGCTGGCCGAAGGCGGCGTGAAGGTGGGTTTGCCGCGCGATGTAGCCACCCTTTTAGCGGCGCAGACGATGAAGGGTTCGGCGAGCGTGGTGTTGGAAACGGGCGATCATCCCGCACTTCTGAAGGATGCAGTGACTACTCCAGCCGGCTGCACAATTGATGGAATCCTTGAACTCGAAGAAGGGAAACTCCGAGTCACGTTGATCAAGGCAGTCGTCAAAGCGACCAGCCGCGCTGGCGAACTGTTATTTGAGTCTCCGCGCTAGCTCTCTCGATCTCTAGAAGCTGATCTTAAGAATTCGGCCGTCCGTGCCAACGATCCACCCAGCTTTGGGGCTGGCGAAAGCTACCGCCCAGAAGCCGCTCACACCGGGCAACGTGAACCAGGTGTTTCCCTCGTCCGGAGTCCAGGCCGCGCCTCCGTCATTGGCGGTGATCACCACTGCGCGACCGAGGTTGTCCCCCGCGCCACGACCGGTCCGACCCACATAGCTGAGACCGAAGATCGCGCCGGTGACCGGAGGTGGGCTTGTAAGTGTCCACGTTTGGCCGCCATCGCTGGAAACTGCGGTCCGCGCGTTGTTGGGATCGCCGGAATCCAAATCACCACCGCCTACGATGCCATGGAACGGGTCACGGAAATCGACGGTGAAGGCACCCGCGCTGGGCGAGCTAAACAGCGGCGTGTCATATGCATTCCATGTGTTGCCTTGGTCTCTGGTGGCCAGGACCCTGGCAATCGCCGCGCCGCCTGTGGCGATCCATGCGTTCCTGCCACCTTGGGTTGCGACGCAAGTGCCGCTCGACGCGAACGAGAATTCACCCGGCAGCGCCGGCGGCATATTGTTGCTGATATCCTGCCACGTCATTCCGTCCGTAGTGCGAAAGTCTGGGAACACACCGTTCACGGAGTCGCTGTGCAGAATGCCCCGATGCGGTGTCCAGAACGCAAAGCCGTCATAGAAGGCAAGCGGAATTTGGTTCTCGAACTGGATTGTCCATGTCGCGCCGCCGTCCAGCGTCTTGTAAACGCGGAAATCAGTTGGGTTCGCTCCAATGGACATCAAATAGGCAACACGAGCGCTGAAAGCCTGTACATCGCGGAATTGTAGATTTTCGGCGCCTGGCACTACACTGGCGTTCCACGTCTGTCCGCCGTCGGTGGTAACGGTAAACGTGCCGTCGCGACCGGATGCCCAGACCACCTGTGGATTCACAGGCCACACTGCGATGAGACCGCTGGTGGTGCCGCTATCCTGCGGAGTCAGCGTGGGTTGACGAATTTGCGAAACCTCCTGCGCGCTTACGATTGCGCAGGCCAACGCGGAAATGAGCAGAGTGGTGAATGATTGTTTTAACATGGCAGTTCCTCCAAAGATTAATCGAAGTTTGAGGTCTGACTGCGCTTGGTGAAACGGCACGTGCTTGAATTCGGCGCGCCATTGTTTAATGACGCAGTATGAGTCCGCTGCTTTATCTCCTGGTCGGATTGATCGGCGGCGGGTTGGTCGTCGCGGTGGTCGTTTTGCTGAGACGGCGCGGAAATCAGAGCGCAGCAACGGAGCTGGCGAAGCGATTGGAGACGATCGATCGCAGCTTGCGCGATGAATTTTCCCGCAATCGCGAGGAAGCAGGCGCGGCCGCGAAGAATCAGCGGGAGGAATTGACCAAATCGCTCGAAAACGTGCGGTCGGTTGTCGATTCTCGGCTGAGACAATTGCAGGAGGACAACGCGACGCAGATCGACAAGATGCGCGCGACTGTCGACGAAAAATTACAGGGAACACTGGAGAAACGCCTCGGCGAATCGTTCAAGCTGGTGAGCGAGCGGCTTGAGCAGGTGCATCAAGGGCTCGGCGCAATGCAGCAACTGGCGAGTGACGTCGGCGGATTGCAGCGGGTGCTCACAAATGTGAAGACCCGCGGCGGCTGGAGCGAATGGCAGCTCGGAATTCTTTTGGAAGAAATGCTGACCCCGGACCAGTTCGCCAAAAACATAAAAACACGCGACGACACGGATGAGCGCGTCGAGTTTGCGATCAAACTGCCCGGTGACGAGAACAGTGCACCCGTATGGTTGCCGATCGATGCGAAATTTCCCATGGAACATTACGAGCGGCTCGCAGCGGCGCAGGAAAATGGCGATACCGCAGCAGTGGAAGCGGCGATGAAAACTTTGGAGACCCAGTTGAAACGGTGCGCGAAAGACATTTGCGAGAAATACATCAACCCGCCAAAGACCACCGATTTTGCACTCTTGTTTCTGCCCAGCGAAGGACTTTACGCGGAAGCTATTCGTCGCATTGGCTTGGTGCAAAATGTGCAGCGCGATTGCCGTGTCACCTTTGTTGGGCCAACCACGCTCGCCGCGTTGCTCAATAGCCTGCAGATGGGCTTTCGCACGCTGGCGATCCAGAAACGCTCCAGCGAAGTCTGGAACTTACTGGCAACGGTGAAGACTGAGTTCGGAAAATTCGGCGAAGCATTATCGGCAGTGAAGGAAAAGATCGATCAGGCTTCGCGGAAGATGGAAGACGTCGATGTTCGCTCGCGCGCGATCACAAAAAAATTGCGCGCTGTGGAGGAATTGCCATCGAATCCGCAACCGTTACTGAGAGATCTATTGCCGAACGAGGATGACGAAAGTCTTTGATCCGTAGTACAGGAATCTTGCCTGTCGGGGCAACCGGACCTCTCGCTTGGTAGATCGCTGTTCTCGGCAGGCAAGATGCCCGCCGGCCCCACAGACAGGATGGCTATGCTCCCTTGCCAGGGACGAGCGAAAGGGAGGCAGAGATTACAGAACTTGGTTCCATTTGTTTTGATCCTTGAGCATGATCTCGCGGAGCAGACGAATGGGCGGCATGCCGTGACTGAGCAGCTCGTTATGGAATTTTTGTAACGAGAAGGCGTTGCCTTCCTGCGCCTTGTAATCGTCACGCAATTTCAGGATCTGCAATTTGCCCAGCGTGTAATTGAGGTAACCGGGATCGAACGTGCCGCGCATCGCTTCCTGGCGTGCTGGTTTTTCTTCGTAGTAGCAATTGTCCTGGAAAAATTTCGTTGCCTCGTCGAGCGACATGTTTTGCGTGTGCATCTTGATAGACACACATAACCGGCATAAACGAAGGAGCGCTTCATCGGCTTGAGCCATTCGATACTTGGCCGCGCGTTTTACATCGTCTTCGCTGGGAGTGGAGCTGATCGGGCCACCGAATCCTTCGTCGAGCATCATTTTCTCGCAGTAATGAGCCCAGCCTTCGATGAATGCGTAGCTGCCGAAAATTTTCTCAACCTTGCTCGCCGGCGACGCATTCAAATGCAGGAACTGTACATAATGGCCTGGGTAAGCTTCGTGAATTGAGGTGACATCGGAGGTGTAATAGTTGAACGCGGTGAGCCATTCCTGCTTTTGTTTCTCCGGCCAATTATTCTCCGTCGGCGTAACGTAATAGTAGGCCTCGGTGGCCCGCTTCTCGAATGGACCGGACGTATCCATCGATGCAAAAGACGTGGCGCGCAGATATTGCGGCGTCTCTTTCACTTTTGCGCGAACCTCCGAGGGGATGCCGATCAAATGATGGCTCAAAACGTACTTGCGAATTTTGTCGAGATCTTTGGCGACCTCCGGGATGAGCTTGTCCGGCGTTGGGTGTTCGCTCTGGATTTGCTTGAATACTTCAATTGGTGACTTGTTCGTATCGATCTTTTTCGCGGCCTCTCCAAACGCGTCTTGTTCGGCTTTTAGTTGCGCCATTCCGATCTCGAGAATTCTCTGCGGCGAAAAATCGACCAGTTCGGTTTGAGCCAGGAAGCGTCCGAATTTTTCTTCGCCCAGCGCGAAATCGAGTGAGGCTTTTGGAAGCTTTTCCCGCTCGAGCCAAGCTGCATAATCGTTAAGCGCATTTGCAGCTTTGCGATTCGCTTCCTGAAATGCAGCTCGGAGTTGTTCGTCCTTAACGCCGCTGACGGCAGTTACGAGATCTTTCTTTAGAAAATCAGCAGAGCCTCTGGCGATCTGGATCGCAAGCTCCACAAATGGTTTGGGAAGCTTTTCATTAAGGTTTGTCCTCGCCGCGATAAGGATGTTTGGAATTTGCGATTCAATTGCGACCAGACTCCGGACACGATCCTCAAGCGGGGCAAAATTTCTTTTGATATAGACATTCACGTCGGCTGCGCGCGCATAGACCATTGGGTTTCGCTCGAAGGTCGACATCTCCTGGATTTCAAAGAGGTCCCGTTTCACTGCGCTCTGAAGAAGTCGCAGGTCGATAGATTGCCGGGCACTTAGTTTGGTCTGATCGAATTTGCTGAGGCGATCATCGAAGCGTTGCAGGCGATTGAGCTCAGCATCGAGAGCGAGCCGGCTGTAATCGCTGATTTTGCCGTCATACTCGTGAAGACCGAGAGCGGTTCCCTCAAGCGGGTGCGCAGCGAGATAAGTTTTGATGTATTCCTCGGCTACCGCTTCATATTCGGTATCCTCTGTTTGAGCAGCGAAGCCGGCGGCGCGGAGACAGAGCGAAAGTAAGATAAGCGCCAAGAAGAGAGTTTTCCCGAAGGGGCTCTGGTTAACGTCGGGCGTCAGCCCGGTGTAGCCAGACGAGCAGGACAGAAACCGTTTCAACGGCTTGAGTGCCGCGGGTAAGCCGCTGAAACGCTTCGCGCGTGCCTGACGGTCTGTACCCGGCTCAAGCCGGGTGTTAATGACAATAGAGAAACGGTTACTCATTCTTGCGAGTCTCAATCAAGACAGCACTTAGACAGCACTTCGGGTTGGCCGTTGCTAAAAATCGCCCTTGGGCGATGGTGGGGTTCTTGTCGAACTTTGGGTTGACGGTTGAAATATGAGGCGCCTGATGATCATACCGTTAGTGGTTTGTCTCGTGTTCGCCCCTTTCGCGGGCGTATTTGCGCAAGAAGCGCCGCCGGCAAGGAGCGAAGAGGATAACGGCTACTCGCAGATTTCCATTTTCGCAAAGGCTCTGGAGCTGATTCGGCAGGATTACGTGGATGACAACAAGACGAGCTATCACGATCTGATTAACGCGGCGATGAAAGGCATGCTTTCGTCGCTGGACCCGCATAGCCAGTTCATGGACCCGAATGACTTTCGAGACATGCAGGACGACACGCGCAGCCGCTTCAACGGCCTCGGCATCGAGGTCTCCATGAAAAACGGCCTGCCTACGGTCGTCGCAGCGATGGAGGACACGCCAGCTGCCAAGGCGGGGATTCTCTCAGGCGACCAAATCTTGCGAATCAATGGCATTTCGACAGAAAAAATGGATCTTCAGGACGCCATCAACGTTTTGCGTGGGCCTGCGGGCGCCAAGGTGTCGCTTACTCTACTGCGACCTGCGACCAAGGAAATCAAGGAATACGCGCTGCAACGGGCGGAAATCAAAATCCAAAGCGTTAAAGGAGCAAGGTTGCTCGAGGCGGAGCTGACCGGACCATTCAAGATCGGTTATATCCGGCTGATTCAGTTTAATGAACCCACAGCCGAGGAACTATCAAAGGCGCTCGACGAATTGCAGAAGCAGGGCATGCAAGCGCTTATTCTCGATCTCCGAAACAATCCGGGTGGGCTGTTGAATAGCGCGGTCGATGTGTGTGCTCAATTTTTACCGCCTAACACAAAGGTCGTTTCAACCCAGGGACGGGTCGCTTCTCAGCAGCATGATTACGCCACTTCAGGCGTGAAAAAAGAGCGTCCCAATTTTCCGATGGTGTTGCTGGTCAACGAAGGCAGCGCAAGCGGTGCCGAGATCGTTGCCGGGGCTCTCAAGGATTTGCATCGAGCTGTGCTTGTCGGCGAGACCACGTTTGGAAAGGGATCCGTACAGAATGTGATGCAGTTGCCGGACGGTTCCGCGGTGCGTTTGACGACGGCAAAATACTATACGCCGGGCAAACAGGTTATTCAGGGCAATGGCGTGGCTCCCAATATTAAGGTTAGCATGATTGCCGAGCAGGAACGCTCTCTGTTTGCATTGCGCAACGCTGGAAATATCAAACCCGAGGACGAGAAAAATGTCATCAAGACGAAGGACCCACAGATGTTGCGCGCAATCGACGCATTGAAGGGCGTTATGATTTACGCGCAACAGAGCGCGCCGAAAGCCGAAGCCGTAAGGAAGTAAGGACGACTTTTCGCTCGTTTGTCATTCCGAGCGCAGTCGAGGAATCTCGGTTTAGTTCTGATGCGCCGGCGAGTTTAGCTCAAGAGATGTCTCGACTTCGCTCGACATGACAATCCTGGCACTCGAAACCTCCTGCGATGAGACTGCCGTAGCAATCCTGCGCGGTTGCCATGACATATCCGTGCCTGAGTTGCTCGCAAGCGAAGTGGCATCGCAAATCGCCGCACACGGGAAATACGGTGGGATCGTGCCGGAGATTGCGTCGCGCAAGCATCTGCAATACGCGCCGCGGCTCCTCGATCGCATTGCAGGCGTGGCTAAGATTGATTTGTCAGACGTCGATGCGTTTGCGGCGACGAGCGGACCTGGGCTGGCGAGTTCACTTATGATCGGCGCGTCGATCGCGAAGGGACTGGCGATCGGCTTCGGAAAACGCTACCTCGCGATCAATCACCTTGAAGGCCATTTGCTTTCCCCATTTTTCGGAGGCGCAGATCGCGATGGGGAGATCCGGCCGAACGTGTCCCTTATTGTGAGTGGCGGACACACCCTGCTGGTTCGAGTGCACGCGCTTTGCGATTACCAAGTGGTCGGCCGCACCGTGGACGATGCCGCTGGCGAGGCGTTCGATAAAGTCGCCAAGATGCTTGGGCTCGGGTACCCGGGCGGCCCCGAAATTGAAAAGCTCGCCCGGGACGGTGATTCAAACCGCTTTGATTTGCCCCGCAGCATGCTCGGGTCGGAGAACTTCAGCTTCAGCGGGTTGAAAACCGCGGTGCGATATTTGCTGCCCAAAATTGGCGAACGCCGTCCGACACGGACGCCCTACAAATTTGATGAGCGCGTGCTGAGTGATCTCTGCGCGTCATTCCAACAAGCAATTATCGACGTGCTCGCGGCAAAGACCGTCGCAGCAGCGCAGAAATACGACGTCGAGCTGGTGACAGTCAGCGGCGGGGTCAGTTGCAATCAAGAATTATGCCGGCAGTTGCGCGAGGCATGCAGTCGCAACGGATTTGAATTCAAGAATGCTGAACCATGGCTGTGCACCGATAACGCGGCGATGATCGCATTTGCTGCGTTTTTCCGATTGCAGGCTGGATTCGAATCGCAAGTGACCGAAGAGATCGATCCAAATCTCGCCTTGGCATGAGGTAGGGCGCAACCGCCGGGCGCGCCGCGGACGGCTCGGTGAGCCGTTCCTACCAATTCAGTACTCGCGCTCGAGCAGATAATTCGCCAGCGCGTGCAGCGGTTCGGCATCGCGGCCGGCAAATACCGACAAAGTATCGTGCGCTTGCCGCGTGAGCCGTCTGGCCTCCGCGCGGGATTTGTCCAAACCGATCACTGCAGGATAAGTCGCCTTTTTTGCCGCCACATCTTTACCGGCGCTCTTGCCCAATATTTCGGAGGTCTGCGTTACGTCGAGAATGTCATCGATGATTTGGAACGCCAGACCCAGTCGCTGCCCGAAGCGTGTGATGGCAGAAAGTTTTTTCGCCTCTGCGTTGGCGCTCATCGCACCGAGCCGCACGGAGCTTTTCAAAATGGCTGCAGTCTTGTTCTCGTGGATAAATTGCAACTGGTCACGTTTAACGTTCTTGCCTTCGGCTTCGAGATCGGCCACCTGACCGGCGATCAGCTTTTGGCTGCCCGCCGCAACTGCAATCTCGCGCAACAACGTCGAAATGTCGTAGCGGGGCGACGGTCTCGCCTTGGAAACAATTTCGAAGGCGATAGTCAGTAGAGCGTCTCCGGCCAGCACTGCAATTCCTTCGCCGAACGCTTTGTGGCAGGTGGGACGACCCCGCCGGAAATCATCGTTATCCATGCTGGGAAGATCGTCATGCACGAGCGAGTAGGTGTGGATGCATTCGAGTGCACAGGCGAGAGGAAGCGCGTCATCGACGTTGCCGCGGCACGCTTCGGTCGCGGCCAGACAAAGAATAGGTCGCAACCGCTTTCCACCCGCAAAAAGACTGTAACGCATCGCCTTATGGAGCGTGGCAGGCTTTGTATTCGCCTTCGGCAAGTACCGATCCAGCGCCCGATCGATCTTTTTTTGGCGGGTCCGAAGATATGCTTGGAGATTCACGACAGGCGAACAGCGCGAAGTGCGTAGTTCGCAGTACTGGATAATCCAATGCCGCGTCGAATGTCCAGAATCAAGCACGGGAATTACACAGCATTATCGGGCAACTACCAGAGGACCGATGTATCTGACCTAAATTCATGTAGCGAGTCCTAAGTTTTTAGAGCGTTTCGTGTCTTTCTTAGTGGAATAAGAAACATGAATGCCGCATTGGTCTACCGACGGCGCCAGGCTTGGATGTTTTGGGTAGCATTGGCCTGCGCAGCTGCGATTCAGGTTGGGGCGGTCGTATTCGCGAGGAACAAATCCGAGAAAACCACCATACAAGATTTCATATCGCCTGGAGCTGATATTGAGGTCCCTGACACCGAGGCTGAACCCGTGCCGCCTGACCAAACAGTCACGCCTCCGCCAGTGGAGTCGTCTCCCGATGAACAGACATTCATAGAGGAAAATCGAGCGCCGCAACGAGTGCGCCCTCGCAAGAAGGCACGCATTGCATCTTTTACGCGAGGAGCAGCCGCCTTGTTTGGCTCGGTCACGGCGTCAATGATGTACGCTCCTCGACCGATATATCCATACGAGGCGCGCCGCCAGCGAATGACCGGCTCGGGAATCGCATTGCTCAGCGTCGATCCCGTAGTTGGCAATGTGACTAATGTTCGCATGACGCAGAGCTGTGGAAGCGTGATTCTCGATAACGCAACGCTTGACGCCTTTCGAAGATGGCGTTTCAAGCCAGGCCATGCGCTGAGCATCGAAGTGCCGATTACATACACGCTTAGCGGGGCGTCTTATTAGCCTTGAGTTTCAATGGCTGTGATATCCTCTCATGCGCGATAGTCGATGCGAAGCGAGAAAATAGAGCCGGGTCAAAACGTTGAGGAGGTTCTACAACGATTCGAGATTCCGCTTCTTCAGTACGCCGCGCGCATAACCGGCGACAGGGAAAGGGCAAGAGACGTGGTTCAGGAAACGTTCATCAAATTCCACCGAAACGGCGCGTTGTCTCGAGAAGGCGAAACGGCGACCTGGCTTTTCACTGTTTGCCGTAATGGAGCGCTCAACGTATGCCGTAAGGAAAGGCGAATGACGTATCTCGACGAGGAAATCATTGAAGCGCGCGAAAGCGAGCAGCCGATGCCTTTCGATCGACTCGAACAAAAAGAAACGGCGGGATTTTTGTTGCAGATCGTTGCCGTACTCCCGGCACGGCAGCAAGAAGTGATTCAACTCAAATTCCAAAACGATCTCAGTTATCAGCAGATCGCCGAAATCATGAAGACAACCGCCAACAACGTCGGAGTCCTGCTTCATACTGCACTTAAGACACTGCGGCAACGCTACGGACAGATCGCAGGAGATTTTATTCCATTCAAACCAAGAACCACTGAATGAAAATGAACCTGGATGATCCGAAATTAACGGCGTATGCCCTCGGCGAATTGGATGAGCCGGAAAGATCAGCAATCGCACACGCGGTTGCCGAATCGGCAGAGGCGCAGCGGCTTGTCAATGAAATACGGGAGCTCGCGGGCGCGCTCAAAACCGAATTTGCCACTGAGCTTGAAAGAGAAATGCCGGCGCTTGCGGGCTCAAGGAAGGGCGGCTTCGAACGCGCGCATAACGTTGGAGGCAGCCGTTCTGTGATCGATATTCGCGATGATCGGTGGTTTTGGGCGATCGCTCGTCCGCTAGCAATTGCGGCTCTGGTCGCAGTGTTGGCACTGGTTGCTGGCGGCGCGGTATTTTCGTTAAGACACGAGAACATTCGGTTCGCGCAGGGTGAACGAATCGGACCTGTGCCTGTTCGACCGAAGCCTGCAGATGTCCAAGCTGAGTTTCAAACGCCAACGGAAGTCGGCCTTTCTGCGGCAGCGAAAGCGCCTGCAGCGGTTCATTTGCTTCCTGCTGTTCCCGCAATGGCGGCAAAACAGTCGGGCAACAAAGGTGGCACGTTGAATTACTCGATCGCCCAGGCGCCGGCGAAAGTAATCGGTGACGCGGAAAGGTTTCGTGAGATACGCCAGCCGAGCGGAGAATTCAATACCGCCACGTACGATCGCATCCTCGAGAACCCGTTTCTCGACGCGAAAGATAATCCGCTTTCGACGTTCTCGATTGACGTGGATACGGCATCGTATTCGAACGTGCGGCGCTTTATCAATGAAGGATCTTTGCCGCCCAAGGACGCGGTGCGGGTGGAGGAGATGATTAATTACTTCACTTATGATTATGCGCATCCGAGTGACGGTAAGCCATTCGCGGTGCATCTCGACGTGGCCGGCTGTCCATGGGAGGCGTCGCATCGGCTAGTGCGGATCGGACTGAAAGGAAAAGAGATCGCGACCGACAAACGCGGCCCGAGCAATCTCGTTTTCCTTCTCGACGTTTCGGGATCGATGACGCCGCCAGAACGGTTGCCACTAGTGAAACAGGCGATGCGATTATTGGTCGAGAAGCTAACGGAGAGTGATCGCGTGGCCATCGTCGTTTACGCTGGCGCGTCGGGATTGGCGTTGCCGTCAACCACGGGCGATCACAAGGAACAAATTCTCGAAGCGCTGGAAAATTTGCAGGCCGGCGGTTCGACAAACGGTGCTGAGGGAATCCAGTTAGCCTATAAAATTGCGGCGGATAATTTCATCAAAGGCGGCGTGAACCGCGTGATTCTCGCCACGGATGGCGATTTCAATGTGGGCGTTACAAGTCAGGGCGATCTGATCCGCCTGATCGAAGAGAAGGCAAAGGGCGGCGTTTTTCTGAGCGTGCTCGGCGTCGGGACGGACAATTTGAAGGACTCGACGATGCAGAAATTGGCCGACAAAGGGAACGGCAACTACGCCTATCTCGATTCGCTCGATGAAGCCCGGAAAGTGCTCGTGCAACAGATGAACGGGACGCTGGTGACGATCGCTAAGGACGTGAAAATCCAAGTGGAGTTCAATCCGGCGCGGGTCGCGTCGTATCGCCTGATCGGCTACGAGAAACGAATGTTACGCAAGGAAGATTTTAACAACGACAAGGTAGATGCGGGGGAAATCGGAGCCGGCCACACGGTGACGGCGTTGTATGAAGTGGTGCCGATCGGTGCTGCCATCAACCCGGCTGCGAGTGTGCCCCCGGTCGATCCGCTTAAGTACTCGTCGGACGACAAGCCGACATCTACGCGGTCGACATCTTTTAACGAGCTGCTCACCGTCAAGTTGCGTTACAAGAAACCGGATGGCGACAAGAGCGAATTGGTCGAACGCGCGGTAACGGATACAGACGGAAAGTTTGAAAACGCGCCGGTCGATTTGAAGTTCGCCGCCGCCGTCGCTGAGTTCGGACTGATCTTGCGCGATTCCGAATACAGGGGAAATGGAACGCTTGCAGCAGTGTTGGAGTGGGCGGAGGAAGGAAAAGGCAGCGACGCTAATGGTTATCGCGCGGGATTTATTGAACTGGTGCGCAAAGCGCAGGCTCTGAAAAGAGGTTAAAGTGGCGCAAGCTGCGAGATTGCGATTTTTTTAGCAAGTTCGAGGCTTTCCCTACTCTAGAGATTTTCGGCTGTCTCACTCGTGGCGGCTGGTTTCACGCGCATGGCAAGGAATGCGCCCAAGAGCAGAACAGCGGCGCTCCAAAGCTGAGCATGAGTAAGGCGTTCATGGAAAATCCAGGCGGAGAGGGCCATCGCGATGGCGGGACAAAGAAGCTGTAGGGCTTGGGCCAGCGCGACTCCGATTTCGTGGATTGCTACATAATACAAAACGTGGGCAAGCGTGATGCATGTGACAGCGGAGATTATCAGGATGAGGTTGGCATGAGCGCCGGCGTGGATCGGTGCGTCGATCCTCCCAAACGCGAGTGTAAGGGGAAGCAGCAGTGCGGAAGTGATGAAGCTGATCAACCCAAAGCTGCGGATTGGCCCAAGTTGAGCTGACGGCCGTTTAATCAGAACTCCGTAAAGCGCCCAGCAAAACGTTGCGGTAAATGCGATAAATAATCCGGGCAATGCGATATGGCGGTCCTGCGATTGCGCGTTGGCTTGGAACCAAATCACACCGAACGCGCCGAGTAATCCGAGTAACGTGCCCAATTGAAATCGCCATTGCCGAACGACGAAGCGTTCCTCCGGGAAAAATGCGAGCGCCAGGAGTGCTGTGAAAATGACGGAGGCCCGAGTGAATATCGCGTACACGCCAGGGCCCATGTAGAAAAGAGCCATCACCTGAGTGACTTGATGGACGACATTCGGGAGGCACGGCAGAAGACAGAGCCTAATCGCGTGCATGTCGATCCTCGGCCCGGGGCCGCGGATTCGATAAAGCACGAGCGGCGCGATAGCGATGCAGGCCACCGAATACCGGTAAAAATTTTGCGCCCACGGATCGTAAAAGCGATTGAGATAATACATGAAGAGCGACGGCAGCGACCAGATGAAGACCGTAGCGAAAACCGCCGCGTAACCTTTCGAGAGATCACGCTTCGGATGCGCCTCCGCAGGCTTGTCGTGGAAAGCTGGTTGCTTCATTCCTTTGATAGTTGGCACGTTTAATTTGCTCGCCAACAAGCGATAAATCGCTCAAAACATAAGCCCGAAGGAGAAATGAATATGTTGAACAAGCAAACACTCACCATTGCGACAGCGTTATTTCTGTGGCTTGCGGCTGTTCAGATCGCCGCCGCAAAGAAGCCAGCTGCGGGCGGAGGCGGGAACTATATGCAGCGCGGAATCGAACTCGCCCAACAAAAACATTTCGATGCCGCGGTTGCCGAATTTACCAAGGCAATCGAAGCGAACCCGAAAGATCCTCGTG
>WNGE01003100.1_pt1 | contig 25472 bp, 24 predicted proteins | sample 5400651 | NCBI WGS metagenome assembly WNGE01 (sample SAMN13153370, study PRJNA577476) | soil metagenome | isolation source: 60 cm soil or saprolite under grassland replicate 2 | place: USA:California | collected 2016-06-15 | reverse complement strand
CCGCTCTCGAGCCGTGCGGCGACGAGATCCTTGACGACCTCGGTCTGTCCGTAGATGACGATCGAGCGCCCGCCGCTGAGCTCCGTGAGAGGCACGTAATGGCGCTCGCCGTCGAACTGCAGGTTGATGCCGTGGTGGACGATCCCTTCACGGTCCATCCGGCCGCCGACGCCGGCTTCGCGCAACAGCTCGACGGTGCCCTGCTCGAGCACGCCGGCGCGGATGCGGTGCTCGACGTAGTCGCGACTGCGGTTTTCGAGGACGACGCTCTCGATGCCCGCCACCGCGAGCAGCCGCGCCAGCGTCAGACCCGCCGGGCCCGCGCCGACGATCGCGACCTGCGTCCTCATCACGCGTTAGTTTCCCAGCGTGGTTCCCGAAGCGCCGCTCGAGCAGACAGGCCACGGCCTCGCCGCGCAGGGCGAAGGCTGGTTCGTGCTCAACGCGCGCGAGGCGTGCTGGCGCGACCGCGGCCCGCGCGGCAAGCTCTGCCACTTCGAGGAGCAACAGGACTTTCCGCAGCTTGGCATCCACCTGATGGTCCTCTGGCCGGGACAGCCGATGAGCATGTACCACTGGGAAGCCGATCAGGAGGACTTCCTCGTGATCGCCGGCGAGGGATTGCTGATCGTCGAGGGCGAGGAGCGGCCGCTCAGGCAGTGGGACTTCGTGCACTGTCCGGCGAAGGCCGAGCACGTCATCGTCGGCGCCGGAAAGGGGCCGTGCGTCGTCGTCGCCGTCGGCGCGCGGGTCGACTCGATCGGGCCGAACTGGGGCGGCTATCCCGTGAACGAGACCGCGCTGCGTCATGACGCGGGCGTCGAGAAGGCGACGACGGATCCGAAGGAGGCGTACGCCAGGTTTCCGGAGAGCATGCCGGCGAGCTACGAGGAGGGCTGGCTGCCCTAGCCTTCCTCGAGGACGCGCTGGAACACGTGGAATGCGCTGTTGGCCGCCGGAACGCCGCAGTAGACGGCTGTCTGGAGCAGCACCTCGCCGATCTCTTTGGTTGACAGGCCGTTGCGGCGCGCGCCGCGGATGTGCAAGGCGAGCTCGTCGAAACGGCCGAGCGCGACCAGCGCGGTCAGCGTGATGCAGCTGCGCGTCCGCCGGTCGAGGCCGGGCCGCGCCCAGATCTCGCCCCACGCGTAGCGCGTGATGAAGTCCTGGAAGTCGGCTGTCTCCTTCGTGGTTCCCTTCAAGGCACGGTCGACGTGCTCGTCGCCTAGCACCTCGCGGCGGATACGCATCCCGCGCTCCTTTGGGGTCAGGTCTTCCATGTTTCATCCACCGGCTTCTTGCCGCTTCGCGGGCTCTCTGTGGAACGTGAAAGAACTGACCCCAGAGTGAGATGCGAGAGGAGCGACCGGTTGAAGTCGGCCGGGCGCTCGACGTTTGCGAGATGCGCCGCGTGCCGGATCACGACGACGCTCGCGTCCGGAATCTCTGCGGCGAGCGCTTCGAGGAGCTCCGGCGGCGACGTCGGGTCCTCGGCGCCCGCGATCGCGAGCGTCGGTGCGTGTATCGCGCCCAGACGTCCTCGCAGGTCGAACTCGCGCAGGATCTCGCAGTAGCGCACGTACGTCTCCGGCGGCATCGAGACGAACATCGCGCGGTAGCGTTGCACGTCCTCGAAGCCGGGTGTAAACCAGCGCGGGAGGACGACGTCGGCGATCGCCTCCATGCCCTTGGCGCGCGCGAGCTCGATCCGCTCGTCCCACGTGTCCGGCGAACCGAAGCGGGATGAGGTGCACGCGAGCACCAGCCGGTCGATTCGTTCCGGCGCGTCGAGCGCGAGCTGCATGCCGACGGCGCCGCCGAGCGAAAGGCCGACGAACGAGAAGCGCTCGGCCTGCACTCTGGCCAACACGTAGCGCGCGAGATCGCCGACGTCCTTCAGCTCGATCATCGGCTCGCCGCCGTGGCCGGGGTGCTCGACGCGCACCACGTCGAAGTCGCGCAGCGCGTCGGCCTGCGCGTCCCACATTCGCGTGGTCGCTCCGAGCGAGCCGAAGAGGACGACGGTGCTCAGCGCGCCGCGTCCCGGTGGAAGGAAAGGGCTCGCTCGACGAATGCGTCCGCCGAGCCGAGGTAGTCCTCCGGCTCGCGCGCGTCCGGCGCGAAGTGCTCAGCCTCGGACAGCGTCTCGGCGCGCACGTTCGCGCGCATGCGCTCGGCGTCGACCTCGAGTGCGTCGAGCGTCTCGCGCAGAGAAGCGGCCGCGCCGCCGGTGTACGCGAGTGCATCGGAGAGCGCCTTCCATTCGGCGTGCCAGGCACCGACCGCGCGCTGCTGCTCGTGCTCAAGGTCGAGCAGCACGCCGGCGGCGGCCCGAACGTGCGCTGCGGACGCACGCACGAGAGCCGGGCCGACGGGGTTGCGCTTGTGCGGCATCGTCGACGACTTCCCATCCGCCGGCAGGCGTATCTCGCCGACCTCCGTCTGCGCGAGCAGGGCGAGGTCGAGCGCGATCTTCGCACCGTGGCGCGATGCTCATCCGCGAGCCGCGCACACGCGTCGGCGACGCCGTCCAGCTCCTCCACGATCAGCGCCGTCGCGTTGCGTGCGACGAGGGCGGCCGCGGTGTCGAGGATGTCCTGCGACGTCGCGCCGTGATGCACGTGCTCCGACAGCTCGCGCAGGCGGCGGACGAGCGGCTCGACGGGATTGCCAGCCGGCCGGCCGTCGCGCGCGAGCTCCTCCACGTCCAGACCGTCGGCCGCGAACACGTCGTCCGCCGGCTCGGGGATCAGACCCAGTTGCGCCTCAGCCCGCGCGAGCGCGCGCTCGGCCTGGAGCATCCCCGCGAGCCAGGCTTCGTCCGACACCGCTTCGCGCAGCGGAGCCGGCACGAAGAGCGCGTCAAACGTCAAAGAACACCGTTTGCCGCTCTCCCTGCAAGCGGATGTCGAAGCGGTACGCGCCGTTCTCGTGCTCGGCGACGAGCTCCGGGTGCGGCGCCTCGTCGGAGAAGTAGATCCGCGTCAACTGGTGTCGCAGCAGGCCGCGTGCGAACACGTACACCTCGAGGTGTGGCGCATTGCCGACGCTGAACGAGAAACGACCGTCGGCGTCGGTGCCGCACCGTCCCCAACGGTGGTTCGCGCCGTCCCAGACCTCGATCACGCCGTCGTTCACCGGCACCTCCTCCCCATCGAACAGCTGTCCGACCAGCTGCACGGCGCCGGGCTCGTCACGCGGGACGAGCTCGTTCTCGGGACGGCGGCAGAGCCCGATCGCGTAGAAGGGGCCGACCGTCTGCGACGGCGTGCGCAGCAGCGTCACGTCTCCACCGGCGTCGTGCGTGGACCGGCGCGCCCGAGCACGATGTCCCACTGGAAGCCGAGCGCCCACTCCGGCTGCGTCGTCTCGAGGTCGAAGCGTGCGACGAGGAGCTCGCGCGACCGTGGATCGCGCACGGAATTGAAGATCGGGTCGTACTGAAACAGCGGATCGCCGGGGAAGTACATCTGCGTCACGAGCCGCTGCGTGAACAGTCTGCCGAAGACGGAGAAGTGGATGTGCGCCGGACGCCACGCGTTCTCGTGGTTGCCCCACGGGTATGCGCCCGGCTTGACGGTGACGAGGCTGTAGCGCCCGTCGTCGTCGGTGAGGCAACGTCCCGCGCCGGAGAAGTTCGGGTCGAGCGGCGCGGGATGCCGGTCGACCTCGTGGTGGTAGCGCCCGGCGGCGTTCGCCTGCCAGATCTCGACGAGCGCGCTCGGCAACGGCCGTCCGTCCTCGTCGAGCACGCGGCCCGTGACGACGATCCGCTCGCCTAGCGGCTCTCCCGCGTGCTGCCGGGTCAGGTCGCTGTCGAGCTCGTCGACCGCGTCGGCGCCGAACACGGGGCCGTCGAGGTCGTGCAGCTCTTCCGGCAACGTCGCGAGCGACCGCTTCGGCGCGCGCCATCGTGTCGAGCGGTAGCCGGGATAGTCGAGCTGGACGTCGGGGCCGAAGCTCGGGTCGTCCGGCAGGACGACCGGCGTCTCTTCGCCGGTCACTGCCACGCGCTGCTCCCTTTCGTCTCGAGCGCTCGGAGCGCGGCGAGCTCGTCCGCGGTCGGCGGCGCGGTCTCGCGCATGTCGTCGGCGACGCGCAAGTCCCAACCGGTCGCGGCCGCGACGTCGTCGGCGGCGACCCCGGGATGAACGGCGACGAGCGTCAACTCGCCGTCGCGGGGCTCGAGAATGCCGAGATTGGTCACGACGACGCGCACGTTGTCACCGACGCTCGTCGTGAAGTCGAGTCGCGGGACGAACGTTCGCGTCGATTGCCTGAGCATGACGAAGACATTCTCGACCGAAGTGGCGATCTCCGGGGCGCCTCCGCCGCCCGGAAGGCGCACCTTCGGCGCCGCGTACTCGCCGATCACGGTGCTGTTGAGGTTTCCGCGGCGGTCGATCTGCGCCGCTCCGAGGAACCCGACGTCGATCCGGCCGCCCTGGAGCCAGTAGCCGAACATCTCCGGCACGGAGACGACCGCGTCGGCAGTCTCCGCAAGCTCACCGTCGCCGATCGACAGCGGCAGCTGCGACGGCTTGGCACCGATCGTGCCGCTCTCGTAGACGAGCACGCACCCAGGCGCGTGCGTCCGCTGCGCGAGGTTCGCGGCGAGGCTCGGCAGCCCGATCCCGACGAAGCAGACTGTCTCGTCGTCGAGCCGGCGGGCCGCCTCGACGGCCATCATCTCGTCCGCGGAGTAGCCCTGCGCGAGGGACTGTCCCTGCGCCATGTCCCTCCCGCTCATGTCCAGGGACCTGGTCCCGAGTGTTGTCCCTCGCGCACCTGTCCAGGGACCAGGTCCCGGGGCATGTTCGTGCAGGTCATGCCGCCGTTACCTCGGCGGCAAGGCTCGCGTGGTACTCGCGGACGTCCACCGTGTCGAGCACGTGCCGCTGCATCCACTCGCGGAAGCGGTCGCGACCGCGGCTGATCGCGTCCCACGCGACATAGAACTCGTTGTCGCGCTCGTAGTAGCCGTGCGCGTACGAGGGATGCGCGCCGCCCGGCGCGAGCGCGACGGCACCGACGACCCAGCTCGGCAGCACCGCGCCGCCCGGTCGTAACTCGAGCTCGTCGACGATCTCCTCGACCGTGACGATCGAGCGAGCCGACGCGAGGACGACCTCCTTCTGCACGCCGAGGATCCCCCAGAGCTGGACGTTGCCGTGCCGGTCGGCCTGCTGCGCGTGAACGATGCCGACGTCCGGCCGGTGCGCGGGCACCGCGGCGAGCTCCTCGCCCGTGAACGGGCACGTCACGCGGCCGACGCGCGTTCGCGAAGGCAGATCGCCGCCCGCGTAGCCGCGCAGGACGCCGAACGGCAGGTTCGCGGCGCCGGCGGCATACGCGGCCGCCATCCCCGCATGCGAATGCTCCTCGAGCTCGAGCGGCTGTGGCCACCCGTGCTCGACCGCGTCGCGGAAGCGGTGCAGCGACCCGACGCCGGGATTACCGCCCCACGAGAAGACGAGCTTGCGCGCGCACCCCATTCCGATCAGCTGGTCGTAGACGACGTCGGGCGTCATTCGGACGATTGTCAAGTCGCGCTTGCCGCGGCGGATCAGCTCGTGGCCGGCCGCGTGCGGGATGAGATGCGTGAACCCTTCCAGCGCCACGACGTCGCCGTCGCGGACGAGCTCTTCGACCGCCTCCGCCAGCGGAACGATCAAAACGGGAACGGATGCGAGCCGCTGACCACCTCGATCGCGGCAACCGGGCCGAACGTCTCGACCTTCGCGAACTCTGCGTCCTCCGGCACGTCGGCGAGCAGCGTCGCCTGGTAGCACGGACCCGCGGCATCGCCGCCCGCGAGCACGCGCGCGCCCTTCGCGACCGCGTCGTCGACGCGCCCCTTGACCGTTGCAAGCGCGTCCTCGTTGATCAGCGGGCCGATGATCGTGTCGTGCTCCTTCGGATCGCCCGCCTTGAGCGTCTTCGTCTTCGCCGCGAGCTGCTCGGTGAACTCGTCCGCGATCGAGCGCTCGACGATGATCTTGCGCGCCGACATGCAGATCTGGCCCTGGTGGAGGAACGCGCCGAAGGCCGACGCGTTGACCGCGTACTCGAGATCCGCGTCGCCGAGCACGATCAGCGGGTTGTAGCCGCCGAGCTCGAGCACGATGCGCTTCAGGTTGCGGCCGGCGGCCTCGGCGAGCTTGCGCCCCGTGCTCGTCGAGCCGGTGAAGTTGATCCGCCGTACCGCAGGATGCGAGACGAGCTCGTCGCCGATCGGCCCGGCCGCGCCTGGGGCGTGCGTCACGACGTTGAGCACGCCGCCGGGAAGTCCTGCTTCGCCGAAGATCTCGGCCCAGATCAGCCCGCCGCTGACGGGCGACCACTCCGACGGCTTGAGGACAACCGTGTTGCCGAGCACGAGCGGCGCCGCGATCGCGCGCGCCGAGAGGATCAGCGCCGCGTTCCAGGGCGCGATCGCGCCGACGACGCCCACCGGTCTGCGCAAGCCCATCGCGAACGTTCCGGGAACGTCGGACGGGATCACCTGGCCGATTGGCGCGTACGCGATTCCGGCCGCCTGCCGGAACAGGCCCGGCACGAAGCCCAGCTGGAACATCCCGAAGCCGAAGCTGCACCCCGTCTCCCGGGCGAGCAGTTCCACGACCTCGTCGAGGCGTCCTTCGAGCACGTCCGCGGCCTTCAGGAAGACGCGCTGCCGCTCCGCAGGCGGCGTCGCGGACCACGACGCGAACGCGGCGTCCGCCGCGTCGATCGCACGCCGGGCGTCCTCCGCGCCGGCGGCCGCGACCGTCGCGACGACATCGCCGGTGTACGGGTCTCGGTCCTCGAACGTCGCTCCGTCCGCGGCGTCCACCCAGTCGCCGCCGATGAACTGCCGGTACTCCTGCGTCGCGATCATGTCGGCTCGCCTCCTCGCTCGGTATCGGCGGGAACGATACGACGCGCGCGCGAGCGGTGTCCACTTGTCAAGACGGTGTCCCAGCTAGTAGAACATGCGCCGTGGCGAGGCCGGAACCTGCGGGTTCGCAGTCGCTCGAGCGTGGGCTGGCGATCCTGTCGACGTTCCGCTCGGCCCAGCCGCTGATCGGCGTGAGCGATCTCTCACGGCAGGTCGGGCTCAGCCGGAGCACCACGCACCGCTACGTCTCCACGCTCGCCGCGCTCGGCTACCTGCAGCAGGACAACGACACGAAGAAGTACCGCCTCGGCCCGCGAGTGCTCGACCTCGGCTTCTCCGCGATCAACTCGATGGAGCTGCGCCACGTCTCGGCGCCGCATCTGCAGCAATTGAGCAACGCGACGGGTCACACGGTCAACATGGCGGTCCTCGACGGCGCCGACATCGTCTACATCGAGCGCTGCCGGAGCACACGCGCCGCGCGGGACATCGACCTCAACCTCCACGTCGGCTCGCGGCTCCCGGCGTACTGCACGTCGATGGGCAAGGTCTTACTGGCGTCTTTGCCGGCCGCCGAGCTGAAGGCAGTCCTCGCGACGGTTCAGCTCGCGCGCCGCGGCCCGAACACGATCACGAGCAAGCGGGCGTTCCTGCAGGAGCTCGAGCGCGTCCGCGAGCGAGGGCTCGCCGTGAACAACGAGGAGCTCGCGTACGGCCTGCGCTCGCTCGCCGCACCGGTGCGATCGCAGGCGGGTGACGTCGTGGCTGCGATCAACATCGCCGTGCATCGGTCTCTGGTCTCGATGGACGAGCTGCTGGACGAGCTGGCCGCGGCGCTCGAGCGGACGGCCGGGGAGATCTCCGATCACATCGGCATCGGACAGGTGGCACATGGCGGCCGGTGAGGTCGCGACCTCCGGACCGGCACTCGCGGCGGCGCGTCGGGAGCGCCGCGTCTCGCTCGCCGAGCCGCTCGTCTTCGTGCTCTCGATCGCGGCCGCGCTCGCGTTCTGGGAGCTGATCTCCCGCACGGGCGTGATCTCGCAGAAGGACCTGCCGGCGATGAGCACGAGCTTCCGGGAGCTCTGGTCGATGCTGCAGACGAGCCATTTCTGGTGGTCGCTGGGCGACACCGTGCGCGGCTGGGCGCTCGGGCTCTTCTTCGCGACGGCGGTCGCCGTACCACTCGGGATCGCGCTTGGATCGAGCGACTTCGCGGCGAGCGCGTTCCGGATTCCCATCGAGTTCATGCGCCCGATCCCGTCGGCGGCCCTAATTCCGGTCCTCTTCCTGACGCTCGGGACGAACATCAAGAGCGAGCTCTTCCTCGCGAGCTTCGGCGCATTCTGGCCGCTGCTGATCCAGACGATCTACGGCGTGCGCGACGTCGACCCGGTCGCGATCGAGACGGCGCGCTCGTTCGGGGTCGGGTGGTTCGAGCGGTTGTACCGGATCACGCTTCCGAGCTCCGTCCCGTACATCGCCACGGGCCTGCGCATCTCGTCCACCGTGTCGTTGATCCTCGCCTTCACCGCCGAGCTGTTCCTCGGCACGAGGGGTCTCGGGCAGGACATGAACTTCGCCACGTCCTACGGCCTCGAGGTGCCGCTGTACGCGCTCGCGCTCGCAACCGGCTTTCTCGGCGTCGCGATCCACGTGGTCTTCACGACGCTCGAGCGCCGCGCGCTGCGCTGGCATCCGTCGCAGCGGCCGGGGGCAGCATGAAGACGCCGTACTACCGGGCAGCCAAGATCGCCGCGGAGATCGCCGTTCCGGTCGCGATCCTGCTCGGCTGGCAGCTGTGGGCGGTGCATCACCACTCGCGGTACTTCCCGCGCCTGTCGACGATCCTCGTCGAGTTTCGCGACATGTGGCTGTTCTCGCAGTTCGGCACGCACGTGGTCCCGAGTCTGGAGCGGATCGGCCTCGGCTTCGGGCTCGCCGTCGTGGCGGGGATCGCGCTCGGGATTCCCCTCGGCCTCTCGCGCTGGGCGCGCCTCTGGACGATGCCGCACATCGAGTACTGGCGCGCGATGCCGCCGCCGGCACTCCTGCCGATCTCGATCGTCCTCGTGCATTCGATCGGCAACAAGCAGAAGGTTGCGTTCATCGGCTTCTTCTGCCTGTTCCCGATCCTGCTCAACACGATCGACGGCGTCCGCGGCATGGATCCGGCGCTGATCGAGACCGCGCGCGCGTTCAACGTGCCGAGGTTCGAGCGGATTCGCAGGCTCGTGCTGCCGGCCGCGGCGCCGCAGATCGCGGCGGGCATGCGCACCAGCCTCTCGCTCGCCGTGATCACGATGGTGCTGTCCGAGTACTACTCGAGCACGAGCGGCATCGGGTACGTGCTCCTGATCTCGAAGAACACGTACCAGTTCGCGCCGATGTGGGCGGCAATCGTGCTGCTCGGGGTGCTCGGCTACCTCCTCAACGTCGCCTTCCTCCTGCTCGAGCGCCGGCTGCTCGCGTGGCACCGGGGCTGGCGCGCCACGGCGGCTGCGTGATGGCGATTCTCGAGATCGACGGCGTCGGCAAGATCTACGGAGCGGGGGCGAAGGCGACGCACGCCCTCCGCGACGTGTCGTTCAGCGTGGAGGACGGCGAGTTCGTGTGCGTCGTCGGGCCGTCGGGATGCGGCAAGACGACGCTGTTGAAGTGCGTCGCCGGACTGCTTCGCCCGACGCGCGGCGAGATCATCCTTCGCGGCAAGCGCGTCACGAGGTCACCGGAGGAGCTGGCGGTCGTGTTCCAGGAGTACGGGCGCTCGCTGATGCCGTGGATGTCCGTGCGCAACAACGTGGTGCTGCCGTTGCGTCATAAGCAGCTGAGCAAGACCGAGCGGAGCAGCCTCGTGGAGAACGCGCTCGAAGCCGTCGGCCTGACGCGGTTCGCCGATCACTATCCGTGGCAGCTGTCGGGCGGCATGCAACAGCGCGTCGCGATCGCGCGTGCGCTCGCATACCAGCCGACGATCATGCTGATGGACGAGCCGTTCGCGTCCGTGGACGCGCAGACGCGCGCCGACCTGGAAGACCTGGTGCTGCGCGTCCGCGACGAGTACGGCATCACGATCCTGTTCGTCACGCACGACATCGACGAGTCGGTGTACCTCGCGGACCGTGTCGTCGTGCTCACGCATTCGCCCACCGAGGTGAAGGAGATCGTGCCGGTCGACCTGGCCCGGCCGCGCGATCAGATCACAACGAAAGAGCTGCACGAGTTCGTGCACCTGCGCGGACACGTGTACCGGCTGATCAAACGGGAGCTTCCGCTTCCGGAACCAGTATCGATCGAGGGAGGAGTGGGATGAGACGAAGGCTTATCGGCGTCGCGGTTCTGTCCGCACTGGCGTTGGTGCTGTTCGGAGGCTCCGCGGCGAGCGCGCCTGCCAGGCCGCTCACGACGATCAACCTCGACACGCTGAACATCGCGAACGGCTATCCGCTCGATCTCGGCATCCAGAAAGGGTTCTTCTCCAAGCGCGGAATCGAGATCAAGAAGACGGTGCTGCAGAGCGGCAACGACATCGTGCTCGCACTCGCCAACAACAACGGCGACATCGGCTATCTCGGCTACGTGCCGGCGATGATCGGCCGCACGCAGGGAATCAAGTTCCAGATCATCGCCGCGAGCGACGTCGAAGGCACGAGCGAAGCCGACAACTGGCAGAACATCATGGTCAAGGGCAACAGCTCGATCCGCACGCCTCAGGATCTTGCGGGCAAGACGATCGCCGTCAACGCGCTGAAGGGTGTCGGCGAGGTGATGATCAAGGCGGCGCTGAAGAAGTTGGGAGTCGATCCGAACTCGCCCAAGCTGGTCGCAATCGGCTTCGGAGCGATGCGGTCCGCGCTCAACAACGGTCAGGTCGATGCCTTCTGGGCTCCGGAGCCGTTCGTGTCGCAGGCCCTCAACCTCGACGGCGACCGGATCGTGATGGCCCCCGGACCGGTACTCGGCAAGTTCTGGCCGATCGGCGCGTACGGCGCGCTGGACAGCTGGATCTCGAAGAACCCCGAGCTCGCGAAGTCGTTCCGCGAGGCGATCAACGAGTCGCTCGTCTACGCGCAGGCGCATCCCGACGAGATCCGTGCGCTGCTGCCGTCAGGGACGCAAAACGTCCGCCTGCCGATCTGGAGCCCGGTCGTCGATCGCGACAAGCTCATTCAGCTGGCGAAATACGCGAAGGAGTACGGCGTGATCAACTCGCTGCCGAACATGACGCTGCTCGTTCCGAGCACGGTGACCGGCGGCAAGGTGCTGCAGGGAACAGTCGGGAACGTCTTCATCACGCTCCGCCTGGACGGAAAGGCGGTGACGACGCTGCCGCACGGCAAGTACACGATCGTCGTCACGGACAACTCGACGTCGAACGGCTTCCGCCTCACCGGCCCGGGCGTGACGAAGGCGACGAGCGTGAAGGGGAAGGGCCGCAGCACGTGGACGGTCACGCTGAAGAAGGGCACGTACGTCTACAGCTCGATCACGCACCCGAAGCGGAAACGCACGCTGAAGATCACGTAGGGACCAGGTCCGCGGGACATGTCCCGGAAGTCACGGGACATGTCCCGGGACCTGGTCCCGGCGCTGCGGCGCCCTCCTCGTTATCCGGCTCGCGCGGCAAGGAGCGCTGCGCACACTCCGAACACCGCTGCAGCAGCGAACGCGCCGCGGGCGCCGGCTGCCTCGACGAGCAAGCCGCCGGTGAACGCCGAGACCGAGAACGCGACGTGGGCCGCACCGTCCTGTGCCGCGAACACGCGGCTACGGACGACGTCCGCTGCGCGAGCCTGAAGCAGCGTCACGGCCGCCACGTCGCCGAGCCCCCGCCCCCCGCCTGCGACCGCCATGCCGACGAGACCGATCGCCAGCACCGGCGCGGCGCCGGCCAGCGCCAGACCGACCGCGCTCGCAGCGAACGCAACCATCAGAACCCGCGAGGCGCTCGCCCGAAGTGCCCGCGCGGCCAGCGCAGCGCCGATGAGCCCGCCGCCGCCGAGCAGTCCCGTCATCGCGCCGTAGCCCGCGGCGCCGCCGTGCAGGTGCAGCGAAAGCGGGTACGACGCGACATCGACGATTCCGACACCGAGCAGCGAGACCATTCCCGCGAGCACCGGGATGCGCAGTGCCCGCTCGCGGCTGATGACGCGAAAGCCCGCGAACACGCCGGGATGCTCCTGGGTCGATCCGCGGCCGAAGGGACGGCGGATCGACACGACGACGACGAGCGCGGAGAACACAAACGTCGCCGCGTCGACGGCGAAGAGCGTCGCGGGTGAGGCGCCCACGCCGAGCACCGCGCCGCCGAGCAGCGGGCCGACGAGGTAGCCGGCCGAGCTGGTCGCCGCGATCAGCGCGTTGGCGCGGGGCACGTCCGCCGGCGGGACGACGGCCGGCAATGCGGAGGCGGACGCGGGCCCGAAAGGAGACTGCACGACCGACGAGACGCCGAGCAAGACGACGAGCGCGACGGCGTGCGTGGCCGTCGCTGCCATCGCGAGCGAAACGCACGCGGCGGCAAGGTCGGCGCCGATGAGGACGGCTCGGCGGTCGAAGTGGTCGCCGATCCAGCCCGCAAACGGCGCCGACGCGACGGAGGCGACGACGCTCGAGAAGATCGCGGCCGAGACCCACAACGCCGAGCCGGTCTCGCCGTAGATCGCGGCGACGAGAGCGATGTACGCGGCCGAGCCGCCGCTGAGCGAGACGAGCCGGGCGACGGCGAGGCGGCGCGCTGTTCCCACGCCTCATGCTCTCACTGCTGCCTAGAGCGCCTTCCAGAAGATGGTCGTGTCGCAGGGCGTCCCGTCTGGATAGAGGGCGTAGTTCGGGATGACTCCGACCCTCGTCCACCCGAGTCGCGCGTACAGACGCTCGGCGGCGTCGCCTGTCACCGTGTCCAGCACCAGCAGCGTCTTTCCTTCCGCCCGAGCTTCCGACTCCGCATGCTCCATGAGCAGTTGCGCGATGCCGCGCCTGCGTGCCGAGCGGTGGACGAGCAGCTTGGCGATCTCACCACGGTGCGGCTGGTTCGGCGGCAGCGCGAGGATCACCTGAACCGTGCCGACCAGCTCGCCGTCGGCAAACGCGGCGAGAAGCAGCCGTCGGCCCTGCTCGACCTCGGCGGCGACGGCTTCGAACGCGGCGAGCGCTTGCTCGTGTGAGAACGGCGCCATGTAGCTGACCGACGCGCCTCCGGCCACGCAATCGGCGAGGACGGCCGCCAGCTTGTCGAGCTGCGCGTGCGACTCGGCTCCATCGAGACGGCGGATCTCGATCGGGTCAACCGCGACCATAGGCAGTCACCGAGTCGAGTGGGAGAACGGGCCCACCGCGGTTGCTCCGCCGTCGACCACGAGACTCTGGCCCGTGATGTACGAAGACAACGGAGAGGCGAGGAAGACCGCCGCGTCTGCGACCTCGCGTGATTCACCCGGACGGCCCATCGGAATCCACTCGGCCGTGGCCGTCTGGGCGGCCCGGGCGACAGGGGTGGCGATCGGTCCGCAGCTGACGAGGTTCATGCGGATGCCCTCTCGGCTGTACTCGGCGGCGACAGACCTCGCGAGGCTCGCCAGACCGGCCTTGGCCGCGCCGTAGGCGGCCTGCATCGGACTCCCCGCGTGGCCGGTGATCGACCCGACGCTGACAATCGTCCCGCCACGCCCCTGGGCCAGAAACACGCGCAGCGCTGCTCGAACGGCGCGGGCCACGTAACGGAGGTTGAGGTCGAACATGAGATCCCAGTCCTCATCCGTCGTGTCGTGCAGCAGTGCCGGCCGGACGAAGGCCAGCTGTCCGCCGACCACGGTTACGAGCACGTCGAGTCCACCGAGCTCGTGAGCAGCACTGCTCACGATGCGCTCGATGTCCTCGCTCGATCTCACGTCGCCCGCCAGGCTGACGGACTTGGCGCCCGCAGCAGCGGCCTCTGCCGCCGCCTCATCTGCACGGTCCCGATCGACATCAGCCACGGCAACTGCGCTTCCAGCAGCGGCGAGCCCGCGTGTGATCGCCCGCCCGATACCGCCTCCCCCGCCTCCGATCACCAGGGTGTTCTTCCCGGCCAGCACCGTCGCGGATTCGTCCATGAGGACGGACATCTTGCCCGGTGACGACGAAGCTCTGCGCGGGCGTGCTGTTACGGAGCGAAGCTCTCCGTCGGTGCGATGACGACGTCGAGCAGCACCGGCGCGTCGCGCGACGCGAGCGTCGGGACGATCTCGTCCAGCTCGCGGACGAGCACCTCGTGCGTCGTGATCCGTCGACTCGCGCAACCGAACGCGCGCGCGAGCGCGGCGACGTCGACGTCGAACGACGGCCACGGCGGCTCGCGGCCCTGCCGCTCGGCGAGTCGGTCCATGATCGCGTAGCCGCCGTTGGACAGGATCACGAACAGGACTCCGACGCGGTAGTGCGCGGCGCTCCAGAGCGCCTGGATTCCGTAGATCGACGAGCCGTCGCCGACGACCGCGACGACAGGACGCTCGGGAAGCGCCATGCGCACGCCCGTCGCGCCGCCGAGCGCGAAGCCGAGGCCGCCCATCGCGGCGCTGAGGAAGCCGAGCGGCATGCGCGCCGGGATCCGCTCGTGCAGCTCGGGCCGGTCGACGGGCGCCTCCTCCACGACGACCGCGTCTCGCGGCAGGCGCTCGGCGAGCGCCGCGAGCACGTGACCGGCACGCAACGGCTCGGCCGGAGCGGGCGGCGGCGGCGGGCGAAACGGCTTCGGAGGCGCGACGTCTCGCGCGGGCACCCGCAACGCAAGCTCGCGGCAGACGGCCGCCGGAGGAGCGAGCACCGCGAGCTCCGCCGGGCTGCGGTGGACCTCGTCCGCGTCCTCGGTGACGAGCGCGATGCGCGTCTCGTGTTCCGTGAACCGTCCCTCCGCGTACGGCGACTGCCGGAACACCGGCGCGCCGACGACGAGCAGCGCGTCGTACGGCGCCAGCTTCTCGCGCAGCCGCGGCCGGTCGGCCGGGAGAAAGCCCACGAAGAGCGGGTGATCCTGCGGAAAGCCCGCGCGCGCGCCGAACGACTCCTGGAACACCGGCACGACCAGACGCTCCGCGAGCTCGACGAGCGCCGACCAGGTCTCGGCGTCGTCGGCGCCCGCGCCGACGACGAACGCCGGTGACTCGGCCGTCTCGAGAAGAGCGGCGAGCGCGTCGACCGCCTCGGGATCGACGGCGGCCATGCGCAGCACTCGCCCGGCCGCAGCCTCCTCGCGCTCGTCGTCGGCGGGCGCATCCCAGTCGTCCATCGGGACGATCACGAGCGCCGGCCCCCGATGCGTCGCCGCGGCGTGGTACGCGCGCTCGATCGCGCCCGGAACCTCCTGCGGCCGGACGGGCTGCTCGGCCGACACGGGGTATGCCCCCGCGAGGCCCTCGAGCCGTCCGGCGAGGAACGGCTCGAACGCGAGATGGCGTCGGTCCTGCTGGCCGACGAGCACGACGAGCGGCGCACGGTTGACACGCGCCGTCGCGAGCGCGCCGACCGCGTTGCCGAGGCCGGCGGTCGTGTGGAGGATCGCGAGCGCGGGCTCGGCGCGTCCGATCGCGAAACCCGTGGCGAGCGCGACGACGGAGCCTTCGTGCAATGCGAGCACGAAGCGCAGGTCTTCCGGAAGCCCGGCAAGGAACGGCACCTCCGTCGAGCCGGGATTCGAGAACAGCGTTGTGAGCCCGCGCCGGCGGAAGACGTCGAACGCCGCGTCGCGAACGGAGCGCCCGGTCAGCTCCAGACTTCCTGCGCCACCTCGACGATCAGGCGCAGCTTCGCCCACTGCTCCTCCTCGCTGAGAACGTTGCCTTCGACCGTCGACGAGAAGCCGCACTGCGGCGACAGGCACAGCTGCTCGAGGGGCGCGTACTTCGCCGCTTCCTCGATCCGCCGCTTGAGCTCGTCCTTCGACTCGAGCTGCCCGCGCTTCGTCGTCACGAGGCCGACGACGACCTGCTTCTCGCCCTTCGGCAGGAAGCGCAGCGGCTCGAAGCCGCCGGAGCGCTCGTCGTCCCACTCCATGAAGAAGCCGTCCACCTCGAGCTCGTTCAGCAGCGCTTCCGCGACGAAGTCGTAGCCGCCCTCGGCCGCCCACGCGGAGCGGAAGTTGCCGCGGCACATGTGCGTCGTGACGCTCATCCCGGCGGGCCGGTCGGCGAGCGCCTCGTTGATGTGGTGGATGTACTCGACGTGCTGGTGCTCGGGATCGCCGCCAATCGACGCGATGTACTCGCGCTGATGCGGATCGTTCATGTAGGCGAGGCTCGTGTCGTCGAACTGCAGGTACGTGCAGCCGAGCTCGCCGAGCCGCCGCACCTCCTCGCGGTACGCGGCGACGAGATCGGCCCAGAACGAGTCGAGGTCGGGATAGACGCTCGGATCGATCGCCGCGCGGCCGCCGCGGTAGTGGACCATGCTCGGCGACGGGATCGTCAGCTTCGGGACGTTCGTCGTCACGGTCTGCTGCAGGAACGTGAACGCGTCACCGAAGATCGTCTTCGAGACGCCGAGCTTGCCGTCGACGTGCAGCGCCGCGGGCGTGTACTCGATGTCCCCCTGCTCGTTGTGGAACTTGACCGTGATGTGGCCGGCTTCCTTCGTGATCCCGTCGAGCTGGTAGATGAAGTCCATGTGCCACGACTCGCGGCGAAACTCCCCGTCGGTCGCCGACTGGAGGCCGAGCTCCTCCTGCTTGCGCACGATCTCACGGATTGCGTCGTCCTCGATTGCGCGCAGCGCATCCGCATCGATGCGGCCGGCGGCGAAGTCGTCGCGCGCCTCGAGGAGCTGCGGCGGGCGGAGCAGGCTGCCGACGTGGTCGGCGCGGAACGGCGGTTTCGTCCGGGCTCCGATTGCGGGTGCGGTGGGCGTTTCCTGCTGCATCGGCAACTCCTTCGGCGCTGTCGGCCGGACGCTACCGCAGCGATCGAGTGGCCTGCCCTTCTAATTGTCGAGCACGGATGACCCTGTCGCAGATCGCGCAGACGTCGCAGGGCCGATGGTCGGCGACTACATCTCGACGTCGTTCGCCGGCGGGCTGGCGACGACGGTGTTCGCGGTCGGGGTTCCGTCGACGGCGTTCGACGAGGCGATGTATGCACCGACGTCGCGACTGAGCGTTGCCACTCTGGCGGCTGCCACGCGCGCGTCGTCCAGCGCCGGGGCGGTCACCGGAGAAGGGATCGGGGAGACGCACCTGGCGTTGAAGCGCGACTGAGCGCGCGAACGCGTGACCGAGAGGGGCCGGCGCAAGCCGCCGGCACCTCTCGTCGGACCCTCAGTACAGGATCAGGCGGTCGCGGTGCACTGCTTCGACGTTCGAGGGCCGCGCCTCGAGCTCCGAGGCGTCGAGCGAGCTGATCCCGCGCCCGAACGGCGTTCCGTCGGGCCCACAGAGCTCGACGCCGTCGCCTGCGCGCACCGGACCCTCGCAGCGGACGACGCCCACGGCGAGCAAGCTGCTGCCGCGGCGGCGCACCGCGCGCTGCGCGCCGTCGTCGACGATGAGCCTGCCGGTGACGCGCTTGCCGAAGCGGAGCCAGAGCTTGAACGCCGACTCGCCGGTGGCGGCAGCAGCGAAGCGGGTCCCGCCGCCCTCGAGCACAGCGGGCAGCGGCTCGGTTCCCGAGGCGATCACGCTCGGGATGCCCGCGCCGGCGGCAAGCTCGGCGGCGGCGACCTTGCTCTCCATCCCACCCTTGCCCGCAACGCTGACGGGCCCGAAGACCGTGGCGCGGGCGGCCGCTCCGTTCGGTATGACGCTCGCCTGCGCGTCGAGCACTCCCTCGACGGACGTCAGCAGCACGAGCAGTTGCGCACGCACGAGCACGGCGACCTGCGCCGCGAGCGTGTCGTTGTCGCCGAAGGAGATCTCGTCCGTGGCGGTGGCGTCGTTCTCGTTCACCACCGGCACGACGCCGATGCGGTGCAGCTCGTCGAGCGTGTTTCGCGCGTTCACGTACGCACGCCGGTCGGCGATCTCCGCCGCCGTCAGCAGCACTTGCGCGGTTCGCACGCCGTGCGCGGCAAGGGCGTCCTCCCACCGGCGCTGCAGAAGCGGCTGTCCGACGGCGGACGCGGCCTGCAACCGAGGCAGGCTGCGCGGCCGGCGCTCGACGTTCAGCCAACGTAACCCGAGCGCAACGGCGCCCGAAGAGACGACACAGACGGGCGTGCCGTCGCGCACGAGCTCGCCCATCTCCCGCGCCCGCTCGCGCACGACTTGGTCGTCCAGCACGAGGGTCGAGCCGAGCTTGACGACGAGCGGCCGCTTCATCGGCGCTGCGTGCCGTCGCCGACGACGACGTACTGGCGCAGCCAGAGGTCGCGGTACGTCACCGGTCCGCGCGGCCCGGGCACCCAGTCGACGTTGATCCCCGTCTCGGGCGCGCCGGTGAGTGCAAAGCCGTCGGTGAAGCGCGTCGACGCGTGCCAGAAGGCGGCGGTGCCGCGGAAGCCGTCGAGGAAACGCGCGGCTGCGTCCGCGTCCTCGGTGACGATCCCGGCTGCGAGCGCGGACGTCGCCTCGTTGGCGACGGCGACGGCCTCGCCGAGCGAGTCGACGACGTGCACGGTGACGCTCGCCACGTGCTCGGGATCGTTCGCCCACTCGTGGCCGATCCGCGGCGGCTCGCGCGGCTCGACCCCCGCCTGCGCGAGCGCTTCGAGCAGCCCGTCCACGGGGAACGCGCGGTCGACGAGCAGCAGGTTGAGCCGGTTGCAGACGCCGAGCCGATCGAGGCTGGACTCGATCAGCGCGAGCGCCTTCGCTCTGTCGGCGGCCGCGTGGACGTAGAGGACGCCGCCGCCTTCCGCGTGCGCGAGCGTGCGCACGCCCTGCTCCGCCGCAAGTCGCGCGAGCGCCGCAGTCGTGGGCCCGCTGCCGCGGAGAATCACGAGTGGTACGAGCTTCGGCAGCGAGACGAGTGCACGCGCCCCGTCGTGATCGGCGGAGCGGACGAGCCCGACCGCGCCGGGCGGCAGGCCGGCGCGCGCGAGCGCCGGGCGGAGAACGTCGTCGACGAGCGCCGTCACGGTGCGCAGCGCCGCGCCGCCCGTGCGCAGCAGCGCCGCGTTGCGGCTCTTGAGCAGCTGGCCGGCGACGTCGATCGCCACGTTCGGCCGCGCCTCGAAGTTCGCCCCGACGACGCCGATCGGGATGCGCCGCTCCTCGACGTGGAGCCCGTTCTCGAGCGTCCACGACGCGATCTGCCGCTCGAGCGGCGGCAGCTGCGAGAGCGTTCGCAGCTGCTCCGCGATTGCTTCCACACGGTCGTCTCCAAGGCGAAGGCGGTCGAGCGCACCGGCGTCTAGACGCCCTTCGGCGGCCTCGAGATCGGTCCGGTTGGCGGCGAGCACGCCGTCTGCGCGCTCGCGCAACAGCGCCGCGGCCTCGACGAGCGCGCGCTCGACGAGGTCGTCGGCGAGGAACGGCAGCGCGGCCGCGGCCGCGCGCGCCTCGTGCTCGAGCTGCTCGTGCAGGTCGCTCATGCCCTTGGGACCTACTCCTTTCCGCGCGGCGGCGTCAAGCACCGGCCGAGTAGAATGAAGGCCATGAAGGACTGGATAATCGTCGCGGTCCTCTACGGGTTCGGCATGGGCTGCTTCCGCCTGCTCGGCGGGATCAACGCCGCAGGTGAGGCGCTACGACGCTGGGGCCGCGCGAGCTCCGCCGTCAAGGCGTCGCCGAGCTCGTCGAGCTAGACGCCGCGTAAAGCGGCTCGGCCGAGGAGTCAACCTCCCCGGCCGAGCCTTGCCGAGCTCAGATGCTCGTGGCGGTGCTCCACTTGCCCTGGCAGGCGGTGTTGTGGTTCGGATCGCCCGCGTCGGTGCAGTTCGTGTCTGGCTTGTTCTTCGCCACCGGCACGCGATAGTGGAACTGGAAGCTGAGCAACCCGGCGTGCGCGCTCGACACGACACTGGCATCGAGCGTCGCTCCCTCGGTGTTGTACATCTGCGCGCTTGCTCCGCACAGCTCCGGCGCCTGCACCGCGCCCATCCAGCCGAGGATGCTTCTCTGGTCGTTCGTCGGGCTGTAGCTCGTCGAGCCCGCAGGGATCGTGAACGAGGCAGACACGGGCACCGAGATCGTCCCGGCCACCGGTCCGCCGACGGAGCAGTGGACGGGGACGAGAACGTTGCCGCTCAACTGCACCGTCACGGGAGACACGTTGCTCTGCGTCAGCTTGACGTGGAAGCCGCCGTTCACCCACGAGCCGGCGAGGAACTGGATCTGCCCTTCCATCGCACCGGAGGTCGTCAGACGCGTTCCGGTCCCCTGAGCGATTTCGAACGTCTGCGAGACGCTCGCGGCCGGCGTGTAGTTCGAGTTGCCGCCCTGTGACGCGGTGATCGTGCACGAGCCGACGCCCGTAAGGTGCACGGTGTTTCCGGAGACCGTGCAGTTTCCGGCCGCCGCGAAGGAGACCGGCAGCCCGGAGGACGCCGTTGCGTTGACCGGGAAGTCCGGATCGCCGAACGTCTTGTCCGCAAGCGGGCCGAACGAGATCGTCTGACTCGCCTGCGCGATCGTGAACGTCTGCGACACGTCGGGCGCCGGTGCGTAGGTGGCGTCGCCGGCCTGCGAGGCGGTGATCGTGCAAGAACCTGCGCCCGTCAGGTGGACGGTGTTGCCCGAAACGGTGCAGTTGTCGGTCGCCGAGAAGGAGACGGGCAGACCCGACGACGCCGTTGCCGTGACCGTGAAGTCCGCGTCGCCGTACGTCTTGCTCGCGAGAGCTCCGAATGTGATCGTCTGGCTCTGCGTGCCGGTCGTCGCGCAGTTCGGATTGAGCCGGAACGACCCGATCCGCGTCTGCCAGTTGGTCCCTGTCACCGAGTAGTACTCCGTCGTGTACCAGAAGTCGCAGCCGTTCGGGTCGAGCGTCATCGCGCTGTAGTCGCCCCAGCGGGTATACGTGGTCTGCGTGCCGCGCGTGACGCCCGGCAGCATCGTCGTCTCGGTCTGCGGCAGCGTTCCGGACGGGTCGGTCGCGAAGCGGCCCGCGTAGCGGATGTCGGGATTCAGCGTCGCGCTCGAGACGCTGTAGCCGAGCGCCATGTCGCCCTTCTGGTCGACCGCGAGGCTGCCCATCCAGCGGTGGAGCCCGTCGCTCACGCCCGGATAGATCTGCTGCTGTATCGGCGTGCCGATCGTCCCGCCGGTGACGTCGAGCTGGAGCCAGTGAATCCCTGTCGGGCCGGTCGACGTCCCGCAGCAGTGGACGCTGTGGTTGACCCACAACGATTCGACGCCGTCGATGTTCGTGTACTGCGCCTGGTTCATCAGGCGCTCCGCCAGCGAGTCGAGGCTGCTTCCCGGGCTGGGCACCGTCGACGCGGCGACCGCGTAGGTCACGTGGCTCACGTTCGTCGGTCCGGTGAAGGTCGAGCCGCTGCCCGAGTAGTCCGCGTGGAACTTGAAGACCTCGAGCCCGTAGACCGACTGCGACTCCGAGACAAAGAGGTTGGGCCGGCCCGCGGGCGGCGCGCCGGAGGCGGTGCGCATGTTGCTCGGCAGCATGCTGAAGTACGTCGCCGTGTTCGTGTCGGCGACGACGTACCGCAAGGGCGCCCCCGACTCGAGATCAGTGCGATTGAACGCCCAGCCGCGCACCTCGCGGTACGTGCTGGCGCCCTGGAACATGTTCGCCGTCATGTAGAGGCCGTCCGGCCAGATGCCCATCTTCGGGTAGTCGGGGAACCAGGGATGGCTCGCGTCGTCGGCGCGGACGGCATAGAACCACCAGCCGCCGTTCACCGGGTCGCCCGTCCGCGAGACCGCGATGCATTCGTAGTACGGAGGCTTGCTCCCGGAGCCCGTGAACGCGAAGTCCGCGACGAACCAGTGGTCGCCGATCGGGTCGTACGTCACCGTCGGATCGCCCTGGTTGTTGTCGTCGCATGCCGTTCCCGTCCCGCCCCAAAGTGAGTTGAACGTGAAGGCCGCGAGCCGCACGCCGTCGGTCTTACGGAAGATGCCGATGGACGTGTTGACTGCCTGGACGTAGTGGGCCGGGCCGACGTCGCCGTTCGTGTCCGGCGGCCAGCCTGCGCCCCAGGTCGCAAAGTCCAGGCCGAGGAACGAGCCCGCAAACGAGTCGCCTCCGGTGCCCGGCGCCGGTGCCGCAGCGGCCGGCTCGGTCGTCGGAGCGGCAGGCTGGAGGTCGTTGGCGGGAGGCGTCTTCTGGAACGAAGGCTCGAGCTCCGGCTCCCACGAGCGCGGCTTCTTGAACTCGTGGCGGCTGGACGGGCCGAGCTGCGGGAGGCTGTGAACGCTGTGCCTGAAGACGGCCGGCGAGACGGTCGCCCCGCGACTGGCCGTCGGACGCTCGGGCGCCACGGACGGCGCTGCGCCGGCTCCCGTCATCGCGATTCCTGCTCCGATCGCGGCGATCGCGCCGAACGCGAGCGTCGCCTTGACAATCCCCCTGGCCATCTCGTCCCCTTTGGGTGGCTAACGATGCAGATTTGCGTAGGCTCAGGGCGCAAATCCGCCGCATTCGCCTGAGCCGAATCGTATCCCCACTTTTGAGTGATGGCAACGACCCGAAAGGGGGGAATCGCACCGCTTGATCAAACGCCCGTGCCGCTGTACGGTGCGGCTGGGAAGGACTTGGGGGTGGGTACTGCGGTCGCGGTCCACGGCAAGCTGAGAAACGCCTCTATTTACCGCGCCATGGGCGTCCGTGGCCGGACCCTGCTCGCGTTTGCCGGCGTCGCGGGGCTGTACTTCGGGGGCGCCAAGCTCGGGTTGGAGCTCTCCGTCGCGCACGGCGTGATCTCGCCGGTCTGGCCGCCCACCGGCATCGCGCTCGCGGCGCTGCTGCTCCTCGGGCCGAGGTACTGGCCCGCGATCGCGCTGGGCGCGTTCGTATCGAACGCGACGAGCGGCGTCTCACCGGACGTCGCTGCGGCGATCTCCGTAGGAAACACGCTCGAAGCGCTCGCCGCCGTGTACCTGCTGCGGCGCGTCGACTTCCGCCCGTCGCTCGACCGCGTGCGCGACGTCGCCTGGCTCGTGTTCCTCGCGGCGTTCGTCAGCACGGCGATCAGTGCGACGAACGGCGTCACGACGCTTGCGATCGCCGGTTCGCCGGCGGCGTCTTCCTACGGGTCGGCCTGGGCTCTGTGGTGGCTGGGAGACGCAATGGGCGACCTGCTCGTCGCACCCGTTCTCCTCATCGCGGCGACGCGGCTGCCGAAGCTCGACCGGGCGCGCCTGCTGGAAGCACTCGCACTGCTGGGGCTGCTCGCCGGGACGAGCGCCGCCGTCTTCGTGGGCGGCTGGTGGCGGTACCCGTACCCGATCTTCCCGCTCCTCGTCCTTGCGACTCTGCGCTTTCGCCAGCTAGGCGCCGCGACGGGATGCCTCGTCGTCGCAGGAATCGCGATCGCAGGCGCAGTCGCGGGCGAGACGCCGCTCGGCAGCGACGCGACCACGACCGTGGAGGTCCTGCAGGCGCTGCTCGCTTTCGCGGCCGTCAGCCTGCTCGTGCTGGGCGCGACCCTGACCGAGCGGGAGCAGGCGACCGAGAGCCTCGCCGAGGCACAGGAGCTCGCCCAACTCGGAAGCTGGGAGTGGGACCTCGCCGCCGACCGGATCACGTGGTCGCGCGAGCTCTATCGCATCTTCGGCGTCCATCCGCGCAGCGGACCGCTGACGTTCGCGCAATATCTCGCGCGCATCCACCCCGCCGACCGCGACGCCGTTCGCGCGGAGATCGAGCGTGCGATTGCGGCACGGCAGCAGTTCGAGGTCCTCCATCGCGTCGCGCTCGACGACGGCTCGGACCGCGTCGTGCACGGACGCGGCCGCGTCATCGTCGACGCCGCGGGCTCCCCTCTCCGCCTGGTCGGCACGGCCCAAGACGTGACCGAACGCCAGCGCGTCGAGGAAGTGCGCAACAACATCCTCTCTGCGGTCGCGCACGAGCTCCGTACGCCTCTCACGTCGGTCCTGGGCTTCGCGCTCACTCTCGACGAACGGCCGGAGACCCACGACGACGAGACCCGACGGGAGATGACACACCAGCTCGTCACGCAGGCACGGCGACTCGAGCACCTGCTCGCCGACTTGCTCGACGTCGACCGCCTCCGGCACGGGCTCGTGCGCACGTCGGTCCAGCGGACGGACGTCGCGTCCCTCGTGGAAAGGACGGTTGCCGCCGTCGAGGCCTCGGAGGGCCGGGAGGTCGAGATCAGGACGACACCGGTCGTGGCGGAGATCGATGCGGGCAAGCTCGAGCGGATCGTCGACAACCTCGTCACGAACGCCCTCAAGCACACACCGCCGGGCACCAAAGTCGCTGTCTCCGTGGGCGGTGACGGAAGCGCCTTGCTGCTCCGCGTCGACGATTCGGGACCGGGGGTCGCAGACGAGCAGAAGCGGCACATCTTCGAGCCGTTCGCCCGCGTCAACGGCGCGGCGGGCGTGCCGGGCACGGGGATCGGCCTCGCACTGGTCGCACAGTTTGCCGCGCTCCAGGGCGGCCGGGCATGGGTCGAGGACCGCCCCGGCGGCGGCGCATCGTTTCGCGTCTCGCTGCCCCTCCGCGCGCGTTAGTCTCCATCGTCACCAGAGAGGCGCTTTCGCCGAGAGGAGGAACGATGGCCGCCGTCGAGTTCGAGCGCGTCAGCAAGGTGTACGCGGACGGAACCACCGCTGTCAACGAGCTCCAGCTGGGAATCGACGACGGCGAGTTCATGGTCCTCGTCGGCCCGTCCGGGTGTGGCAAGACGACCGCCCTGCGCATGGTCGCGGGGCTCGAGGAGATCTCGTCCGGCGTCGTGCGCATCGGCGACCGCGTCGTCAACTACGTCCCGTCGCGCGACCGCGACATCGCAATGGTGTTCCAGAGCTACGCGCTCTACCCACATCTCTCGGTCTACGAGAACATTGCGTTCGGTCTCAAGGTCAAGAAGGTGCCGAAGGAGGAGATCGAGCGGCGCGTGCAAGAAGCCGCGCGCATCCTCGACCTCGAGCCGTTCCTGAAGCGCAAGCCACGCGCGCTCTCCGGCGGTCAGCGCCAGCGCGTCGCGATGGGACGCGCGATCGTGCGCGAGCCGTCCGCGTTCCTGATGGACGAGCCGCTGTCGAACCTCGACGCGAAGCTGCGCGTGCAAATGCGCGCGGAGATCAGCAAGATCCAGCACAACCTCGGCGTGACCACGATCTACGTCACGCACGACCAGATCGAGGCCATGACGATGGGTCAGCGTGTCGCCGTCATGCGCAAGGGCGAGCTGCAGCAGGTCGCCGAGCCGCAGGAGCTCTACGACCGGCCGGTCAACCTGTTCGTCGGCGGCTTCATCGGCAGCCCCGCGATGAACATGCTCGAGGCGACGCTCGAGCGCAAGAACGGCCAGCTCGCAGCGAACTTCGGCAACCAGCAGCTTGCGCTCTCCGACGCCGCGGAAGCAGCCCGCCCCGCGTTGCGCGACTTCGAGGGGAAGATGGTCATCGTCGGCATCCGTCCCGAGCACCTCGAGGACGCGGCGATCGCACGCGACGGCGCGCAACCGAAGCTCCGCGGGAGCGTCGTGCTCCGCGAGGCGCTCGGCTCCGAGATCATGGTCCACTTCA
>WNGE01001981.1_pt1 | contig 25480 bp, 18 predicted proteins | sample 5400651 | NCBI WGS metagenome assembly WNGE01 (sample SAMN13153370, study PRJNA577476) | soil metagenome | isolation source: 60 cm soil or saprolite under grassland replicate 2 | place: USA:California | collected 2016-06-15 | reverse complement strand
GGTAAACTAAAACTAACAGTCTCATGTCAAAGAGCAAACAACACAGCAATAGAGCAACGCAGGCGCTGCGGCGTCAGAGGCGGAGTCTGCCAAAAAAAGTTCTTGACATCGAACGTCACTTCATAGATGACCTCATGACACGCAAGCAGCCAAACGCGTATCACGCCTACCTAAAAGGCACTGAAAAAGGGCGTGGAGCATTTCAGACCGCGACCAGCAGCGCTCCTCTATTGCCTATCCATTAACCACCACACGGAATGGGCCGAGCAGGTAAATCTCCAAAGAGGATGGAATAGCATTCTTTGCGGCTTTCGAAATGCGATTGCCTTTACCGGGTTATTTCGGCGGAGAGGGTCTCTTCGCGAAAGCGTAAATGCGGCGTGTGGGGTACTCGAACTCATAAGGCTCCCGTTCAACAATTCTCTCAACCTCCAACCCGGCTGCCTCCAGGTAACCCGTCATCTCATCTTTGCCCAGTAAGGTCACATCAATGGACACAGGCGTTTCATACCAGTAATCCCTATGAAGTTCACCCGTGCCTCCATGAAACGAGACGAGGAGGATTCCACCCGGTTTGAGAGCTCGATGCATATCCTTGAGAGCGCGTGTCACATCTTCTCGCTTGAGATGGATGATTGCGTAAAACACAACGATCCCGGCCAATGAAGCTTCGGGGATGTCGAGTGCCAGCATGTTGCCCTGCTCGAAGGTGATGTCAGGATTCAGCCGCCTGGCACATTTGATCTGCCCCACAGAAAGGTCAACTCCATAAACATCAACTCCGCGATCTTTGAGGTAGCGCGCAATCTGGCCCGGGCCGCAGCCGATCTCGCAAACCGCCCCCAGGTTGCGAGCGTTTTTGGCGAACTCGTTCAGCACTTCACGGTCAAAGGGCTTTCTCTCGAGTTCGCCGAAAAACTCATCCGCGTAATGCTCGGCCACACGGTCGTAACTAGCTTCCAATTCTGACTGAGGCTTGCTCATTCTGTTCTCCGCTTAGAAGCATGTGGCGCGAGGCCAACATTTCGTAGCAAGTCTTCGAATTTTGCTTCTTCCCGCAAAGGATCGAGCTTCGGATCGACGTTAAGGTAAATCACCCAACCAGCATGCTCTTCGGCTGCCTCTCGCAACCACTCCAGCGCCCTGCCGTTTTCGCCAAGACCTACATGGACCACTGCCATGCTATAGGGTGAGACATATTTTGATTTCGAAAGCTCACTCAATTGAGTGAGAATATCCTGCGCCTCTTTTTTCCGACCAGACACCGCGTATGCATGTCCTAGTGCGGCCAGACCATCGATGCTGCCGGAAAGATCAAGCGCTGTACGAAACTCACTGATCGCGTCCTCATACATCTCCTTTTGCTCGTAGACACGGCCGAGGTTGATATGAGCCGGATAAAAATGAGGTTCCATTTCAAGCGTCTTTTCCAATTGTTCGATGGCTTTATCATACTGTCGCGTGAAGTAGAGAAGCTCTGCATAATCGGCATTGAACGGAAGCGAGAGCGGATCAAGCTCCAAGGCTCTGGCTGCCTGTCGCGTCGCCTCGTTCGGCCGTCCTACGAATGATAGATAGAAAGCATGCCAATCGTAAGTTGTGGCATAGTTCGGATTCAGCTCGATAGCATGCCGGAATTCTCGCCCGGCTTCTGACCACTCGTAATCATGCATGTGGAGATGCGCCAATGAGTTGTGGGCTTCGGCGAGCTCACTGTCGATTCTCAGAGCTTTAAGCACCGCTGTCTTCGCCTTCGAAAATGCTATTCTCGGCGGCATTGCAGCCACTCCAACATCGCCAAGTTTGGCATATGCATCGGCTAACCCGACATAAGCCAAAGCGTAATTGGGGTCGGTATCAATCGCTCTTTGAAAATACTCAATACCTTTTTCCACTGTTTCAGCCGTCCGCTTATTCCAGAAGTAGCTGCCTTTAAGAAAGAGTCGATATGCCTCCGGGTTCTCAGTGTGGCGTTTAGTCAATCGACCCTTGTCTGCGCCGCTCAACCTTAGGCGTAACTTGTGGGTAATCTCTTTTGAAATCTGCTCTTGTACTGCGAAAATATCTGCCAGATTACGATTGTACTGCTCGCCCCAGAGCTGTGAGCCGTCTTTCGTATCAACCAGTTCCACACCGATGAAAAGTTGGTTGCCGATAGCAAGTACACTCCCCATCAGCACCGCGCGCACGCTTAGCTCACGTCCGACCTGCTGGGCCTGAACTTGTTTTCCCTTGTAACGGAAGACCGTGCTGCGGGCCATCACCTTCAATTGCGGCAATTGTGAAAGATTGTTTATGATGCTTTCCGTGATTCCATCAGAGAGATATTCAGCATTTGGATCGGAGCTAGCGTTCGTGAGCGGTAATATGGCTAGTGAGGCGATTGTCTCGTCCGAGCCCAAATCGCGCCCTAGTTCCAGCGCAGGCGGCGCGATTTGGCCTGAAATGATCTGCTGATGAAGCTGCTGGGTTGCGCCGTCGGGCTCAGCGTCTAACTCCTTAGCGAGAGCATCGCGGCAAAGCTGGTACTGCCTGAGCGCCTGATGCTTGTTACCTGCGAGCGTATAGAGGCGCATCAGTTGGCGGTGAGCCTCTTCATTCGAATGATCTCCGGCGACCAGTTCTTTAAAACGCTCAATGCTGTTCTGATATTGGCCGCGTGTTTCATAAAGCCTGGCGAGTCTTAACAAGAGTTCCTGATAAGTGTTCCTCAATTGCTCTCGTCTTGTCGCGGCCCAGTCTTCAAAGAGATCTTCCGCCAGCAAATCGCCGGTGTATAAGCTCAGCGCTGCAGTGTAAGCCTCCGCATCTTCACCTTTCATAGCTTCAGCCGCCGCGTGTTCGAATGCTTCCACATCAACCCACAACGTCTCGGGCGCACGCAAAACTATTTGCTGGCCCTGCTTGATGATGAAGTGGGAGTCGGCGGCTGTTTGAAGTTTGGGTTCCAGTGCTCGCCGCGCCAGGTGAATCGCCTTGTGTAAATTGTTGCTGGCTGACTCGGGTTCGTGTTCTGGCCAAAGCAACTCCATCGCCTCCTCCCGATGAAGTTGATGATGGGGCTGAAGAGCAAGTAGCTTCAAGAGCAATTGGGGCTTGCGGCGCGACCAATGGCCTTCATCTACGGAAGTGCCGTCGACCACGATACGGAAGGGGCCCAGCAGTCGAATCTCCAGAGATGACGGGCTAAAAGTTTTCGAGTTGATACGCATGAGGACAAGTTCTCGGCTACTGTCTCGGATTTGAGGACTAATAATAACCTACTACTTGTAGGTTGGATCTGACGAACGGTTCGATCTTTGGGAAGAGGGTTTTCATGCGAGCATCATAAAAGACCAGGCGCAAGTTGACTAATCTTTTGGTAGCGGTCTAATTTAAAAGACAAGCAACAAGAGGACTGGGTAGTGTCATGTTTCAATTTTCATAGAAGGCGATCCGCGAAATCTCACGAATCAACGCGAATATTTAGCGAGATTTCGTCTAATTTAATTGATCGTCTTGCCCGGGTGTCAGCTATGAGGAGTTACCACTCCGTGGTTAGTTTTATTTTGGCTGCTAGTTGCGTTGTGACATTGGTCGTAGCAGCATCGTCCCAAACGCCGACACGGAGTCCGGAAACTGCACCAGACACTCCGAAGAAAGCCAACGCCAGGTCAGCAGAAGTACCAGCCCCTGCGACGGAGCCCTTCGACGGCGCCTCTGTGGAGAGGATGGCAGGTCAGTGCGTCAGCCTGGAAACTGAGGCAGGGGCCATAGAAATCGAAATGATGCCTGAAGTCGCGCCCGAGAGCGTCCGAAACTTTCTTAATCTTGCTGCGACAGGAGCACTGGATACCACGACGTTCAGCCGCGTGGTTAAGAACTTTGTGATTCAGGGTGGAAATCTTTCAACGAGCGAGAAGTGGGGAGTTGAGCTCTCCAAACGCGCGGCGCGCAAACTTCCCGATGAGCCTGGACTAGTGAAACACGAGCGGGGAATTGTTTCGATGGCCCGTGGTGACGAACCAAATAGCGCCAGTACACATTTTTTTATCCTGGTTGGTGATGGCCCTCATCTGAATGGGAAGTTTGCCGCCTTTGGCCGCGTGCGCCAGGGATTAGCGGTTGCTGATGCGATTAGCGGTGCCCAGACGGATGGGGACAAACCACTCAAACCGGTTCGCATCAACCGAGCCATCGTCATTCCCTGTCCGAAGTAACCATAGTCAAATGCTTTTAGTAATCGACAACTACGATTCCTTCACTTACAACCTTGTTCAGTATCTTGGCGAGCTTGGTGAGAGTGTCGAGGTGCGGCGTAACGATCAAGTAACAGTTGCTGAGATCGAATCAATGCGTCCTGCCAGAATTGTCATCTCACCTGGGCCGGGCACGCCAGATGACGCCGGCGTTTCGCTGGCAGTTATCGAACAACTTGGCGGGCGCATACCCATTCTCGGAGTTTGTTTGGGCCATCAAGCGATCGGACAAGCATTCGGCGGCAAGGTTGTGCGGTCGCCCGTCCTCATGCATGGCAAGTCCTCAGAGGTACATCACGATGGCCGAACAATCTTCGAGGGTCTGGACAACCACTTCATGGCTGGTCGCTATCATTCTTTGATCGTGGATCGCGAGTCACTGCCGGCAGCTCTCGAAGTCTCCGCCTTTACTCCTGATAACATCATCATGGGGCTGCGTCATCGCGAAATGAAGGTTGAAGGGGTCCAGTTTCACCCGGAATCGATCCTTACCAACTGCGGCAAGAAACTGTTAGCCAATTTTTTGAAGTTGTGAGTACAGAACCGAGACCTACAGATTGGCAAGAATGAAATCCGTCATCATGGTGCGCATGTGCTTCACAAGGAGCGGATCTGTTACGCCGTGGCGCGATTTGGGATAGACCATCAGTTCAAACTGCTTTCCGGCCTTCTGCAATTCATAGGCAAACTGAATGGTGTTCTGCATGTGTACATTGTCGTCAATTGCGCCGTGAATCAATAACAACTTGCCGTGAAGGTCCTTGGCCGTGTGGACAGGCGAACTTTTCTTGTAGCCTTCCGGGTTGTTTTGCGGCGTCTGCATGTAACGCTCGGTATAGATGGTGTCGTAGTTGCGCCAGTCGGTGACCGAACCGCCTGCTATGCCCAGCTTGAAGCTCGTGCTATGGGTTAACGCATAACTTGTCATGAAACCACCATAGCTCCAGCCCCAAATGCCAATGCGCGACCCATCGACATAAGGTTGCGTCTTCAGCCACTTGATCCCGTCCTCAATATCACGCAACTCCAGTTCGCCAAAGTTTTTGTAAACCTGCCATGCCGGCTCGGTGCCTTTACTGCTGGCGGTGCGGTTATCGACAATCCAGATAATGTAGCCCTTCTGTGCCAGCAACTGGTGCCACATGTAGCTGGTGCCGCCCCAGGCGTTACGAACTTGCGGTGCGTTCGGACCGGCATAAGTAAATTGAAAAACGGGATACTTCTTACTTGCGTCGAAATCCGGCGGCTTGATCATCATCGCTTCCATGACGAAGCCATCCCGCGTGTTGACTTGCATTAGTTCAGCTTTGCCCAGTTTGTACTGCCCGAGAGCGTCAACTTTGTTCACTTCAATGACGCGTATCAGGTTGCCGTCCGTATCCAGTAGGCGGGTCTTCGTTGGCGTATTGATGTCGCTCCAGCGATCGACCAAAAGATTGAACCGCGGACTCATACTGACGGCATGCGAGCCTTCTCCAGGAGTCAGTCGCGTCAGTCCAGAACCATCGAGTCGGATTTTATAAGCGTTGGGCGCGATTTGACTGTGCTCAGTCGCGGCAAAATAAGCAACGCCCTTACCTTCGTCTATGCCTTCGAAAGAACGTATTTCCCACTTACCGTCAGTCACCTGTCGAAGAAGTTTCCCAGCCGCAGAATAGTGATAAAGGTGTTGCCAGCCGCTGCGCTCGCTCTCCCACAGGAATGAACCGTCTTTCAGCCAGTGCGGATTATTGAGTACTGCCACCCATGCTTTTGTGGTCTCGCGGAAGGCCGTTGTCGCTTTGCCGTCTTTTGCGTCCGCGAAGTTCAGGTCAAGGAATGTCTGCTCGCGATTCTGGGCTTGATAAACAACCTTCAGGCTGTCCGGCGTCCAGCTAACTCTAACGATCAGCAAATCGCTGGGTTGATACTTGTAGGTATCCATCCAGCGCGTCTGACCGCCCGCCGCGTTGATTACCCCAAGCTGCACCACTGGATTTGGATCGCCGGCCTTTGGATAGGGAGTAACCTCTACGTTCTGGTGGTAAGGAATGTGATCGACAACAGTAAACTCGTGCACAGGATTCTCATCCAGCCGAAGATAGGCCAGCATCGTGGAATCCGGACTCCACCAGTAAGCTTCAAAGTTACCGCGCCCATACAGCTCCTCCTGATAAACCCAGTCAAGCCGGCCATTGAGAATTTTCGGGCTGCCATCGGTCGTTAGGCGACGCTCTCTCTGGGTCGCGAGATCGTAGACGTACATGTTGTTGTTACTTACAAAACCGATCATGCGGTCGTTGGGACTGAATGTTTCGCCGACCTCTTCTTCCGCGCTATTGGTTACTCGCAAAGCCTTGTCGCTGCCGAGCTCGTAATAGAAGAGATCGTTTGCAAAATTAACCATTACAGCGGTCCCGTTATTATTGAAGTCATACGAGCTGCGATTTGCTAACTGCTTCGCATCCTGGGCGGAAAGACCGCCGAGAGCCATGAAAGCTGCTTCCATCTTTGTGGCGTCGAGAAAAGCCGTCGCTTCGCCCGTCAACGCGTCAACCTTTTGCAATCTTGGCACGGTTTTCTTTGAGGCCTCGTTTGTCAGAAGGTAATGCTGACCATCCTTAAGCCAGCGAATGCTCGGGACTGTGCCGTTGAAGTTGATTTTCTTCGCCGGATCGAAGATGTCATCGATGGTTAGTAGTTTTTGTTGCGCGCGTGCGACTGGCGCAAGAATCATTAAGACAAATATGAAAAGTCGCATGATAAATTGTTGCGGCACTATGAATCCTCTCATCTTGTACTCAGGCAGCCTCAGCACGCGGAGTCATCTTCTTTATTAGTGGCGTTAGCAGAGCCAACAGAAGCGCCGCGATCAACGTGATGGCCGCGAAGGTTCCAAATGCTCGTGTCAAGAAGGCAGTGTCGTTTCCCGCGAATAACCGTGTCGTTAGCCCGGCGATGTAGCTGCCGATTGAGATCGAGAGGAACCACACACCCATCATCAATCCAACCATGCGAGTAGGTGCTAACTTGGTCACCGTACTCAGACCCACAGGACTCAAGCAGAGCTCACCCACCGACTGCAAAAAGTAGACGGCAATCAGCCAGAGGGGACTGACTCGACTGCCTCCGGTGAACATAGAGGCGATGGTGACAACCACAAACGCAAGGCCGGCGAAGAGTAACCCGAAAGTAAACTTGCCGGGGCTGGACGGCTGGCTATGACCCATCCTCTGCCAGATCCAAGCAAAGATTGGCGCCAGAATAATGATAAAGATTGGTTGAACCGACTGAAACCAACTCGACGGGTAGGCCCAGCCGAATATCGTTGTGCTCGTTAATCGATCGGCGAATAGAGTCAGGCTCGAACCGGCCTGTTCGAAGGTCATCCAAAATACAATTGAAAACAGGAAAAGAATGAAAATGACCAGGACGTTCTTAAGCTCATCGCCTGTGAGGAGTCTCACTGTTCCCGTTAAGTAGCCAGCAAAAAAGAACACGACGCATGGAAACAACGCCGAGACAAATCCAGCTTCGCCAAAGCGAAATCCAAGGGCGGCACCAACGATTCCCCCAAGGACCGCAAGGCCAGCCGTGACATAGTCGAAACTCTCCGATCTTGCCGTTGCCGTCTTCTTTTCGGGCTTGCCTCCGACGCCTCTGAGCCGGTTGCGACCAATCACATACTGAATCAAGCCAAGCGTCATACCAACACCCGCCGCGCCAAATCCCCAATGCCAGCTACTATTCGGATTGAACCCCATGGACACGATGAAACCCTTGAACCATGCGTGCTGCGCAAGAAAGCCAACAACGAGCGGAGAAAGGAATGCTCCGAGATTGATGCCCATGTAGAAGATTGAAAACCCGGCATCGCGACGCTCATCCTTGTCTCTGTACAACTGGCCCACCATTGCGCTGATGTTAGGCTTAAGCAAACCGGTGCCGATGGCAATTAAAACCAGACCGGCATAGAAGTTTACTAAGGTGTTAATCGCCATCGAATAGTGGCCACAAGCGATAACGATGCCGCCTATCAGCACTGCGCGCCGAGCTCCCAAAACTCTGTCAGCCAACCAGCCACCGATGAGGGGCAAATACCAAACAGACGAAACATAGGTCGCGTAGATCACACTGGCATACTTTTCGTCGAAGCCCAGTCCGCCCTCGGCGAGCGTCTTGGTCATGTAAAGCGTCAGGATCGCCCGCATGCCGTAGTAGCTGAACCGCTCCCACATCTCGGTGAAGAAGAGTGTGGATAGTCCCCGCGGGTGCCCAAAAAAGCCGCGGTCATCGCTTTCAACGTGACTGGCTCTTGATGTCTCAGCCGGTGTGCTCATTTGCAAGGGTCCTCGTTCGAGAATTCAACAGATCAGAAAAGCCCAGCTTGTTCTCCACAGACTAGACAGAGCTTGGGAAAACCGCTCCTAAATGGCCACTGCACACAAGGCGATTGTCTTAACCTTGTACAATGGGGCCAAGCTGTCTGCAACAATTCGGACCGAGCGCGGCGTTTAGACGCCAGGCATGGCCTTCTTCAGGGGTCGCAGTAGGAGAAGCAGGACGAACGCCATGACCAGGGCGCAGCCGCTACAGAAAATCCAGAATGTCGAATGGAGCCAGTCGTCCCACAATTGGCCGATCTGAGTAAGCTTGTTGCCAAGGCCCGTGGCCACGAACCAGCCACCCATCATAATGCCGCGCATTCTGATGGGCGCAACCTCTGAGACGAGCGATAATCCCATCGGCGAAAGCTTCAGTTCGCCTGCTGTCAGTACGCCGTAAGCGCCAAGCAGCCAAAGGGGCGACATCTTGAATGCGTAGGGGTCGCCCCCGGCGGAACGGACGCTTCCCCGATCTTCGCCGCGATGAAGAAGACGAAGAATGCTAAGGCGGTCAACACCATGCCGAAGACCATCTTTGCAGGGGTCGAAGGTTCCAGCCCTTTCTTGTCAAGCCACCTCCAAAGCGTGATTAGCGGAAAGGTCAGGACGATAACCCACCCGGGATTGATTGCATTCGAGATGATGCCCGTGACTTTCCAGTTAGACTTGTTAAAGGCATGAGTGGAGGCACTGCTCAGGGTATTGGCCGCCATCGCTTCGCTTCACTCCTTTAGCGTTTGAACTGCCGACAACTGAGGAATTTGGGAGTTCGGCAGGCATTCAGCCAAAGATTACCGCTGCTGTCAAGAGAGTCTTGGGACGCATAGACGAGAACTCTGTCAGCTTATTCTGCGCGCGGAACTGGTTCATTTTCGGTTTTCAAGTCCTAAATCCGAGCAGCCCTTTAAACTGAACCCGTACTCTCTGCGCTCTCATGCGACACACTGCGGCGCTCTCCTGCTGTTGCGGTAGTGCTCCATTAGTGTGTTGCGGGTTGGGGGTGCGTCGCTCGTGTGTCATGACACGCAAGCAGCCACATCCGAACCCGCAACACACTAATGGAGCCCTCCCCCTGTTGCCCTCTCCTTGACAGCCGGATTCCCGGAAGCGTATAAGCAGAAACGACAAACGTGGTGAGTTAAGGCGACTTGCGGCCACGAAAAACAATCCGCTAAACAGCTCGGCGAGTCCGAGAGGACAGTTCGGAAAAAACTTCAGTAATTCATGAAGTCCCGCGTTGTTTGGCGCGGGACATTTTTATTTTGGATTTTAGATTTTTGATTTGCGATTTGGCCTTAGGTTTTTGGTCTTAGGTCTTTGATGTTCTAATTGAGTATTCTCAAAAACCAAAGACCAAAGTCCCAAGACCGTTAAATAACATGCGGACCTTTAGAGAACTCTTAGAAAGTGACACTATTCACGTCTTCGACGGCGCGATGGGTACGATGCTCTACGCCAAGGGTGTCTATATCAATCGCTGTTACGATGAACTGAATCTTAGTAATCCTGACCTGGTACGCGAGATTCACTCGGAATACATTCGGGCCGGCGCGGACGTTATCGAGACGAACACCTTCGGAGCAACCGCGCACAAGTTGCATCAATATGGTCTGGAAGCAAGCCTCTGCGACATCAACATCGCCGCCGCCCGGATCGCCCGTGAGGCCGCCGGGGAGCGTGCATATGTTGCCGGCGCGATAGGCCCTCTGGATCTGCGCATCGAGCCCTACGGCCCAACTTCCTTCGACGAAGCCAAAGATATGTTCAAGGCCCAGGCTATTGCTCTCCTGGAAGGTGGAGTCGACCTCTTTCTAGTCGAGACCTTTTCAGATGTTTCTGAAATTCGCCAGGCAATCCGGGCTATTCGCGAATTGAGCGATCTGCCCATCATCGCGCAGATGACCATCATGATTGATGGCAACACGACCTTCGGCACTACACCTGAAGTATTCACTGCGCGTCTTGATGAATGGGGCGCCGATGTGATCGGGCTTAACTGCGGCGTCGGTCCGGCGATTATTTTAACCGCGCTGGAAAAGATGCGTACCGTAACGAAGAAGAAACTGTCTGCGCAACCGAACGCCGGTTTGCCTCGCGACGTTCAGGGTCGGCAGTTTTACATGTGTTCGCCGGAATACATGTCCAAGTTTGCCAAACGATTGATCCAATCCGGTGCGAAATTCATTGGCGGATGCTGCGGCACTACGCCTTCGCACATTAAGTTGATCTCTGACGCCGTGCGGGCAGCCTCGCCAAGGGCTCAGGGAGTTGCGGTGTCTTCAGGTCCTTTGATTCGCGTTGAAGAGATCCTCCCACCCGACATCATTGTGATTCCCCCTGAAGAACGTTCGAACTGGTCGCGAAAAATCGTGCAGGGTGAATTTGTTACATCTGTAGAAGTGCTGCCGCCCAAGGGTGTCGATGCCCAGAAAACCCTCGATTCCATTAGGCTCTTAAAAGACGCCGGCGTGGACGGCGTGAACATTCCCGATGGTGCTCGAGCGCAGTCACGCATGAGCGCACTGGCCACGGCCATTTTAGTGGAACAACAGATTGGAATCGAATCCGTGCTGCATTATTGCTGCCGCGATCGCAATCTGCTCGGGATGGTATCTGATCTTCTGGGAGCGGCGGCGCTGGGAATCCGAAATCTGTTATTGATCACGGGTGATCCGCCGAAGATGGGTCCTTACCCGGACGCCACGGCGGTTTTCGACATTGATGCCATCGGCCTGACCAACATGGTCAACAAACTGAATCACGGCCTCGACCTCGGCAACAACCCGATTGGCCAACCCACTGCGTTCTGCATTGGCGTCGGGGTCAATCCGGGTGCGATCAATCCCGAAGAGGAGATCCGCCGTTTTGAATACAAAGTGGAGGCAGGGGCACAGTATGCGATTACTCAACCGGTGTTTGATACCGATCAACTGCGCGACTTCATAAAGAGCGTCGAGCATGTGCGCATTCCAATCGTCGCCGGCATCTGGCCCCTGGTCTCATACCGCAACGCCGAGTTTCTGCATAATGAAGTGCCTGGCGTGCGGGTCACTCCTTCAATCATGGAACGCATGCGTGATGCTTCGGCGATCAGTAAAGAAGCCGGGCGTGACGAAGGACTCAAGATTGCGCGCGAATCACTGCTTGAGGTGCGCGATTTAATCCAGGGCGTGCAAGTCTCGGCGCCGTTTGGGAATGTCAAGTATGCCTTGGAAGTCTTTGAAGGGTTGGAAAGTTTTGGCGCACGCGCGACGTTGGAAGCACCTGCAAACTAACCAGAGTGGGGCTTGAACTCTGAGGCCCAGCAAGTACACGCCTCAGCACGAGAAAAGCTCAAAGTCTTGTTTTTTGGGAACACTTTGGAGGAACCCGCGCAGGACGTGAACAAGGTTACGAATGGCATGCTCACCGGGGTGGAAGTGCTACTTACGTTATCAGATAGTCTGAAAGGCTACACTTTAGACTACATCCTAAAGCGACAAGCTTCGCGGCTTGCAGTTTTGGCGCCTTTTGGAATTCTTCAGAGCCAACCCAGCCAGACCCATTCCGAGTAGCACCACTGTTGTTGGTTCCGGAACAGCTTGCGGACCAAAAGTCACCGTGAGGTTGTCATAGAGAACCGAGTTCGGGTAGTCATTACTGCCGCCAATAAACCGAATTGATCGAATTCCGGTGGCCGGCAGCGAGAGACCGGCGAAGGTAAAACTAGTGCCGCCACCGGGTAGATTCGCTGAAACAATTCCCATCAAGGTACCGGTTGCATTGAAGTCTGAATAAGCCTGGACAAGGGGTACGTCCGCATCTTGCCCGAAGTCTCCCATCTCGATTGAAATGCTGGATACCGGTTGCGAAAAATTAGCAATAAATGCCGCGTTTGCGGAGGTGAAGGGAGCGAGGCTTCTTGCTCCCCAGGTTCCGGGGAAAGTTGGCTCAGCGTTGTTGTTGAAGATATCGAATCTTCCGTTAGACTCGCGAGTTAGTGTCACGGTCAGGCCGCTCTGGGTAAGGGTCAAGCTCGTCAAAGCACCTCCGCTTGTCGGGGCCAGCGGCTCAAAGTTGAAATTCACCGTGTCGGCCTTTGCGGTAATTGTCGAGGCGAGACACAGCACAGCAAAAACTAATGTTGGTCTAAAGAGCCTCTTTTCGAGGGCCATTGTGATCTCCTTTTGAAATGTCCGCCAGAATACCTGCGAACGGTTGCGCATGTGCTAAAGCGGCAGTTTTTCCAGATGCTACAGTCCTCACAGGATCCTTCCCGAAATGCATCCAGCTCAAATCGTTCCGTGGGGCTTGATTTTGATACAAGAGGCAGGCCCCTTGCAATCTCTTTGGTGCTGTCCGAATTCCTATCTTGGAACTTTTTCTACTTGATACTCAGATAAAGTGAGAGCATCAGAATTCCTCACTCCAGGAACTAATGCTCATTTCAGTTACACCGCTTTGTCAACAGGTTTTCGTCGTTTGCGCATGCGAGTGGCAATCCCAGCCAGCCCAGTAGCAAGCAGGAACATGGTCGTCGGTTCAGGAACCGCCGCGCCTGGTTGCGCCGCCAAACCGTCAATATTGAAACCCGTGCCGATTTGTCCGATAAGCGTCGCCGCACCCGTCGCCAGGTTAATACTGTAGAGTGACGACACCCCTCCGTTGGGGGTTAACACGGAAAAGGCAACGCCGGTTCCCGAAATGTCGAAACCCACTAAGCCCGAGGTGTCTACGCCCAGGTTTCCTACCAGATTGAGCGTACCGTTGTTTGGCGGATTCTGTATGTAAAGAGCGTCAGTCACTGGATCGATTGCATATAACGTCGTCGTACTGGCGCCCGCGAAGTTGTTAGTGTAAGCCGAGCCGACCACGGAATTTCCCGCTGGGTTAATGGGTACATCGACAGTAGTCGCACCTGTATCTACATTGATCCGCAAATTCTGATCATCGCTACCGACCACGCGCAGACGATCAACCGTAGGATTAAAGTCAACACCGAAATTGCCGCTGGGAAAAGAAAGAGATACGCTGAGGATTGACACCAAACTGGCTGTTCCCGTCAACGGATTGAGTGTGTAAATCCTGTTTTGGTCGCTGAGCCCATAAAGCAACCGATCCGCGGGCCTGTAATCAATGCCGCGGAGCGATTCACCAGTCGCCAGACCAGTAATCGCCACGTTGGTTGCAATTGTACCCGGCGTACTGCTATCGAAGGTGAGCAAGCGGTTGGATGTGGTGTAAGCCACTAGCGGTTCCGCTTGAATCTTGGCTGCCACGCCGCACATCAAAGCAGCCGCTGAAATTAGAAGAGCCGTAAGCCGTTTAGACATTTGCGCCTCCTGTGAAAGACGTGAGTTCACATCGAACTGCAAGAATTCGGGGGCTTACCGAAAAGGGGACTACTTAAGTATATAGTCTGGACCACTACCTGATTAAAGGTGAATATGGAAAGGGGCCGATCCAAGGGGGATGCAGCAAACGGTCGCGTCCGGCGGGGGGTATCGACGGTCGATGTTGCTACTTGTGGATTGGCTTGTCGATTTTACAGCAACTCGCTTGCCACATTAGCGTTCAGGAACAGCTTCCCGATAACACTAGAAAATCCAAACTTGTCGGTCGCCAGAAGCCGAAAGGGGCGGCCTCGCTGTCCAAAACAAAGACAAGGATTCTAGACTTTGGAACTTGCACCCTCTGGAATCGCGGTAGTCTACTCTGGAGTCTTGCTTTTGACAAGCTTAATTGCCGCTTGCCAGCAAGTGTGACAGAGCCGATCTAAGCTCGCTATAACTGAACTGATAACCTCCTGCTTTCAGACGCGTCGGTGCAACACGCTGACTTGACAGTAACAGCGCATCCGCCATCTCACCGAATGCGACTCGCGCCGCGAAGGCTGGTACGGGAAAAAATGTGGGGCGCGAAAGTACCCTTCCCAGGGTCTTTGTGAATTCGGCATTCGTTACCGGGTTCGGCGCTACGAAGTTAACCGGACCTCTCAAGCTTTCATTAGTCAGAGCATACATAACCCCTTCCACAACATCGTCCAGAGCTATCCAGCTCATCCACTGCTTGCCGGTGCCAATCTTCCCGCCCACTCCCATGCGAAAGGGAGTTAGCATCTTTGCAAGTGCGCCTCCCTCTGGGCTAAGAATGATCCCAAACCGCGTGTTAACCACTCGAATTCCCTTCTCCGTAGCCAGTTGGGTTGCTTTTTCCCATTCGACACAGACATCTGCTAGAAAACCATCACCGGGTGCACTGGTTTCGGTAAGAATCTCATCACCACGGTTACCGTAGTAGCCGATTGCCGAGGCGCCAATAAGGCTCTTAGGCGGGCGTGAGACGTTTGCGAGAGCGTCGCCCAGTAGTTTTGTCCCCTTAACACGACTCTCGCGAATTCGCTTTTTCTTTTCTTCATTCCAGCGCCCCTCGGCTATGCTTTCGCCCGCCAGATGAATAACTGCATCGAAGCCATCCAAGCGCGCGAGCGCGATGCTGTATCTGTCGGGACTCCATTCAATCTCCGACTCGGATGAAGGAGCGTATCGCACGAGCCGAAAGATCTCATGACTAGCGGCCTCAAGCCGTGTGACCAAAGCCTTACCTACCAGGCCATGCGATCCACTAAGTAGTAATCTCATCAAGGCCACCTTTCCTGGGCGACTTTGGTAGTTCCTGAGAAGCTTAGAATAACGCCTTAGTTAGTGGATTTCCAAAACTCTTTCTATGACCTTTTATTCCTGATCAGTTCACGGAGAATGTTACGCGTTACAGTTCGCTAGCGAGAACCAGGAGCGCAGAGCAAAACCGCTAGCCGGGTTAATCCTGCCTATTACTTTCGCGCGGCATGACAAATTTCTCTTGAGTTTTCATTGTCGCGGTGTAGAATGCGCCTGCCGGAGCAAACCGACAGGAATGGTCAGCACCTCACTTGTCCCTTAACGCCCGGCCCAACGTTCCTCATCATTCGCATAGATAGATAGATCAGGTACCTATTAATCAGCCGTCTCGCGCTAACGTCGATTTCTTCACTGGCTCGACGTGCAAAGGAGCGACCTCACCATGCTTAGTCAAAAGCCCTTCACCGGTTTCTGCCTGGTTCTGACTGCCTTTTTTATTGCCACTTTCTGGCAGACTCAAACCCGTTCGACTTCGTTGCTTCGTCGCCTAACAAACACAAGCGCGGAAGTCATTAACCTCAATCCGTCGCTCAGCGGAGACGGCAGTCAGGTGGCCTTTGAGTCAACAGCGGACCTGGCCGGCGTTGGTGGCGCCCAGGGCTTTCATGCGATTAAAGCCGACGTCTCGGCTGAGCCGTTCAGCTTTGCTCAGATTGGCGGCACTCGAGCAGTGGCGCCGAGCCAGTCACAAGACGGTTCGCGAATAACCTTTGCATCATACGAAGATCTGGTCGGTCAAAACGCAGACCGAAATTCCGAAATCTTCATGCTAGACGGCTCCGCACTTACGCAGATTACAAAGACTACACCTGCGGATCTTGCCTCACGACTTAGAGACGGCAATTTTCAGCCCTCGATCAGTGACGATGGCGCTTTCATAGCTTTCTCTTCAAACCGCGATCTCGTCGGATCAAACTCCGACCTGAATTTCGAGATTTTTCTCTACGACTCCGCATCACAAACCCTCAATCAGATAACCGCCTCTCAGGGCACGACCGGCGCGACAGACGCAAAAATGGCCGGGGATGGATCTCGTGTAGCTTACATTCAAGACTCTAGCGCGAATGTGGACGGACTCGGATCTCCAAACGGGACCACTGTGTCAGTCGCTGGAAATCGTGATTTGATGCTTTATAACCGCGCGACTGGATTAGCTGTCCGGATAGCGAGCCGCGCGCCCGCTTTATCGCTAACCTATGGTCGCGCAATTAGCGACGACGGGTTGCGCGTGGTCTATTCTGCTGAGACTGGGGAGAATCAAAGCCAGGTGTTTCTCTACGATGGCAGATTCGACGCTGTCAGACAGATCACATTACTCGGCACTCGCGAGGACGACGTTCCTCTTCAAGCCACGATCAGTGGTGATGCGAAGCGAATCACATTTTCGACGCGCCGCAATGTCATCGGAGGAAACGGCGATCGCAGTGTGGAACTTTACATGTTCGATATTCCCACGGCACAGTTTTCACAACTAACAGATGCACCATCGACTGCGACTGCCGAGGTCGTCTCATCTTTGAATGACGCCGGAACAACGGCAGTATTTAACTTTCCGCGCGTCCTTCTCGGCTCGGTACCCGCCAATAATCTGGCCAATAATTCTGAAGTCTATCTCATCTCAATCGCCGCTCGACCAGCTTCAGGCACACTCACCATAGCCAATGGCGCCGCTCTGGGAGCAGAAATTACACCCGCTAAAGCGGTAGCACCCGCAAGCATCGCTATTGCGCAGGGTAGCGCGCTGGCAAGTAAGACAGAACATTCCGAACCATTACTTGACGGCTCCTTTCCGTTGTCGGTCGCCGGAACTTCTGTAAGCGTTAATGGCCGCGTTGCACAACTGCTTTACGTTTCTCCGACGCAGGTTAACTTTGTCGTACCCGCTGAAACAGACAGTGGCACGGCTGATGTAATTGTTACGAACGCTGAAGGATTTCCATCCCGGACTGAGATCGCGATTGTGCCTGCAGCACCGGGAATCTTTACAGTAACCGGAACTGGCCGAGGCGAGGCGATCATACTCAATGCCGGCACGCTTGTTCTCGGACCTTTTGATCCAACCAAGCGCAACCTAAGGCTAATAATCTTTGCCACCGGCGTTCGCGGCAGCTCACAGCTCTCACTAACAATCGCCGGGCACCCGCTGGTAGTGGAGTCAATTCAAAAGTCTCCGGAACTGCCCGGTCTTGATGAGATTCATGTGCTGATACCAGCAGACTTGCGCGAGGCCGGCACACTCAATCTTGTCATAACGGCGGATGCTCGTGAGGGCAATCCCGTTGCAGTTACTTTCAGCGAGGGCTCGGACACGGACATCGTGATCAACGAAATGCTGGCCGACCCGCCTGACAGGCTCGCGGGCGATGCAAATCACGATGGGGTACGCGACGGTTCACAAGATGAGTTTATTGAGCTGGTCAACACTACCGAAAGCGATCTTGATATTAGTGGCTATCAACTGCAAACACGTGGTTCCAGCGGCACAGATACTCTTCGTCATAGATTCGCGCCAGGCACAGTATTTCCGGCGGGCACCGCGCTGGTTGTGTTTGGAGGCGGGGATCCAGATCCTGCAAACATAGTCTTCGCTGGCGCTCAAGTCGTCCAGGCCTCAACAGGTGGACTCTCGCTCTTGAACGCCGGCGGAGTCGTCACACTCCGGGATCCGGCCGGATTGACGGATACCTCACTGTCTTATGGCGGTTCTACGGGACGGCGAGGCGACATGAATCAGTCGCTCACACGTTCACCGGACATCACTGGAAGTTTCGTCTTGCACCAGAGCGCGCCTGAAGGAGGAGGACGAGTGTTCAGCCCGGGCTCCCGGCTTGACGGCGCTGCCTTTCTCTCCCGGCCGGCAATCTTACACATCCTGATCTCTCCAGCTTTTGCGACGCTTGCCGTTGATGAGCAGATGCAGTTTGTGGGCAGGGCCTTTGACCAAACTGAAAAGGAGTTGAGTAATGTGATTTTCGCCTGGCGGTCAAATAACTCTGCCATCGCAACGGTCGATTCAAACGGTCTGGCAAAAGCAATCGCTGCCGGCACTGCGGAAATCACGGCTTCCGCGCGAGGCATGCAATCGGCGCCAACGGTGATTACTGTGCCTACACCTTCTCCAACGCCGACAACGTCACCATCGCCCTCACCATTTCCTACTGCTTCCCCCAGTCCGTCTCCCTCAGCAACTCCCCCAGCTAAGATTGTGATCAGCGAATTCCGGACCCGCGGACCAAACGGGGCAAGCGACGAATTTATCGAGCTCTACAATAATAGCGATACGGCCACGGATGTCGGAGGCTGGAAGATCAAGGCCTCAAGCAATGCCGGGACAGTGACCACCCGCCTTACCATCAATATCGGTACAGTAATCCCGCCGCGAGGCCATTTCCTCGCGTCAAACTCGGGTGGCTACAGTGGTTTGGTACCGTCAGATCAAGTGTTCAGTAGTGGCATTGCAAACGACGGGGGCATTGCGCTCACATTACCGAACGATGCACTCATGGATCAGGTTGGTCTTAGTGCGGGTTCTGCCTTCAGGGAAGGGATGCATCTGGCTCCGCTGCCAAGCGACGCAAATCAAAGTTACGAACGAAAACCCGGAGGATTCAATGGCAGCACTCAAGACACTGGCGACAACTTCAATGACTTGCAACTGATGCTACCAAGTGATCCGCAAAACCTTAGCAGTGGCCCTACACCCGGATCATCACCGGCGCCATCGCCCTCTCCTTCCGCGACTCCCAGCTTCTCTCCCACTCCTTCACCAAGTCCATTTGAGTCGCCTTCCCCGAGCCCGACGCCTACTCCGGCGCCTACGGTTACGCCTACACCATCTCCATCGCCTTCTGCGGTACCTTCTCCTTCTCCGACTCCAAAACCACTCGTCGTGATCAGTGAGTTTCGCACGCGGGGGCCAAACGGAGCGAGCGACGAGTTTATCGAGATCTACAACAACAGCCCTGTAGCTATCGATATCGCTGGCTGGAAGATTCGAGCCTCGAGCGGCTCGGGAAGTATTAGTACGCGAGTGACAATTAATTCAGGAATGATGCTGCCCGCAGAGGGGCATTTTCTGGCGACTAACTCCGCCGGGTACAGTGGATTACTCGCAGGAGATCAGACCTACTCAAGTGGCGTCGCAAACGACGGTGGGATTGCTCTCACGTTACCGAACGATACAGTGGTGGATCAAGTCGGGATGAGTGCCGGATCAGCTTTCAAGGAGGGCATGCATCTGGCCCCACTGCCAAGCGACGCTAATCAAAGTTATGAGCGCCAGCCCGGCGGGCCCTACGGCAGTTCAGCAGACACCGACGACAACTTCAGCGACTTTCATCTCTTAACGCCAAGCGATCCGCAAAACTTAAGCAGCAGCGCCACGCCCGGGCCTTCGCCCACTCCAAATCCGTCGCCCTCTCCCAGCGTATCACCAACTCCCACTCCCTTCCCTTCTCCGTCACCAACTCCAACGGCCTCACCCTCTCCAAGCCCTTCACCCTCTCCCGTGACGAAGGTCGTCATTAGTCAAATCTACGGGGGAGGTGGCAATTCGGGTTCGGCATATAGGAACGACTTCATTGAAATCTTTAATAGCGGCGAGACATCTGTAAATCTCGCTGGTTGGTCAGTGCAATATGCCGGCGCCGCCCTGACCACATGGTCAGTAACGAATCTAACTTCGCATTTGCTCGCCCCTGGCCAGTACTACTTGATTCAGGAAACTTCCGGCGGCAGCAGTGGTGCACTGCTGCCGACGCCGGACACTTCGGGAACAATTACTATGTCAGCGACCGCTGGTAAGGTGGCACTGGTTAACGTGTCCACGCCGTTGACTGGTGACTGCCAGGGCAATAGTGACATCATCGACCTGGTCGGTTACGGCAGCACAGCAAGTTGCTATCGCGGCCCTGGGCCCGCACCCGCACCAGGCAACACAACTTCAGCCATAAGGAAGGACAACGGCTGCACTGATAGTCAGAACAACGCCAGCGACTTTATGGCAGCTCCGCCGGACCCACGGAACAATATGTCTACAACTAGTGCATGCGGCGGCACAATTGCTCTCGCATCGATCTCGGCTGAGTATCGAAACCGTTGGCGCGAGCTTTTGGCCCTACTTTAATCGAAACGATCATTTGCGGCGCGCAATGCCGTTTGGTTTTCCTAACCCGACTAGTTCTGCAACAGGAAGACTGCAATCATACCCGCACAGTGAGCAACAGAGGACGGTCGGAGGGCTTCTTCAATTGTGCGAAACGAATTGAGCAACTTGCTAGGTAAGATCCTTAACCCCTAAACTCTCGCTCATGCACGGTATGGCCAACGTTCTCACATCGCTGCACGAGCATTTCGGATTCGATGACTTCCGTGAAGGCCAGCGTGAAGTGATTGCGGCGATACTCGAGGGTAAAGACGCCGTCGTTGTGATGCCTACTGGTAGCGGCAAGTCTCTCTGCTACCAACTCCCGGCAATGATGCTGGGCGGCGCGACTTTAGTTGTCTCTCCGCTCATTGCGCTAATGAAGGACCAGGTAGATGCCCTCAGAGCTCGCGGCCTGCCTGCGACTTTTATTAACAGTTCCATAAATCCGTCCGAACAGCGCGAGCGCATCGACGGCTTACGCCGCGGCCGGTTCAAGCTGGTCTACGTCGCGCCCGAACGCTTTCGCAGCAGCCGCTTCACCGAAGCACTCCTCTCTGTTGGCATTTCACTTTTTGCCGTCGATGAAGCTCATTGCATTTCAACCTGGGGTCACGATTTTCGTCCCGATTATTTACATTTGAAAAGCGTCCGCCAGTCGCTCGGTAGCGCCCAAACTCTGGCTCTCACGGCGACTGCAACCCCTTACGTTCGCTCCGACATAATTCAACAACTGGGCCTGGCAAAGCCCCAGACATTTATCAGTGGCTTCGACCGGCCGAATCTATCACTTGATGTTGTGCATACGGAAAAGGAGCGCGAAAAAATCGCACGCATTAAGCGGCTGGCTAAAACGCATGATGGTTCAGGAATTATCTACGCTGCGACGCGAAAGGCGGTGGAACAAGTTGCGCGAGAATTGCAGGAACAGGGGTTGCGCGTGGCGTCCTATCACGCGGGGATGAGCGATGCGGTACGTGTGAAAGCGCAGGAAGATTTCATGGCGGGCCGCACGCAAATGATCGTTGCTACAAATGCTTTTGGCATGGGCATTGACAAAGCAGACATACGGTTTGTCGCTCACTACCAGATGCCCGGATCCATTGAAGCCTACTATCAGGAGATCGGGCGTGCGGGGCGTGATGGACTGCCGTCATCCTGCGTCTTGCTATTCAACTATGCCGATAAGAACACGCACGACTTCTTCATTGAAGGCTCCTATCCCAGCGCCGAGCTTATTCAGGATGTTTACGACGCGCTCGTTTCAATCGGCCTGAAGCGTATAGAACTCTCGACATCTGAGATTGCGAAACGGGCAGGTGTAGGTAACGAGATGTCTGTCCAATCTTCTCTATACCTACTCGAACGCGCGGGACATCTCGAGCGCGGATCGGCCCCCGCTGGCGTTCCACCTGTCCATAGCACGGGAGCAGCGACCACCGGAATGAAAGTGCGCCGCACTCGCTCCATCCTGATGCTCGACAGCGTTCCGGGCGCAAAGCTGCGCGTCAATCCCAACGATGTCGCGCGACGCGCGGCACTGGAGCGACGTAAACTCCGCGAAATAATTGAGTTTTGCTACACCGAATACTGCTATCGCGGCCACGTACTTGACTACTTCGGCGACATCCATCACGCACGACAATGTGGCACCTGTGGAAACTGCGCGCCCCACACCGCAGCAAGAACTCCACTCAGCTCCGCTGAGACCTTGAGCGACTCGACTTATTCGAGACGCTCCGGCAAAGTTCGCGCCGCCTCGGCGTTAGTATCTCCTCGTGTCCTGAGCAATGCTGAAACACTGCGTGTGCGGAAAATTCTGGCGTGCGCCACACGGATGAAGGGTAGGTTTGGGAAAACCATGCTCGCCGCGACCCTGCGCGGCTCTGCCGCTAAGAATGTGATGCAGGCGCATCTTAATGAGCTTTCAACTTACGGGCTGTTGAAAGATATGCGTCAAGACGACATCCTGCTTTACGTGGATGCGATAGTCGCCGCCCGCGGTCTGGAAATCAGTCCCGGGGAATACCCTACGGTTGCGATCACGGACTTCGGCAATCGCGTGATGCGCGAGCAGGAACGAATTGAATTGGCGCTTCCTGAAATCGCTGATCAAACAAAATAAAATGTGAACTATCGCACTACGCCTGTCAGCGGACTCGACGCGTTGGCATAAAGCCGCTTCTGCATTCGTCCTGCGACGTATGCCAATCTTCCCGCTTCTATCGCCAACTTCATTGCTTCAGCCATCTTTGCGGAATCTCCAGCTTCGGCAATTGCGGTGTTCATCAAGATCGCATCCGCGCCAAGCTCCATGGCAATAGTCGCATCGCTTGCCGTTCCCACCCCGGCATCGACGATGATTGTTGCATCCGGCAATTGCTCGCGCATGACGCGCAGATTGGCGGGGTTCTGCACGCCAAGTCCGGAGCCGATTGGCGCCGCCAATGGCATCACGGCAGGACAGCCGGCGTCGAGCAGTTTCTTTGCCATGATCAGATCGTCAGTGAAATAGGGCAGGACGACGAAACCCTCCTTCACCAGAACGCGAGCGGCTGCGAGTGTCTGTTCATTATCAGGAAAGAGCGTGGTTTGGTCACCGATGACTTCGAGCTTGATCAAATCTGTTTGCAGCGCTTCGCGCGCCAGTCGCGCCGTGCGAATCGCTTCTTCACTCGTGTAGCAGCCGGCGGTGTTAGGAAGAATCTGGAGAGAGGGATCCAGGTGGTCAAGAAATGATTCGCTGCTGCGATCGAGCGGCACTCGCCGGACAGCAACCGTCACCATCTCAGCCCCGGAGGCTCGATGCGCCGCCTTCATCTCTGCAAAGGTGCGATACTTGCCCGTACCGATAATCAGTCGGGACGTAAATGCGCGATCGGCAATCTTAAAGCGGTCCGTACGAGCAGGTGCTGCGGTTGTCATTATTGAAAAACTTCCTTAAGAACCTGTATCGAATCGGCGACCTGAAGGCTGGATTCTGAACCTCAGGCTTCAACCGAACCATCGAATATGTCGGAACTTTACACCGTTATCCGGAGAAAACAGAAACCCGGACCTGAGCTTCTTCTACTGACTCCCGCTTCTTCCGTCAGCCTTTTGCTTCCCGGTCATACCGCCACCAACGAAGTGCACTATCTCGACGCGGTCATCTTCTACAAGGAACGTTGCGGGCCAGTCTGCGCGCCGCACAACATTCTGATTAAGTTCGATCGCAATTCGTTCAGGTGCGAGGTTGAGGTTGTTGATCAGTGTCTGCAGGGAAAGATCAAGCGACACCTCTCGTTCTTCACCATTGACCCGAATATGCAACAAAGACTCCTCCTCAGGCGGGATGAATCACACGTCGCATCTCAGTCTCGCTGCCATTCGCCACGGCACGTATCAGGATGGCAGCGCGGCCGGTAGTAAATTCGGGGATCTGCGCTGAGACGATGGCCACGCCATCGTTTTTTGTTTTCATGGAATAGATCTGCGGTCTAAATGCCGTGCCCAGCACTTTAACTGATATTGCTACGCCGCTCATTGGTTTCTCATCATTTCCAGCCATGTAACTGACCATAATTCGGAGTGTCAGCGAGTCACCGGCGCGAAAGTCATGTTCATCGAGGAGACTCAACCGTATGCCTTGTTCCATCGGCAGCTCACCCAAAGGCGATAAGCGCCGCTGATCGTGAACGCTGTAAGCGTCGCTGGGCTCTACCGCTGGCTCTGTCGGTGCACGCGGCAAGGGCTTTTGACCTAAGACGGTTTCCCGTGTGATTTCCGTTTCATCTTCCTCCTCTGCGGAAAGCGTAGTCGCCGTGTCCCTGACTGCCTCCGAGCTTATAGGCTCAGTAGGAGCCGCCCGCTCTCTGATTGTCTCTGATCCTATTGCCTCAGCGGACCTCGTTGTCTTAGTCTTTGCCTTAGCCTTAGGCCTGGCCTTGGTGTTTGCAGCAATCGAGTCTGTTGCTTCAGCCTGTGCCTGACCGCCCATGCGCTTTAGTTCCTCAAGCCGGCCCGCGCGAATTGCGGCACAAATCAGCAGATGCTGCCGCTTTAATCTTTCGGCGAGCACGTCGTCGCTAAACCCTCTGGCAATGAGGTCGTCGTAGCGAGAACGCTTGCTTGCGAGAATTTCTCCGCGAGAGTAAACAAGCGTGAGAATCAGGGGAGATCTGAGTCCCTTGTCTTCCGTTTGTACATGATAGACCATGCCATCATGTTCCACGTCGGTATTGAAGCCAGTGATCACTGTAGCATCCACATAGCCTGGTCCTGCGAGCCGTGAACGAGTTTGTTTCTCGGAAAGGCCAGATCGAACGGTAACACATGCTTTTTTGCACGGTCAATTATCAATTTTCTGGGCCCGTTTTGCGCTGGAGAGGTTGCTTGACACCCTCGATCACTTCGACTACGATTCGGCTTGTACAATGATTCTCAATCTCGCAGCTCGCCGTGCCGGTCGCAGCATTTGATGGCCTCCAGGCACGGATTGATCTGATTAGCGGAAAGCCGCGTACGCCTCTGATGCCATTTCGCCTTTACGATTATTTGCCAGTGCTATTGATGTTCGTCGTGGCCGGCGGCTTTGCTGTTGGCAACATCTTCATTTCGCAATGGGTGGGACAGCGAAATCGCACAAGAACGAAGTTGATGCCTTACGAGTGTGGTAAGGACCCGGTTGGCTCCGCTCGCGAACGGTTTTCCGTGAAGTTCTATCTAATCGCGATGCTCTTTATCCTGTTTGATATTGAGGTTATTTTTCTGGTCCCCTGGGCAGTAGTATTCAAGACTCTCGCTGGTCCAGCTTACGGCTTGCGAAATCTCGTGTACTTCGAGATGCTCCTTTTCATCGCGCTGCTGCTTGCTGGTTACGTGTATGTCGTCAAGAAAGGTGCTTTCGACTGGGGCGATCGAGCGCGCCGGGAGGCTGCGGCTGAAGCGCGGCTATTAGCCGACATGGAGAAGCGTCAGTTGGCACAGAGGCGCAAGGCGGCTTAATTAAAGGAACTTCATGGGTCTTGAAAACATCATTAGCACGAACCTGCCGGAAGTGCTGACCACCCGCCTTGACTCTTTAATTAACTGGGC
>WNGE01002899.1_pt1 | contig 25499 bp, 23 predicted proteins | sample 5400651 | NCBI WGS metagenome assembly WNGE01 (sample SAMN13153370, study PRJNA577476) | soil metagenome | isolation source: 60 cm soil or saprolite under grassland replicate 2 | place: USA:California | collected 2016-06-15 | reverse complement strand
CTCTGGAACGTCCTGCGCGGCGGCATGTCACTCGTCGGGCCGCGGCCGATCCGGCCGCGCTTCTTCGAGCAGCTTGCCGCCGAGTTGCCGGCGTACTGGCAGCGGCTCGTCATGCGCCCCGGGGTGACGGGCTTCGCGCAGGTGCGCCGCGGCTACGAGACGTCGATGGCCGAAAAGCTCGCGCACGACCTCGAGTGGATCGCCGACCGCTCGGTGCGCCTGTACCTGCGGACGTTGTTCGCGACGGGTTGGCGCGTCGCACGCCAGTCGCTACACGTCTAGACGCGAGTCCTCGAGGTCGAGGTCGCGCTGCACGCGGTGCATCACCTCATCCGCGATGCGCCCTTCGTTGCGCAGCGCGACGACGGCGGAGCGCTCGGCCTCCAGGAGCTCGCGGCGCGCGCGCTGATACGCGAGCGACCGTTCTTCGATCGCGCCGTCGTCGCCGTCGTCGAAGCGGGCCCTGAAGCGGTTGCTCCGAAACTGGTAAAGGGCTCGCAGCCGTTCGGCCGTGTCGGAACGCACGAAGCCCTCGTCGATCAGCTCGTCGAGGCGGGCGATCGCCGCCTCCGCCGCATGGATGCGTGCCTTCGCCTCCTCCTTCACGTTGAGCCCGTCGTCCTCGAGGCCGAGCCCGCGAATCACGAGCGGCAGCGATCCACCCTGCAGCACGAGCGTCGCGAGCACGACGCAGAAGGCGAGGAACACGATCAGGTCACGGTCGGGAAAGGGTGCTCCGGCGTCCGTCGAAAGCGGAATCGCGAGCGCGGCCGCGAGCGTCACCGCGCCCCGCATGCCCGTCCAACTGACGAACGCGGGCTGCTGCCACGGCGGATATGGGTCGCGCTCGAGGATCCGTGGGAACAGCAACCGCGGTAGGTACGTCACCGGTGCGATCCACACGATGCGCGCCGCGATCACGACCGCCGAGACCGCAGCGGCGTACACGATCAGATGGCCCGTGGAATGTCCCGACAACCGGTCGAGGATCGGCTGCAGTTGTAGGCCGACGAGACCGAACAGCAGCGCGTTGAGGAGAAAGCTGAGGATCGACCAGAACGCCTGACCCTGCAGCCGCGTCTCGACCGTCGTCAGTTCCGGAGTGTGCCACCCCATGTAGACGCCGGCGGTCACGACAGCGAGCACGCCCGAGACGCCGATCGCCGACGCCGGCAGATACGTGAAGTAGCCGGTGAGGAACGCGATCATCACCTCGAGCGGTGGATTGTCGAGGCGGCGGCGAACGAGCCGGATTCCGTGCCCGATGACGAGGCCGACGCCGACTCCTCCAACGACCGTCCACACGAAGCTCGCCGCGGCGTGCGCCAACGAGAACGAGCCGGTGACGACCGCCGCGACGGCGAACTTGAAGAGGACGAGGGCGGTCCCGTCGTTGACGAGGCTCTCGCCCTCGATGATCGCGAGCGGACGCCTGGGGACGCCGAAACGACGGCCGATCGACATCGCGGCCAGCGGATCGGTCGGCGAGACGACAGCGCCCAGCACGAAGGCTCCGGGCCACGAGAGGCCGACCACGGCATGCGCGACGGCCGCGACGGATACCGTCGTCGCGGTGACGAGGCCGAGCGCGAGGAGCGAGATCGGCCGCAGGTTCCGCCGTAACTCGCGCAACCCGGTGTTGAACGCAGCCGTGTAGAGGAGCGGGGGCAGGATGCCGACCAGGACCACGTCCGGCGGCAACGCGACGTCCGGCAACCCCGGCGCGAAGCCGAGCAGCAGACCTCCCAGGACGAGCAGGATCGGATACGGGATCCGCAAGGGCTCCGCGAGCAGCAACAGCGCGGCCGCCGAGAGGAGCAGCAGCAGAAGCTGGACCTCTTCGTGAGCGCCGAACTCCGCGATCACCGCGACAACCGCGCTCGCAACCGAGACCACAGCGATGGGCGGCGGTGCGCAGCCTCACGCCGCGAGTCGGCGCGCGCCCAGGCGCGATGGCGCGCCGAGCGCGTCCCGTACTTCGGCTTCCAGTAGACGGGCACCTGCGTAAAGTAATCGCGCATGTGCGGGATCTGCGGGACAGCCTCGACCCGCCGGGCGGCAGATCCCGAGCGGCTCGCGGCGATGAGCGCGACTCTCGTCCACCGCGGCCCGGACTCGGACGGGACGTACGTCGACGGCCCCGTCGGCCTTGCCGCGCGGCGCCTCTCGATCATCGACCTCGACACCGGCGACCAGCCGATCGCGAACGAGGACGGCAGCGTCGTCGTCGTGCAGAACGGCGAGATCTACAACTACGAGGAGCTCACCGACGAGCTCGAGCGCGCGGGACACCGCTTCCGCACGCACGCGGACACCGAGGTGCTCGTGCACGCGTACGAGGAGTGGGGAACATCGTTCGCGGAACGCCTGCGCGGGATGTTCGCGATCGCGATCTGGGACGGTCGCGAGCGCCGGCTCGTGCTCGCGCGCGACCGTTACGGGATCAAGCCGCTCTACTACCGCGTCGACGGCGACCGGCTCGAGTTCGCATCGGAGCTGCGCGCGCTGTCACGGGGCGAGATCGATCTCGAGGCGCTCGAAGCGTTCCTCGCGTTCAATTCCGTGCCGGCGCCGTTCTCGATCTTTCAGGGCACGCACAAACTGCCGCCTGGCCACCTCCTGGTGTGGAACGGACGCGTAGACCTGACGCGCTTCTCCCGCCCTGCGCCGACGGCCGAGACGAGAGACGAGGAGGAGGCCGAGCTCGTCGAGGAACTCCGGGCGCGACTGCGCGACTCCGTCCGCGCGCACCTCGTGAGCGACGTTCCGGTCGGCGTGCTCCTCTCCGGCGGCGTCGACTCCTGCATGCTTGCTGCGCTCGCGGCCGAGGAGATGAGCGAGCCGCTGCGCACGTTCTCGATCGGCTTCGAGGAGCGCTCGTTCGACGAGCTTGCCGACGCGCGGCTCGTCGCCGAGCGCTATGGGACAAGGCATCGCGAGCTCGTCCTCCGGCCGGATGCGGCGCTGCTCCTGCCGGCGCTGGCGGACGCTTCCGACGAGCCGTTCGCCGACTCGTCGGCGCTGCCGGCATACCTCGTCTCGCAGCTCGCCGCCGAGGATGTGAAGGTCGCGCTTTCCGGGGAGGGCGGCGACGAGCTCTTCGGCGGCTACTACACCTACACCGCCGATCTGCTCGCGCAGAGGTTGGGTGGGCTGGCGTCCGCGGTCCGGCCGCTGGTCGAGCGGCTGCCGACGTCGACGCGCCGGGCGAGCTTCGACTACCGGGCGAAACGCTTCGTGCGAGCCGCGCACTTGCCGCCTCTCGAGCGCCATCACGGGTGGAAGGAGATCTTCTCCGCCGACGCACGCGCAGCGCTCACCGGTCGGCGCTCGCAGTTCGATCCCGTCGACCTGCTGCGCGAACGCTTCGCCGAGACGGAGGGCGCCGAGCTCCTCGCGCGACTGCAGGACGTCGACCTCGGCACGTATCTCGTCGACGACCTTCTGGTTAAAACGGACCGAGCGTCGATGGCGCACTCGCTCGAGGCGCGCGTGCCGTTCTTCGATTCGGTCGTGACCGGCTTCGCCCAGGCGCTGCCGACGCGACACAAGGTGCGCGGCCTCTCGAAGAAGCGACTCTTGCGCAAGGCCGCGGAGCCGCTGCTGCCGGCGCGGATCATCCACGGACGGAAGCGCGGCTTCTCGATCCCGGCAGCCGCCTGGCTTGCCGGAGAGCTCGAGCCGTTCGCACGCGACACGCTCGCCGCGGACGTCGTGCGGCGGCAGGCCTTCTTCCGGCACGAGACGGTGCGACAGCTCCTCGACGAGCACGTCTCCGGCAAGCAGGACTGGAGCCGCCAGCTGTGGGGCCTGCTCTCGTTCACGCTCTGGTACGAACGCCAGGTCGAGCACGCCCCGAAAACAGTTAGTGGCTCAGTGCCACAAACTCTTGTCCGGTGATGCCCATGCTCACAGAAACGGCTCAACAGAGCGGTTGCCGAGAGCACCCGCTCGAGCCCGAAAGACTTAGTGGCTCAGAGCCACAAACTCTGACGGACTGATGCGCGTGTGGATAGACATGACCGCAAGTGCGCACGTGCTTGTGTTCCGGCCGCTGATCGACATCCTGCGGGGACGCGGCGACGAGGTTCAGATCACAGCGCGCGAGTACGCGCAGACGCTCCAGTTGCTGCGGCTGCACGGCCTCGAGGCGGACGCCGTCATCGGGCACCACGGGGGCCGCTCGCGCACCGGCAAGGCGCGCGCGATGTTCTCCCGCCTGCGCGCGCTGCGCCGCTGGGCGCGCGGGCGCGACTTCGACGTCGCACTCGCACACGGCTCGCACGAGCTGACCATGACCGCGCGGCGACTCGGCATCCCCAGCGCGACGACGTTCGACTACGAGTGGGCCTGGCTCCAGCACCAGCTCGGCTGCCGCAGCGCGACGAGGGTCGCCGTGCCGGACGCCATCCCGCCCCAGCGGCTCGCGCGCTACGGCGCGACGCCGCCGAAGCTCGTCCAGTACGAAGGGCTGAAGGAGGAGTACTACCTCGCCGACTTCGAGCCCGACACGACGGTGCTCGATCAGTTCGCACTCGAGCCCACACGGGTCCTCGTCGTGCTTCGCCCTCCCCCGGACGTCTCGCTCTATCACCGGCACTCGAACCCACTCTTTCCGCAGACGCTCGACTTCGTCGGCTCACGCGACGACGTGCACGCGATCGTGCTGCCCCGCACTGAGGAGCAGCGGGACTTCGTGCGCGGCCTCGACCTGCCGTCGGTGATCGTGCCGGGAGAGGCCGTGGACGCGCAGAGCCTGATCGCGCTCGCGGACCTCGTCGTCTCAGCAGGCGGGACGATGAACCGCGAGGCCGCCGCCCTCGGCGTGCCCGTCTACACGACGTACGGCGGCCGACTCGGCGGCGTCGACGAGGCGCTGATCCGGGACGGCAGGCTCGTGCCGCTCAGCGACCCGCGTGCGTTGCGGCTCCAGAAGCGCAACGGCGGGACAAAGGCGCGCTTGCGCCGCGATCCGAAACAAGTTGTTAGACTTGTTGGATTGCAGTCGTAGTGACGATCGATGAGCGAAAGAGCCGACGGGCCGCCAGGTCGCGGGCCGCCGAGCTGACCCGACTGCTAAACGAGAAGCCCGATGTCGCCACGCTGCTGCCCTTCGAAGTGACGGTAGGAGACGAGCTTCAAGGCGTGCTCGGCTACCCGGTAGATGTCGTCCCGGCTCTCCGTGTGATCGCTCGTCACGCCGGGTGGTGGGTCGGGATCGGGATCGGTCACATCGAACTCTTGGGCGAGAGCGCGCGCATGTCGACAGGCATCGCGTTCGTCCAAGCGCGGCGGGCCGTCGAACGCGCGAAGAAGACCTCGTGGGGCGTCGCGGTTGAGGGTGCAGGCTGGAAAAGAATCGACGATCTCGATCGCGCCATCGCACTCTGGGCCACCCTGCTCGAGATGCGTTCGGAACGAGGATGGGAAACGGTCGACATGCGTCTTCGCGGCTTGACTGAGGTGCAGATTGCGTCCCAGTTGGGCATTACGCAGCAGGCCGTCAATCAGCGCCTGCGAGCGGCATTCTTCGCGCAGGACGAAGAGGGAACGCAGCTGATCCAGAGCATCGCGCGCGAGGTTTGGCCGCAGTGACGGACACCGCTCGCGCAGTCCTCGGCCTCACACTCGCTGCGGCGATCGTGCCGTACCTGCCCTGGGTGCGAGACCGCGCGATCACCCGCTGCGCCTTCGCCGCGCTTAGCGGCGCCTGGGTCGCCTATCCGTTGGCGGACCGGTGGCAGGTCTGGCTCCTCGTTGGGGCGCTGACCGGCCTGGCGGCGATCAGCCCGGTCGATCGACGTCGAGACCGGCTCCCGGGCAAGGTTCCCGTGACCGCTGCGGCCGTCGTCGGCGTCGCTCTGGGTGCTGGGCTCCTGCTCGACGCCGGAGGTACGTGGCGAGCCGTCGAACGGGTGCTGAACAGCGACAGCGCGGTCGCAATCACACTCGGCCTGCTGGCAGCCGTGTTTCCGCTCGGAGCGGTGATCGGCACGCTGACGGCGCCGTGGGCACGCGAGGTCGAACGCCATTTCGGCCAGTCCGAAGGGCTGCCGGCCGGCCTGCAGGGCGCCGGCGCCTACATCGGCTGGCTCGAGCGAAGCGCGATCTTTGTCGCGGTCGTGCTCGGCCACCCGGGTGCGATCGCAGTCATCTTCACCGCGAAGTCACTCGCGAGGTTCCCGTCGTTCACGCGCGAGGCTTTCGCCGAGTACTACCTGATCGGCACGCTGCTCAGCTTGTTCGGCGCGACCGCTGCCGCCGTGGGGATTCGGCTGGCGCTCGGGCTAGGCGCGACCTAACCACGCGCACGCAACGACACTGCCCGCTCCCCGATGGTTGCTCCCAGCGCAACCACTATGTTGCAACGACGGCAACCTCGCGGCCCAGGACTGCCAACACCTCATCGCCGAAGCGTTCGAGCTTCGTAGGTCCGACACCCGGCACCGCGGCCAGCTCGTTCAGGGTCTGCGGCTTGCGCCCGGCGATCTCGGCGAGCGTCGAGTTGTGGAAGACGACGTACGCCGGAACCTCGTCGGCGCGGGCGCGCTCCAGCCGCCAGGCCTTCAGCGCGGCGAAGACCGGGTCGTCCGGGTCGGCCTCGCGCCTCGCCGGCGCCGGCGCTGGCTCGAGCCCGAGCTCGCGCAGGAAGCGCGACCGCGTGCGCGTCCAGGTCACGAACAGGTGCCGTTTCGCGCGTGTCATCCCGACGTAGAAGAGGCGCCGCTCCTCTGCGATCTCGTCCGGCGACTTCGCGAGGCGTGTCGGCAGCTCCTTCTCCTCCACGCGCGCGAGAAAGACCGCTTCGAACTCGAGCCCCTTCGCGCCGTGCAGCGTCAGCAGGTGGACGCCGCGTCGCGCCTCGCCGCCGTCGCCGAAGCGCCGCTCGAGCTCTGCGACGAAGCCGGGGCCGTCGAGGTCGCCGAGCTCCTCGGCGAGCCGGACGAGCCGGCCGAGGTCGTTCTGGCGCACGACCTCCCGCTCCCCGAGCTTGTCGGGCGGGTTCTCGAGCCAGCCCCTCTCCTCCGCCAGTCCGCGCACGTCGGCCGGCGACGAGAGCCTGCGCAACACGTAACGCGCGCTCTCGCGGCCGAGGAACGACGCGCCCTGCGCCGGGATGCCCGCCTCGTGCAGCGCCTCCTCGAAGTCGGCGAGCCGCGCGTTCGTGCGGCAGAGGATCGCGACGTCCTCGTACGGGAGCTCGAGCGCGCGAATCTGCTCGACGGCGCCGGAGGCCTCGTCCTCGCACCGGCGCAGCACCGGCTCGGGCCCGTCGGCGCGCGTCGCTCGCAGCGTCTTCTCGGCCCCGCTGAGCTTCGCCACGAGCCTGTTCGCGAGCGCGAGCACCTGCGGCGAGGAGCGGTAGTTCTCCTCGAGCCGGATCACTGCTGCGTGCGGGAATCGTTTCGGCATCGTGAGCAGGTGCTCGGGGGACGCGCCGGTGAACGCGTAGATCGACTGATAGTCGTCGCCCACGACGCAGAGCTCGTCGCGCGGGCCGAGCCACAGCTCGAGCAGCGTCTGCTGCAGCACGTTGACGTCCTGGTACTCGTCGACGGTGAACGCGCGGTAGCGCCCGCGCACGAGACCGAGCGCGACCTCGTCCTCCGTGTACAGCTGGATCGCCAGTTCGAGCAGGTCTTCGAAGTCGACGAAGCCGGCGGCCTCCTTGCGCTCCTCGTACTGCCTGTACACGCGGAGCATCAGATCGGGAGGAATCGGCGGCTGGTGCTCGCCGAGCTCGGCGCGGTACCGGGCCGGCGGGATGCGGCGGTTCTTCGCCCACTCGATCTCCGTCGCGAGATCGCCGGCCGGGCGGAAGCGGTAAGCGCCCGGCAGCGAGTTCGCGATCCGGCGCAGCGGCAGCGCTTTCGAGGAGAGGATCTTGCCGACGTTGCCCGGCGCGTACTGGTGCAGCTGGCCGAGCGCGGCGGCGTGGAACGTGCGCGCGGCGACCCCTGGTGCGCCGAGCGCCTCGAGCCGCGCGCGCAGCTCGCCGGCCGCCTTGTCCGTGAACGTGACGGCGAGAATCTCCGCCGCGCGGAACGCGCCGGTCGTGACCTGGTGCGCGATGCGGTGCGTGATCGTCGTCGTCTTGCCGGAACCCGCGCCCGCGAGGATGCAGACTGGCCCGCGCACGGTCTCGACGGCACGCCGCTGCTCGGGGTTCAGTTGCACCGCGGCAGCGTACGCCGCCGGATCGGACGGGACTGTCGCGTAAGTGAGCCGTATCGTTGATGCCGGTGGGCGAGCCGATCGAGCGGCCGGGAGCGCGTGTCGTCGTGCTGGACGGGGACGACCGCGTCCTGCTGCTGTTCTACGACGATGAAGTTCCGCACTGGGTGACGCCGGGCGGCGGCGTCGAGGCCGGCGAGACGTACGAGCAGGCGGCGCGGCGGGAACTCCGCGAGGAGCTCGGGCTCGTCGACGCGGAGGTGCAGACTCTGAACTGGACGCGCAACGTCGTCGCGAGCTGGGGCGGGAAGACGTATCGCGGGACGGAGTGGTACTTCGTGGCGCGGGTTCCGCGCCGCTTCGAATTCCAGCTCGAGGACGGCACCGAGAGCCGCTGGTGGACCGCGTCGGAGATCGAGCAGGCGCGCCGAGACGGAGTCGTCATCTGGCCGGCGCGGCTCGGAGAACACCTGCGTTTCTTCCTCGCGCACGGCCCGCCGCACGAGCCGGTCGACATCGGCGACTAGCCGGTCACACTCTCGTAACGGCGGCTGCCACCAGACATTGCCCGGAACAGACGATGCGGGTTTGGCTCCACGAGCGCGAGCGCTGAGTTACGTCACATTCTCGTCACACTTCTGTGACGACGGCTGCCACCAAAGATGTCCGTTACGGACGCCTGGTGGCGCCGCGTCAATGCAGCGTGTCTTCGAGCGCGCGCGCGCCGAGCCGGTGCGGCGCGCGTGACATGGCCGTCATCCGGCCCACGAGCTCGAGCGTCGCCCCGTCTTCGACGAGCCGCTCCAGCTCCCGTAGCTCTCCCTCGAGCCAGGTCGGGTCGATCGGCGCCTGAGACGCGGCCAGGATCTTTGGATGCGCGGTCGGCTCGGCCGACTCGCCCTCGTTCCAGAGCACCTCGTGCAGCTTCTCGCCGGGCCGCACCCCGGTGATGCGGATCACGACGTCGCGCTCGGGCACCTTGCCCGAGAGGCGGATCATGTTCTCGGCAAGCTCGAAGATCGACACCGGCTCGCCCATGTCGAGCACGTAGACGTGCCCGCGTCCCCCCATCGCGCCCGCCTGCACGATCAGCGACACGGCTTCCGGGATCGTCATGAAGTACCGCGTCATCTCCTTGTGCGTGACCGTCACCGGCCCGCCGCGCTCGATCTGCCTGCGAAAGATCGGGATGACGCTGCCCGACGAGCCGAGCACGTTGCCGAAGCGCACGGCGACGAAGCGGGTCGCCGCGTCCTCGCGCAGGCCGTACGCCTGCACGATCCACTCGCCGATCGCCTTCGACTGGCCGAGCAGGTTCTTCGGCTGCGCCGCCTTGTCGGTGGACACGAGCACGAAGCGCTGCGTCTCGAACTCGACCGCGACCTCGGCGAGCGTCTTCGTCGTCAGCACGTTGTTGCGCACGGCCTCGAGCGGGTTCGCCTCGAGCAGCGGCACGTGCTTGTACGCGGCGGCGTGGAAGACGACGTCCGGCCGGAACTTCTCGAAGACCTGGCGCAGCTTCGTCCGGTTGCCGACGTCCGCGAGGACGGGCAAGGCGGCGGAGAAGCCGCGCTCGCCCACGAGCTCGCGCTCGATGTCGAAGAGCGCCGGCTCGGAGTTGTCGACGAGGATGATCCGGCCCGCCCCGACACGCGCGATCTGCCGGCAGAGCTCCGCGCCGATCGAGCCGCCGGCGCCCGTGACGAGGACGGTCTTGCGCGCAAGGTAGCCGGCGACCCTGTCAAGGTCGACCTCGACCGGCTCGCGTCCGAGCACGTCCTCGACCTGCACGGGCCGCAGCTGTCCGGCGAGGTTCACGTCGCCGGAAATCAGCTCGTTCAGGCCGGGCAGCGTCTTCACGGGGACGCCTTCCTCCTGCGCGATGTCGACGATCCGCTGGCGCAGCTCGCCGGACGCGGACGGCATCGCGATCAGCAGCTCGTCCGGCTCGCCGTCGCGGAGCACGCGCCGCAGGTCCGCCGTCGTACCGAGGACGCGCACGCCGTGCACGCGCAGGTTCTTCTTCCGCGGGTCGTCGTCGAGGAGCCCGATCGGCGTGTAACCGAGGTGCGGGGAACGCTGGAGCTCGCGCAGGATCACCTGGCCGGCGTCGCCCGCGCCGACGATGATGACCTCGCGGCCGCGCGCCATGAAGCCGCCCGGCGCCGGGCGCTCGATCAGGGTGCGCGCGAGCAGCCGCGACCCCGCCACGAACGCCAGCAGCAGCAGCATGTCGATCACCGCGATGCCGCGCGGCAGCCGCGACGTCCGCTCGGGCGGAAAGGCGTAGAGCGTCAGGTCGACGAGCAGCGACGCGACCACGACGCCGCGCGCCGCTCCCCACATGTCGCGCGTCGAGACGTAGCGCCACCAGCGGTTGTAGAAGCCGAAGAGGACGAAGATCGCAAGCTTGATCCCGAGGACGATCGCGAACGTCTGCCACGAGAGGAGGTGCTTGTAGAAGGGCGGGATCGTCTGGTCGAAGCGGATCCAGAAGGTGAGCCACCACGCTGCGGCGATCAGGACCGCGTCTGCGATGAGATTCAGGATCCGGTGCCTGGAGATCGGCAGCGTCATGCGACCGGCGCGCCGACGGCGCTACGCACGACGGCCACGACGCGCTCCTGCTGCTCGGCCGAGATGCCGGCCCACAGCGGCACCGAGAAGTTCTCGCGCGCGAGCTTCTCCGTCTCGGGGAACGCGCCCTCGTCGTAGCCGAGGAACCTCAGCGCCGGCTGCAGGTGCAGCGGCGGCAGGTAATACGTGGCACAGCCGATCTCCGCGTCGCGCAATGCAGCGACGATACGGTCGCGCTCGGACGAGCGGCTGACGAAGAGGTGGTACACGTGACCCGGCTCGTCCTCCGGCGTCGTCACCAGATCGCCGAGTCCGAGCTCGCGGTAGCGCTCCGCGGCCTCGCGGCGGAGCCTCGTCCACTCGTCGAGCCGCGGGAGGAAGATCCGCAGCGCCGCCGCGTGGATCTCGTCGAGGCGCGAGTTGTAGCCGACGAGCTCGAAGTCGACCTTCGCGCGCGAGCCGTGGAAGCGGAGCAGGCGAACACGCTCGGCGACCTCCTCGTCGTTGGCGGCGACGAGGCCTCCGTCGCCGAGCGCGAAGAGGTTCTTCGTCGGATAGAAGCTGAACGTCGACGCGACGCCGGTTCGCGCGACGCCGGGGGAGCCGAACGCCTGCGCGGCGTCCTCGACCAGCGGCAGGCCGAACGCGGCGAGCTCGCCGAGCGGCGCCGGCCGACCGAAGAGGTGCACCGGCATGATCGCGCGCGTTCGCGGCGTCACCCGCGCGGCGACGTCTTCGGGGTCGAGGTTGTACGTCGCAGGATCGATCTCCGCGAAGACGGGCGTCGCGCCTCTCCGCACGATCGCCTCCGCCGTCGCGTAGAAGGTGAAAGCGGGGCAGATCACCTCGTCACCGGGCCCGATCCCGAGCGCGTCGAGCACGAGCACGATTGCGTCGGTGCCGTTCGCGACGCCGATCGTCTCCTTGACACCGAGGTACTCCGCGGCCTCGCGCTCGAACGCCTTCACGTTCGGCCCGAGGATGAACGTCGTGCCCGAGTCGAGGATCTCGGCGAACGCGCGCTTCAGGTCGGGAATCAGCGGCGCGTACTGCGCCTTGACGTCAACGAGAGGTATCCGAGGCACGGCGATCAAGTCTAGAGGCGCGTCTGCGGCGCAGGACCACATAGGCGATCAGGGCCATAACTCCTGCAACGAGAGCGATCTCGGCGAGGTCGAAGCCGTGATGGAAGCTCTCGTAGCTCGAGCCGAACGCCCAACCGACGCCTGCGAGCGCGAAGCACCACACCGCCGAGCCCGCGAGCGTGAGCACCGTGTAGCGCCCAAGCCCGACGCGGAAGACGCCTGCCGGAATCGACACGAACGAGCGGACGACAGGGGTGATGCGACCGAGCAGGACGGCCCAGTCCTCGTACCGGTCGAACCATCGCTCCGCGCGCTCGAGTTGCGGCGGCGACAGATGGAACCAGCGGCCGTGCTGCTCGAGCAGGGGCCGTCCGCCGCGGAGGCCGATCCACCAGCCGGCGATCGCGCCGACCAGGTAGCCCAGCGTTCCCGAGAGCGAGACGGAGACGTAGGACCAGAAGCCGTGCGGGACGCCCGCTCCGAAGAGTGAGATCGAGGCGCTGAAGGCTCCCGCCGCGACGGCTCCACCGACAACCATCACGAGCTCGCTCGCCGCCGGAAACACGGCGTCGACGAGCATGAGGACGAAGACGGCGTAGATGCCGTGATCGCGGACGAACGACGTCAGCGAGCTCGTGAGGCTCGCAAGGAGCACCGGCGCGAGACTACCGGCGTGCCGTGAAAGCGGCGTACAGGTCGACGCGGCCGAGCGCGTTCGTCGCGGCGACGTGCAGGCGGTACGACCCCGCGTAGGCGATGCTCCCCGTGCTGCTGCGGCCGTCCCACATCAGCTGCTGAGTCCCCGCGCCGGCCGAGCGGCGCGAGAGGACGCGCACGACGGTTCCGTTCGCGGTCTCGATCGTCGCGGCGATCTTCGCCGGCCGCGCCAGCGTGAAGGAGACGAGGAGCCGCGTGCTCTTCTTGCTCAGCTTCAGCGCTCTCGGCTTGACGGCCAGCCGCCCCAGTGTGTTGTTGAGCGAGAACGCCCGCTCGGCGGTCGAGACCTGCCCGAGATCGTCGGTCGCGGTGACCGAGAGCTTCCAGCTCCCCTCCGGTTGCCCGGCTCCGTTCCAGCTGAAGGTGTAAGTGCCGGGCGCTCGCGGCCCGGCGTCGATCGGCAGCGTGACGTTGTTCGGGCCGACGAGGTTCGCCTGCACCGTGCTCGGACGCACGACCTTGTAGGAGAGGCTCTCGACGTCGGAGACGCCGTCGCGGTTCGGCGACAGGACGGGGGCGGACACCGGGGGCACGTAGACGCCCGTGTACGCGACGAGCAACGCCTCGGCGACGGCGCGCTCGCCACCCTTGTCGGAGGGCCGGTTCAGCAGCTGGCCGTCGAACGCCATCGTCGTGGAGCCACCGGCGTCGAGCGCGGACGCGGAGACGACGCCGAGCTGCATCATCGCCAGCGCGAGCTCGAAGCTCGTGACTCCGGCGCTGTAACCCGGCTGGCGTCCGTCGACGGCGACCATCACGATCTTGCCGTCCGCACGCTGGCCGACGGCGGTGCGGGGATCGTGCGGCGACAGCTGCGCCGTCGAGAACGATTCGTTCGCGTTGAAGATCGGCCTGCCGTCCTTGACGATCACGGGGCCGCCGCCGATCGCGCTGACGATTCCGTCCCACGTCGGATTGAGCGTGTAGCGGATGGTCAGCGACGTGCCGACGGGCGCGTCGCCGGCGAGCCGAAACGCGCCCGAGCCGCGCGCCTGCAGGACCGCCCCGTCCGCAGGAATCGCAGTCTTGCCCGAGCTCGGAGAGACCACCTCGGCGACGGCGCCGACGAGGTCGGTGTTCGGGGTGACGGCAGGGAACGGGCGCAGGACGACTTCGGCCGCGCCGCTCGCCGCCGGCGTCGTCGCGCCGTAGGCGTGCGTGAAGAGCGAGAAGCCGTTCTCGCTCGGAGGATCGTTGAGGCCGATACGCAGGCGCTGCCCCGATCCTCGCCAGTAGCCGAGCAGACTCACGCGGTCGGGGTGCAGTGTGCCGTCCGAGGCGATGCCGAGGCTCGTTCGCTCGGCGAACGGAGGATGCTCCAGCACGCCGTTACGCATCAGGACGCCGCTCGGATGTCCGTCGTTCCAGTTGAAGAGATCGCCGTTGACACCCGCGACGGTCGCCGACGCGCTCATCCGCTTCTCCATGTCCGTCACCTTCTCGCGACCGACGATCGACTCGTTCGAGAGCACGGGCTGCAGCGAATAGAGCCCGCCCGGCTTGGGAGCGGTGATCACGTTGAGCACGACCGGCCCGTGCAGCGTGAACTGCACCCGCTTCGTGTACGTGACGCCGGGCATCAGCAACGCCGGCGCGGAGCTCTGCGCCGGCGCCTGCGACACGAAGAAAAGCGCCGCCAGCAGGGAAATTGACAGCTTGCGGAGCACGACCCCGCCGAAGGGTAGCGGCAAGGCGTGATGATGTTGTTATCGACGTCGTTCTCGTGCATTCGGGTGTGACCGATTCCGGCGAATGGGACGCCGTGCGGCCTCTGCTCGAGCGAGAGCACCGCGTCGTCGCGCCCGACATGCCGGGCGCGGGCTCGCAGCCGCTGCCGCCCGGCGAGGTGTCCCTTGCCGACTACGTGCTCGCCTCATTCGCCGGCGGCCCGGCCGCGCTCGTCGGCACGTCGTTCGGGGGACGGGCGGTGCTCGAGACGGCGCTCGCCGCGCCGGAGCGCGTCACGAAGCTCGTGTTGATCGACGCAAATACGTTCGGCTGGTCCGAAGACGTGCAGAAGCTGCAGGAGCAGGAGGAGTCGCTCGTCGAGGCGGGTCGGTTCGACGAGGCCGCCGAGCTGATGGCGCGCTGGTGGCTCATCGGCCCGCAGCGCGAGCCGGACGACGTAGACGGCGCGCTCTACGAACGGGTGCGGTCGATGGCGCGGCGCGGCTACGAGCTCGAGGCCGGAGTCGATGCGTCGCTTCGCCGCGTGGAGATCGAGCTCGAGCGGATTGCGGCGCCGACGCTGGTCCTCCATGGTGCACTCGACTGGCCTGAGGTGGCCGCAGCCGCCGAGCGCTTCGTGCGCGAGCTTCCCGACGCCCGCGAAGCGGTGATCGCCGGCTGCGCGCACCTGCCGACGATGGAGCGGCCCGACGAGGTCGCGCGGCTGGTGCTCGAGTTCCTCAGTGAGCCAGCAGCGGCCGATCCGCAGTCGCGAACGTGACGGGCACGAGCTCGCTGCATGCGGGGCGATCGCACTCGCAGGCGAGCTCGAGCGTGCCTTCGCGCGCGCGAGGCTCGTAGGCGGCGTAGCGGCGCCACTGGTCGAGACGGCGGTCGTTCTCGTCGCGCCGGCGCGCGGCGACGTCGCCGCGGTCGACGCGGCCGATCCAGTCCGGCGCGTGTTCGTGAACGAAGCGGTCGACGAGCGGCTCTGTCTCGCTCACGTCATCGACCTCTGCAACGGATGCGCGCGCGCGAAGCCGCTCGGCCAGCACCTTGTCCCGGCGGATGCGGTTCGCGAGCGCCGCTTCCGGATCGCGCGTGCGGTCGTATGTCAGCGATCCGCGCGCCGTGACGAGCGCGCGTTGCAGGCTCGACGACGCGACGACGAAGAGCGAGCGCGGGCCGACGAGGTCGGGCAGGAGCTGCGGCCCGTCGACGAGGACCGGAGCGCCGTCGTCGGGGAACGCGCGCAGGTCATCGAGGACGAGCCGAAAGCGGTCGCGCGCCTCAGCTTCGAAGTCGTCCGCCATCTGCTCGGGCGTGCGCTCGATCCAGAGCTCGTCCGCAGTCATCGCGAGGGCGCGCAGGTTCATCAGCTCCGCGTGCGCGTAGGTTCGCGAGTCCAGCGAGTAGAGCCAGAGGTCGTAGCGGCGTGTGACGGCACGCGCAGCCGTCGTCTTGCCGACGCCGGACATGCCGCCGAGCCAGAGAGCGCGGGAGGGCCCCAGACTGGATAGTTTGCCGGTATGAGCAGGGTGGTTTCCGGCACCCGGACCCGCCTCGTCGAGGATCTGATGGCTCGGTTCGAGCAGATTCCGCGCGAGGCGGTCATCAAGGAGGACCTGCTGCGCGCGGGGATCGCCTTCGACGACTCGGCGCTCACCGACAACCTCGACGGCGACGTCAAGCCGAAGTCCTATTTCATCTTCTCGTTCGACCAGAAGCCGCTCGCGGAGCTCGGCGAGGCCGCGAGGCGGCGTCCGCCCGAGGAGATCGCGCTCACCGGCGGCCCGTACGACCTGCGGCGCACGATCGTCTCCGTGCGCGTGAACCCCGATTCGCCGTACCGGATCAGTCGCGACGAATCGGCGGGGCTGCGGCTCTCGCTGGAGGGCAGCGAGATCGCGGACGTCCGGTTGCCGCCCATGCCCGAGTACTACCGGCACACGCTCGCGAACGGCAAGACGGTCATGGAGACGGCGCCCACGATCGAGTGGGGGTACCTGATTTACCTGACGGTGCTGCGCCTCTGCCAGTACTTCGGCGCGAAAGAGGAGTGCGGGTTCTGCGACATCAATCACAACTGGCGCCAGCACAAGAGGGAAGGCCGCCCCTACACGGGCGTGAAGCCGGTGGAGGACGTGCTCGAGGCGCTCGCGATCATCGACCGCTACGACACGACGAAGGCAAGCCACGCGTACACGCTCACCGGCGGCTCCGTGACGAGCACGGTCGACGGGCTCGCGGAGGCCGACTTCTACGGGCGCTACGCGCAGGCGATCGAAGAGCGCTTCCCCGGCAGGTGGATCGGCAAGGTCGTCGCGCAGGCGCTTCCGCGCGAGGACGTGCAGCGCTACAAGGACTACGGGATCACGATCTACCACCCGAACTACGAGGTGTGGGACAAGCGGCTCTTCGCGCTCATCTCCCCGGGCAAGCAGCGTTACATCGGCCGTGAGGAGTGGCACCGGCGCATCTTCGACGCGGCGGAGGTGTTCGGCGCGCGGTGCGTGATCCCGAACTTCGTCGCCGGCGTCGAGCTGGCTCGGCCGTTCGGCTTCCCGACGATCGACGAGGCGATCGCGAGCACGACGGAGGGGCTCGACTACTTCATGAGCCGCGGGATCACGCCGCGCTTCACGACCTGGTGCCCGGAGCCGACGACGCCGCTCGGCCGCGACAATCCGGACGGCGCGCCGCTCGAGTACCACGTCCGCCTGCTCGAGGCCTACCGCGACGCGCTCGACCGGCACGGCCTCAGGCCCCCGCCCGGCTACGGCGAGGCGGGTGCGGGCAACGCGGTGTTCTCCGTCAGCTCGTTCATGGACGTGCTGTGAGCGACCGCATCAGCGTCGACGAGGCGCGCGAGCTGTGGCTACGCGCGGACGACGAGGAGCTGAAGCGCCTCGCGCAGGACGTCCGCGCGCGCTACCACGAGCCGAACCACGCCACATACATGGTGATGCGGATCATCAACTACACGAACGTGTGCGTCGCGCAGTGCGACTACTGCGCGTTCTACGTCCTCCCGAACCAGGACGGCGGCTACGTGCTCTCGCGCGAGGAGGTCTTCGCGAAGATCGACGAGCTGCTCGAGTTCGGCGGCGACCTCGTCGGCTTCAACGGCGGCTTCAACCCGCGGCTGCCGCTCGACTACTACGCCGACCTCTTCGCCTCGGTGCGCGACCGGTACGGCGACCGGGTCGAGTTCTACGCGCTCACGATCGCGGAGTTCGTCTTCCTCGCCGATCGCGCGAAGCTGAGCTACGCGGAAGCGGCCGCCCGTCTGCGCGACGCCGGCGTGCACTGGATCACCGGCGGCGGCAGCGAGATCCTCACGGAGGACTTCCGCAAGCGCCACGCCAAATGGAAGTACACCGTGCGCGACTACTTCGACGCACAGCGCGCGATCGTCGAGAGCGGCCTGAAGACGACGGCGACGATGGTGATCGGATTCGACGAGACGCTCGACGAGCGCCTCGAGCACCTGCAGCGCACGCGCGACTTCCAGGACGAGACCGGCGGCCTGTTCTCCTTCCTCTGCTGGACGTACAAGCCGTACGGCACGGCCTTCGGCGGGCGGGAGATCCCCCCGCAGGAGTACTGGCGGCACATCGCTCTCAGCCGCATCTTCCTCGACAACGTGAAGCACATCCGCACGTCGGTCCTGACCCAGAACGAGGAGGCGTTCCGGGCGCTCGACTACGGCGCGGACGACTTCGACCTGCCGATCGAGGACGAGGTGACGCAGAAGGCGGGTGCGCGGATCGAGCTCGACCTCGAGTCGCTGCTCGAGATTCCGCGCTCGCTCGGATACACCGTCGAGTACCGCCGCGCCGAGCGGCCCGCGGCGCTGAGCGCCTGACTCAGGCCAGAACGGTCAGGTGCGCGGAAACGCCGAGGTTCCCGCCGCCGCAGCGAGCCGTCATGCTGTACGAGCCCGGAGCGCGCGTGCTCGGGATCCTCGGCCTGATCCCGAACTTGCCGCCCACGCGTACCAGCGCGAACACCGCCGGTTCGCCGGCGAAGTCATGGGTGTGCGCGAAGGCGCGCGAGATGATGGTGACGGTCTGACCGAGTCCGCACGGTCCTGCATTGCCTCGGATGATCACTCGATGGCCGCGCTGCACGGAAGACGGCGAGACGTGAATGAAGACGGCCGACGTTGCAGCACTCGCGCCGGCCACGAACGCCGCTGCCGTCACCGCCGCTGCTGCCGCAAGCCTCAGCCGATTCATCGCGCCGACCCTAGCTCACGCGTCTGACGGACTCAGACGGCGGCTTCCGCCGCGGCGACGAACCGCAGCTCGGGCACGCGCTCGAGCTCGCCGACGTCGCGCGCGAGCTCGAGGAACGTCAGCAGCCCGGCGCGCTCGCGCGGCCCGAACGAGTAGCGGAGCTTCTCGAAGTAGCGCGCGAGGAAGCCCGGTGGGTAGCCGTAGCGCTCTGACGATTCGTACGCAAGCGTCTCGGGGTCCGTGCGCGCGGCGCGGACGGACGCGACGAGCGCCTCCTGCAGCTCGAACAGTCCCTCGGGGACGGGCTCGGGCGCGGCCCACACGGCGAACACCATCGGCAGTCCCGTGCGCGCGAGCCACAGGCGGCCGAGATCGTAGTGCGGCGTCGGATCTTCGAAGGCCGACCGGAGCGCAGCGTCGCCGATCAGCAGCGTCGCGTCCGCAGGCTCGCCGAGCGGGACGTGCGTCGCCTCGGGGATGAGCACCTTCGTCAGCACGACGGACGTCGCGGACTCCGGAGTCACGGCAACCGTGCGCACATGCTCGAGCGGCGTCTTGGAGACGAGCTGGATCGAGTCGATCGCGCCCTCCGACGACACGCAGAGCCGCGGCAGGATGCGCAGCCGGTCGGCGTTCCGCGCGTACTCGATCGAGGAGATCGGGGCGATGTCGAGCTCGCCGGCGAGCAGCTGCCGATTCAGCGCCGTCGGGACGCCCTGCACCTCGTCGACCTCCGCGTCGAGGCGGAAGAAAACCGGCGCCATGTTGACGTAGGAGATCCGTCCCAGCCGCACGTGCGCGCTCATCAGTTACGGCGCTCCAGCACGGCGGTAACCAGGGCGTCGAGCTCCTTGCGGTGCCTTCCGTTCAGCGAGGCACGCGCTCGCGCAGCGTAGTCGAGCGCAATCTCGCGCGACCGCTCGAGGGCGCCGCTCTCGGCAACGCGGACGAGCGCTCCCTCCTGCGGGCCCCCGGCGAGCGCCCGGTGCACAACAGCGTCCTCCTGAGCGCCGAGGATCAGCGGCAGCGTCGGTGTGCCGTCGCGCAGATCGGTGCCGGCGACCTTGCCCGTCTCGATCGTCTGCCCGGTGCAATCCAGGATGTCGTCGACGATCTGGAAGACGATGCCAAGGTTCGATCCGAACTCGCGCAGCGACTCGCCCCCGCCGAGCACGCACGCCGCTTCGAACAACTTTGCCGTCTTCAGCGCGCACCGCTCCAGATAGGCGTCGACTTTGGTCTCGGCGTCGTGCCGCTGCCGCCGCTGCATCGTCTCGCCGCGCACGAGACACAGTGCGGCGTCAGCGAGGATCTGGACGGCACGCAGGTCGCCGGCCGCGGAGAGCTCGGCAAACGCGCGCGCGAACAGGTAGTCACCTGTCGCCCGGGCGACGTCTACGCCGTGCGCAGACCAGACCGATGCGCGGCCGCGGCGAACCTCGGCGCCGTCGATCAGGTCGTCGTGCACCAGTGTCGCCATGTGCAGGAGCTCCACCGCGACGCCTGCCCCCAGCGGCTCCTCGGCATCGGAGGGCGCGCTCAGGAAGACGATGACGGGACGAAGGCGCTTGCCGCCGGCCGCAAGGGATTCCTTTCCGACCGCGGCGACGACGCCGGCGTACGCCTCGACCGCGCGCTCGAGCCGGACCTCGAGGGCATCGAGGTAGGAGTCGAGGCCCGGCGCCGTGCGAATCTCGGTCAGCGCAGCGGTCACGCCTTTATCCCGGTGTGCAGCGCGACGATCCCGCCCGCGAACAGTCTGTACGAGACATCGGTGAAGCCTGCCATTTGTGCGGCCAGGTCATCCGGTCCGGGAAAACGGCGAACGCTTGCCGGGAGATACGTGTACGCCTCGCCGCCCGGCAGCACCTTGCCGAGCAAAGGCACGAGACGGTCGAACCACAACGAGTAGAACCAGCGGAGCGGGCCCCGTGGACGCGTGATCTCGAGGATGGCGAGTCGGCCTCCGGGCCGGAGCACGCGGCGGAGCTCCACGATCGCGCCCGGCAGGTCCGCGACGTTGCGCACCCCGAAGCCGACCGTCGCTGCGTCAAACGACGCGTCCGGGAACGGAAGCGCGAGCAGGTCACCGTTCACCCATTCGAGCTGCGGCGCCTTGCGGCGTGCGCGTTCGAGCATCCGCTCCGAGAAGTCGAGGCCAGTCACGGTCGCCCCGGCCTTCGCGGCGATGATCGCGAGATCGCCGGTGCCGCAGGCCGCGTCGAGCACGCGGTCGCCGGGCCGGACGACGGCTCGGACCGCCGCGCGCCGCCAGCGCTGGTCGAGACCGACGGTCATGACCCGATTCATCAGGTCGTAGACGGGCGCGATCCGATCGAACATGCGCTGCACGCCCTCGGGCGGCAGCGTGCCGCTTTTCACCGGCCCTTCCGGACCGTCTTGGACTTGTATAGACAAGGACAACTCACTCACCCCAGCGCTTGATCAACGCATTCTCGACACCAAGCTGATCCAGAGCGCGGGCCACGACGAAGTCGACGAGGTCCTCGACGGACGCGGCTCCGTGGTAGAAGCCGGGAGCGAGGAAGAGGATCGTCGCCCCCGCCCGCTTCGCAGTCAGCATCGTCTCGAGGTGAATCGTCGACAGCGGCGTCTCGCGCGGCATCAGGACGAGCTTGCGCTCCTCCTTCAGCGCGACTGACGCCGCACGATGGATCAGGTTCTGCATCGAGCCCGACGCGATCGTGCCCAGCGTGGACATCGAGCAGGGACAGATCACGTAGCCGTCGACCTTGGCCGACCCGCTCGCGTACGGCGAGCCCCAGTCGCCCGGGTCGTAGACGGTCACCGCGTTCCCGACGCCCTCGGTGACGCGCGCGAGCACCTCGTCGCGGGGCAGCCGCGGGTTGCCGTACACCTCCGTTCCGATCACCTCGATGCCCGCCCCGGACGCGCAGACGCCCACTTCACAGTCGGCGGCGGCGAGCGCTCGGAGCAGGCGGACGGCGTACGGAGCGCCCGAGGCTCCGGTTATCCCGAGGAAGACGCGCACACGGCGCCTATTTAGATCCCTTGGACGCTTCCAGGAACGTCGCGAGCGCGCGCAGGTTCTGGGCGCTGAACGCGTCGAAGTGCGGCATCGGCGAGCCGGGGTTGACGCAATCCGGACACTTCAGATGCCGGATCTGGAAGTCGATCCCTTTGTTCTTTGCTCCTTCGTCGGTGAGGTCGGGGGCGCCGAGGTTGGACGTGCCGGTGCCCAGGTACGTGTGACAGTTCGTGCACCCCGACTGGGCGAACAGCTTGGCGCCCGTGACGGCCGTCGGGTTGTCGGCGAACCCCTCCTTCTGCGCCCAGCTCGGAACCTGGACGACGACCTCCGAGGCGAGCGCCTCCTTGGCCGTCGCGCCCTTGTAGGTGAGGACGCCCATCGAGAGAACGACGAGCACGGCCGCGACGAGCGCGACGGGCCGACGCGAGAGACGCCGCTCTGACCGCACGTCGACGAACGGCAGCGCGATCAGCAGCACCAAGGCGATCGTCGGGATCCCGATTGTGCCGAGGATCACCGTCTCGGGCCACTTGAAGATCCGCAGCAGGTAGAAGAGGAAGTAGAAGTACCAGTCGGGCCGAGGCACGAAGTTCACGGTCCCGGGATCTGCCTTCGCGTTGTAGACCGCGCCGAGCCAGCCCGTGTAGTCGGTTCCGTGATGGTGCGCCGTGAACTTCCAGATCACCGCGAGCACGACGATCACGGTCACGACGACGAGGCTCATGACCGTGTCGTGGAACATCGCGTACGGGTAGAACGGCTTCCCGCGGCGATCGACGTCCTCCTTGTAGCGCTTGAACCCCGCGCGACGTTCGTCGAGGGATGCCATCAGCGCTCCCTCCTTCGGCGCGGCTGCACCAGTCCGCTGCGCACCGGCTTCTCTTCACGCTCCGCGCCGGCCCCGCCTTTCGACCACGGGTTCGGCGATACGCCGAGGCGCACGACGAGGTAGAGGTGCAGGCCGATCAGCGCGATCAACGCGCCGGGAATCGCGAGCATGTGCAGTGCGTAGAAGCGGGGTAACGTCTCCGGCCCGATCTCGGCGCCGCCGCGCAGGAACGACGCGAGGAACGGTCCGACGAAGGGGCCCGTGCCGTTGATGTTGATTCCCACGACGCTTGCCCAGTAGGAGGTCTGATCCCACGGCAGCAGGTAGCCCGTGAAGCCCTCGAACATTCCTGTCGCGAGAATCAGCACGCCGATGATCCAGTTCAGCTCACGCGGGTACTTGTACGCGCCGAACAGGAACACGCGCGCCATGTGGAAGAACATCAGGATGATGAACACGCTCGCGCCCCAGCGGTGCATGCCGCGCACGAGCCAGCCGAGCGTCAGGTCGTTCGTGATGTGCTGGATCGATTCGTAGGCGCTGTTCGGATCCGGCTTGTAGTACATCGCCAGGATCACGCCGGTCAGCACCTGCACGAGGAACGCCGTGAGGGTCGCCGATCCGAGCGTGTGGTACCACGAGATGTCCGACGGCACCTTGCGGAAGAGGAAGTACTTGACTCCGCCGACGAGGCCGGAGCGCTCCTCCAGCCAGTCGATCGGGTAGGTCGCCACCTGGATCAGGCGCCCTTTCCGCGTGTTCGTGCTCGTCGTCGCCATCAGTGGGGCGGCTGCCACGGGTAGAGCAACCATTCCGGGCCGTCGACGTGCTGGCCGGGTCCGGTAAGCGTGTAACGGCGAATCTTCGCCGCGGCGCCCGTCCCGTCGACGTGCGAGACGCTGTAGGCACCGAGCAGCACGAGGTGACCGTTGACGATCTCGAAGTCGTAGCGATCGAGCGCGCGCACGGGCGGCCCGGCGGTGCGGTTGCCCTCCTGGTCGTACTGCCCGCCGTGGCACGGGCAGCCGAAGCCGCCGGCGGGGATCGTCGGGATGATCGTCACTTCGCCGCCGCTCTTCGTCCGGCTCTCCTTCTTCCGGTTGTCGAAAACCGGGCCGTTCGGTTGCACGGGGCACCCGAGATGCGCGCAGCGGTTGGAGATGATCGTGAAGCTCGGCTTGCCGTCGGTGACCCCGTTGTTCCGGATGTACGCCGTGCGCCGCGAGACCTCGCCCTGGGACGGATCGCGGATGAACGTCGCGACCACGAACTCTCCCTCGGGAAACTGCGTGATCGGCCCGAGGTCGACGTTCTTCGGGTGTTGCTTGACGAACGCCGGCGCGACCATGAACCCGACGGCCGGCACCGTGACGATGCCTCCGATCAGCGCGCCCAGGCCAAGCGTCGTGCCCTCAAGGAACACCGAGCGGGGAAAGCGCTCGATCTCCTCGTCCTCCATCACCGGGAGCGCGGGACCGCCGGCGGGGGCGGGCTGGGCCGACGCCGTCCGGGCCGCGCGCGTCTCAGGCTCGACCTCGACCGGCGTCGTGTAGCCGCGGGTCGAATCCCGAATCCACATCGCCGCGCACACCGCGGCGATCGCGGCTCCGACGGCGGCGACGTACCAGCTGAGAACGAGCCCGACGAGAGCGCACGCTGCTCCGATCGCGAAGCCGATCGGCCAGAGGCTCGGACCCGGGGAGTGGTGTTGGTCGCGATTCGGTTCCACGGTCAACGACGCACCAGAGGAGGCGCCGCAGAACTCTGACTGATTTTCCCGTCTCGTGCAGCGGGATCGAGTGCGATGCCGTATTCCTCCCAGCGGCGCGTCACGAGATCGCGCACCTCGCCGCTCATCTCGATCTCCGGAGGCCACTCCCGCGTCCCCTCGCCGGCGCCCTTGTGCGTCGCGTCGATGCCGAGCTTGCCGCCGTAGAACTGCAGGGTCGGCGCGTGGTCGAGGTGGTCGAGCGGCCCCTCGCTCAGCAGCACATCGCGCTTCGGATCGACGTTGGCGCAGACGCGGAAGAACACCTCCTCGTAGTCGTGCACGTCGACCCACTCGTCCACGACGACGACGGACTTCGTCAGCGACAGCAGGCCGAGGCCCCAGATCGCGTGCATCACCTTCTGCGCGTGCCCGGGGAACCGCTTGCGGATCGAGACGATGCAGCAGTTGTGGAACGCGCCGGCCACGGGCAGGTCGTAGTCGACGAGCTCCGGGACGCTCATCCGGATCGCCGGCAGGAAGATCCGCTCCGTGGCCTTGCCGAGCCAGGCATCCTCCTGCGGCGGCTTGCCGACGACGATCGACGGGTAGATCGCGTCGCTGCGCATCGTCAGCGCGGTCACGTGGAAGACGGGGAACGGCTCGACGCCCGTGTAGTAGCCGGTGTGATCCCCGAACGGGCCTTCGGGCGCAAGGTCGCCGGGCTCGACGTAGCCCTCGAGCACCATCTCGGCGTTCGCCGGGACGTCCACGCTGATCGTCTTCGCGCGCACGAGCTCCACCGGCGAGCCCTTGAGAAAGCCGGCGAGCATGAACTCGTCGACGTGCTTGGGCAGCGGCGCAGAGGCCGAGTAGGCGCTCACGGGATCCAGCCCGAGCGCGACCGCGACCTCGAGCCGCCCTTCCGCGAACAGGTAGTCGGCGCGGCCGTCCTTGTGGATCTGCCAGTGCATCAGCGTCGTCCGCCTGTCGACCTTCTGCATCCGGTACATGCCGACGTTGCGCGTTCCGTCCCGCGGGTCGTGCGTGATCACGGCGGGGAGCGTGATGAACGGTGCGGGGTCGCCGGGCCAGCAGCGCTGGATCGGCAGGAGGTCGAGGTCGACGTCGTCGCCCGTGAGGACGATCTCCTGCGCCGGGCCGCCGCGCACGGTCTTGGGCCGTGAGTCGGCGATCGACTTGAGCTTCTGCAAGCCGCGCACCTTGGCCACGAGCCCCTCGGGAGGCTGCATCTCGAGGACGTCCCCGAGCCGCCGCCCGACCTCGTCCAGCGACGCCGCGCCGAAGGCGAGGCACATCCGGCGCTCCGTTCCGAACTGGTTGATCAGGAGCGGATGCGAGGAGCGTTTGACGTTCTCGAAGAGCAGCGCAGGGCCTCCGCCTTTGACGACGCGGTCGTTGATCTCGGTGATCTCGAGGTCCGGATCGACCTCGGCCGAGACGCGAACGAGCTCGCCCTCGCGCT
>WNGE01002527.1_pt1 | contig 25502 bp, 22 predicted proteins | sample 5400651 | NCBI WGS metagenome assembly WNGE01 (sample SAMN13153370, study PRJNA577476) | soil metagenome | isolation source: 60 cm soil or saprolite under grassland replicate 2 | place: USA:California | collected 2016-06-15 | reverse complement strand
ATTCCTCACCTCAAGGTAGATCACCCACGTGTTACTCACCCGTCCGCCACTCCCTCTCGTTGCCGAAAGGGCGTTCGACTTGCATGTGTTAGGCACGCCGCCAGCGTTCATCCTGAGCCAGGATCAAACTCGCCATCCAATTTTTATATAAATCTCTCAACGGAGATTTAAGTTTTTCTTTGGTGACTAGCTTATCAAAATCCTTGACAGGTTCTTTACTGTACTCTTGTTTCCTTACCACTCTTCAGTTGTTCAAGTACCTCTTGATGCCTTCGCATCTCTTGCGCCTTTCTTTTACCGTCTGGCGCAAGTGAGATAATATCACTGCTCGCGTATCCTGTCAATAGGTTTTTTTATGGATTTTACAAAAATCCATAAATTGGTTTTGTTCTGAACTGGCTTTGCCTCTCTTTCGTAAAGCATGTTGCTGCAATCTTTCATAGCAGTGATAGATAAGATGATAACTGAGATCATAGTGAGGGTTTGTACAAGTCCCCACTTTTTTGTTCGTACGGTGGCACAGCTAACAGAACCAATGCTGAGCCTATAGGCCCGTCGATAGTTTCAATACAGTACCTGCATCTGTAACCTTCCCGCGTATTGATCAGCAGCACACTGGTGCTATGGGGGAGAAGCCCCATTATATGCATTGCTGCTCACGAAACACACGAGCTAGCTTGTTTGCTTCTAGACGGACTCAGCTACGATCTTCTCTAACCGTATAAAAAAACGCGCAAAAGGCGCGGAAAGAAAGTTTTTATGGGAGAAAATGTGAAACCATCGAAAGATTCTACCAGCCGCCGTTCCTTTTTGGGGAAGGGACTCGCAGTAGGAGGAGCAGGAGCCATTGGTGCCGGGCTGTTGGCTAATGGGTTACCAGCCTTCGCCAGAGAAAAAAGTGGCGGTCTCACAAAGGGCGACGCGGCCATCCTCAGATTCCTGTCCGCCGCCGAAATTCTCGAAACGGACTTATGGCAACAATACAACGAACTCGGAGGAATCCAGGACAGCGAGGTCCCAGGAGGGAGCGGGAGTGCAGCCTATACCAAAGCCCTTCAAGTGCTGGATGGAGACATGGACCAGTATATTCACGACAATACCGAGGATGAGTTCACCCACTTCACATTTATCAACGCATATCTGGTCTCCAAGGGTGTGGATCCAGTCAATCTGGATAAGTTTCGCACGTTGAAGGGCAGTCAGGCAACAGGTGCCCAAAAAAACGTCAGGCGGCTCACCAACCTCATGCAGCTCACTGTGGACACCAGTTATTGGACGCGCTACCGCAGCCGCACGAAGAATCCCGATTTCGGTGATACGTTCCCGCAAGCCATCCCGGCTTTGAAGGCTGGGAAGTTTCCAGCGATTCCCAGAGACGATAATGATCTCACTCCCAATAACCACATTCAGGCGATCGCCAACACGGCGGGCTTCCATTTTGCATTTATCGAGAGTGGCGGCACTAGCCTCTACCCATCGCTGGCTCAGAGAGTCAGCAGTCCGGAAGCGTTGCGCGTCTTGCTTAGCATCGGCCCAACCGAGGCTATGCACTTTCAGACGTGGCACGACAAGGCTGGCAATGCGCCTGCTCTGACAGACCCCAAGAATACTAAGTTGGTATTTCCAGATCTCAATTCTCCTCCCTTTGGCGGAGAGGACTTCCAGACCAACTTGATCATGCCCGAACCAACCATATTCCTCAGCCGAAAATTCCCGGCTGTTTCGATCGTTCGCCCGACCGAAACAGAAGGGGCTGCAATGGGCGCGGTTAAGGCCTTGACGGACGACGGGCTTTTCATCGGCCAATCGCAGGAGTTCTTTGCCTTCTTACGCAATCTGGCGGAGGAAGCAGATAAGGCCCGACCGGGGTCGTAAGCAACAAGAGATTCATCCGTTGCCGCGCGAATGAACGATGATCCTATTAAAGGGAAAAGAGGAGTGCCTGGCCCCACTCCCACGCCTGGGGCCAGGCATTAATATTTCTCTTTGCGCCCTCTATCCAGGCGATCTTCGATAGGAATGACATTCCCTCTCGTATCATCAGTGGTCGCCAGCGAGTTCTGCTCCAGGTAATAGCTCACGATGAGTGCTATACCCACCCCCAATGGAATTAGCCCTGGTAACAACCAGGGACCAAGATGAAATGGCGTGACCAGCATCGGCGGCAGAAAAAATCCAATTGGATATAAGCCGATGGTCAGTGCCAATCCTACCATCGTGATGATTAGCCCGGCTCGAAGCATTCCCCTGCTGCGTCGTTGACGGCGCAAACCCTCAGGATTGATCCCCTGGCTGATCAGCGCCATCTTCTCACGATGATGAAGATAACGCAGCATTACAATAAAACTAAAGAAGATTGCCATGGCAACCAGCCAGCCCACCAGAACCAGAATCACGTTGAAAGACATTTGGTACCTCTTTATCTGCACGTTCAATCTATGATATGATACTTACAACGAAGAAGATGTTTCGCTACTTCGTGAAACATTTTACTTTCTTTTGTCCTCTAAATATTATATGAGAGAATTTCTGTTGCAACCACCACGCAGTATGGGTATACCTGTCTCGAATATTGTATCAACCTGGACGGAGCGGGACGATGCAGAGCTTGTTGTTGCTAGCCAGGCTGGCAACCAGGACGCCTTTGCTCAATTGGTCCAACGTCACCAACGACGTGTCTTTAATCTTGTCTTTCGAATGCTTCAACAATACGAAGAAGCCAATGAGGTAACACAGGAAACGTTTCTCGCGGCCTGGCAGGGCCTGCCGTCATTTCGCGGCGATGCCCGCTTCTCTACCTGGCTCTATCGCATTGCATACAATTGCTGTTTGAAACAACTTGAGCAGCGCAAACGCGATAAAGCTTTACAGGCCGCTGTCCAGGCAGAACAAATATTCCAACAAGAAAGCTGTGACGAACGCGCCGCTGCGGAACTGGAAGCCCATGAACGCCAGGCTCTGGTGCGTGAACATCTCTCTCAGTTGCCTGCCAAGTATCGTGTTGTTCTTGTATTGCGGCACCTGCAGGAACTAACCTACGAGGAAATGGCTGAAATACTAACCATGCCTATAGGTACTATTAAAACACATTTGTTTCGGGCACGCAATTTGCTGAAAGAACGCCTGGAATCTTTTGAGCGTGAATGGAAACTGAGAGGGTAAACATGCACTGTTCAAAAGCTAGCCAACTGCTTCAATTGTATATAGCGACCAGAACCTCGTTATGCCCTGTTACGTCTTTCTCTATCAGAGCTACTGGCGATCATTGTTCTCTCCACTATTGCGATGCTTGGTGTAATTCTGGGTCAGCCTTCGTTACGCGCTGCTCTGCCAATTGCTAATGGTCATGATATCCTTTCGCAGATCTTTCTTAGTATCGTGCATCTGTTTATAGATGTAAATAGTGGAATGCTTATGTGGATCTTCTGGATCGTGGGTACGTTTCTGGGAGTCTGGATCACGCTGGCTCTTGCTGGTGAAGAGATGCGCTCCGAATGGTTGAAGGCAATGATGGACCGCTTACCTGTGTGGTGATACACTACTCTCAGGAGTTGATATCTGCAAAGAGAGTGTAGTGTATTGTATGGAGATCGTCAAAAAGCGCCGCCTTTCCGAGATCGCACTGGGCTTTTTCCTGCTCAGCCATCCCCTTCCTGTCTTGTTGCACATACTGGCTGTTACTGGCCTGGCATTCCTGGCGGCATGGCCACATATTGCCTGGAACGTCATTGCACTCATCGTTGCGGCACATACAGCAATGCAGCTCTCTATTGCTACGCTCAACGACTATTGCGATCGTCACCTGGATGCTGTCAGTAAGAAGGATAAACCTATAGTGCACGGACTCGTCCGTCCCCAGGAAGCATTGCTCGTCGGAATACTCTTTGCTGTTGCAATGGTACTTCTCTTGCTACCACTCAATCTCTGGGCACTGCTTATATCCTTGCTCTACCTGGCACTTGGGCAGGGCTACAATTCAGGCTTGAAATCAACTCCATTGAGCGGATTTGTCTTTGCCCTGGCTATTCCACTCATCCCGCTCTACGCCTTTGTGGGTGTAGGACACATTGCCCCTCTTGTATTCTGGATCGTCCCTGTTGCAGCATTGCTGGGCATTGCCTTGAACCTTGCCAACTCCTTGCCAGATATAGAGAAAGATGCGGCAAGCAATGCCCGCACACTTGCTGTCGTACTTGGAGTGAAGCGCTCTTTTCTTGCCTGTCCGATTTTACTGCTGCTCGGTGTCATCCTGATTGCTATACTCGCTGAAACGAAGCTTGTTCCTACACACGGCTGGTTCATCGGACCCACGCTCCTTATCTCCATTCTGGTGGTTATTATCTTGCTCTTCTTCTTTGGTCCGGCACAGCCTGCACACAAACGCAAACTTTATTTCTACCTCGTCGTAGCGACATGTCTCGTGCTGGCGGCAGGCTGGCTACTTGCTGCCCTGGTATAATACCCCACTTGCATCAATGTTGTGACTTTCGTCGTATATTTACCAGTAGCGTCTCCTATGAAAGAAACTGTTCAACCCGTAGAGGCATGGCTTGCCTGTGCCGAGTGCCCCAATGGATGTGAGAGCACTCGGCACAGGCAAGCCATGCCTCTACGGGATAGTGGAACCTGGAGAAAGGTTTGTTCTTTATGCCACTACGTCTTACACCTCTCGAATACATCTTATCTCGTCTCAATATCTTACCAACGCCACTCTTCGACACGCCTCTCTCTGCTGGTCTTGCGAAAGTGCTTGTCACTGCCTGCGAATTGGGCGTTTTCGACGCATTGAGTAAGCGTAGCCTGACCTTGCAAACTCTGGCACAAAAACTGGATTGCCATCCACAAGGTTTGCAGTTATTATTACAGTTGCTTGTCTCTGCTGGCTATCTGCGCTATCGTGATGGCAAATATCGCAACACACGTATGGCCCAACGCTGGCTGACCAGCACTTCTCCGGTCAGCATCGCACCGTATATCATTCACAGTCCTGATATTGTGGCTATCTGGGGTCACCTGCCTGAAGTAGTACGCACCAACGCTCAGGCTATGCGTATGCCTTATGAGGAGGATGCGAGCGCTCCTGAGATGCAAAAGCTGCTTGCCCGCCACTATGCCGGGCTTGCCTCGCTAGCCACAGCCCTTGGGAGCGAAATTATCAATCGTGTGCCCGTGCCGCCGGGCGCTACACATTTACTGGACGTTGGTGGTTCACACGCTGGCTATAGCGCTCTGTTCTGTCATAAGCATCCACGCCTGCATGCAACCATTATGGACATTCAGCCCGGTATCGAGGCGGGACAACGCACAGCTAGATTCATGAAGCTGGAAAATCGTATGAGCTTTGTCTGCGCCAACATCGTGCAGGATGATTTTACCCAACTCTTCTCAGAACCCTTCGATGTAGCGCTATACTTCCACATTGCGCATCTCTTACAGCCCGAGATAAATCAGGCTATCCTGGCGAAAGTCGCGCAAACGCTCAGACCCGGCGGCATTCTCGTCTTCCTCGACCAGGTTACTGACCAGACGCATGGCTCGCGCCTCGCTTCGCTCATGGTCCAGTTTATGGCATTGACCATGACTACTGTTGGTGGAACATGCTATCCCTTCCAGACCGTCAAAGCATGGTTAGAGCACACAGGCATGGAGCAGGTACGCAGTCACCGCCTGATTACCCCCGGCGCAACCTTGATAACAGCCGTACGAACATCCCCGTAACGGCAGGCCTTGCGTCTGCACGTTGTTTACCCGTAGTGGCAGGCCTCGCGTCTGCCGGGCGAGCGAGCGCAGCTCGTGAGGAGTGAGGAGTCATGAATTGAACGAAAAAGCAAAAAGTCCGAACTCTATCCTGGTATAGACCACTCATAGGCCGATATTCCTGGGCGTATGTCACAAATATCATAGCTGGCCAGTCTCCTTTCTATATAAAGCAAGGAGACTGGGAACGACACAACCGTCAACACGAATTCTTGTGATCGGCGCGGGGGTATGCAGGATTGTTGTTTACCATCCTAGAAAAAACGATGACAGGAAACTACTTCACTATCACCGCTGTGAGCCGGGGCGAGAGGATTTGAATCTCCTGGTGAGCCTTTTAAGCTCTGCTGCCAGGCCGATTGACGAGCCACTTGAGCGAGGGCCATGCAATTTTTGTCTATTCTTTTCTAACAATGACGATGAGTGCAGAGTGGTTTTGCTCTTAGTTTTGCTCCCAATTTTTGGGGATCGCGAACTATTTCATGGCAATTTGTAGTCTTGTCTCTGCTATGTGGATAACTATGTGTACAAACGTTCTAATCTGTGGATAAGTAGGTTAAATACCAGATGTTATACGACTTGTTTATTCTCGTCCTTTCTGATCCTTCTCAAGTGCAAACTCGCCGCATTTTGTTTATCCTTGTTGGTTCGTTTCCTGGTTTATTTATGAGGGTCGCTATAGTTGTTGCTGTAGTTACCAGATTCATTGTTGTGACTTTAAAACGGCATGTAGTTCTGGAAGGTCATGCTCCATAAAAAGCATCCATTCCTTGCGGATCTCCGCTACGAGCGCTCTATCACTCATTTTGTTATAGGATTGTGGTGTAAGAAGTGTGCGTCGATACAATCGTATCCACCGAAGTGGCAACGTTCGATGATGATCTGGAGTAAATGGAGGCTCGTTGGATAGAGCCATACGGAAGAGCTTCTCGCGTGTATCTGTTCCCTCTGGTCCCCAACAGAGTCCCAATTGAAGTTTGAGAATCGGCTCACCCTTTTTCGTCTTGTAATTTGCACGCTGAAGAGTAAGATACGGCCAGACGGAGGCCATTTCACTCCTGCTTTCAGTACAGGCACATCCCAGTCTTTGACTCCAAAGCGAACTACCTCCTGGTCGCATACATCTTGCACCAGTTGGGTATTCTCCTCGACTAGCTGTAGGATCAATTGGTGAGTGATTGCCTGTCGATCTGCGTAAATTCCATGAGGTAAATCGAGAGTCTGTACACTTTCTTGAGAGACAGTAGGGAGCGCGATGATGTCGTAGAGAGCGTGGCCTTCGTTGAAGCGCTCTTGCTTTGTCTTTAAGAGGGGATGTAAGTCTAAGATGGCTTTGTGGATGCCGACGGTAATATCCCAGAAGGCTTCATCTCGATCTGACCACTGTGTGACAGGTTTGGCATCGGTAGGAAGGATCTGGAGTGAACGAAATGGTGCATTGTTCAAGAAGGTGCGTCTGAGGATGATGGGGATAACGCGAACCGTTCCTGCCTGGTGCCGTTCAAGAGCACGTTTCATTTCGGTGTCGTAGCAGTAGTCTGAGGCCATAAAGTGTGGTGTCACGAGCAACAGAATAATATCGGCGTTTCTCAATTGGGTGTCGATCTCTTTTTCCCATTCGGTGCCTGGACCGATTTCACCGTCATACCAGCTGGTGACCAAATTTTGGCGCTTTAGGCTTTTGAGGTAAATATCCAGTTCATCACGGAGAGCTTTGTCTTCGCGTGCATAGCAATAAAAGAGCCTTAAGGGTCTTTTCGATTCTCTCACCATTGTCGATTTTTCTCAGCCTCTTCATTCTTGAGCGATTTCTAGATGTATAATAGCATACCTCAGCGTTTTTGACTATTCTGCTGAGGTGAGTAGAGGGTATTCTAAAGAGATGAAAATATGGGTGTGGAGGGGTTCCACGCCTTTTTCTCTATTCAACTTGCTAGTATCTCTGGTTCTATGGCTTGTCAGTAGGACAAAGCTGCTTAGATACGGGTAATTGTTGTTCCTGGAAATATCTCTTTATGGCTTCGTCTGTTGTTCTTCGTCCATATTCATGAGCTAGTGCATGATAGATGCAGATAAGGTCACTAGGTGTCCAGGGAGTATGTGAGAAGACGAAAAGTATGATGCCACTTGGTTCAAATTTTACTGGATGTATCCGCATGTTTTCTAGCTTGTCTTTCACGCCGGATTTCCAATTCTGTATGATTTCTCCTATTGTTTTGTTCACCTTTGCTATTCCTCTCAGTCCCCAAAGTGAGTAAAAAGTGTCTATTCCTAGACTTAGGAGGTGATATCTGCTTGTTGAAAGTCGTCAGGTTAAACCCTTATAAGAACATATCACACAAGTCCTTAGAGGATGGCCTTTATCATGTTTTTGGTCGGTTTGCTTGTCCAACAGGGCTAGGCGTGAGGACACCAGCAAGGAAGCCAACAGATGTACTAAAGATGGTGATTAAGGTTTCTGGTTTTCCTGGTGCCCCTGCAAACGGTGCAATCCAGATAGAGGCAATAATAGCTAAGGACGCGAGAATGAAGACTACTACAAAGACTGAAATGACAGCTCGCCAGGCATAGTCAACAACTATTTGCGAGGGTTGTGAGCCAAGGCTTGGTTGAGCAATGAGCCCGTTGAAGCGCGTTCTGTCGTCATTTGAGAGTTTGTTGTACTCAGCAAGGAGGTTTTGTACATCTGCGTCTGCCATGATGAATTTTCCCCTTTCTTAATGTAAAGCGGGACTTTCTATAAAAACGGGCAAATACCATCTATGATCAAATAGTAAATGACTTTTATTGAAAAGTAAATGATTAAATAGTCTTTTTTTGAATTGAATGTGGAGGTGGCGTGGTTCAAAGGGCAAAGGCCCTCATCATATCGGGGCTCGTCCTGCCTAAAGAGCAAGCTTCGTATTGGTACGTATGTCAACTACAAGAAGAAAGTGAGGTATATCGTTGATGGCCTGGGTGATGTATGGATGCAAAAGCTTACTCCTGAGCATGTACAAGACTTCCTGCAAAAAAGCTTGATGAGGGGCTTTCTTCAAAGACTGTGCATGAAATACACGGTGTTCTGCGTGTGTCGCTAAAAAGGCGGTACGTTGGGGAGAATGTGTGTGATGTAATTGACCCTCCTGTTATCGTGAGTCGTGAAACAGTGCCGCTTTCGGTGGGGCAGGCGCGTACATTAGTTAAAGGCAATAAAATAAGACAGGAAGCGCGTTTACAGAACTGCTTCTTGTCTTTTTCTTAGTCGGGGCGAGAGGATTTGAACCTCCGACCACTACAACCCCATTGTAGTGCGCTACCGGGCTGCGCTACGCCCCGCTATTTTTTTGGAACGAGATAAGTATAGCAGAAAGTCATTGTCCCGTCAAGATATTTTTTCTTAGAAAGATGATTGTAAATGAGCATTACTGTGCTAAAATATCTCTGATATTCATTGTGAGTACTACAAAAGGTGTGCGAAGGTGCTACAGGAGAATTATCAGGCTATTAGTAAACAAAGGTAAAATAATAATTATGAAAGATGATAATACAACCTCCGGTAACGAGCCCGGTAACGAAGGCGTATCAGGAGAGTCTCTTGCACAGACGGGGGGACCAACTCCCCCACCGAACTGGCGGCAACGCAAGCCCTCCGGACCTGGCAGGGGATTATATATAACAGCGATCGTTTTAGGTATCATAATAGTGATCCTGGCAAGCCTCTACGTTTATCTTCTGATAACCAGGAAGGGACCGACCCACCAGGCATTAGCTGCTCCCACTCCTACAACCGTTGTGTTCCATAATGCTGCCTGCCCCTTCAAACCTGGCCCCGGTATTGCAGAGGGTACGGGTGTCAAATGTGGTTTCCTGACGGTGCCAGAAGATCCTGCCCATCCACAGGGACCAACTATCCAGCTTGCCGTAGCTATCTTTAAAGCCTCGTCTCCTGCTGTATCCTCTACTCCACTGTTCTTTCTTCAGGGTGGCCCTGGCGGAGCACTACTAAGCGATCTTGGAGCAGCTATTAACTCGACGAATCTGTCTTTGTTCTCGCAGGGTCATGATCTCGTCTTGCTGGACCAGCGCGGTACGGGTTACTCTAGACCATCATTAACCTGCAAAGAAATAAACAATCTTCAGATCTCCACACTTGACCAGAATCTCAGCCGCAACCAGAGCGCAGCCATGCTTGTGCAAGCTGCACGAGCATGCCATGATCGCCTGCAAAAATCGGGCATCAACCTTAATGCGTATACTACTGTCGCCAATGCCACCGACGTACATGATCTGGTTCACGCCCTCGGTTACCACCAGGTTGATCTGTACGGAGCTTCCTATGGCACGCGCTTAGAGCTTACAATCATGCGTCTGTTTCCCTCTGACATCCGTAGCGTAGTGCTCGATTCCACGGTTCCGACCCAAAAGGAACTCGATACCAGCCTTCCAGCCACTACGCAGCGTGTCTTTAATGTATTGTTTCAGGGCTGCGCTTCCAATCCTGTTTGTAATAATAAGTATCCGCAGTTGCAAAACGTGTTCTACCAACTCGTCAAAGACCTGAACGCGAAGCCCGTCACGTTCCAGGACTCCAGATACGGTCCCATCCTGCTAAACGGCGATGGCCTGGCTAGCTGGCTGTTTTCCTCATTGTATGTGACCAGCCTCATTCCTGTCTTGCCGGAGATTATCACACAAGTCAATGTGGGGGATTACAGGCTCTTATCTCAGGTCTACAGTCTCATTACAATCGACAATTCTGTAAGCTGGGGCATGTACTACTCTGTACAATGTGGAGAAGATCTGGCCTTCACAACGCCACAGGAACTCAACACAGCTTCTAACGTTCTACGCTCGGAGATCAAGCCGGAGGTCTTGACTGGTATACAGGCTGACTACAGCATCTGCCAGTTCTGGGGCGAGAAACCCGTTCCTTCTGAACAGAAGCTGCCGGTAAAAAGCTCTATTCCCACTCTCGTCCTGGCGGGCGAATATGATCCAGTCACACCACCAACCAACGGACAACTAGCAGCGCAGACCCTGACGCACAGCTACTACTTCCAGTTCCCAGGTACAGGCCACGGCGTACACTATACAGGCACTTGCCCGGATAGCATTATCGCAGCCTTCCTGAAGCAGCCTACAGAGAAGCCCGATGCAGCCTGTATCGCAACAATGAGCGAACCCGTATTCCGGTAGAGAGATTGCTTAGCTTCAGCATTCATAACTGTATGTAGGAGTGTATCCCCTACATACAGTCATCATTTATGCCCGTGATGCATTTCGTAGCGCACGAATTGCCTTGGCGTAATCCCCACGTGGAATGATAGCTACAGTAATGCTCGAAGCCAGATCCCAACATATCGTGACAACGAATAAGGTGAATCCTCCCGGTATCCCGCTCTGCCACGCGTAACCAGCCGCTAGCAGAGAACACAGATTCGTCGATGTTTCTCCCGCAGCAAACATCAGTGCCTTCGCCACCGGACTCGCCTGTTGCATACTCGGCTTTTGCGTCAGTGCGCTGAAGAACGGTATCACACTCATCAACTGGCGCAGGCCAGGAGGATAGTTCTCAGGATGGTCCGTACCTCGAACTCCATACCCTCGGAAGCGGATGCCCACGAGACGCCCGACCCTCCAATGAGCAATGGCATGGCAGCAAATGTAGATGACAAGCCAGCCCAGTAGCATCAACATAATCCGCACTCCATCCACAATAGCAATGTGTGCCGACAGGTAGAGGAGTCCAGCTCCAAATACCAGGCCCGCTAATTGCACGATATTGCCTCCAGTTTCCGATAACCGGAACCATAGTTTAGGAAGAGATGGTTGCGCTTTCTTCGTTGCATTTGTGTAAAATTCATGTGTTGCGTTCATAATAAACCCTCTATTCTGCATTGCTAGCTGAATTCGTAGTAACTTCAAGTAACGGTAAGCCCAGATCTCTTATCTTGAGGAGTACGCCATACAGCGCCGCCTGATCAGGAATGGGGCCGGAGAGAATTGTCTCACCATACCCGTTGTGGATGATCGTCAAACCATCAAACCAGTCTGAGCGTTCCTGGTCGAGATAACCCTTGATCCGAATATGATAGATGTCCCCTGACATCCTAGATGTCTCCTCCGTTAGCATTCAACTTACGACGTACATCATTATCTGTATTTATGGTTGCTTCCATAGATTTTCGTTGCTCCTCATTTCACATGTTTGTATTTCCTCTTCGCAGTAAGAGTGTAACTTGAAACAAAGGAAAGCACATCTCACGAAAGTGGGGTTGTAAAAAAGAGAAGAATGCCCGAAGTATATCCCAAAAGTGGGAGGCAAACGACCTCCGATATTCACGAGTAGGGACGCGATTGATAAGCTGTCTGTTACCCACAACTTTCACGTGGAAAAATGGTAGAATCGAGGGAAGGAAAAGAAGGAGAGGAAAGAGAGAACACGATGCAGAGCATGCAGACGGCCACGCAGTGGGCAGTGATGACCTATGGATCGGTGATGCTGGCCAGCGATCCGATGGGATCGTTGCCGGCCCAGCTGGGGAGTCAGGCGGCCTATCGGCTCCTGGAGAGCCCGCAGGTCAGCTATGAGCGGCTGATGCGCCCGCATCTGTTGCAGACGCAGACTCTGATGCAGCAGCAGCGGCGGGTGTTGCTCATTGAGGATACCACTGAGGTGGATTACCAGCAGCATCCCAAGACGACAGGCCTGGGTCCGGTTGGGCAAGGCACTCATCACGGCTATTGACTGCAAACGGTGTTGGCGGTGGAGCCGACGGGCAGGCAAGTGCTCGGGATTGCAGCTCAAGAACCGTTTTTGCGGCAGCCAGCGCCTGCCGGAGAAACGAGCAAGCAACGAGCCAGGCGGGAGCAGAAAGAGTCGCAGGTGTGGCAACGACAAGCCCAGCGCATTGGAGCGGCTCCCAGTGGAAGTGAATACATTCATGTGGGAGATCGAGGCAGTGATATCTTTGCCTTCCTGCGGACGTGTGAGCAGTTGCGATGCGGATTTCTCGTGCGGGTGCAGCATAATCGGCGCGTGGATCTGCGGGTGGAGCAAAACGAGACGACCGTGCCGTCGGCAGCCCGTCGTCATGGCAGCCAACGTGCGGCAGAGCAGGAGCCCGTCCGACATCTCTTTGAGGAGGTGAGAAGCTGGTTGCCCCGAGGCCAGCAGACCATCACTCTGGATGGAAATCACAAGCGACAAGAGCGAGAAGCGAACCTTTCCATCAGTTGGGGGATGCTGCGGCTCTGGCCTCCCGATGGGGAAGCAGGCAAGGGAGAGCGACCGTTGGTGGTGAGGGTGATCAGGACGTGGGAACCCGAGCCCCCCGAAGGGAGCCAGGCCTTGGAGTGGCTGCTGCTGAGCTCGGTGGCGGTGGAAAGCGAAGAGGAGGCGTGGGAGCGGGTGCAGTGGTATCGGATGCGCTGGATCGTGGAGGATTACCACCAATGTCTCAAAACGGGCTGTCGGGTAGAAGAGCGGCAGCGGCAGACCTATGACGGCTTGCGGACGCTGTTAGGATTTCTGGCTCCTCTGGCAGTTCGACTGCTGCAACTGCGAACGGCGGCTCGCCAGCAGCCAGAGCGGGCGGCCAGCGACGTGCTGGCTCCCGAGGTCGTCAAGGTCGTGGCCCATTTGGCCAATGTTCCCCCTGATCGCTTGACGGTGCGACGATGCTGGCATCGGATTGCTCAGGCCGGTGGCTATCTGGGGCGCAAGGGCGACGGCGAGCCAGGCTGGAAAACCCTCTGGAAAGGCTGGTTCTATATCCAGACCTTGCTCGAAGGAGTCCATCTGGCCTCCCAACTCTCACGTGAGTAGAAAGATGTGGGTAACAGACAGATTGATAAGCCCGCCGCTTTATAAACCCACCCCTCTTTTAGATAAGCTTTAATTCTCTCGCACGTACAATAGCCTGTGTGCGGCTATGAACGCCAAGCTTCCCATAAATCCCCTTGGTGTGTGTCTTGACGGTACCTTCTGTGACTACAAGGCGTTTTGCAATCTCTTGATTTGACAGGCCAGCAGCCAGCAATTCCAATACTTCCTGCTCACGTGGGCTGAGTGGTTCGATCAGTGGTGAGGCAGATGTTTCGCTTGCTTTCTTACCGACGTTCTCCTCTGTCTGTCTCGTCTCGACCTGGGGAAATGCAGCCAGCAACTTGCGCATATAGTCTGGTGATGCGTTCTTTTCCGTAAGAAGTTGTTGCGTTGATACAGCAAGCAATTTTGAAAGTATATCTTGCATAGGTGTACCTTCGTTGACAAAGGTACGGATGTAATCTTCTGGCTCAGCTAATACTAACGCTCGTGCGAGAATTTTCATGGATTGCGCAAAATCATCCATTTTGTGGAAGGCTATCACTTCGAGAGCCAGGGTGTGAATAACATTGTCTGTACGTCCAGCCTCTTCGTCCGCATGTAACAGGCGATCCAACAAAGCTACAGCTTCAACTGGTCTATCCTGTGCAATAAGCAGGCGCGCCAGTACGAGGTACTCTGCCTCGTGCTCATATGCAAGCTCATCGTCCATATTGATCGCCTCCGCTTCATTCCACTGTACAACCGCCTCTATATTGCCCTGTACCAGATTCAACTGTGCCCGCAACGCTCTCACTTGTGCTGCGGATAGCTGATTCCCAAGTTGCTGTGCTGCATGCTCTGCCTTGTCGAGCATGCCAGGCACTTCCGTTGTCTCTCCATATACCCATAGTGCCTGTGCAAAGATAAGGTAGATAGGAGCCATGTATGCCTCTTGCCCGATCTGCTCTCCAAGCGTAATAGCTTGCCGTCCATGCTGTAAAGCCAGGTCACGATCATTCCATTCACAATAGAGACTACATAGTCTGGCATGCGCTCCACTGGCGTGTACATTAGGAAGCCCGCCCGCTCTTTTGATCACTTCCTGACTGGTCTCTGCAGCCAGGTGCAAATTTCCTTGAACTATCTCCACCCCTGTTAGAAAGTTCATAGCATACTGCATGGCATACAGATTATGGGTGGTCTGGCATATGCTACGTGCTTCGTTGAGCAACCTGTACGCTTCCTTCACATTTCCAAGTATGAGGTAACTGGCACCCAGATAGAGAGCACAACTACCACGATTGGTCAGATCATCCTCAGGCAAAAGGGGAAGCGCCTGTTGCGCGTAGTTGATGGCAAGCGTGGCGTCGCCTTGCAATAAAGCAATACTCGCACGAAACGTATACACTTCACCAAGCTTACTCAGATTTCCTTCTGCTTGCCAGGTCTGTTCTGCTACATCAAGAGGTCGTTTGTATGACTCTATATCACCGATATATAAGAACGCCCAGGCATACAAAATGCAGAGCGATGGTCGGGCAAATAATACCTCTTCTGGCAGTGCCTTCAACCAGTAGCTTAAGGTAGCAAAAGTTCCATGACTAAACATTGGATACATGATGGTCTCGATCAATGTAGCTGCTCGTTTGAAATCTTTTGCTGCGAAGGCATGATTGACTGCTTCGGTCATGAAGCCATTGCTTTCGAACCACTCACTCGCTCTGATATGAAGGATCGGCACAAGCTGAGGGCGCTCCTGCCCAAGACGATAGCGTAATGTATCAGCAAAAAGATGATGGTAACGATACCAATGTCGCTCATCATCAAGGTGTATAATAAACAGATTGGCTTGCTCCAGCCGCTCTAACAGCGCTTGCCCCTCGGTTCGCTCTGTAACTGCATCACAGAGGGAACCACATAAGCGGTCGAGAATGGAGGTCTGTAACAAGAACGCGCTGATATTTTCGGGCTGCTGGCGCAAGACTTCTTCAGTGAGATAATCCACGATGTAACGATGACTTCCCGCAAAGGTCATCACAAAGCTGGAAACGTCCTTTCTACCCTGCATGGAGAGCGCAGCCAATTGTAGCCCGGCGATCCAGCCTTCGGTTCGTGTCTCTAAGGCGGCAATATCATTTGTGCTAAGATGTAAGCCCATGATCTCATGCAGAAACGTAGCTGCTTCGTCCAGTGTGAAGCGTAAATCATCAGCACGCAGTTCGTTCAACAGACCTCGTGCACGCAGCCGCGCTAGCGGCAAAGGCGGATCAGTACGGCTTGCAATAATCAAGTGCAACTGTAGTGATCATGTTCATTGTTAGTGTTTCAATCCCCTCAAGCCGGGGCGGAAAAGAACATTAACCCTGCCCCCTCCCACTGAGATGAAGTATACTGATGAAGACCGAAAAGGTCAAGCGGAAACGCACTGGAGAGTAGCCCGTTCTGGTTGCAACAACGTTATGATGTTGCAACCAGACCAGTACAATTGGGTCGTGGGCAAGAACGTTTCTCCTCTAATTTTAAGCCCACTGATAGTACTGTCAGTTTTCCATGTGACAAACTCCGCTCTATCCACGTTCTATCATTAGAGGTCTATTAACAATCGAACTTTTGCGTATACTTACTAATAAGCGGCAGGGTTGCAGTTCACTACAGATTACGTTCTGTTAGTGCCTATTCAGGACCTCTCGCCGCCTGCGGCGGTTCGCTTTGTTTAGAGAGTGTGGATGCAGGGGTCCTGAATAGATACTTCTGTTATTTGATAGTTGGATTATTGGAGATGTGGATAGTGGGTCTGGAATTATTGAGAAGAGATAGGTTATGAATCAGTGTTTGCGTTGTAACAAGCAATGTAGTGTGGCCTCTCTATTTTGTGATGAATGTAGGGCACTGGTAGGACGTCAGATAAATTCATCTGCGCCAGGACAGCCTGCACATATGGAGAGAGATGTGTCAATTTTATCCACATCTCCTCACGTGGCCCATAGAGCGATACCACCTTCACGATACGACGGCGCAGCTTCTGGCGGCAACGATGATATCGTAAATCGCATGACTGCTCCCAACCCTGTTGTACCATCTCCACCTTTCCGTCTATCTCAATCTTCGCTCTACAGTATGCAAGCCAATCGGGTAGAGCAGGCTTTGCATAAGCTGAACGATGCCGCCCGTCGTATCGCAGCCGCCGAGCCAGGAGATCATCGTAAACCGAGAAATGCCCGTCTTTCTCCTCTACGCGATATCTCACCTGAGATTCAACGTCATAGCACTCCGATGCCTCAAGTACCTGGTCAAAAACTGTTTTCTATTGACAATGTGCAAAATGATGATCTGGGCGGTAGTCTTCCTGATCTATGGCCCTGGTTACATGACAGCGACTCCGATGAGATTGATGGAGATAGCTGGTCAAATCGTACCGATCCATTAATTTCGCGTCGATTCCCCGATAGTGTGGAGGCTGCACGGATCGAGGAAGAAGATATGCAACGTGTGGCTGCCGAAGATCTGGCAACTTTTTCGCTGCCCACATCGCGCAAGAAGGTCTCTCGCCTGCGTCTTGCTTTTGCCACCCTCGCAGTTCTTGCTATTCTTGCTTTAACGATAGATAGTATTCTTGTATCTGTAGCTTTCTTAAATAAACGACCTGTTCCATCTATTACTAGTGGTCCTCCAACTCTTACTCTTTCTTCAACTACCGTAAGATATGGTCAAAATGTATGGTTACGTATTCGTCATTTTACGTCATCTTCTGAAGTCTATATAACGCGTGATGTGGAGGAGGCGATCCAACTGAATGTCTCAAATGCGACGGTTGGGCCAACACGCTCGATGATTCGCGTCAACTCCCATGGCGACGCCGATGTTTCTATGTATATTGAAAATACCTGGGATCCTGGCTTCCATACGATTGAGGCTGAAGATATTCAAACGCGCTATACAGCAAGTACGTCTTTGCATATTGATGATGCTGGTCCAACACGTCCACCACATCTGGTCGTTGATGATCTTACCATTGATCTAGGCGCAGAGCCGGTAGGAGCGAACTCTATTCGTCCGTTGAGAATGCATAACGCTGGGAGTGGTTCGATTATCTGGTCGGCGAGTAGCAGTCAGCCATGGCTGTTGCTTGCGCCTAACCAGGGAACCTTTAGCGATAATCAGACGATCTCCGTAGGTGGCGAGCGTGCTAATCTCAAACCCGGAGATTACAAGGGAACTATCACAGTTTCATCGAACGTTGGTGTATCCGTCGATGTTCAGGTAATAATGACGGTGCGCCCATTGCCAGCTAATGCCGGACCCGTACTACAGGTTACTCCAGTGTTGCTCTCGTTCGTTGCAACCGATGGTGGGGCGAACCCGGCTCCACAGTATCTGGAGGTCAGCAATCCTGGCTCTCAGCCGATGCACTGGTCGCTTTCAAATAATGCTCCTCCTTCACAAAGCCAGGGTACGTTCCTGAACTCGCTTGGATCTTCTGTGAACTGGTTGAGTACCGATCAGACATCAGGCTCTGTAGCTCCAGGGGCGAAAGCCATTGTACGAGTAAGTGCACAGAGCCGGAGCCTTTTGCCGGGTGCCTATATTGATACCATAATGTTTACTGCTGACCAGGGAGCGATCAATAGTCCGCAAGGCATAAATATTTCTCTGACAGTGCAGTCACAATGTTCTCTACAACTCAACACGAATATGCTGTCCTTTACAGCGGTCCAGGGCCAGAGCAATCCAAATACACAGGCCGTAAGTCTGGCTGCCAGTGCAAGCTGTCCAGCAACAACCAACTGGAACACAACGTCTTCAGCGCACTGGCTGACGGTGACTCCTGGCAATGGTCAACTGAAGGGTGTGGTGAGTGCTACGGCTACGGTAAGCGTGAATAGTACAGGCTTATCAGCAGGCAGTTATAGCGGTATCATTACTGTAACAACGGCTCAGAATACGCAAGCGGTACAGGTGCAGTTAACGGTGCAACCACCACTACCACCCGGTGCACCAGTCCTTAGTATCTCTCCGATGAATGTCAACTTTAGCGTGAATCAGGGGCAGCCGAACCCGCCAGGCCAGGTGATATCGATTACTAATACTGGTGGAAGTCCTCTCTACTGGCGTGGAGCTGCTAATATGTTAGCTGGTTCTGTTGCTGTGGCTGTTGTTCCCAGTGGTGGAATAATTGCTCCGAGACAGACCGGTCAGGCAATTGTGAATGCTAAGACGTTGGGGGCACCCGCTGGTTCCTATACTGGCCAGATCTCGATCAGTGGCTCTGATGCTAGTGGCAACAATGCTGGAGGGAGTCCACTATCTATTATGGCTAATGTGAGTGTACAGGCACCCTGTACTCTGGCACCACCTTCGTCGAGTTCGCTTGCTTTTACCGCGACGCAGGGAGGCGGCGATCCAGTACCCCAGGGCTTTGTTCTGACTGCCTCAGGTAATTGTGCTGGTGCTGTGGGTTGGAAAGTAAGTCAGGCTCTGCCGTCCTGGTTGAATCTGTCATCTTCTTCCGGTTCATTCAGGCCGAACGGGCAATCTGTGACACTCAATGTTGCGCCGACTATTGCTGGTCTGTCACCTGGTACCTATACGGCACAGGTTCCTATCGCGGCTACTGATAGCTCGAACCAGCCATTGGTTGGAAGCCCGCTGTCGTTTACTGTTTCACTAACGGTACAGCCGCCCTGCGCACTTCAGGCATCTGCCTCCCGATTGACGTTCTCTACCGCTCAAGGCCAGTCTCCGGCGTCACAAGTACTGGGTGTGAGCGAGAATGGTGCCTGTTCTCGTCCTGTGGCCTGGGCGGATACGTCAAATAGCTCCTGGCTGGTACTGTCCGTGCCTTCTGGTCTGGATAATGGAAGTGGTGGCAGTATTGGAGTCAGTATCAATACCTCCGGCCTGCTTCCAGGAACTTATTCCGGCATGATTGCGCTCTCTGCCAGTGGAAGTGGTGGTGGTGCAGTTCAGGGTAGTCCACAAACAGTTCCTGTGACACTTATTGTGACCGGCTTTACGATAGGAGGTAGCGTAAATGCGTGTGCTGATAGCACATGTAGTACTTCAGTACCACTCGTCGGAGCTATTGTCACTCTAATAGATAGTAATGGCAAATCGTTTACGGCTGTAACTTCCAGCACCGGCTCTTATACCTTCAGCAATGTAGTGCTGGGTACTTGCAGGCTCTCGGTGAGCGGAAATAACGGTACAACGACCCATTATGCCGGGACCGCTTCGCTAACGGTTGCAGGAAACCAGACGAATGTTACTATCAACGCCGTTCCTTCCTGATCGCCAGAATACGGCAACCCGGTAAATCAGATGTAATAAGCTAGTAATTAACGAAATGTTGGGAATTACGAAATGTCGGGGATGTGGCATTCCAAATGTCGGGGATGTGGCATTCCAAATGTCGGGGATTCCAAAATGTAGGGGCGCGATTTATAAGCCCGCCTGCATCGGCCAGCAGAGCGCCACGGGCTTATAAATCGCGCCCCTACATTTGTTAATGCCACATTTGTTAATGCCACATTTGTTAATGCCACATTTGTTAATGCCACATTTGTTAATGCCACATTTGTTAATCTCCCACGTTCGATAATAATGCAATGAAGCGCGCCCTTCTCTATCTCATCTACTTGTGTAATTGTGGTACAATAGCCATACTACAAAAAGAAACAGCATTAAAAACAACAGTACATTATGAGACCCATTTGAGAACTGCCGCCCAACAGCGTCTATAAATCTGAATATAAATATGTATGATTATTGTTTGTGGTTTATAGAGATCAAGGAGGAGAGGCGTGATGCCCGCTAGCTGGATCAGCCTCTTACAATGTGTATATGGAAACTAAACGTTGCGCCTACTGTCATAAACTACAGCGAGCTGACGCGCAGGTCTGTAGCCGTTGCGGACAAGCTTTTGTGCCCAAAAAATCACGTCCTTCTACCAGGGAGTGGACGAAACCGTCTCTTCCTCCTGCCTCACCACACACGGCTGGGCACTATTCGGGACTACATCCCGAAGACCAGCCGTATCAGTCCAGCCTGATTGCGATTCAGCGACCTCCTTCACAAGATAGTGAGCATTGGCACGCGCCGCAACATGAACCTGAACGTATTGTTTTGCCTATGGTTGATCCCGAATCAGATCCTGGAATAAATCGTCAGCATTCCCTATCAACGCAGTATGATACCTTTTCTGCCGGTGAATTGCCTGCTGGAATAGAGCCTCCTCCCTATATGCCGAGGAAACGTCTCTTGCCGCCGCGGGCTATTCCTATTCTGCTGACCATTTCTTGCATCTTCTTCTTGCTTGCCAGTAGCATTCTTGCATTCGTGCTGATTGGTAGATCCTCTTCGCCGACTCTGCCAATTGTGACGGCATCTCCTACCCAGTTACGCACAAATGATACCTTTACGTTGACGGGGAGTGGTTTTGGCTCTCATAGCCTGATGACTTTTACCTATGATATTAACAAGACTATACTTGATGGCAATAACCACCCGCTGCAAGCGCATACGAATGCTCAGGGAGCTTTCGCTGTACAGATACAGGTGCCCAGGGATTGGGAGCCAGGGCAACACTTCATTCATGCTACCGACGAAGCAGAAAAACTGAGTGTTTCGGCAACTATTACGATACAACAGCCACCTGTCGCTCCGCCAGTTCTGCAGTTGTCGATAAATAAGCTGAACTTTGACGCGGATGCGCCCGGTGTTGTTTCAGATAAAACGATCTCACTTGTTAATGCTGGTGGAGGCCAGATTACCTGGCAACAGAGCAGCGATCAATCGTGGCTTACTGCTTCCCCTGGCAATGGCATCTTCTCTGGCCGTGAGAGTGTGCGTATTACGGTCAATCGCGGTACGCTTGCTCCACAAGCGTATAGTGGACATATTACCTTTACGCCGAAGGATAGTAACATAGCTTCCTCGGTGATACTGACGGTAACGATGGCGGTGAAGGCTGCTCCGGCAACCCTGACTATCTCTCCGAGCACCCTGGATTATTCTGCAAGCCCGGCGCAAAATCCTGGTAGTCAGACAATTGTCCTGCAGAACAGTGGCGGACAGAGTGTCAATTGGAAGAGTACTGTTTCAACTGGCGATGGTGCTTCCTGGCTCGCAATATCCCCGACTTCAGGTACTTTGCTGCCCGCTCAGAGCGTGGCAGTGACGGTGAGCGTGCAATCACAGCAGCTTGCTGTTGGCTCTTATCAAGGGACTATTACGTTCGCTGGTGGTGCGCATGGACAGGTGAATGTGGCGCTGGCTGTGACGGCGTCAGGAGACCTGGTAGTATCGCCTCCCTCACTGTCATTCCCTATGGTCGTAGGGCAGCAACCTGTGTACAAGGCCATTATTCTGCAAAATAGCGGTAACCAGACTCTCTACTGGATTGCCACCACAACAACTTCAGATCAGGGCAACTGGTTACATGCCAGTCCTGGTAGCGGCTCACTTGCAGCAGGTGCGGAGGGATTTATGAATGCTAAGGTTGATGTGACGGGCTTGAAACCCGGTTCCTATCAAGGTACGCTCACTCTGAATGTTGGTGGAGTGACGAGGCAGGTGGCAATCTCGCTCACTGTTTCGTAATGTTCGGTTGACGCTCCTCACCTTCTATGCTATATTCTGACAGGGCATGTAAAGGAATTTGTTATGCTCTTTTTTATTCACTGCCGAACACTTACAACGGAGGATAAGTCGTGCCGAACATTACGTACTTACGCGAAAATGTACGGGTTGAGGTGCCAGAGGGGGATAGTGTACGCTACCCGGCGCTAGAGAATGATGTGCCCGTTTACTGTGGCCTGTGGAAATTTGCCAACTGTCATGGGAATGGCTTGTGTGGCACTGATCGCGTCGCCGTTTCTCCCTCGGTCAACACCAACCCTCTTACCTTTATGGAAAAATTCTGGCTGCGCGGTGATCTTAAGAAGAATCCTAACATACGCCTTGCCTGCCAGGTGAAAGTCTTTGGTGATGTCAGCGTCGAGACGCAGTGTCAATAAATGTTGGTATCATCGTATTGGATAAATAATTGGTAGGGGCGCGGTTGACAAGCCCGCATTGTGCGGATATTTAGCGGCGGCGGGCTTGTCAACCGCGCCCCTACCAATTATCGCGCCCCTACAATTATTTAATGACTACAGCAGTTTGTTCTTTATCTACCTATCTAACTGCGAAATAGAGCGTTTGCGCAAGTGTCTCGGTGCCTGCCTGGTCGCTCCAGTAAAGTTCTACTTTTCCCTCGGCTGGAACCGAATAGACCATTTTTGCATCACCACTGATTGATGGCTGGGTCTTAGGATCAATCGTCTTGTCACTTATTGTATCTATGTAATGTTGATTGTTCATATACCACTTAATGATGATATGTCCTGGTTTTGGTGGCCTGGCGCTGTAAGTGACGTAGAAAGGAACATTCACCTGGAAGATCTGGTCTGATTGTCGCGGCGTTAAGTTATTCGGATCGACATGCGCGGTAGTAGCAGCAGCCGTAATAATGTTGACTGCGGGTCCTGTATCTACCTTGTTAGGTGGATCTGGTATCTGGGGTGCGGGAGCTGCACTGACAGAAGCTGGCGGCTTAGTACCGATCAGGCGCTGAAGTCCAGTGAACTTCCCTGTCGCTTTCGCATAATAGACACTTCCTCCACAAAGCAATACCGCCATGATCAAGACACTCAAAAATCCACTGATAATGCGATATGCAGGAATGATTGGGCGTGGTTTTGTGTACATGGGTGGAACGTAGATTGATTCCTGTGCTCCCATCTCGTCCGGGATGGCGGGCAGCATCTGGCTCCCGTTCTGCATTGGCACAAGTTGCATCTGATTTTGCGGGTATCCTTGATATCCTGTCTGTGCATTTTCCTGATAGGGGATCGGTAGCAAGGATTGCCTGGCTGACTGTTGAACTCCTGGCTGCTCCTGTACCTGAGTCATTGAATAAGAACCCCATACTTGCTGTTGGGACATTGCAGGTGAGCCGAATGAAAATCGAGACCCCTGATCATTCCACGGTTCATTGGACGGTGTCGCGGGTCCACCCCATGTCGTCGATACTGGTCCCGCCGTTCCCCAACTTCCAGCTTGTGTTTGTCCCAGTAGCGACGAAGGCGATCCGCAATACGGACAAGGAGCTTCATTTTCTGGTCTTGCTGATTTACAATAGTTACAGAACATCTTCTTCGCCTACCTCTTTGTATATTGCTACCATCCCACACTATCACTACATCTGCCAACAATCAAGTATTGTTGGGGCTTCTAGGGCAAAATGGCTATATCTTTGTTGTTTTCTTTCATTTTGTATAAACGTGTGTCAGCAGGATTGTGGGCCAGTGGGTCGGTAGCGCACTTGAATCGCGTCGCTGTCAGATGCTACCATTATCCGTAGGAGTATGCTTTATGGCAGAGACACAAGAGCAATGGTATAACAGGCAGGCCATCGAGCAACTGGCGCAGCATATCCCGTTTGAGCGGGATAGTGCCAGTAAAGCGGAACAGATCGAGATGCTGCGTGGTCTGGTTATTCATCATGGCCGTGATATGGACCCGGACCTGTTTGGCTTTGAGGCGCGTAATGAACTGGTGCGGCTGGGACTGTGGAATCGCATCGGGCGCGGCCAATAAATCCAGAGTGAGTGTAGCATACACAAAAATCAGACACCTTGATGGCTGACGGCATTCCAGATAAGCGATGCAGCAATAACCCACATAATACAGCATACAACAGCATCGAGAATACGCCAGGCTATGGGACGACGGAAGAGCGGTGCCAGCCTGCCAGCTCCATAGGCGAGTCCGAAGAACCAGGTGAGCGAAGCAAGCATCGCGCCCAGAGCAAATACCAGGCGTTCCTGTGCCGGGTAGTGTGCTCCTATGCTGCCCACCAGGACGACTGTGTCAAGATACACATGTGGATTAAGCAGACTAATAGCCAGCGCGGCCAGAATGGTACTGCGTAGATGAGTTGCCTGCCGTGAAGTTTTGTCTGCATCTAGCGTTGATGGCTTCAATGCTGAGCGAAATGAGCGGAAGCCATAGTACAGCAGGAATGCAGCTCCGCCCCATGTCGCGATTATTGTGAGTACAGGTACGGCGGCTATAAGTGTACCAAGTCCGCCCACGCCGAGTGCTATCAGGACAACATCACAGAGCGTGCAGAGAAATGCTGTAGCAAACACATGTTGTCGCTTGAGTCCCTGTCGTAATACGAAAGCATTTTGTGCGCCTATGGCGATGATAAGGCTGGCTCCAAGGCCAAATCCCTGGATGAGTGGGAGTAGAGAAATGCTGGTCATATGCCAATACCTTGTTTATTTAACTGTCTTCTATGCAGAGATTACCCAATATAGAACGGAAATACAAGGCTGCCTCTCAGAGACTGGATTTGTGCTATGATAGAGGTAGGATCGCTGTGTAGCATGACTGTATGTTATCCATGCTGCACATTTGCTCGTTTGCCATTTTTCCCTGGCAGGTTGGATACATGAAAGGGGGCTATAATGATAAAAGATACGATGTTGTATCTCGCCCAGAATCAGCGCTTACAGAATTTTGTCATACAGAACAAAGCCACACGTGGTATCTCGCGTCGCTTTGTTGCGGGGGAAGCTATCGACGAAGCGGTCGATGCTACGCGTGCTCTCAATCAGCGTGGAATACAGGTGGCACTTGATCATCTCGGTGAAAATGTCTCGGATGATAAGGAGGCCAGGGCTGCGACTCAGGACTATATAACGGCTATTGATCTGGTTAAGCAGACGGGAGTCGATGCTAATATCTCTGTGAAGCTGACTGCACTTGGTCTGGATGTCTCTAGAGAACTGTGTGAAGAAAATCTGCGCACCATTCTAGAGCGTGCTAACAAATATCCGATCTTTGTGTGTGTCGATATGGAGGCATCAGACTATACAGAAAGGACGATCGACATCACTCTGCGCAT
>WNGE01008701.1_pt1 | contig 25505 bp, 24 predicted proteins | sample 5400651 | NCBI WGS metagenome assembly WNGE01 (sample SAMN13153370, study PRJNA577476) | soil metagenome | isolation source: 60 cm soil or saprolite under grassland replicate 2 | place: USA:California | collected 2016-06-15 | reverse complement strand
GGCGCTGCTGGTCGCGGTGGCCGGCGTGGTGCTGGCGAAGCCGAGCGCGGTCCTAGGCGCCCTCGGTACCTGCGTGGCGCTGCTGCCGCTGGCGACCGGCGCGGCGATCCTGCGCTACCGGCTGTATGACCTGGACCGCATCGTCAGCCGCACGCTCGCCTACGGCCTGCTGACGGTGCTGCTGGGTGGCGGCTATGCCGGCGTGGTCCTGGGGCTGGGCCAGCTGCTTGGCCGGGACTCTCCCCTGGTGGTGGCCACAGCGACCCTGGCCGTGGCCGCCGCGTTCCAGCCGGCCCGCCGCCGCATCCAGGCCGTGGTGGACCGGCGCTTTGACCGGCGCCGCTACGACGCCGCCCGCACGATCGCGGTGTTCAGCGCCCGGCTGCGCCAGCAGGTCGACCTCGACACGCTGACCGCCGAGCTACTCGGCGTGGTCGAGGACACCATGCAGCCGGCCAGCGTGTCGCTGTGGCTGCGACCGTCCGTCAGCACGTCCGCCGAGCGGCGCAGCATAGGCACATCCCGCGCGGCGTCGCAGCCGACGGCAGCTTCCCCGTCGGTTCGCACGGCTTTGTGAAACAGGCTGTTAACGAGTCAACCTCTCCTTCTCCGGAGGATGCTAGGCCGCCGCCGCGGCGGCCGGTAGCCTGGCGTCGGAGTGTCGAGTGTCAAGGGAGCACCAGGTGCGGCTTGGCCCTAACGCCTATGGTGAGCAGCTCCGGCCCGGCCGGGTGGCTGACTGCTACCTGGTCATCCTGCTGGATCAGCCGCTCGCCGAGATCGCACCCGAGCCCGGCCGCGTGCTGGTGGTCGCCCCTGCCGTCCTGTTGCACGAGCAGATCCCGCAACCGGAGGGCCAGGTGCTGTATGACCTGCTGACCGGCCATCCTGACCGGGCGCCGCGGGACCTGGTGTTTCTGGCCGATCTCACCGCCGAGCTGCGTGCCTGGCCCAAGCAGACCTGGATCGCGGTTGGGATTAGCCCCGAGGTGGCCCTGCTTGCGGTGGTGGACCGTTGGCGCGCCGGCCAGATCAAGGGCCTGGAGGTTGGCGGGGTGAGCGTCGAGGAGGCCCGCGCGCTCGGCCGGCCCGCGATGAGCTACGTGCGCGACAGCTTCGCGCCCGGCTCGCCCGTGAGGTCAGCCGCCAGTACCTGCGCTGGCTGCATCCGACCAGCCGCCGCCGGCCAGGCGAGCGGTTCCTGTAGGCGACCACGACGCTCGCGCCTCCAAGGCATGTGGTCGTGCCGGAGGCGACCATGCGACTATCCGCCCCCATCCAAGGGTCGTCCGTGGAGCATCGCTTGACTGGAGTGGCCGCCGAAAGGCGGTTTCAGTGTGGCCGGTTTAACTCAATAGATGGGTTTGTTGGACTAGTCGGCCCATGCTCAGTTGCACGTCTTACTCCGATACACTTGTCTGGGTTAGACTCCGAAGGCTGATCAGGGGCAACGAATTACATCCTTGTTATTCTCCTGGTTGTCTCATACTGGACCTCAGGACCGGTGGGTAGGTAGGTGGCAGACTTTGAAGAACCCTTCGAGGGCGGACATCTCCCAGATGAGGCAGTGGTTGTGCGAGGAGGGATGATGGCTTCTGAGTACCTCTTCATCGCCGCCAGGAAGCACTTCAGAGAAGAGGGCGTGTGGGCTATCTCCGTTGCCTCTGTTCCGGGACTGAGCGCAGAAGAGATCGCAAGGCGCTCGCCCTTCATCAGGGGAAGTCAAATACGGGCAACAAATGCCGGTGCGCTTCGTAAGGGCGGCTATGAGGTAGAGCCGGACGGTCCCCCCCATGCGTTGGTGTATCTGCCTCGTCCTCCACAAGGAGAGGACGATCCGATGTGGGATGATTTGCGTTCTATCATCTCAGATATCAAGCCTAATCCGAATCGTGAGGAAGGGCAGCAACGATGACAAGCGGATCGTTGCCTACCTTTAAGGTGGATCTTCACGACGTGCGTGATGAGAACCGCCTCTCAACTCTCCTCGATGACGCGACGGAGGGCGCAGTTCGGGCGGGGTTGATCCGTGTAGAGGTAGGGGACTACGTACAGGTTTTGGATGAAGAGGGCAACACCTGCTTGGCGTTTGTGGAAGAAGTGACAGACGCCGGCGTCATCCGTCTGAAGCTCGACTGGTCTACTTGGATGTATGCGCCGCCTCACCCGGAGCTAAGCAGTGTTCCGAGGCCGACTATCGGCTCCGAAGAGCCTGTCTACTCTTGGGGCAAGGACAGCGATACCCAGCTTGACCCTAGCCAACATGCACAGGTGGAACTACAAGGTGTGTCATAACCTGGGAGCTGACGCATAATGGAAGCAACCCTCCTTCTCTGTGATTGGGCCGAGGAGGTAAATGGAAAGCTATATATAATGGGGGCGGGCTGGTCGCGAGTAGTTGCCAGTCGACCAGTGTCGATCGCGCTTGGCGTTCTCTTATTCATCCCCTGGGATCAGGCGAACCGACCGCACAACATTGAGATAAGTCTTCTTACGGAGGATGGGGAACCCGTTGAGATTGATGGAGAGCGCGTGGCGGTTCCGTGCAAGATGGAAGTAGGTCGTCCACCGAGAACGCGGCCGGGCTCCAGGCTAGAGGCTCCTTTAGCGTTGCGCTTTCCCGCTTTACAGCTGCCGCCGGGTGCCTACCGTTTCGATCTCACAGTTGACGGAACGCTCTTGGCGACCGCACCTTTCGAGGCTGCAGGGGGTCAGACGGCCGATGGTGGTTGATCGGAGTACCAAGACTAGCAATCCTGCTGGAAGCCCCACCGTTCGGCCTGCTGATCAAAAGGAGCAAGAGGCTGGGCTGCGCGAAGCGCAACATGGGGCTGTAGACCGCACGTCACCCTTGGCACGTCAGGAAGAGGCGGACAGTCGAGACTCGGATCTGGGGCCGAGTCAGTGAGAACCTGACAGCAAGCAGGCCCTGACGCGGATGCCAGGGCCTGCGGGAGCCGAGGTTGCTCAGCGTTCGTCGCGGTAGGGATGGTGGGGACGGGCGGACCGCTCCGCCCGCTCAGTGCGGGCCTGGGCCTGCCGCTCGGTCCGCTCGGTCTGTTGCTGTGCTGGCCGGCTGGCCCGCTCGGCACCCAACTGCTGGGCGCGTTCGGCGCGGCGCTGCACGGCGTGGTGGCGGACGCTGGCGCGGTCGGGGCGGCTTTCGCGGTTCATGTCGGCCACGACCCCGAAGCCGAGGGTCTCGATCTCCTCGGCGCGGCGCAGCCGCACCGCCGGCGTGCCGGTGTGGCCGCGGGCTTGTGGCACGTTGCCGGGGTTGAGCTGGACGAACACCGGGGCAAGCTCCGGCGCGGTCTGGCGCCGGCCGCCGCGTCGTGCGAGCTGGACGGTGCTCTTGCGCCAGTTGACCGCCGCAGGGTTGGGTGTGGGCGTGCCGAGCTCGTGGCGCTGGAACGCCTTGCGCAGCGACGGCCAGGTCGTGCCGAGCTGGGCGGCGGCGGCGTTGATGCTGCCGAGCTGCTCCGCCAGCCGGAACGCCCGCTCGGCCTCCGCCCTGTCCGCCAGAAACCGGCTCGGCGGGTTGGTCGGCTTGCGCTCGGGCTGGGGTAGGTTCCAGTGCGCCCACGCGCCCTTGAGCGTGTCGCGGCTGACGCCCAGCTTCTGGGCGGCTTGCCGCAGCCCGACCCGGCTTGCCAGCTCATGCGCGCGCTCGGCCACCTCGCGATGCTGCCGGTAGGCGCTGGGCTCGGGGAACCGGTTGGGCCGCAGATGGCCGCGCTCGGTCGGAACGGTGCCGCCGAAGACGCCGTGGTCGGTCTCCTGGGAGTCGGCACCACGAACGGCCAGCTCCCGGCAGGGGTCTTGGACCTGGCAGCCGACGCAGATCGCCTTGGCCTCGCTGGCCTTGCGGCCCTCCCCGGTCTCGGGGAAGAACCGCTCGGTTGGCATGCCCTTGCAGGCGGCCTGGTCCATCCAACCAAGCCGGCCCTCGCCTGGGACCAGCGGCAACCGCTCCACATGGGCGGTCTGCTGGTCGGCGGCCTGGCGCTGTTGGGTGCGCAGCGGTCCCAGCACCTGGCGGACACGCCCCGCGGGGATGCTGAGCATCCGGGCGACCGCCGGGGCCTCCAGGCGCTGGCCGCCGTCGCGCTCGACCACGCGCCAGAGCTGCTGGATGCGCTCGTCAGGCGCGCGTCACCCGACCGGGCGGCCCGCAAGGTGTGCAGCCACTGCCGCGCCGTCCGGGTGGTGGTGCCGACCTCACGCGCAAGCTCGGCCGCGTCCAGCGGCGTGCCGCCGCGGAGCTCGCGGGAAAGGTAGGCGTCGGTGATCCGGTCGCGGACCAGCCGCCCGCGCAGCTCGGCAAGGCCGGGGTCGCGTTGGCGTTGGGCGCGCAGCACGCGCACCAGGTCACTGGCCAGCCGCGGGGTGACGCTGACCTCGGCGGCCAGCGCGGCGGGGTTGACCTGGTGGCCGCCGTCGACTCGCGCTGACGGCCGAGGTGATCGGGAGCGTCCTCGCGCTCGGACTGCTGGGCACCGGGGCAGCATACGTCCTTAACTACCAGCTCATCGCGGACGAGGGGCCGACCGCCGCGTCCACCGTGACCTACTTCCTGCCCATCGTCGCTTTGACTCTCGGAATCGTTATCCTCGAGGAAGCCATCTCGTGGACCCTGTTCGCCGGCACCGCGCTGGTCCTGCTTGGCATCGCCATATCAGAGGGCCGACTGCCGGGCATGCGCCGCGCTGCCGAGCGCCGGCCCGTGACGGCGATCGATCAGGGGCCTCCCGATTCTTCCTCGGAAGGCGGCTGATCATTCCAGGAACCGTGTGAGCAAGGCTCTGAGTTCGTTCGGCGGAGTGGCCATGGCCCGAGCGATCGCCAAACCGTCCACACGCTTGCTGTAGCCAGCCGCCAGGTACTTTCGCCAAAGCGCACCGAGCACCTCTTCACCAGGTGCCCAGTCCCGCCAGCGCTCCGCCCAACTGGCGGCGATCTCAGCCTCCACGGCCGCCCAACGCTCCGCCAGCTTGTCGCGCAGGCCATCAGGTGGCAGCCGCTCAGCGACAGCCGCTTGAAGCCGGGTCAGGTCGGGACCCTCACGGGCAAGTTTCTTAACGAGCGTGCGATTCACCAAGCGAATCGAGGATTGCTCCCAAGCGACCCGTTTGAGCGTAACCAGGCCCTTCAGCTCATCCGCCGCTTGACGGAGCGCAGTGCTGATCTCAGTCGGATCGACTGATCGACCCCGGGCCGCAAACACCCGGGCGATGGCGTCTGGGTCCAGCAGGTAGTTCTCCAGCTCTCGCCGTTGCAGCACATGGACGGCCTCTTTGGCGTCGAGATCGTCCAAGAGACGCTTAGGCAGCTCATCTCGATCCCGGAGGTACAGCACCCGCCGGCCCGGGAGCCGGTCTGCTGCCTGAATCCAGCCCTCAAGCACATCCGCGAAGCGGGCGTTGTCCCCACCCGGCGCCTCGATGATCTCCACACGGGAATCTCGGAGCAGGTCCGGAAACCACGCTTCGAGAACTTCTCGGTCAGGGAGTCCCTCGACGAGCAGAAGCCGATCGGCGCTGAGAACGTCACTAAGACGCACTCCGAGAGCTGCCAGCGCCTCGGAAGGCTCCTCGGTCAATGGCGTCACGGTCGAGGCTCCGTGATCGCGCTGCACAAGGAACAGACGGCCGATGGTTGGGGCGCGGTCCAGAAGCACTTGCGAGTGCGTGGACGCGACGAAGAGGCGGTCGGTGGCCCACTCATGGAGGAGCCCGAGGAGCGCTCGCTGTGCCCCGGCTCGACCCCAGTTCCCAGGTCTTTGAGATTGGGCTCGAAGCCCGGCACCTTCGGGTCGCTGAACGTAATCCGGACTGTGGGGCCCTCGCTCCGGATCTCCAACTGTCCGACGTCAGGGACGATCTGCTCCATCAGCTGGCGGACGCGTGTCCACCGCTGGAAGTCGTTGGTCAGCAGGTCGTGCAGTACGTCTGGTAGGTTCGCCCCGCTGGGGTCAAGCGCGCCGGGAGCGCGGAGCTGGTGCTGTCGATCTGTGCCGGGGCGCAGCGGACCAAAGTGGTAGTAGCGTGCGCGCCACGCCCGCAAGAACTCCGCTGCTGGCACAAGGCCTGGGGCGGAGTTGCTGAATGACTCCTCAATGGACTGGAAACCCCCAGCAGTAGCAGTCTCTTCAGCCTCCAGCTCTTCCTCTGATCTACCCTCAAGAATCCGAGCCGTGCGGCCGATCGAAACCGTCGTGGCACCCGGACCCTGAGGCCGAGCCTGCATGAGCGGCACGCTGCCGCCACCCCAGGCTGTGTGCAGCTCGGCCGCCAGTAGGGCGTCGCCCTGGATCTGGACGAAGTGCCATTCCAGCCAGGACAACGCATCACTTGGGCGGATCCGGCGGTCCTCGACCTGTTCGAGGAGCCGCTCACGCTCGTCGGTTGTTAGCTCGAACCGGGCGCGTGTCCGTGCAGGTGAGGTGGCGGCGGCATGCCGTGTCAGCGAACCAGCAATCCCATAGTTGCCTCTTACTACATCCAACGCGGAGAGCAGCGCGCTCTTACCCGTGTTGTTCGCGCCGGCGACGGCCACGACTCCGGTTGTCGGAAGGTCGAGGGTCGCCGTCCGAAATGCCCGGAACTCGCTGAGGTCAAGACTTCGTAGGTACAAGACTGGCTCCTCTGCGCCGTACACTCCAAGGGGCCTTGAGGTCGAGGCCAGCGGCCAGGCGCCTGGGCAGTATGCCACCGGGTTCTCCCTCGGATGCCCCGAGCCTCTGACCGCCGTTGGGCCAAGACTCGTGCAGCACGCGAGAGAACCTCGCCCACAGCGGCCCCGAGGACCACCGGGGAGAAGACTGCCCTCCCCCCGGTGTCCTCGGTTGACCCTGAGTTACTGCGATCGACGAATGCCGGCCAGCCCGACGAACGCTGCCGTCAGGACTGCAGCGGTCCAAGTCGTGACCTTCCCCATAGCGACCGCGATCGCGGCGGCCATGCCGAGCGCTGCGGTGATCGTCAGATAAACGATCTCGCGGACACGCGGAAACGGCGCAGGCATCTTGGGCAAGGGACCCGGTTCCTTCTCCACGCATGCTGGATCGACCACACCCTTGGTCGCTGCGTGGAGAACGCCAAGGCAAGCCCCCGCTTCTCCAGCGGGCGTCCCATGCCTTGGCTTGGTCTGAGGCTGAACCGGGTCCGTGACGAGCGGTTACCGGGTCGCCGCGGCTTGGCCGCGCTGCCAGGGTAGCATCGGTTGTCTACGGTCAACGTCGCGGTCAACGAAAACCCTGCCAACCCCTGCTCAGGCTTGCCCTGCCATATACCAACTGAGCAGCGCAACCCCCGAATCTCCGCATCGTTGCACACCGGATCCAACGACTGAAAACCGCAAGGTCGGCGGTTCGATCCCGTCCCTGCCCACCACGAATGGCACTGCGCTCGAGCCATGGTCAACGCGAGGCCAACGACCGACCCTCGGGCGCTCGAGCGGGGTCAGCCTCACCAGGTCGCTTTCGGTCCGTAACGTTGCCGGGACGCAGACCGGCCACACTGGCAGGTGTCCCACGACGCGGGGAGGGGCGATGTCGGAGGCCAACAACCTGGGGCCGCTCAACGGCGTGGTGCCGCCGACGGGGAAGCGGTTCGCGGCCCGGCAGAGCCACTGGTTCCGGGTCGCGGACGGCAAGCTGGCCGAGCATTGGGCCACCCGCGAGGACCGCCCGGCGATGCTGCAGCTGGGCGTCGTGCAGCCTCCAGGTCGGCCGCCATCCTAGATTGATGCCTGGTCGCCAGGCGGGCAGTGCCGTCGCTGGCTCAAGAAAGGAAGGGCTCGCCGCGGTGGCTACGCCGAACGGAACGACCGCTCACACAGCCCTGGACCGGGTCCTCAGGCAGCACCGACGACGTGAGCGATTCTTACCGAGCTCTCGAGCTGCTCTCGGGGGATCGTAGACTCCGGCCGCTTCCATCTCCATGACCGCAAGACGACGGAGAAGGGAGCAGAGATGATCGACCCGGCCTCGATCGGCGACTGGGCGCGGGCGTTGCTCATGGCGGGCCTGCTCGGCAGCGGCGGCGCCGTGCTCGCGAGGGCGCTCCGGGAGGAGGAGCGCGGGCCCGCGGTGGTGCCGGTCCAGAGCGACCCCGAGTCATGACCCGGGACGGCGTCCTATTGAGAGCCCGTTTCACATCGCCGTGCGAACGGACCGGGAAGCTGCCGTCGGCTGTGACGCCGCACGGGATGCGCCCATGCCGCGCTGCTCGGCGGACGCGCTGACGGATGGTCGCAGCCACAGCGACACGCTGGTCGGCTGCATGGCGCCCTCCACCACGCCAACCAGCTCGGTGGTCAGGGTGTCGAGGTCGACCTGCTGGCGCAGCCGGGCGCTGAACGCCGCGATCGTGCGGGCGGCGTCGTAGCGGCGGCGGTTGGAGCGGCGGTCCACCAGCTGCTGGATGCGGCGACGGGCGGGCTGGAACACCGCGGCCACCGCCAGGGTCGCCGCGGCCACCACCAGGCTGGAGCCTCTGCCGAGCAGCTGACCGAGCCCGAGGACCACCCCGGCGTAGGCGCCGCCGAGCAGCACGGTGAGCAGCCCGTAGGCCAGGGTGCGGCTGACGATGCGGTCCAGGTCGTACAGCCGGTAGCGCAGGATCGCCGCGCCGGTCGCCAGCGGCAGCAGCGCCACGCCCAGGGCCATGGACGCAAACACCACCTCGTCCTTTCCCAGGAACCCGGCGACGAGGGCGACCAGCAACAGCGCCGCCGCCAGCGCCAGCCAGCGAAGCTGCAGGCGCTCCACGCCGCGGGCGCGGCGGAAGCGCCCCACCAGCGACCCAGCCCCGACCAGCAGCGAAACCACGACGATGACAATCCCGGTCACGCGAGGAACCTGCAGTATGCGCGCCAGCGCCGGGACGGCCAGCGGGTTGCCGAGGTAGTCCGGCGCCAGCGGGTCAGGCTGTACCACCGCTGCCAGCACCGTCACCACCGGCGCGGCCGCCGCCACCCCGGCCCACCACCGCCAGCGGGGTGAGGGCAGCGACCCGGTCGGGGTGAGCAGCAGCACGAAGCCGGCGCAGGCCAGCCAGACGATGCCGACCGTGCCGTTGGAGAACCCGGCCAGGTAGCGGGCGGCCGGGAGCGATCCGGGCCGAGCCAGCAGCCCATAGTCCACGTACGCTTGGACCAGCAGGCTCATGGGCAGCGCCAGGCCGACGCCGAGCAGCAGCCACCCCACCGGGTGGCGCGGCCGGCGGCCGGCCAGGACCGCGCCGACGGTGGCCGCGCTCACGGTGACGAGGATGACGGCACCGACGGTGGCGTTCGAGGCCCGCGGCTCCCAGCCGGTGGACCATACCAGCTCAGCGAGCCAGAAGCCGGGCATCAGGGCCAGCACGGTCAACCCCGCGAGCGCCCACGCCAGCGCGGCCGGCCACCGGCGTGGCCGGGCCCATCGGGCGGTAGGGGTCACCGCCATTGTCCTCGCTGCACGCAGCACACCACGGGCACCGCCAGCCTCCCAGCGTTGCGGATCACGCGCCAGTGTGGCCGGCCAGCGTCTCGGTAACGTTACGGGACGACGGGGGGCCTGCCCCACCCTGCTCACCCGCGCCGCCGCCGGTCCGCGTCCAGGTCCCCGGCGACCAGGAGGTCCGGCCCCACCTGGTAGACGGTCCGGTTCAGCAGCCGCAGCCCGTCCGCCACAACGCTGGTCCCGAGGTCCCCGACGGCCTCGGTCCCCGTACCCAGCAGGAGGGGGGCCACGGCCACCACCACCCGGTCCGCCAGCCGCTCCCGCAGCGTCGAGGTGATGACGCGCCCCCCGCCCTCGACCAGCACGGATTGGATCCCCAGGGCCAGCAGCCGGGCCAGGCCGTCCGCCAGGTCGATGCCTTCCGGCGCCTCTCGGACGACCTCGACCTTCACCCCTCGCCGCCGCAGGGCTGCCCGCCGCTGGGGGCTGGACCGCTCCGAGGCGAGGACGAGAGTGGCCGCGGTGGGTCCGAAGACCTGAGCGTGGGACGGGACGCGCAGGGTGGAGTCGAGGATCACCCGGATCGGGGAGGCGCCGGCGACCATCCGCACAGTGAGCAGGGGATCGTCGGCCAGCACCGTGCCAGCACCGACCAGGACCGCGTCGCAGGCCGCCCGCATGGCGTGGGCGACGCGGCGCTCCTCGGCGCCGCTGATCCACTTGGAGTCTCCGCCGCCGGTCGCGATCCGGCCGTCCAGCGTCTGGGCGTATTTGAGCACGACGTAGGGACGGTCGACGCGGGACTGGACACTGCCGAGGAGGGTGGTGGCGTCCACGGCCATGTCCTGACCCTCGAAGGGGCCGTCCCCGGTCAGGGGCTCCCCGCTGGGCGACAGATGTCCGAGCCGCTGGCGTTTGGTCTCCACGTAGCGCAGGTTGCGGAGGTGGGGCGCGGTCTGCAGCGGCACAAGGGCTTCCACGCGGATGCCTTGCCGCTCCAGAGCGCGGGCCTTCTCGGGGTTGTTGGTGAGCAGGCGAGCGCTGTGGACCCCGGCGGCCAGCAGGACTTGCGCGGCCTCGCGGTAGTCGCGGCCGTCAACTGGCAGTCCGAGCCGGCGGTTGGCCTCGACCGTGTCGTGTCCCTGGTCCTGCAGCATGTAGGCTTGGAGCTTGGAGAGCAGCCCCACCCCCCGCCCCTCGTGGCCGGGGGCGTACAGCAGCACGCCGCGGCCGTGCGCGGTGATCCGCCGCATGGCCAGGCGGAGCTGGGGACCGCAGTCGCAGCGCAGCGACCCGAGCGCGTCGCCCGTGAGGCAGCCGGAGTGCACACGGACGAGCAGGTCGCGACCGTCGCCGATCTCGCCATGGGAGAAGAGCAGGTACACCTCACCGGACGCGCCTTCGAAGGCCCGGAGGTCGAACTCTCCGGCCCAGGTCGGCAGGGAGAGGCTGGCGACCTCCTTGAGCGGGGCCATGCCGCTGACATTAGCAGGGCCGCGGGACGCTAAACGGTTTGCCCGGATGGGCGAGGGGTAGGAGGCGGCATGGCTCTTGACGGCTGGGAGGTTGGCGCGGTGAAGGCCCGCGCGGTCCACTTCGTGGCCCCTCGATCGGTCGAGCTGCGGGAGGTCCACCTCCCGAGGCCGTCCGCGGGGTCCATCCTCGTGGCCACGGAGTGGTCAGGGATCTCCAGCGGCACCGAGCTGCTCGCCTACCGGGGCGAGGTCGATCCGGACCTGCCGATGGACGAGACGCTCGGCGCCCTGTCCGGTACCTTCGCCTACCCGTTCCGTTACGGGTACAGCGCGGTCGGCCGGGTGGTTCGCCCGGCCGGGCCCTTTCAGGAGGGGCAGCTCGTCTTCGCCTTCCACCCCCACCAGGACCGGTTCGTCGTGGACGCCCGGGAGGCTGCTCCACTCGGCGGTCTGGATCCCCGTGCCGCCACCCTGTACCCGCTGGTGGAGACGGCTCTCCAGGTCTGCCTGGACGCCGCCCCCCGCCTGCAGGAGACCACCGTGGTCGTGGGCCTGGGCGCGGTCGGCATCCTGGTCGCGGCGCTGCTGGCGCGTGCGGGGGCGGCGGTGCTCGGCTCGGAACCGGAGCCCACCCGGCGGGCCGTGGCCGCCGCCTTCGGCGTGCGGGCGGTCGCGCCCGACGAGATCGCCGGGGCGGTGGCCGCCGGGACGCGGGAGCGAGGGGCCGACCTGGTGGTGGAGGCCAGTGGCAACCCGCAGGCCCTGGCTTCGTCCCTGCGGCTGCTGGCCCATGAGGGAACGGCGCTGGTCTGCTCGTGGTACGGCACCAAGCCGGCTTCCCTCCCGCTCGGCGCCGCCTTCCACCGCCGACGGCTGGCCATCCGCAGCACCCAGGTCTCCACGCTCCCGGCTGCCCTCACCGCCAGGTGGGACCGCGGCCGCCGTACCGAGGTGGCATGGAGGCTCGCCCGCGAGCTTCCCCTGCCCATCCTGGCCACCCACGAGTTCCCCTTCGAGCGGGCCACCGAGGCCTTCGCTCGCGTGGACCGGAAAGAGGATGGCCTGCTGCATGCCGCCCTGCGATACGGGTGAGGACCCCCGAGCGATCCAGGAGGTACGGCGATGAGTGTCGGGTACGAGGTGGGGTCGAGCGTCACGGTCCGGGCCCTCCATCGGCAGCCCGTGGAAGGGCCCGAGGGGGAGCTTCACCCCCACGACTACCGGATCGACGTCGTGGTCGGCCGGCCCGAGCTCGACGAGCACGGCATGGTCTGCGACCTGGACGCGTTGCGGGCGGCGCTGCACGCCATCACCGCCCGGATCGAGGGGAAGGACCTGGAGGAGATCCGCCCATGGGACCGCCAGGCCGTCACCGTGGAGGTCCTGGCCCGGTGGGCGCACCAGAACCTGGTCCCCACGCTCCGGCAGGCCGGCGGCGACACGCTCGCGGTGCGGGTGTGGGAGTCTCCCTCGGACTTCGGCGGCTACGCCGGGCCGGTGTCGTGACGGGGCGCGGCAGCCTCGCGGAGCGCCGCGAAGAACAGGGCCGCCGACTGCGCCCAGGTCGGTCGGTCGGCGGCTCGCCTGCCGGCCGCCGCGGCCATCCTTCGCCGCAGGTCCTCGTCGCCCGCCAGCCGGGCGAGCGCCCGGCTCAGCCCGGCCACGTCGCCAGGGTCGGCCAGCAGCCCCTCCCGGCCGTCGGTGGCCAGGTGGGGCAGGTTGCCGGCGCGCCAGCCGACCACCGGCAGCCCGGCGGCCATGGCTTCACCCCACACGGTCCCATAGGGCTCCCGGAGGCTGGGCAGCACGAACACGTCGGCCCCCAGGTACAGGGCGGCCACCCGCTCCGCCGACAGAGGACCGTGGACCACCACCCGCCCGGCCAGGTCCGGCCGCGAGAGCCTCGCCCGGATGCGCTCGCCGTAGCGGGGATCGGCGCGGTCGTCCCCGGCCACGTGCAGGGTGGCCAGCCCGTCCGGGAGCCGCGCCACGGCCTCCAGGAGCTCGAGGATGCCCTTGCGCTGGACCCAGTTGGCCACACACAACAATCCCGCTCGGCGTCCCCGGCGCAGGTCGACCGGCGGGCCGGCGGGCGCAGCGGGCAGGTCGTGGCCCGGGGGCACTACCCGGATCCGCTCGCGCGGGTGGCCCTGGGCGGCCAGCTCGTCGCCGAGCGCCTGGCTCGCCACCAGCAGCAGGCGCGCGCGGCGGTATGCCAGCCGGTCCAGGGGTGCCTGCGCGCCCCGCCGCAGCGGCCCATGGTCGATCCCGCCGGGGGGCTGGTGCAGGCTACCGACCAGCGGCATCCGGAGCCGCCGGGGTAGCCACGGCCCGAGAAAGGCGGCGGCGATGCTGTCCAGGACCAGGACATCCGCCAAGGACCGCCGCAGCACGGCGGGGCCGGCCAAAGTGGACAGGGGGAAGGGGCGCTCGGGAAACGAGACGAAGTGCATGACGGCGCCGCAGGTCGGAGCAAGCTCCGCCATGCGGCGATGGTAGCGGTAGCCGCCGGTCAGGCGGCCAGGGTCACCCAGGGTGACCAGGGAGACGGTGAGGATGCGTGTCATCCACGTGGCTCCGGCTGCGTTCGGGTCCGAAGGGCTGTACGGCGGCGGGGAGCGGTACCCGCTGGAGCTGGCCCGGTCCCTGGCCGCCGAGGTGGACTGCGAGCTGGTGACCTTCGGCAGCCGGCCTGGCCGATGGCGGGTCCGCGATGGTCTGCGAGTCCGGGTCCTGCGGCCGCTGGCCCGGCTGCACGGCCATCCCGCCCAGCCGGTCGCCCCGCTGCTCCCGGTGGCACTGACCGGCGCCGACATCATCCACGCACATCATTTCCGCAGCGTACCCACGCGCATGGCGGCCGTCACCGCGCGCGTCCTGGGAGCGGGCATGGCGGTCACCGACCACGGCCTGCCCGGCCGGACAAGGGGCGAGCTCGTCCACCGGTTGTTCGACCGCTTCCTCACCGTGTCGCAGTTCTCCGCCCGTCTGCTCGGCGCTCCCCCGGAGAAGATCCGGGTGATCTACGGCGGGGCGGACCCACGGCGGTTCGCCCCCGACCCCCGTGCCGACCGGGACGGCGTCCTCTTCGTTGGCCGGCTGACCCCACACAAGGGGATCGACCACCTGATCCGCGCCCTGCCCCCGGATGCCAACCTCCGGATCGCCGGCAGCGGCGGGCACCACGCTCGTCCACCCGAGCGGGACTACCCGGCCCTGCTGCGCCGGCTGGCCCAGGACCGGGACGTCACCTTTCTCGGCCCGGTGCCGGACCCCGACCTGCCCGATCTGTACCGCGGGGCGGCAGTCCTGGCGCTCCCCTCACTCGACCGTACCTGCTACGGCCGGGACGTCCCCGTCTCCGAGCTGCTCGGCCTGGCCGCTCTGGAAGCCATGTCCAGCGGGACCCCGGTGATCGCCAGTCGGATCGGGGGCCTGGCCGAGGTGGTGGTGGACGGGGAGACCGGGTTCCTGGTTGAGCCGGGCGACGTCGAGGCGCTCCGGAACCGGCTCGCGTTGGTACTGTCCGACCGCCGGCTGGCCGCCCGGCTGGCCGCCAATGCCCGTGAACTGGTCGTCGAGCGGTTCACCTGGCGGATCTGCGCGGAGCGTTGCCTGGCCGCCTACGAGACACTGAGGTAGCGCCGGGGCGGGGGGCGGACTCGGAAGTGGCGCCTCGAGCTACGAGGCGCTGTCCGAATGCCCGGCCCCCCTCCACAGCCGGGTCATGCGACTCGAGTGGGTCAGCTTCCCGCTTCAACGCCGCGGAGCAGCTGGCGCACCTCGGTCTCACGGTACCGACGGTGCCCCCCGAGGGTACGGATACTGGACAGCTTTCCAGCCTTCGCCCACCGGGTCACGGTCTTGGGGTCGACGCGGAACAGCGCGGCGACCTCAGCCGGGGTGAGCAGCGCCTCAGGCGCGGGCGTGTGTTGTGCGTTACGACTGGCGGACATAGTTGCCACCTCACCTTAGGAACGCTCCCCGCGGGTCCGGATTCTCGCGGAGATCCTGATCATCCTAGAGGCGTCGAATGGGACAGACCATAGCAACTTAGGGCTATTTCTCCCCCCGCCTACTAGGACTATCGGCAACCGACCGTCCGGTCTTGAGCAAAAGGGGCGGAGCCATCAATTACTGGCTTCCCGTCCGCGTACCACCGACCAGCGCTCGCTGAGCAGGCCGTACAACTGGGTGGAACGCTCCAGGTCACCCTCTTCCAAGGCTTCGAGAGCCTCCCAGACCTCGGCGACCGAGTGATCTTCCACGAGGTCACCGAAAGGGATGATTCTCGTTAGTCCACCGTAGTCGAGTTGGACCAGACTATCCGGATCAAAGCCATGCAGCCACTCCAGCAGTCCCTCGACCGCCTCGACCATCTCGGTGTCCTCCATCAGCTCGCGCAGCACTCCGAGCGCTCTGGAGAGGCGGGCGATCGCCTTCTGCATGGTGGTCTCGTAGGTGAGGCCGGCGGGCTGGCCCGCCTTCGCCGGGGCAAGGTGGCGCTCCCCGGCCTCGAAAAGCGCGAACCACGGTAGCGGAACGTGCCACACCGCCTGCTGGATGTGGCTCTGCCAGCCAGGCTGGTCGTGGCGCAGCCGCTGCAGCGCGCGCGCCGCCCGCTCGACGTCGCGTGGGGAGACGAATGCCTCGGCCACCCCGTCGGGCAGCGACTCGTGGAACGCCACCAGCGACTCCAGGGTGCGCAGCTTGGTCCGCAGCGGGCAGACGTACACCGTGCCGCCGATCCGCTGGACCAGGGCGTGCTCGGGCTCGTCCTTGACCACCAGCCCGAGCGCGCGGGCCAGCCCCCGGCGCTCCTCCTGCCCGACGAGGAGGCTGGCGGGAAGCGACCGCCCCGCCTCGACGTAGGCGGCCCAGTGCGATCGCTCGCGCGCCGAGAAGGCCGCCAGCGGCTGGTAAACCCGCAGGTAGGCTGCTGCCGTTTGACCCTCCATCGCGGATGAGTATAGGCACGCGATGCGCTCGCGCCTTGCCGTGACCCTCTTCGCGAACCGGGCGTTTGTATAACACACCGACAGGTTTTCGCTGTGATACGTTGGCCCCACGGCTGGGCTACCCCTGAGCCGGCAACGGTGCCGCTCCGCCGGTCAACCCGTCGGGGCCCGTCGAGGAGGGTCATCCATGGGAGCGTTCGACCTCATGGGTGGCGAGTTCGAGCAGGTCGTCTACAACCACGACCGTGCCTCCGGCCTCAAGGCCATCATCGCCATCCACTCGACCGCGCTCGGTCCAGCGCTTGGTGGCACCCGCTTCTATCCCTACGCCTCCGAGGAGGACGCGCTCCGCGACGTGCTCCGGCTGGCGCGCGGCATGACCTACAAGGCCGCCGCGGCCGGGCTCGACCTCGGCGGGGGCAAGGCCGTCATCTTCGGTGACCCCAAGCGCATCAAGTCCGAGGCGCTGCTGCGTGCCCATGGACGCTTCGTGGAGAGCCTCGGCGGTCGCTACATCACCGCCGAGGACGTCGGCACCCTTCAGGGGCATGCAGGCGGTCGCGGAGGAGCTGTGGCGGGACCACGACCTGGCCGGACGGCACGTGGTGGTCCAGGGCGTCGGCAAGGTCGGCCATGAGCTGTGCCGCCTGCTGCACGAGGCCGGCGCCCGCCTCACCGTGGCCGACGTGGACCTCGACAACGTCGCGCGAGCGGTCAACGACTTCGGCGCGGACACCGCCGACCCGCCCAAGGTGCACGCGGTCACCTGCGACATCTTCGCGCCGTGCGCGCTGGGGGCGGTCATCGACGACGACACCCTGCCCGAGCTGTCGTGCGGCGCCGTGGCCGGCTCGGCCAACAACGTGCTGGCCCGGCCCGAGCACGGCCGCGGCCTGCGCGAGCTGGGGATCCTCTACGCGCCCGACTACGTGATCAACGCCGGTGGCCTCATGAACGTCTCTGACGAGCTGCACGGCTACAACGCCGAGCGGGCCAAGGCATGCGTCGAGCGGGTCTTCGACAACCTGCGGCTGGTCTTCCGGCGCGCCAGGGACCAGAGCATCCCGACCAGCGAGGCGGCCGACCGGATCGCCGAGGAGCGCATCCGGGAGGTCTCGCGGGTGAGGATGCTGCGCGTGCTCCCCAACCTCAGCCCGCCGCGCTGACCTCGCCGAGCACCCAGGCGGGGAGGCCGCGGGCGGTGAGGAAGGCGCTGGCGCGCTCGACCTCCTCCGCCGGCAGCACGGCGACCATGCCGATGCCGAGGTTGGTGGCCCGGGCCAGCTCGTCGTCCCGCACCGGTCCCAGCTCGCCGATCAGCCGGAAGATCGGCGGCACCGTCCACGATGACCAGTCCACCCGGCCGACCAGCCCGGACGGAAGGGAGCGCGGAAGGTTCCCCGGCAGGCCCCCGCCGGTCACGTGACAGAGCGCGTGCAGCTCGACGCCGACGGCGAGCAGGTCGACCAGGTGGGGCGCGTAGATCCTGCCCCGGCAGGACCTGGTCGTAGCCGATCCCCGCGCGCTCGAGCACCCGTCTGACCAGGGAGTAGCCGTTGGAGTGCAGGCCAGAGGAGGCCAGCGCCAGCAGCGCGTCGCCGGGCCGGACCAGGTGCGGGCCGAGCATGCGGTCACGCTCGACCACGCCGACGCCGAAACCCGCGAGGTCGTAGACATCGGGCGCCATCGCGTCCGGGTGCTCGGCGGTCTCGCCGCCGAGCAGGGCGCAGCGGGCGCGCCGGCAGCCCTCGGCCACTCCCTCGACGATCGCGGCCGCCCGCTCGGGCACCAGCCGTCCGAGCGCCAGATAGTCCAGCACGAACAGCGGCTCGGCCCCGGCCACGACGAGGTCGTCGACCACCATCGCGACCAGGTCGACGCCGACCGTGCGGTGGCGGTCGAGCGCCTGCGCGACCAGCAGCTTGGTGCCGACGCCGTCGGCGGAGCTGGCCAGCACCGGGTCGCGGTAGCGGCTGGGGTCAAAGGCGAACAGGCCGGCGAAGCCGCCGATGCCGCCTTGCACCTGCGGACCGTGGGTGGACTCCACCGCGGCTCGCATCATCGCGACCGCCTTCTCGCCCGCACCCACGTCGACGCCGGCGGCGGCATAGGTCAGCGGCGCGCGGTCCGCCTCGCGGTCGCTCATGGCCTGGACGGGGGAAGGAGATCCTCGAGGAGGGCCTTGTCCTGGAGCTCGACGTCCACCGGGGTCGGATAGCCACCGGTGAAGCAGGCGGTGCACAGCCCCTTGCCGCCGTCCGGGCCGGCCGGGAGAGCGGGAGAGCGGGCGGTGCCGACGAGCGCCTCCAGCGAGAGGTAGGCGAGCGAGTCGGCGTCGATGAAGGCGGCGATCTCGTCGCTGAGCAGGTCGCTGGCGATCAGCTCGGCGCGGGTCGGCATGTCGATGCCGTAGAAGCAGGGCCAGCGCACCGGCGGCGAGGTGATGCGCACGTGCACCTCGGCGGCGCCGGCCTCGCGCAGCATGCCGACGATCGCCTTGGTGGTGTTGCCGCGCACGATCGAGTCGTCGACCACGACCAGGCGCTTGCCGCGGATCGCCTCGCGCAGCGGGTTGAGCTTGATCCGGATGCCGAGGCGCCGCATGGCCTGGCTCGGCTGGATGAAGGTGCGGCCGACGTAGCGGTTCTTCATCAGCCCCTCGCCGAAGGGGATGCCGCTGGCCTCGGCGTAGCCGGCGGCCGCGCTGGTGGCGGTGTCGGGCACCGGGATGACCAGGTCGGCGCCGACCGGGGCCTCCCTGGCCAGCTCCGCCCCCAGCGCCCGGCGGACCTGGTGGACGCTCTGGCCGGCCAGGTTGGAGTCGGCTCTGGCCAGGTAGACGTACTCGAACACGCACAGGTGCGGGTCGGGCTCGGCGAAGCGGCGCGAGCGCAGCCCGCGCTCGTCGACCGCCACCAGCTCGCCCGGTTCCACCTCACGGACGAAGGCGGCTCCGACGATGTCGAGCGCCGCCGTCTCCGACGCCATCACCCAGCCGCCCGGGAGCTTGCCGAGGACCAGCGGGCGGAAGCCGTGCGGGTCGCGGACCCCGTAGACGGTGCGCTGGTCCATCAGCACCAGCGAGTAGGCGCCCTCCAGGCGTGGCATGGTGCGGGGGATCGCCTCCTCGAGCTCGAGGCCTGTCTCGCGCGCCAGCAGCTCGGCGACGACCTCGGTGTCGCTGCTCGCCGTGGCGCGGCCGGCGACCGTCCCACCCAGCTCGGCGACCAGCTTGGCGGTGTTGGTGAGGTTGCCGTTGTGACCGAGGGCGAGGCCGCCGGACGCGGTGGTCTTGAAGGCCGGCTGGGCGTTCTCCCAGCGCGAGCTGCCGGTGGTCGAGTAGCGGGTGTGGCCGATGGCGAGATGGCCCTGCAGCGTCTCAAGGGTGGTCTCGTCGAACACCTGGCTGACCAGGCCCATGTCCTTGTAGACGAGAAGGCTGCGGCCGTCGGCGACGGCCATGCCGGCCGACTCCTGGCCGCGGTGCTGGAGCGCGTAGAGCCCGTAGTAGACGAGACTCGCAACGCGCTCCCCGGGCGCCCATACCCCGAAGACGCCGCACGCCTCACGAGGATGGTCAGCGTCGAGCATGTTCCTCCAGGTTGGGCTGGCGGACCGGGGAAGCTCTCACGGAATCGTAGCACCTCGGGCCACCTCGCCCGGATCAGCCGGTGCTCGTGAGCACCTGCTCCCAGGCGGCCTGGGCATCGGAGATCGCGGTCTCGGGGCTCTTGCGGCGCTGTAGCATCAGCGACAGCTGGTCGGACAGCTTCTCCATCAGCTCTGGCGACTTGTCGTTGGTCGGCCAGGAGATGGCGCCGTTGCCGTTCAGAGCGCTCTGGGCGGCCTTCTGGACCCTGGGGGCGAAGCTCGCGTACCGCGTCGAGGTCAGGGTCGAGCGGCGCGTCGGGTCGATGCCGCTGCCACCGGTGGTGATCAGCTCGAGGTTGACCTGCTTCGAGGTGGCGAACTTCACGAACCGCTTGGCCAGCTCCTTGTCCCGTGAGGCGCGCGACACGCCGAGGGCGAAGCCGGCGTTGAGCGCCGCCACCGGCTTGGAGTTGGAGCCGCCGACGGGCATCGAGGTGACCCCCCACCTGCCGCGGACCTTGGACTGCCTGGCGTCCTCGGCGTAGACGCCCAGGTCGGTCCAGAACTCCATCATGGCCGCCCGGCCGGACAGGAAGGTCGCCAAGGCGGCGTCGAAGGCGATCTTGACCGGGGTCGGCGTGAACGGTGCCAGCGCCTGCAGCGACGAGGCCGCGGCCACCGCCCGCTGGTCGAGGGCCGGCCTGCCCTTGTCGTCGAGGAAGTGACCGCCGAAGCCGGCCAGCCGGTTGGCGAAGGCGGAGCCGATGATGATCGGCGCGGCCTGGGCGGGCAGGACCGCGCCGTGGACGCTGCCGTCCGGGTGGTCCCTGGTGATCTTGGCGGCCATCTGGACGTACTGGTCCCAGGTCCTGGGCGGGCCGTCGAACCCCGACGCCGACAGCAGCTCCCGGTTGTAGAAGAGCACGTGGCTGTCGCCGTCGAAGGGCAGGCCCCAGCGCCTGCCGTCCACCAGCGTATAGGGATCGTAGATCGAGGAGATGAAGTCGCCGGGGTGGATGTCCCTGCTCTGCTCGATGAAGTCGGTGAGGTCCTCGAGCACGCCCTGATGTGCCAGCTCACCGACGGTGGTGTACCAGTAGTCGAAGACGTCGTAGTCGGCCGCTCCGGACTGGACGTCGACGATCGCCTTGGAGCGGATCTGGTCGTACGGCACGATCGTGACTCTGACGACGGAACCGGTCGCCACCTGGAAGTCCCTGGCGAGCTGCCGCGCGGCCAGCGCGTGGGGCTGGATGGACAGGAACGAGAGGGCCCTGCCGCTGCCGCTCTGCGCATTGCCGAGCCGGTCGAGGCCCAGCTCGTCGCCGGGATCGGCGCCGCAGGCGGCCAGCAGGGCGGAGACGGCGGGGAGGCCGAGACCGATCGCCGCCCCGCAGAGGGCTTGCCGCCGCGTCAGGCCCGGTCCCACCTGAGGGCGACGTGCTCGACCGTCCTCGTTCATGCATACTCCTCTTTCTTCCTATACAACCTACCTTGCTTTACTCGGACGAACAGACAGTGGATCAGATCAACAGGGTTGCGCGCAAACTGATCGAATGGCCGGATCGGGGAGCCGTGCCTGCCCGCAGACCCGGGCGGCGGGAAGCCGGAATCGGCGCCGCGGCATCCGCTTTGCCCTGAGTTGCCAATCTGTCAAGGAGGAATAGCCGGATAAAATCCGCTTCGTTTGCCAACCCGGGCAGCGGCTGGTTAAAGTGCGATGTTCTCTCCCCCCAGGTCTTCTTGGCGACGGAACAGCAGGATGAGCAGGCAAACTTATGCACTCCTGGGATGCGGGGGCGTCCCAGGGGACGCCAACCGCCCCGAGTCGAGCAACTCGCTCCCCCATTCGGGAGTGAGTCTTGAGGGCGCGCCGTCCGGCTGACGACGAGAGAAGGGCAGCAGATGCTCCAAAATCTATCAATCCGATCGAAGCTCGCCGCGATCCTCCTGGTACCGCTCGCGGCGGTGATCGTGCTGTCCTCAATCGGTATCGGCTCGCGGGTCAATCAAGCGGTAAAAGCGTCTCGAGCGCAGAATGTGTCGCAATTCGCGGTCACGCTCACCGCGCTCGTGCACGAGCTGCAGAAGGAGCGCTCGCTCGCGGCCGGCTACGTCGGCGGCGGCAAGTCGACCGGCTACAGCGATCTGGCCGCCCAGTGGGAGAACGTCGACCGGCAGGTGGTCGTCTTCGCGCGCGAGGCGCGCAAGCTCCACCTCTCCGGCTATGACCCGCAACTGCGCCAGGAGCTGCGCAACGTCGTCGGCGAGCTCGCCAAGCTGGACGCGCAGCGCCAGGAGATCAACCAGAACCCGGACATCACGGTCGCGGGCACGCTGACCCTGTACGACAACATCATCCAGGACATCCTGAGCGTCAACGGCGAGATCGCGGTCGGCAGCGGCAACGAGAAACTGCTGCGCACCGTCTCGGCGTTCGTGGCCCTCTCGCGCATGAAGGACGCGGCCGACCTGCAGCGCGCCTACATGAACGCGGTCTTCTCGGCCGGCCACTTCGACACCGGGCAGCTCCAGTACCACCAGTTCACGCGCTACGTCGAGGCGGAGGACCTGTGGAGCGCCCAGTTCAACGGCTTCGCCACCCCCGCTCAGCGGAACCTGCTCAGCGCCACGGTGGTCGGTCCCAGCGTCGAGCGCGCCAAGATCATCCGCGACGTCGCCATCAAGGGCCAGAGCAGCCCGGACCTCAAGACCGACCCGGGTGAGTGGTCCAGCGTCATGGGCGACAAGCTGAACCTCCTCCGCCAGGTCGAGGTGCGGCTCTCCGGCGACGTGGTCGCGAGCGCTCGCGACGTCAAGCAGTCCGCCCAGCGCCAGGCCCTGCTCGTCGGCTTCGCGCTGCTCGCGGTCCTGGTCGTCACCATCGCCCTGTCGCTGACGATCGCCCGCTCGATGGTCGGGCCGCTGCGCCGGCTGCGGCTGGTCGCCAACGACGTGGCGGAGGAGCGGCTGCCGCGCGTGGTCGAGCGGCTGCACGAGGCGCAGGACCTGGACCGGGTCGCGCTCGAGCACGTCAGCCCGGTGCCGGTCAGCTCCAAGGACGAGATCGGCCAGGTGGCGGCGGCCTTCAACTCGGTGCACGAGGTGGCGGTCCGGGTGGCGACCGAACAGGCCGCCCTGCGCAAGTCGATCGCCGACATGTTCCTGAACCTCGCCCGCCGCTCACAGAATCTGATCGACCGCCAGCTCGAGCTGATCGATCAGCTCGAGCGCAACGAGGCGGACCCGGACGTCCTCGAGAACCTCTTCAAGCTCGACCACCTGGCGACCCGCATGCGGCGCAACGCCGAGGACCTCATCGTGCTGTCCGGCGCCGAGCCGCCGCGGCGCTGGTCGCAGCCGGTCCCGCTGGTCGACGTCGTGCGTGCCGCGCTGGCCGAGGTGGAGGACTACCAGCGCGTGGAGCTGCTGCCGATCGACGACATCGGCGTGGCCGGGCATGCCGTCTCCGACGTGGTGCACCTGCTGGCCGAGCTGATCGAGAACGCCACCGCCTTCTCGCCGCCGGGGACCAAGGTCCAGGCGGCCGGCCAGCCGGTCTCCAACGGCTACGTGCTCGAGATCGAGGACCGGGGCCTCGGCATGAGCGACGAGGAGCTGGTGGAGGCCAACGAGCGCCTGGCCAACCCGCCGCTGATCGACTTCGCGCTGTCGCGCATGCTCGGCCTGTTCGTGGTCGGGCGGCTGGCGCAGCGCTACGGCATCCGCGTGCAGCTGCGCCACTCCTGGTACGGAGGCGTGACCGCGCTGGTGCTGCTGCCGCCGAGCATCACCATCCGCTCGCAGGTCAACGAGAGCCCGGCCGCCGCCGAGGGTCGCCTGCCCGAGCTGGCGCCCCCGCCCAACCGCTCCCCGATCCCCACCGGCTCCCCGGCTCCCAACGGCGACCCGCTGCCCATCGACCACCTGCCGATCTTCGAGCAGGCCAGGTCGGACTGGTTCGACTCTCCGGCCAACCGCTCGGGCGCTTCCCTGCGCCGCCATCCTCAGCCGGCCACCACGCAGCCGAGCAGCGGCAACGGCACCGCGCAGGGACCCGAGGACGTCACCGCGGCGGCCGAGGCCGTACAGGCGGCGAGCGCCGAGGCCGCGGGCGTCGAGACGGAAGGTGTGGACCTGCCGGACGCGGACGCGGCCGACGTGGCAGTGCCAGGCGCTCCGCCCGATGCCGAGGTCGGCGGCCCGCTGGACACCCCGCCGCACCCCGAGCGACCACTCCCACAGCGCCCGCAGCGTCCGGACTGGCTGGATGACGCGCCACGCCTGCCTCGGCGGGAACCGCGCGAGCGGGCCGACCTCGAGCCCGAGCGACCCATGCGTGATCCCCTGAACGATCCCCTCCCCGTGGAGCGCCCTGTGGCCGAGCGCCGGGCCCGTCCCCTGGGCGACCCGTTCGGGCCGCCGCAGCACCCCTTCGGCGCCGCACAGCCGCCGCTCCCCCCGCTCCCTGAGCAGGGGCCTTCGTTCACGCCCGCCCAGCACGAGGCCGCGGGCTCGAGACCACCGCTTCCCCAGCGGCAGCGACCCGTCCCACCGCCGCGGCCCGTTGGGCAGCCCGTCAACGAGGCGCACGGGCCGCAGCCGCCGCAGCCGTTCGGCCCCGGGACCCATCCTGAAGGGCCCGCGGACGTCGCCACGCCGCTCCCGCCCACGCTGCAGCCCGCCTCTGTGCAGACGACCAAGGCCGGCCTACCCCGCCGGGTGCCACGAGCCAACCTCGCCCCTGGCATGGTGGCCCAGGCGCAGCGAGCCGCGAGCGAGCGGCCGGCAACGCCTCCGCCGAGCGGTTTCTCGCGCTCGCCCGAGGAGGTTCGTAGCATGCTGTCGAGTTACCGCACCGGCCTCGAGCGCGGGCGGAGGATGGCAGCGGGCGACGACCTGAACGACCGTGGCGAGGGTGCCCGGTCGGGGTTCGGCGGAACCGCCCCGATGGCGCCAAGGAGCGACGACGATGCAGCTCAGTAAGGAAGCGCAGAACCTCAACTGGTTGGTCAACAACTTCGTGCGCAACGTACCTGGGGTCGCGCACGCGATCGTGGTCTCGTCCGACGGCCTGCTCATGGCGGTCTCCGATCGGCTCGACCGGGCCCGAGCCGATCAGCTCTCCGCGGTCGCCTCCGGCCTGGCGAGCCTGACGCAGGGGGCGGCAAGGGTTTTCGACGCGGGCTCAGTCAATCAGACTATTGTCGAGATGGAGAAGGGCTTCCTGTTTGTCATGTCGGTGAGCGATGGCTCGTGCCTGGCTGTGCTGGCCGCGCCGTCGTGCGATATCGGGCTGGTCGGCTACGAGATGGCGCTGCTGGTCGCGCGGACGGGAGACGTGCTGACGCCGCAGCTACGGGCGGAGCTACAGGCGGCTCTCCCTCGATGAGGGAGGAGGCCGCGTGCTCGACCCGGAGGGTGACGGTGCCGGTGGCACACCCGGTGACACCGGCAGGTAGTGGGTGTTGACCCACTACCTGGGTTGACAGGACCGCGGGATGAGCATGGAGGATCGTCAGGATCCGGGCCACAGGGACCCGCCAGGGCGCCTGGTCCGACCCTACACAGTGACCGGTGGGCGAACACGCCCCACGCATGCGGATTTGGAGCTGGAGACGCTGGTGTCCACGACCTCACTGGGCGAGACGTCCCCCAACCTGAACCTGGAGCGGCGCTCCATCGCGTTGCTGTGCCGGGATATCCTGTCGATCGCTGAGATCTCCGCGCGGCTTGATCTGCCACTTGGTGTCGCCCGCGTGCTGGTCGGCGACATGGCCGAAGAGGGCTTGGTGCAGGTGCACCGCCCCGCGCAGGTCGGCGACCGCCCCGACCTCGCTCTTCTCGAGAGGGTGCTGTATGGACTCCGCACGATCTAGCTCGGCTGCTTCCGACCGCGCGCCGACGCCGGTCAAGATCGTCATTGCCGGTGGGTTCGGTGTCGGCAAGACGACCTTTGTCGGGGCGGTCTCCGAGATCATCCCGCTGACCACCGAGGCGGCGTTGACCACCGCCAGCCTGGGGGTGGACGAC
>WNGE01008941.1_pt1 | contig 25516 bp, 30 predicted proteins | sample 5400651 | NCBI WGS metagenome assembly WNGE01 (sample SAMN13153370, study PRJNA577476) | soil metagenome | isolation source: 60 cm soil or saprolite under grassland replicate 2 | place: USA:California | collected 2016-06-15 | reverse complement strand
TCGTAGGCCCAGGCGAGGATCAACGAGATCGGAAATCCGATCAGCAAAAATACGACGACCAAACGGAACGCCCAGTTTGGCAGATCCCACGCCGGAAAAACGGCCGAGCTGATCTGAATGATAAATCCAGCGGCGATAACGTAAGCTGCGGCGACTCGATAAACTTTTCGCCGTCGCACTTCTTCAAAGAAGCCGCTCATACCAAGAGATTGGCTACGTCACATCATAATTCAATTAGGACTTTTAACACGGAGCGCGCGATGGTGAACTCGGAACCGATGCAATCTCACAAGAATGCAGGAAAGCAGGAATCCAAGACAGGATTAACAGGATAGACCGGATTATTTCTTGGGTTCCCGCCTCGGCGGGCTAGCTTGGATTTCCTTAGATATTGCTGGGAGCGAAGATTGAACGGCAGTCGCGTGGCCGCGGTCTCAAGTTTCACTATGACCAAACTTATTGCGTTAGCAGTGGCCGGTGTATTCGCGGTGGGAACGATGTTCGCGGGTGAACACGGCGATTGCGCCAAGAAAGTTGGGAACGAAGCAAAAGCCGCCTGCACGGTGTCTCTTACCAATCTCAATCTGACTCCGGACCAGAAAACGAAGATGGAAGCGGCTATGTCGGAGCATCATAAAGCCGGGTGCTCGGAAGCGAGCGAGGCGAAGTATATGAAGCAGGTCGAGGGGATCCTGACACCAGCGCAGTACGCGAAGTTCAAAGCGGAATGCAAGAAGGGCGAAAACAAAGAAGCGTAAACCTGACCTTAGCTTTTCATCTCCATCATTAGATGATCGCGCCGGCCGCGGCGGGCGCGATTTGCGTTACACGGACAAGAAAACGGCGGGAGTCGCCTCCCGCCGCTCGTTAATTCAGGGCAAAACGCTTATCGTCCGCTTTGCTGACCGCCACCCTCCTGGCCGCCACCCTGTTCGCGTCCGCCACCCTGTTCACCGCCGCCGCCCTCTTTCTCGCGCTCTCTCTCTTTGTCACGATCGCGCTCTTGGCCACCACCACCGCCTTGTTGGCCGCCACCTTCCTGGCCGCCACCCGGTTGGTCGCCTTGTCCGACGTTCGGATTGCGTTGTGTTTCCATAATACCTTTCTTTATTCTAGTTACTAAGTTTACCGATTCGTCCTCGCGCTTCGCGATAAGACCTTTACTTACTTTGAAATCGTCTTGGAAAGGCCGTTTGGACTGGAAAATTTTGCCGTCAAACGTCCGCGCCCGCACCTGTTAAGATTTTGCGGTGACATTTACCGAACTAAACGTCCGATGCCCAATCTGCCAACTCAGAACACCTTGGTTGAGCATGCGGTCATTCAGCTTTGCTGACCGCGGTCGTACGGAATAATATTGTCCCATTCGTCGGCTGACGACCGGGCCACTAAGGCGACGACCGGTTCGGTGTCGCTCATGTTGAAGACTTCGTGGGGCACACCGGGTTTGATGTAAATGAAATCGCCCGCTTCGTTCTCTAACACTTGCTTGAGCCCGGGTCCGAATTCGTGCCGGACTTTTCCTTCGACGATGTAGAGGATCACTTCGAACCCAACGTGAATGTGGGCATACGCGACGCCGCCCGGCGGGATCGTGGCGATATTGGCCGATAGCTTGGTCGTCCCCACATTCTTGGCGGACATGCCCTGCTTATAGTGAATGCCGTTCCAATCCCGGCGGGCGCCGCCGCCACGAATGGTCAGTATTCCATCGTGATCTTCTACCGCGCTGAGTTGGATGTTGTCTTTGTTGGCTTTCATAGCAAGTGATCTTGATTCCTAAAAAGATGGTCGGGTTTAAGCGTTGTGTAAATTTGATGCCTCGCGAAAATCTAGAGCGCGCGATTCCTTTCCAACATAACGAGCGCGATTCCGCCCAGGATGGCGAGAGACGCAAGCGCGTAACGCAATGTGATCGGTTCGCCGAGCAGAAAAATTCCGCCGGCAGCAGCGAGGACTGGCACACTGAGTTGGACCGTAGCGGCGCTCGTCGCTTTCAAGCCAGATAGTGCGCTGTACCAGACCACGTAACCCAGGCCTGAAGTGATCGCTCCGGAAACTACAGCGTAAAGGATTCCGGTGTGATCGACTCGCGCCCGGGAAAGCAAAATAATACTGATCGCAGCAGCAAATGGCACAGCGCGGAGAAAGTTGCCAGCGGTAATGGCGACAGCGTCGCGGCCAGCTTGGCCACGCAGCGAATAAATACCCCACGCCACGCCGGCTCCCAACATCAGGATCGAACCAATTAATGGCGGAGCGGAAAGTCCGGGAAACACAAGCACGACGAGTCCGCTTACGGCGACGACGAAGCCGAGGATTTGGATCGCATCCAAGCGTTCGCCTTTGTGCAGGCCCCAGAGAATCATCGTGGCCTGAACAGCGCCAAACAAAAGCAACGCGCCTGTTCCGGCTGAAAGATTCACATATGCAAATGAAAAGCCCACTGCATAAACGAACAGCGCGAGCGCAGAAATCCAGTTGCCATCAATGCGACGGTCATCCGCCTTCGCGGGGCTACGGCGCGACAGGTAGACCGCCGCTACAGCAGAAGCGTGGCGCATCTTCATGATAAGCCAAAGCGCGGCGGCGCCCCAGACAATACGAACGAACGTAAAACTGGCTGCGTCGATGCTGGTCTGCTTTAGCGCTAATCGACAGAGGAGCGAGTTGCTCGCAAAGGCGATCATCGCGAGCAGCGTGAGTATGAAAATTCGAGTCGATTTCACCGCTGATGAAATTAAGAACCGAGCGCTTCGCGGAAAACGAAGATATGAATTAAGGAGCCCCGACATGTTAAGCGATAGCAAAGCGTTCAGTGGTTTTTCCGCCAACGACATTCGAAAGGCGAAAGAATTCTACGGCCGCACACTTGGCCTGAAGGTCTCGGAAGAACACGGTTTGCTGACGTTGCACCTCGCCGGCGGCAATAACGTTCTCATTTATCCGAAGCCGAATCACACTCCGGCCGCGTTCACCGTCCTTAATTTCCCCGTGGATGATGTCGATCAAGCGGTCGATGAGATCACAAAGCGCGGTGTGCGTTTTGAGATTTACGATCTGCCCGACATTAAGACGGACAAAAAAGGGATCATGCGCGGGAAGGGCCCGACGATCGCTTGGTTCAAAGATCCGGCCGCGAATATTCTCTCTGTAATCGAGACCAGCTAGCCGCGCGGATTCGCGCGGACTCAGTGCGTGGATGTGTTCAGTGAGTTATCCTTCACTTGCGCCGGCACGCGCCACCGAGTTCCGCGTGTCGCGGACATGTTACGAGGTGATCGTTGACCATGCCCGTCGCTTGCATCAACGCGTAGCAAATCGTGGAGCCGACGAATTTGAATCCGCGCCGCAGTAGATCGCGGCTCATCGCGTCGGACTCGGCTGTGTGCGCGGGCACGTCGGCCATGTTCCGCCAGCGATTCTGAATTCGCTTGCCTCCGACGAAGCTCCACAGGTACCTGTCAAAGGTCCCGAACCCTTTGTGCACGGCCAGAAACATCTTCGCGTTCTGGATCGTAGCCGCGATCTTCAGCCGGTTTCGCACGATGCCGGAATCGCCGAGTAACCGCTGCACATCGCGCACACCGTAGCGGGCGATCTTCTCCGCGCGCAATCCATCGAATGCCTTCCGATAGTTCTCCCGCTTCTTCAAAATGGTCATCCAACTCAGCCCCGCCTGCGCGCCTTCGAGAATTAGAAACTCGAAGAGCAGTCGATCATCGTGCACAGGGACACCCCATTCCTCATCGTGATAAGCGACGGTGAGTTCAGTAGTGGCCCAGGGACAACGCGGCATATCCTCCGCAGATTACCAGATAGATTAGTGGCACGGAATCCATTCTGCTTTGAATCTGCCAAAATCTGCGGAAGCTCCACAGGCCAGCAGACGAATCTGGCTTCGATGACAAAGCTCGGGTAATGAGAAACCATGACGCGTCCACCCTTCGTGTCTGCGCCGAAGATCGACAATCGATCGGACGATGAACTACTCAGGCGCGCCCAGGAATTTTATGAAGTGATGCAGCGGCGACGGACGATTCGCGATTTTTCCGAGCGCCCGGTGCCACGTGAAGTAATCGAGTATTGTATCCGTGCGGCAGGGACGGCGCCGAGCGGAGCGAATCTGCAGCCGTGGCATTTCGTGGCGGTGAGCGATCCGGCGATCAAACACGAAATCCGTATCGCCGCCGAGAAGGAGGAGAAGGAATTTTACGAACATCGCGCGCCGAAAGCGTGGCTGGAAGCGCTGGCGCCGCTGGGCACCGATTCGAACAAGCCGTTTTTGGAAATCGCGCCGTGGTTGATCGCCGTCTTCGCACAACCGTTCCGAATTCTGGCGGACGGGACACGTTCGCCGACGTATTACGCGATTGAATCGGCCGGAATTGCGACCGGCATCTTGGTCACGGCGTTACATTCCTGCGGATTGGTTTCATTAACCTACACGCCGAGTCCGATGGGATTTCTGAATCGGATTCTCGGACGGCCGTCTTACGAGAAACCATTTGTGCTTCTTGTGGTGGGGCATCCCGCGGAAAACGCGCCGGTTCCTGATATTGGACGCAAATCGTTTCGCGAGATCTGTTCCTTCCGAAGCGACGCCCGAGGTCAGAACCTCTAAAAAACGCAGGAATCGAGGAAAAGGGCTTTCCGAGATTCATAGTAAAGCCGCGCGGGGCGGGGAGGCTGGGCCGGGAGCTGAAGAAATGAAAACAGGAGATTTTCTCCAAGTTTCTTGCGTTCCTGCTTTCCTTAGCTGTTTCTTCGAGAAATGTTCGTTGGACCACTACCCGCCTTCGCTCGCAAGACCGAGCTACGGCGCGGCAGGCAGCGTTTAGAGATCAGAGGCGAGAAGTTAATGTTTGTTGGACATTATAGTGTTGCGTTTGCTGGCAGGAGTGAGCGAAATAGCGGATCGATGCGGATTTACGTGATGCTATTGCCATTGCGAGGCGGCAGAAAAAACTTCAAAAATTGCATTGACAGCATTGTCCAGACAGCTGCCTAATAGCGCTCTCCCTAGCCCCGCTAGATAATCCCGACCCGCTTCAGAGAGTAGACACCGAGCCGGCCTTGTCAGAGAAGCTCCGGTTAAAACGGAGGTCTCAAGATGAAACATTCTAGCCGCGCCCTCGCCGGAAGACCCCGGTTTTTCCTTGCTGCTCAGAACATCTGGGCCGGCACTCACAACAAACCAAACAACAAAAAATCGTCGCTATGAAAACCAACTCCACTTCTCAATCTGTCTTCTTCATTCCGCGTGCCGTGCTCGGCCTTGTTCTTTTATTATTCGGACTTTCGATCGGTTTGTTAGCTCAGGGGCCTAATACTCCAGCCGCATTCACTCCCTCGAACAACATGCCCCCGGCCCGTGCCGGAATGGGGATGGCCTACGATGCCGCCCAGGAGCAGGTCGTCTTGTTCGGCGGTGTCGACTGTTCCTTAGGTAACGAATTCAACGACACGTGGGTGTGGGACGGGACGACCTGGACGCAGGTGTTCCCGGCCAGCTCACCGTCCGCACGCGAGTCGGACATGACCTACGACGCTGCTCGAGGGAGGATCGTCCTGTTCGGGGGGCGGGTCGACGGCATTACGCTCAACGACACGTGGACGTGGGACGGCACGACTTAGACGGAGCAACATCCCTCCACGGTGCCACCTGTTCGGGTCGACCCGGGGTTGGCCTACGACGCCCAGCGCGGCAAGGTCGTGATGTTTAGCGGTTACCAAGGCTGCTTCCACTGCAACCCCGTTGACACGTGGACATGGGACGGCGTTACATGGACGCAAGAGTTTCCGACCACGAGCCCTTCGGGGAGGGACTCCATGGGAATGGTCTACGACGCGTTGCGAGGGGAGGTCGTGCTATTCGGAGGCACCTTGTTTCCGACGGTCTACAACGACACATGGACCTGGGACGGGTCGAATTGGCAGCGGGAATCACCGCCGGCCTCGCCGCCGGCGCGGGCCGGCCTCGCCATGACTTATGACGAAGTGCGCGGCAACACGGTGATTTTCGGGGGGGGCAGTATATCTGGCTACTTCAACGACACGTGGGTGTGGGACGGGACGACCTGGGCGCAGCAGTTCCCGGCCACCTCACCGTCCGCGCGCGGCGGGTCGGGGATGGCCTATGACGCCGCCCGGGAGCAGGTCGTCTTGTTCGGTGGGGGCGAGGCCGACGGCACTTGCCTGGGGGACACCTGGACGTGGGACGGCACAACCTGGCTATTGCAGGCTGCGAGCGTTGCACTCTCGGACACAAGCCTGAAGTTCGGCGTTCAGTTGGTCGGTACCACCAGCGCCGCGCAGACAGCGACGCTAACGAATACCGGGACTACGACGTTGACCATTTCCAGCATTGCCGCAAGCGGGGACTTCCTCGCGGAAAACAACTGCGGCTCAAGCCTACCAGCAGGAGCGAGTTGCACGATCAGGGTCGCCTTTAATCCCACCGACAAAGGCGATCGGACAGGCGCGGTGACAATCACAGACGACGCAGCTGACAGCCCGCAAATTATCGCGCTGACCGGCACAGGCACGGTCGTCGAATTAACTCCGACGAGCTTGAACTTTGATGATCAGAGAGTGGGCACCATTAGTCCGCCACAGACAGTCACATTGACCAACACTGGCAGCACGCCGTTGAGCATCCGCGGCATTGGGATCGTCGGAAACAATTTCGGCGACTTTGTAGAAACGACAACCTGTGGTTCGAGTGTCCCGGCCAATTCGAGTTGTGCCATTGACGTCAGGTTTAGACCCACAGCAACAGGTTTGCGAACAGCGTCTGTCAAGGTGCAGCACGACGGCGGTGGCGCGCAACCAGTCAAATTAAGGGGAAGGGGAGTCTCTAGCGAGTAATCGAAAATGCCGTGATGGCTCGCGGAGCTTGACCGCTGGTGCACCGTCTGCAAGCCTCTTTACATGCCTAAACCACTGGCGCAGGTCGTAAAGGATGCGATGGAGCTCCCCTCGCGGGCAGAGGCTCGCGTTGGCGGAGTTGCTCCTGGGCAGCGCAGATGCTTTGACTGAACCAGAGGCGGAGACTTGCGTGGGATGCGGAGATTCGCGATCGCGTAAAAGCTGTCGATGAAGGCCGCGTTACAAGCGTCGATTACCAGGACGTGAGGCAAGCCGCACAAAAGCGACTGGGTCCGTGACGATTCGCTTTGTAGAAGAAGCGCAGCGTGAGCTTCTGTTGCAATTTCGGAATACGAAACGGCTCACGCCGGTTTAGGACGGCGATTTAATGACGCAAATCATTGCGAGAGATCTGCTCGTTCCGGAGCAACGCATGAGCTCACAATCTTAGCTGTTCCTTCAAGAATGTTTGTCGGACACTACCCGCCTTCGCTTGCAAGGCCGAGCTTCGGCGCGCGAGGCAGCGTTTAGAAATCAGAGGTGAGAAGCCAATGTTCGTTGGGCATTACAGTGTTGCTTTCGCAGCGAAGAGCGGGAAAAACAAGATTCCGCTCTGGGTTTTGTTCATTGCTGTCCAGTTACTCGATTATATCTGGGCGACGCTCGTCTTGCTCGGGATTGAGAAGCTGCGCGTTATCAAAGGTTTCACAGCTGGCAGCATGCTCGACTCGTATTACCATCCGTATTCGCATAGTCTGATCGCTGCACTGATCTGGAGCGGCATTGCTGCTGTGATCTACAAATCCGTGTGGCGTGGAAGGGCTTCCAACTCTGCCGCTTTGCTCGTGGGCCTGGCGGTCTTTTCTCATTGGATCCTCGACTTCATCGCGCATCCTCGTGATCTCGCCATCTACGACAACACGTGGAAAGTCGGGCTTGGTTTATGGAATTATCGCGGCCTTGAATTTGGATTGGAGGTGGCGCTGCTTGCTGGGGGAATCGTGCTTTACCTGGTACGGAACGCGATCTCAGCAGCTCGCCAGAAGGCGGTTATCGGCTTTGGGCTTGTTCTAATTATAGTCCAAATAGGCGATACGTTCGTTCCGCGCGCGCCGTTGTCCGATCGTGCCACTGCTCTGGGCGTATGGATTTTCTACACGCTCTTCGTCGTTGTCGCGTGCTTGCTGGAGAAGGTGGCGCCGGCGAGAATCTCAAATCCTGATTCATGGTCGCGCGGCTGACACAATCTGATTATCCCGGTCGCTGGTGGATGATGCTGCCCGATGGGCGCATCGAGTGCCGGCTTTGTCCGCGATTTTGCAAACTGAATGATGGCCAACGCGGATTTTGTTTTGTGCGGCAGCGCGTAGACGATCGAATGGTGCTGACCACTTATGGCCGGAGCAGCGGGTTTTGTGTCGATCCGATTGAAAAGAAACCGCTGAATCATTTTCTGCCTGGGACGAGCGTGCTCTCATTCGGGACAGCGGGATGCAATCTTGGCTGCCGGTTTTGCCAGAACTGGGACATCTCCAAAGCGCGCGAGTGGGACAAGCTCGCCGACGCTGCGTCGCCCGAGCAGATCGCGCGCGCGGCGGAGCGGCTCGGATGCAGGTCTGTCGCGTTTACTTACAATGATGCGGTAATTTTCGCCGAGTACGCAATCGACGTGGCGCAGGCGTGCCGCGAGCGTGGGATCAAAACGGTTGCGGTAACAGCCGGCTACATTACTGATGACGCGCGTCCCGAATTTTACCGGCACATGGACGCGGCGAATGTTGATCTGAAAGCGTTCAGCGACGCGTTTTATCACCGGGTTTGTTTCGCTCAGCTCGGTCCGGTGCTCGACACGCTCAAATATCTTCGGCACGAAACGAACGTTTGGTTTGAAGTCACCACCCTGCTTATTCCAAGCGAGAACGACAGCGACGCGGAGCTGCATAACGCGGCTGAGTGGTTCGCGGAAAATCTCGGGCCAGATGTGCCATGGCATTTCACCGCGTTCCATCCCGATTTCAAAATGCTCGACAAACCGCATACGCCGGCCGCGACACTTACCCGCGCCCGCGAAATCGCGCGATCAAAGGGATTGCACTACGTTTACACCGGTAACGTGCACGACACCGCTGGCGGCAGCACATGGTGTCCTGGTTGCGGTGAGCTGCTTATCGAGCGCGATTGGTACGAGCTCGGCGAATGGAATCTCGAGGAGGGTAGATGTCGATCGTGCGGAGATATGATCGCGGGACGATTTGAGGATCAGCGCGGTGATTGGGGCGCGCGGCGTCTTCCAGTGAGACTGAAAAGTAGAAATTAGAAGGCTTAAGCGGAGAGGGAGATATCCATGAAAGACTTAATCACGTTTTGTCTCCATCGGGCATGTTCACTGGTCGTTCCTGTTCGCTTTATTCGCATCGACTCGGGTAGATCCCGGCCGGTCGTATTTTGTTTTTTGGTTGCGCAGTGGATTTTTTCATTGTAGATAGTTAACCGAATGGTTAAATATTCTGCACGCAGGTTAAATCGAACTTTCGCCGCGTTGGCCGATCCGACGCGGCGGCGCATTCTGGCGCACCTGGCGCGCGGCGATAGATGCGTTACCCATTTGGCCAGGCCGCACGCGATGTCGTTACCGGCGGTCTCAAAACATTTGCGCGTGCTGGAGAAGGCCGGGCTGCTTCGCCGCCGGCGGTATGGACGCGTTCACGAAATGCGACTCGATGCTAAACCGCTTCGGGAGGCCGCGCAGTGGGTGGAAGAATATCGCAAGTTCTGGGAAGGGTCGCTCGATCGCCTGGCCACGTATTTAGAAAAGGCGAACAAAGCCGCCGGCAAGGGAAAGGGGTCACGCTGATGTGTCCAATGTGTGTAGCAAACACCGTGCTCCTCGCGGCTGGCGCGACTTCGAGCGGAGAAGTAGGTGCTTTTGTAATGAGCAAGTTTTACAGGAGAAAGCAAACGAAACAAATGAAAGGAAAACAAAATGAGAATCGCAGAATCAGAACCCAAAACAGAAGCAACGCAGATGAATCATCCCAAGATAGTGTCGGAAACTGAGTGGCTGGTCGCGCGCAAGGATTTGCTCACCCGCGAAAAGGAATTGACCCGGTTGCGCGACGAAGTGAGCCGGCACCGGCGCGAGCTTCCCTGGGTCAAGGTCGAGAAGAAATATTTATTCGATGGACCGAAAGGAAAAGAAACGCTGAGCGATCTCTTCGACGGACGCAGTCAGTTGATCGTCTATCACTTCATGTTTGGTCCGGGCTGGGAAGAAGGATGCAAAAGCTGCTCATACCTGGCCGATCATTTTGACGGCGCCAACTGGCATCTGCCTCATCGCGACGTGACCTTCTTGGTCGTCTCTCGCGCTCCCCTGTCCGAACTCGAGGCATACAAGAAACGGATGGGCTGGCGCTTCAAGTGGGTCTCGTCGCACGGCAACGATTTCAATTTCGATTATCACGTGTCGGCTGCGGAGAAAGAAAAGACGAAAGAAGAGATGTTTTACAACTACGAAACGGCGGAATTAATAAGCGACGAAATGCCCGGGCTGAGCAAAGGGAAATCCTATGCCGCGCGTCACTCACTTTGAAATTTATACCGCCGACCCCGAAGCGGTGCAGCCGTTTTACCGGGATGTCTTCGGGTGGAAATTTGAAAAATTCGAAGGCCCGTTTGCGTATTGGCTAATCACAACCGGCCCTGACAATGAACCCGGGATCAATGGCGGCCTGACTCGGCCGCGAGAAGGGCAAAGCCCCGGCACCTTAAACACGATCGCTGTTTCGTCGTTCGAACAAACGATCAAGAAGATCGAACAACGTGGCGGAAAAATCTGCGTGCCCAAGATGGCGATCCCGGAAATTGGGTGGCTGGCATACGCAGAAGATCCGGCTGGCAATGTGTTTGGAATTATAGAGCCAGATGTGGAAGCAAAATAATCAAACGGAGAAAAACATGGCTGCGAAAGATCACTTGGCAGAAGCGGTCGTCATCGAGCGAACTTTCAACGCGCCGGTCGCGCGGGTTTGGAAGGCGCTTACCGATGCGAATGAAATGCGAATCTGGTATTTTGACCTGAAGGAATTCAGGCCCGAGCCGGGTTTCGAATTTGAATTCACGGTCGAGCATGAAGGCGTGCGGTATCATCATCTTTGCAAAGTTACGGAGGTGATTCCGCAAAAGAAACTCGCCTACACCTGGCGCTACCAAGGACAGGAGGGCGATTCATTGGTCACGTTTGAATTGTTCGCCGATGGCGACAAAACCCGGCTGAAGTTGACGCTCGAGGAAATTGAAACCTTTCCGAAGACTCCGGCCTATGCCCGCAAGAATTTCGAGGCCGGATGGACGGAGATTATCGGTTCGTCGCTCAAGCAATTCGTTGAAAAAACGGAGAAAGTAAAATCATGACCACCAAGGGATCAGAAAAACTCTCACTTGAAATCAAACGCCTGATCAAAGCGCCGCATGATCGTGTCTACGCGGCTTGGACAGATCCGGCCCAATTGAAACAATGGTTCGGTCCGGAGAATGTTCAGACGCACGATTTCATCGCCGAGGTGCGAGTCGGAGGAAAATTCCGGTGGGACCTAACGAGCTCCGAGGGCGAGCGAATGGCTGTGGGCGGCGAATACCGCGAGCTGTGGCCCGGCAGAAAGATCGTATTCACCTGGCAATGGGAAGATGACGAGGCTTGGGCAAACAACGTCAGCATCGTCACTGTGGAACTGACCGATCGCGACGGCGGCACGGAACTGCGCTTAACCCACGAACGATTGCCAAACGAAGCTTCGCGCGACGGTCACACCCGTGGCTGGAACAGCGCACTCGATAAATTGGAGAAATTCTTCAGCAAGTAATTGTCTATCTAAACAAAGGAGGAAAATGAACACAGAAGAAGTGGCAAAAAAAGTGGTGGAATTGGTTCGCAAACAGGCGTGGTACGAAGCGCTCGACACGTTGTACGATAAGGATATCGTCAGTATCGAAGCGAGAGCGAGCGAAGGAGACTCGCCTGAGAAACGGGGCATCGATCAAGTGCGCGGGAAGACCGATTGGTGGTTGGAAAACATGCAGGTCCACAGCTTTGAAGCGAAAGGACCATTCGTCGCCCATGATCGCTTTGTCGTGCAGTACGACGCCGACGTCACCGACAATAACTCGAAGAAACGCATGCAGTTGTCAGAGGTCGGCGTCTACACGGTGAAGAACGGAAAGATCATGCGGGAGGAATTTTTGCCACGCGTCGGCGGCTAGTTTCTCTCGATGCCATCAGAGCGCGGTGTTTTGGCGATAAGCGCCAACGCCGTGCCTGCGCTTGCAATCACCAGGGCCGCGCCGATTGCCATCACGATTCTGAAGCCGGAAACAAAAGATTCATCAATCGCGCGGCGAATTACTTGGCGAGTTCCCGGATCTTGATCTCCTGGAACGGCGATGGCCGCGAGTTTAACCGACTGACCTTGCAATGATCGCGACGCTGATTGGGGCAGTTTCCAGTTGGATAGTCGTTGATCGAGTCCGCTTTTAAACGCCTGAAGCATCAAGAGCCCAAGAACGGCGATGGCAATGAGCCCAGCGGTTCGCGCAACTGCATTGTTGATACCGGAGGCGATGCCTACGCGATTTTGTACGACCGAACTCATCACTGTCGTCGTAAGCGGAGCGACGCTCACCGCCATACCTAAACCAAGCAGCACCATTGGCGGAAAAAAGGTTGTCCAGTAGCTTCCGTCCACGCCCGGCACCATAAAAAGCGCGTAACCAAAAGCGGCAATCAACGGACCAACAACGAGCGGAAGCTTCGGCCCGTATCTCGCGATCAGTCCGCCCGACCAGCGCGAAAGAAACGAAATGATTAGGATGAAGGGCAACAGTGCCGCTCCTGCCGCCGTCGCCGAGTAATGCTGAACTTCAATCAGATTTAGCGGCAGGAAGAAGAGCGTCCCACCGAGCGCGGCATAGAGCAGAAACGTGACTAGATTCGCTCCGGTAAACGTCCGAGAGCGGAATAGGGCGAGCGGCAACATCGGCTGAGGAACTCGTGCCTCAACGAACAGAAACGCAATCATAAGGGCTCCCGCAGCGGCGAGGACGACAATGACTGATCGATTGAAACCGAGTCGCGCCGATTCAATTAATCCGTAGACAAGGGCGCCCAAACCGATCGCTGCCAAAATTGCGCCTAACCAATCCACTCGCCTACTTTCTTTGTCTGAATTTTCGCCGACGTACCGAAGCGAGATCACGATAACGACGAGCGCCAGCGGAAAATTAATGAAAAACACGGCGCGCCACGACACATGTTCGATCAACCATCCGCCGACAACTGGCCCAATGCCGGTGGTGATTGCGCTAAATCCCGACCAAGTTCCTATGGCGCGTCCGCGTTCCTGCTCCGGAAAGGAACTGCTGATGATGGCAAGGCTGCCCGGAACGAGAAGCGCCGCGCCAGTGCCCTGAAGTGCGCGGCCCGCGATCAGTTGATGTATGTTTACAGCGAATCCGCACGCGGCCGAGGCCGACGCGAACAGCGCAACGCCAATCAGAAAAATGCGGCGACGCCCGTAGCGATCGCCCAGCGAACCGCCGATGAGAAGGAGTGCGGAGAGCAGGAGCGAATAGGATTCAATCACCCATTGGATGTCCACGGCCGTGGCGTTGAGGCTCGTTTGCAGCGCGGGCAGGGCCACGTTGACGACGGTGCCATCGATGAAGGCCATGCTGGAAGCGAGAATGGTGGCCGCGAGCGTCCAACGACCTCGCGACTTCGAGCACGGCGTTATTGCCGGCCGCGACCGGATTAAACTCTCGTCACAAGGTTCTCGGAGAACTGCCCACATACTTGCGGCTTATCATAGCCATCGTCCGCATCGGCACGCCTGTTAATATTCGCAAACGTGTCGTCAGGATGGCGTACAACCAGGTCTCACGAGGCTTATGCGGAAGCGATTACCGGATGCGCGGTAGCATGCGCATTTTGGGTTATCTGCTCAATCGCCCCAAAATTCCAGGCGCTTCCGACAAGCAGATCGCCTTGTTCACCCAATTCGCCGGAACGATCCGCGACAACGGCTCTGAATTATCTCAACAGCCGGGCAACACGCTGCTCTCCTACGAACGCAAACATCACTGGGCTTGGTTCATACCGGTGACCGAGGAGCTGACCAGCGTCGGAGTTGTTTTTCGCACCGAATATTTCAAGCAGGCCGGCCTATCAAAGGAAGAGATGAGGTCACCGATCTCAGCTACAACGCCTACGAAAAAGCGCGAGTTGTTTTGCAAGTCATGGCTCGACTTTCCGGCTTGGAAGAGAAAACAGGCGCCCTAGGATCTGCGTTGGTTCTACGGCGTAATGCGCAAAATGTTCGGCAAAGATCTCACCTTTGTGAAGTTGCAGATGCACGTATCTCCACTCGTTTGGGCTGGTATTTTCCGACGAACAGCTAATGCAACTGGGAGGACAGATCGCGTTTGAGAATTATCGCGCGCGTTTGGAATTGACTCTTCAACGTCGAGAGCGACAAGCTGTACCAAGAAACGACGGCTTCTTAGCTGTCCTTTTCGACTCGACGGCTGAGAAGCCGTCGCTCCTTGCCTAATCCTTGCTTGCCAGATGCAGCTTCGTTTTGATTTCACCGACAAGATCTCGCGGAGATCGTCCGAGCTCGATCGTTGTTATCTCCTCATCAGGCTGTGGTTCTTCCAAGTCAGCGAACTGACTTCGTAGCAACGTTGGATTCATGAAATGACCGCGCCTGTGGCGCAATTGCTCGGCAATAAGCGCGTAATCTCCGCGAAGAAACACAAACTTCACTTCGCCGCTGACACGCAGCCGCTCCCGATACGCGCGTTTTAGCGCGGAGCAGGCCAGCACGGCGTTCTCCCCCGCGGCAAGAGAACGCTCGATCAACTGGCGCAAACGTTCCAGCCATGGCCATCTGTCTTCATCCGTCAGGGGATGACCGCCGCGCATCTTCTCAATATTCGCTGCCGGATGAAAATCGTCCGCCTCAATAAAACGCCAGCCCAGCTCTCGCGCGAGCAAGTCGCCGACAGTAGTTTTGCCAGCACCTGAGACACCGAAAACGATTAAGACCACGGCACATTATCGACCTGAACGATCGACGTCGCACATGCGTTATCCTTTCGCTTTGCCCGGCATGGTTCCACCTCTAACTTTCGATATGAAGGATGCAAATTTCACTCAGCGCGATGCCGTCGCAAAATTTCGCGCGCTCTGGGACAAAGGCACGGCGATATATCTGCATCGCCTGGGGTTCAAGGCGCTCGCCACCACGTCGGCCGGTTTCGCCTTCGCGCGAGGAAAAACCGACGGTAAAGTTCCCCGCGACGAAATGCTCGCGCATATTCGTGAGATCGCGAAAGTAACGCCGCTTCCGGTGAACGCCGATTTCCTAAACGGCTATGCCGATGAACCTGAAAGTGTGGCGGAAAACGTGAAGCTTTGCATCGACACCGGAGTCGCCGGATTGTCTATTGAAGACAACACCGGCCGTACCGATGCGCCGCTTTACGAAAAAAATTTAGCTATCGAACGGACTCGCGCCGCGCGTTCCGCGATCGACGCATCTGGAGCGCGCGTCGTGCTCACAGGCCGATGCGAAGCCTGGCTGGTCGGCGATGCCGATCCATTGCGCACGGCATTGGACCGTCTCGTCGCCTATGCCGAGGCCGGCGCCGACTGCCTCTACGCGCCCGGTATCCAGGCGCCTGACGAAATTGCGCAAATCGTCAAAGCGATCGCGCCGAAGCCAGTCAACCTCCTCATCTCCGGCTTCAATCATCAGCTTTCTTTTTCTCAGGTCGCTGATCTCGGAGTGCGTCGCATCTCAATCGGTTCCGGGCTCGCCCTTGCGGCGTGGGGCGCATTCATCCGCGCCGCGTGCGACATTCAAACAAACGGCAGCTTCGAGCTTCTCGGTGAAGGCGCCAAATCAGCCGAGCTGAACGAATTGTTTCGCTGATTGGAAGAGCGGTTTAAATTTAAAGAAAGCTTTGGCCGCTCAAAGCGCCGGAGGCACGGCAGATATTAGCCCTGGACGTGAGCCCGGGGATTGGCGTGTACCGACGATTTAGCCCCGGAGGGGCGACAGAATGCACCGAAATGTCGCCGTCACTCCTGACGCCGCTCCGGGGCTGGCTCAGATTAATATCGAAACCCCGGGCTGTCGCCCGGGGCTACATTCTTCCGCGTCTCCGGCGCTTCATGCGGCTACATCATTGAAATTGCTCCACTCCCGCTGGCAAGGGCGCAGATGATCGCGCCCGCTTCTGTCCTGTCCCTTCGCTCTAGACGTAAATTGGTTTCCCTACACAAACAATCGTGATCATTATGTCGATTATATGAAGGGCGTAATCGTAATCGTGGCGTATCGGCCCAAGCCGGGAAAAGAAAAAGAACTTTTGGAGCTCGTGCGTAACCGCGTGCCAGTCCTGCGCAAAGAAGGCCTTGTGACCGATCGCAAGCCAACCATCATGCGCGCACGCGACGGCACCATCATCGAAGTCTCAGAATGGAAGTCACACGAAGCGATCGATGCCGCGCACAAAAATCCAAATGTGCTCGCGATGTGGGACAAATTCTTCGCATTATGCGACTGCATCCCACTGAGCGGCCTTGCGGAAGTCAATGAGATGTTTGCCGGATTTGAACCGATCGCCGACTGACTTTTTCGGACCGACCCAGCTTTTTTCAGTCAGAATCTCGGCTCGCCCTTGCCAAAGCGCGACCGACACCACACTCTGCGGCCATGCATAAACCTGAGGATCGCAGCTTCATCGGGCATCCACGCGGTCTGGGCTACCTCGCGTTCACCGAAGCATGGGAACGTTTCTCCTACTACGGCATGCAGTCGCTGCTCGTGCTCTACATGGTCAACCGGCTGCTCCATCCCGGTCATATCGAGCGCATCGCCGGGTTCGGTCCATTTCGCCATCTACTCGAGACCGTCTATCGCGGCCCTCTCTCAGTGCAGGCGCTTGCCTCGGCAATTTTCGGTCTCTACACCGGTCTGGTTTATCTCACGCCGATCGGCGGCGGATTGTTAGCTGACCGTGTACTCGGACGCACACGCACCGTCACCCTCGGTGCGCTTCTCATGGCCGCCGGGCATTTTCTCATGGCCTTCGATATTACATTCCTTGCCGCGCTGACCTGCCTGCTCACAGGCGTCGGTTGTTTTAAGGGAAACCTCGCCAGCCAGGTCGGCGCTCTCTATGCAACGGGCGACAACAGGCGCGCGGACGCTTTTCAGATCTATTACATATTCATCAATGGTGGAGTAATTGCCGCGCCGCTGATCGCCGGCACGCTCGGTGAAGTTTATGGCTGGCATTTAGGATTCGGCGCAGCAGGCGTAGGTATGTTGATCGGGCTGACGATTTATCTTTCCGGCCGCAAATGGCTACCGCCCGATTCGCCCGTTGTCGAGAAAAGCGAGAGCGCGCCGAAGCCGCGCCTGACGCATCGGGAACGAATGGCCATCATCGCCCTGCTCGCGCTTTTGCCCGTCATCACGATCGCCGTCATCAGCAATCAACAAATCTTCAATGCCTATCTGGTTTGGGCCGAACAAAGCGCTGATCTCATTTTCTTCGGACGCAAAATGCCGACAACATGGTTGATCACCCTCGACTCGATCGTGTCGGTAACTTTTCTTGTAGGCGCGGTAGCGTTTTGGCGACTCTGGTCGCGCAAGTTCCGCGAGCCGGTCGAAATCACGAAGATGGGCATCGGCAGTCTCTGCGCCGTGACCGGAATGCTCTCCCTCGCGATGGGCGCGGCAATCGCCGCCAGTTCCGGCCACAAAGTTTCGATCAGCTGGCTCATCGCATTCCACGTGCTCAATAGCATCGGGTTCGCCAACGTCTTTCCCGTTTCGCTTGCGCTTTATGCGCGGGTTGCGCCGGCTGCCCTGTCCGCTACCATCATCGGAATTTATTATCTGGCCTTCTTCGCGGCCAACAATCTCGTCGGCTGGGTCGGCGGTTTCTTGGAGAAAATGTCTGCGACACAGTTCTGGCTTCTGCACGCAGGATTATGCGGGACAGCCGGCATCATCTTCCTCCTCGGCGGCCACTTCTTCGGTCATCTCCTGGCTCCGGGTGACAATGAAAGCAATCCCGGATGATCCATCACAAATCCTGATCCCCGGCGTATCGAAAAGGCTGGGCTACGTTCGGGAAGTGTATCAGCACGGGCGGCCCCGAATTCGAAGCAAAATATGGAATACACCTTTCAGTAACAAAACGTGATCATGAGATAAACAAAGTCCAATCCATCACCCGGCCAAATTAATATATTCCGTCGCGACGAACGTTTTCGTGTCCAAAGTCGAGATGGCGTTGGCGTCGCTTCATGCTGGTCAAGTATCGGGACAGCCAGCGGGAGGGGGAATCTTTGCGCCAGTTCTTATTCGTCCGGCGGTATTCCAGACGTAATTGGTTCAAGATTGCGGCGTCGTGAATTGCCGCTCGGAGGGTATAGCGTTTCATAATTTAGAACATCAGCTCCATGCGTCTTATGACTTCATTGAACTGATCCTGTTCAAATTCAGAATGCGCTTGGCGAAAGTCCGCGCTTTGACTACGACGGATTGTCGCGCTGCGTTCATCTCGATCGGCACGGATCCGGTTGTCTGCGTCGAATTGTCACGTGGAGAAGCGTCCATATTGCTCTTTGGAAAAAACCCGGCCCCATCCGTCGGTGAAGTTAAAGAGCGACATGTTTAGCAGAAGCATCGGGTCGTGCCTGCGCGCACGTTTTCGAAACAACTGACGTGGGCTGCGTCGCGGAATGGTCGGGCGTAGTTTTGTTTTCATTTGATATTTTGTTTGCTTCCAACCCTAGACATGGCTGTGCCGCGTCACCACGAAGCGGTGGGAGGATTTTTCAGTGCTCCACAAGAGAGAGTGGCCTCCATCTCTTTCGAGGGAGGAAACAAAAGTGGTGTGCTGGCATTAGCCGGACCAAAGCTGTCGCTACTGTTACCCGACGCGGCTTGATCCAGTTGTAGCAGCGTCGCCGTGCGACGCTCGGCTGCAAATCTGCGCTCTGCTTGATCTGTAGAGGCAGCCGCTTGCTTGAAAATAAGAAACGCCTGGCGTGCGTTACCTTGTTGCTAAGGGGACAACTTTCCAAAACTGCGCCAAAACGCGCGAGTCGCGCGAAAACGATATTTCATTTATCGCCTGGATACGGCTCATTGAGTGCGGTATCTAGATCGACAAATCGTCCCGCCTCGGCATCGGCCATGCCTTGCTTGAAGGCTTCGGGGACCCACCAATCATCATTTTCCGCGACGAACCTAGCGACTTGCGCTCGTTCACTCGCGGGGAGGGCTTTGAATTGCTCGATGATTTCAGTGGCGCTCATACCAGAAACAATAACGCATCAGCGTTAAGCTCGCAAAACGGAGCTTGGCTTTCGCTCAACCTTCGTCCTCTGTCCTCGCCCTCTGACTCCCCGATAAAGCGGTTCTCAGATGTGATCAGCTTTATCACAAGCGAGTCAAGGCTCCTGCTTCAGGTTGCCCAAAGCTTGCTCGCAGCGGCGAGTGGTGGGCGAAAACCTTCGGCGTTCGCAGTTTGGCTGCGAACGGGATTTTCAATCTCGCTCACTGCTTCAGCAGCCGCTCATATTCGTCATGCGGACCGATCCAGAACCATTCGGCGTGATTACCCTGAATCCTCGCCAGAGCCCGATAACGAGCGCCCACTCGAGCGGACCAGTAGCGCCCAACCTTCTTAAAACGGAGGGATCGATGCTCAGGATCTTCCTGCCAAAGTTTGAAATTCTTCCGCGCGAGATGCTGGACTGAAGTGGGAAGCAGGCGGAAACGACTACGAAAGCTGTGTGTCGTCGAGGAAGTCATCCAGTGAGACCGCGTGGTTATCGCCGTCCTCTTTCTTCAACTGGTCATAGAGTCGATCGAGCTTACCAGCCTTTGCATCTTCCTCGATCTCTGCATCCCAGGCATCCTCGAGCACTTCCTCAAACCAGCGGGCCAGCTGTTGCTGTTCCAACGGAGACAGCTGGCTGATGGCCTCCTGAATTTCCGTCAGCGTACTCATGCGAAGGACCATATTCCTAATGGCACAGGATGTAAATCCTGCGCACAGTGGCTGAGCGCTTCAGATCCGATCATGAACCGCTTAAGATGTTGCCGTTCTAATGATGAGCCAGCGCGATCATCTCGAATTTCCAATCTCCAATCTTCTCCCAACTCCGAAGTCCCTCGCTACGCCGGCAGCCCGCGGCGGGCGATCAATTCCATTTGCTCGCAGAAACGATCCAATTCCCCAAGCGTTGTGTAAAGGTTCGGCGTGATCCGAATACCCTGAAATTCTTCGTGCACAATCGGAGTGGCGAAGATGCGATGTTTGTCGAAGAGGTATTTCGTCACCGCTTCCGGATTTGTACCTTCGATCTGAACATTGGCAATGGCGCACGATTGTTTGGGATCGAACGAAGTATTGAACCGAATCTTCGGCACGTCTTTGAGCCGGTTCATCCAGTAACGCGACAGGTAACGCAGCCGCGCTTCCTTGCGCTTGCCGCCGATGCCGTTGTGGAACAGGAGCGCTTCGCCGATCGCGAGCCTCGGCGCGGCCGAGTGCGTGCCGATCTCTTCGAACTTGCGAATATCGGCGGCCTGCTTCGCTTCGGCGGCCATAAGCGGCCAGAGCTTGTCAATTCTATCCCGCTTCACATAAAGCATGCCGGTGCCTTTTGGCGCGTACAACCACTTGTGCAGGCTGGTGCCAAAATAATCGCAACCAAGGTCTTTCTGTTTGAAATCGAACTGCGCGAAAGAATGCGCCCCGTCCACGATCGTCTCGATGCCTCGCGCCCGCGCCATCTCGCAGACGGCTTTCACCGGCGTGATCTGACCGGTGATATTGATTTGATGCGATATCAGGATCAGCCGGGTGCGGTCGGTGATCCCTTTTTCGAACGCTGCCGTAATCTCTTCGAGGTTCTTCGGCGGAATCGGAATCTGGATCAGCTTCAGCTTTAAACCTTCGCGCTTTTCGCGCTGGCGCAGCGTCGTCAGCATGCGCGGGTAATCCTGCGTTGTCGTGAGAATTTCGTCGCCCGACTTGAGATCCATGCCCATCAATAGAGTCTCGAGCGACTCCGAAGCATTGCGCGTAATGGCGATCTCTTCCCGGTCGCAACCGAACAGTTCGGCCAGCCCAGTGCGGATGGTTTCGCATTGCGGCTCGAGGATTTGCCACATCGTGTAGGCAGTGGCGTCTTCCTGCTCCCAGATGTAACGCACCAGCGCTTCGGTTACCGTCCGCGGGCTGGGCGAAACGCCGCCGTTGTTCAGGTTAATGATGCCGCGCGTGACGCTGAACGAATTTTGGATGACGGCCCAATAATCTTCATCCATCGCCGCTTCTTCCGGCGTGAGATGCGTCACATTCCTGCTGGCTGCCTCGACTTTTTTCAGCAATGACGCCACCGTTGCTGAAGAAAGCGCGGCCAGTCCGAGACCTTTGCCGGCGAGAGAAAGAAAATCGCGTCGTGTCTGCAGCTGCACCGCCGCTCATCAAAGCGGATTCGCTAGCGCCATGCAATCACTCTCACACGTTCGGCGGCATATTCCAGCGGCGCTGGTTGCGTTCGTCGCCAGCCCGCTTTCCTCCGCGACAAACGGCGCGGCATTGCGCGTCGAAGGTGGAGTCGTGGGATCGATTCTTTGAGGCAGAGGCCCTGGTGGGAGCTTAAGAAAGGACGACATCCTGTTTTTGCGCTTTACAAATACGAATAGAAAAGATAGCAAGGAAAATGGCCGCTTAAGCGAGGACTAATCGACATGACGTCGCTCACTGCGTTGCTCTCCGAATGGCCGCTCATTCGTCAAATTCGTGAGCGGACCGACGGCACAGGGTTGGAAGCGATGTCGGACAAGACGCGCGCAATGCATGCGCGAATCGACGATGCGCAGGTAGCGCGATCGATTTGTCCATACTGCGGAGTCGGTTGCGGGCAGCTCATTTATCACAAAGGCGGGAAGCTTGTTTCGATCGAAGGCGATCCGGAAAGTCCGATCAGTCAGGGCAATCTTTGCCCGAAAGGCGCAGCGTCGTATCAGTTGCTCACGCATTCGCGACGCGAAACGAAAATGAAATATCGCGCGCCGCGCGAGAAAACGTGGACGGAAATTTCACTGGACGACGCAATGGATATGGTGGCGGATCGCGTTTGGGAATCGCGCAAACGCACATTCATCGGGCAAGAAAACGGATCGACAATCAATCACACGACCGCGGTCTGTCATCTCGGCGGCGCCACGCTCGACAACGAAGAAAATTATCTCATCAAGAAGCTGTTCACCGGAGGCCTGGGCATGGTCTGTGTGTCCAACCAGGCCCGGATATGACATAGCAGCACGGTGCCCGGTCTGGGCACTTCCTTCGGCCGGGGCGGAGCTACGACCGCGCAACAAGATCTCGCCAATGCCGATTGCATTTTAATCGAAGGCTCCTCGATGGCCGAGGCGCATCCGGTCGGTTTCCGCTGGGTCATGAAAGCAAAGGAGCGCGGTGCGACCATCATCCACGTCGATCCAAGATTTTCGCGCACGAGCGCGCTGGCCGACATCTGGGTGCCGATCCGCGCCGGGTCCGACATCACGTTTCTTGGCGGAATTATCCATCATGTCATCGAGAACGAACTTTTCTTCCGCGATTACGTCGTTCACTACACGAATGCATCCTGCATCTTGCGCGATGAGTACGGCGACCCTGAGGATAGCGCGGACGGTTATTTCTCCGGCTGGAACGAGAGCCGGCGTGCCTATGAGACGGAAAGCTGGCAATACAAGGGCGAGGGGCTGAGCTATCCCGAACGCGATCTCACTCTGCAAGATCGACAATGTGTTTTCCAAAAACTGAAACGCCATTTCGGGCGCTACACGCCGGAGATGGTCGAAAAAGTTTGCGGCATTCCGCCAGCACTTTTTCAGAAAGTGGCCGACGCGCTCGTTGCCGCATCAGGACCAGAGAAAACGGCCGCGATTTGTTACGCGGTCGGTTGGACGCAGCATTCCAAGGGCGTGCAAATCATTCGGACGGCGGCGATTTTGCAATTGCTCCTCGGCAACATCGGCCGGCCTGGCGGCGGAATTCTCGCGTTACGCGGCCACGCATCAATTCAAGGCTCAACCGATATTCCCACACTCTACGATATTTTGCCCGGTTATCTCGCGATGCCGCGCGGCGAAAAGGAAAACACGCTGCAGAAATATTTGGATCAGCACACCGACCGAACCGGGCTCTGGTCGAACACTCCAGCTTATTTCATCAGCTTGCTCAAAGCGTACTACGGCAAGCGTGCGACCCCGGAAAATGATTTCGGCTATGACTGGCTGCCGAAAATCACCGCGGATCATTCCTTCTTCGAATACCTCTACGACATGGCCGACGGGAAAATGGAGGGCATGTTCTTGATCGGACAGAATTCGGCTGTCGGCGCGCCCAACTCGCGCCTGCAACGGAAGTCGATGGCAAAACTAAAATGGTTTGTCATTCGCGACATGGTGGAAACCGAGCCGGCCAGGTTTTGGCGCGACTCGGCTGAAATCGAGCGCGGCGAATTGAAAACGGAAGAGATTGAGACGGAAGTATTTTTCTTTCCCGCGGCCGGCTATGCAGAAAAAGAGGGCGCGTTCACGAACACGCAGCGTCTTTTGCAATGGCGCGAAAAGGCGGTCGATCCACCGGGCGATTGTCGATCCGACGCGTGGTTCATTCATCAATTGGCTTTGAGATTGATTGCGAGAGCAAAGACCTCGGACGATCCGATGGACGAGCCGTTGCGCGCGCTCGACTGGTGGTATCCAGAAGACGAATTCGGCGAGCCGAAAATGGAGGCCGTGCTGGCAGAGATCAACGGCTGGAAAACAGATGTCCAATCTGGAGCTAACGGAGTCGTTTTTGGTGAAGATCGACAAGGCAAACTGCATCACGGCCCGCAAATCGACAGCTATGAGGAATTGAAAGATGACGGATCGACCGCGTGCGGTTGCTGGATTTACTCCGGCGTTTTCGGCCCCGACGGGGTGAACAAAGCGAACGCGCGGAAATCGAAAGATTATCTTGGCCACGGCTGGGGGTTCAGTTGGCCGAGCGACCGCCGAATTATTTACAATCGTGCCAGCGCCAGGCCGAATGGCGAACCCTGGAGCGAGCGCAAAAAACTTGTCTGGTGGGATTCGGAAAACTGGACCGGCCTCGACGTTCCCGATTTCAAAAAAGACAGGCGCCCCGTCTATGTACCGCGGGATCGACAACCCGGTCTCGACGGACAGCGCGGCGATGCGCCGTTCATCCTGCACGAGGACGGCCTTGGCTGGATGTTTGTGCCGAAAGGTCTGCAGGATGGGCCGATCCCGACGCATTACGAACCGCTCGAATCACCTGTGCACAACGCGCTCTATTCACGCGACACGAACCCGGTGGTGAACTGGTTCACGCGCAACGAAAACCGTTTCGCGCCGCCGGGCGATCCTCGCTTTCCGTACGTTCTCACAACGTACCGGTTGACCGAACATCATACCGCTGGCGGAATGACGCGATTTCTCAGCCACCTTTCCGAATTGCAGCCGGAAATGTTTGTCGAAATTTCCCCGGAACTCGCGAGTGAGCTCAAGATCGATAATAGCGATTACGTTTGCATCGTGAGTTTGCGGGGCGCGATCGAAGCGCGCGCTCTCGTTAGCCGGCGCATTCAGCCGATGCAGCTGAATGGGAAAACGGTGCATCAGGTTGCGGTTCCGTTTCATTTTGGAGCCGCCGGTCCGTTGCGCGGCAATGCTGCTAATAATCTCGTTGCCATTTCCGGCGAACCGAATGTCACGATTATGGAAAGCAAGGCGCTCGTCTGCAACATCGTCCCGGGACGTTTGCCGCGCGGCCCGGCGTTTCTCGATTGGATCGAGCGCCATGCGCCGCAATCCGGACAGCCGGCGAATTTACATCCTGAGCAACCGCCACTCGGCGCGCCAAGCGGCGGCAAATTTTCTCGCGGCCACGGCAAGGAGGGCAAGGCGGGATGATCGGCGAATCTCTTGGTAGGGACGGACCGCCGGGCCGTCCGTTTTGTGATCGCGCACACCGCGGCGCGCCCGGCGGTCGCGCCCTACCCACGTTATGATCGGCGAAGGAACACAGAGCACGAACCAGCGAAAGCATTCCTACGTGCATGATCACGTCGAGGTGGGCTTCTTCACCGACCCGAGTGTTTGCATCGGCTGCAAAGCTTGTGAAGTCGCGTGCAAAGAATGGAATCACGTGCCCGATGACGGATTCGTTTGGTCAGGAAATTCTTACGATAACACCGGCCATCTCGGCGCATCGACATGGCGCCACGTCATGTTTCTCGAGCAAGATCGACAAAAGGGAAATCAGATCGTCGGCTCGCATTCGCTAGCTGATGGCAATGGTGAAGATCCGTTCCGGTGGGTTTTCCTGTCCGATGTTTGCAAGCATTGCGAAGAAGCCGGTTGCCTTGAAGCGTGTCCGACCGGATCGATCGTGCGTACTGAAGTTGGCTCCGTGCTCGTGCAGAACGATGTCTGCAACGGCTGCGGTTATTGCGTCGTGTCCTGTC
>WNGE01001969.1_pt1 | contig 25543 bp, 22 predicted proteins | sample 5400651 | NCBI WGS metagenome assembly WNGE01 (sample SAMN13153370, study PRJNA577476) | soil metagenome | isolation source: 60 cm soil or saprolite under grassland replicate 2 | place: USA:California | collected 2016-06-15 | reverse complement strand
CTCAGCAGATAAATTCCGGTGTTGCCTAGTGGCCAAAACCCGAGGCGCGACCAGTATGATCTCAGCTTCCGAATTGCCTCGCCTTTGCTAATTTTCGGTAAGGCAAGTCTTTTTAACGCTTCTTGATCGTCCGCAATAGACGGAGTGAACTGTAGCGGCCAAGGCTTGCACGCTACCAGCCCGCACCCAGGACCAAAAATGTCGATCATACGGTGAATGGCGGACTCAGCGATCCCAAGTCCCCGAAACTGCGGATGGATCGCGACGTAGTCGATGATCAGTAGATCTAGCTCTACCACTTCGAATTCATTTTGTATTTCTTCCTTCGGATAGCCAGTCTCCGCGTCGAAAAGATGTTCCCAATATTCTGAAATGTCGCCAGAGATGCCATCTCCAAGCCTTTCCGCACTGATGCCGCGATCGAGCGCCGCGCCGAACTGGACCAGGGAAGCTCCAATGCGACCGGCGTCCTCTTTTCCGCGGTTTTCCGGTTCGGCAATAATTCTTCCAGCAATGGAATGGACAAAATCCGTCTCAACGGACTCGTGCAGTTCAGTACGGAGCACGAACTCAACACTCGCAACGAAATTCTCATTGGAATCGGTTTCTCTACGCCTTTCGGCCAATACTTTGGTCGGTTTCATTTCCCGTTACCCCGCTTTTCTAAGCTTCCTATGCACTCGCTGCACGACACTTTCCGGGATTCGCAGCGTGGTATAGCCTCGCTTAAACCGTGTTTCACCGTTCTCCCACTTGATCACGCCGGGTTCGTCGGCGAAAATACGCCGGATTGTTCGTTCGCTTAGGCCCCACAATTCAGCAACTTCACTCACGCAATAGTGTTTTTCAAATGCCACACTGGCCGGCATCGCTGGTTTGCTTGGAGGAGCATACCTGGGCTGGGGAGAGGGTTCTGTTGCCATAGCACACCGTGTTTGATGTATGTAGTACGGGATTGAAATCTCGTCAAACGGACGAATTACCGGAGGCTAGAGGTTTCGGCGCTGGACAGGTGACGGAGACGGATAGTTTTTGCCGGTTTTTGGTTAGCCTGCCAGTGGGTGTAGGTAGGCACGATTCGACCGGAGTGGTCGGGGAAATAGGTGGCGACTTGTAAGCCGCACAAAAGATGAGCGAAACTGGTACCCACAATAAAGGGCTTTGTTCTAAGAACGTGCCGCGCGCCTTACCACTCTGCCTGAGCGCCCATCCGCTATATTGACCACCGGGGCGGCACTGTTCAGACCCATCGTGGACCATGCCGTCCGCACGCTCGTTGCCAACCTCTGCTGCCGCTCAAGAACCCAAGGGGCGTAGTGCTTCTGTGTAATCAGCACACTTGAGTGGCCAAGCAAGCGCGAAACCTCCTCCAGCGGCATGCCCGCCAGGAGGTACTGGACTGCAAACGTGTCTCGCAGCATGTGAAGGTGGGCTGGCCTGGGGGTGCCGTCAGCCTCCGCGAAGAGCTTGGGATGTGTCTCGGTAGCCTTGGCCAGAATCTTCCCAAAGATCTTGATCCAATTCGAAACTTCGCTCTTGCGTTTGCTGCGACCACTCCAAAAGAAATAGCTCGGATGTGTGTAGGCGTTGGACGGCACGTTGCGTAGTTCCTCGGCCACGTCGTGTGGCAGTAAACCATAGACGGCGGAACTTGCTTTGCCCTTGACCTTCTTCTGGTACAGGAAAAGGGAATCATCGTCCCGCAATTTGTCTCTGGACAGACACGCAGCGTCGCCAGCGCGTAGGCCGCTCCAACGCAGGAGCTTCAAATAGGTGCGCGCCCGGCGAGGGCTGACGGTATCGCCATTTTTCTTACTGTCGCGACTGTCATAGTAATATGTCGCCTCAATCAGCGCGTCATATTGCTCGCAGGTAAAAGGCTGCGTTTCGTCCTGCTCCGGGGCGACCTTCCTGATTCTCTTTGCGGGATTCTCTTTCATCCATCCTTGCTCCACACAGAAAAAAAAGAACGTGATGACCCGCTGGTGCTGGTTGTGCCGCGTGGTCGGTGCTCCGGGCCAGGAGTGAATCCACCGCCGCATGGTCTCGACGTCCAACTCGGAAAGGCGAACAACCTGGGGCTTCTGCCGCGCACACCAGTTCAAGAGTCGATTTTCCAGGGTAAGCCGGTACTTCGCCAGCGTGGCTTCTTCGCGGTTCAGTCGTTCCACTTCCTTGATGAACAGCGCAATGGCATCCGCGATCAGCACCTCCCGGGCCTCGCTCCGTCGCAGCTTCGCCTCCAGGTCGCGCTGAAGCGCCTTCACTGGACTCAAGGAATCACGGATTTCCTGCGCCCTCTCCTCCGCTTTCTCCCAGCTGCGCGTCTTTGCGCTGACCTGCCGCGAAGTGTTCTCTCTATAAACGTACAGGTACTTCATGCAGCGACATCGCTTCCAGTACGGCTCGCCGTTTTTCGGGCAGGACGCTTTGTGGCGTGCGTAGACGGTAACGGTTTGGGTGGAAAGCGAGATCGGCGGATTGCTGTCCTGCGTTGCCGTTAAACCGATCGCATCGGGCTCTGCCAACTGAAGTCCTCCGGTAGCTCCCCAAAGGGGATTCTGGTTGTAGCCCGAAATGCCAGATGAGGCAAATCGGCGCTGTACGCCGGTCTCTACGGCAGGGAGTCTAACAGATTCCTCATTCAGTTTTCATTCAGTTTTGGGGAGAACCTGTGGAAATGCTGATTCTGTGGAGCTTAAGGATGGTTGCGGGGGGTGGATTTGAACCACCGACCTTTGGGTTATGAGCCCAACGAGCTACCAGACTGCTCCACCCCGCACAAACATGATAACAGCGCGGTGGAACAGGGTCAAACCAACTGCGCGATTGGGAGAGCCTACTCACATCGTATCCCCCTGGCGGCACTGAAGTGTATGAGTACAAAACGGCACCGAGAGCTGGAGGTTGGCTTGTGGGAGCGGTGAGAAAACCCGCAGCCGCCGTCGGGTGGTGGGAAAGTGGAAATCCGGTAGTGGCTCAATTCAAATTGAGCCACTACCGGAAATCCCGTGCTCTTGCTTTTTGCGGGATTTCCACTTTCCCACCACCCGCTTTTGTCTCCCGCTCCGCGCCGTACCAAGCCACCAGCATGTCGGCCGCTTATTTCGTCTTGGTGCGTAAAATGCGCGACGGTTACAATCATCGCTTGCGTCTGGTCCAGAGTGCACGGCAGCGGGGGATCAAACCCACGGCGCGTCTGTTCCAAACCACCGTTCCCACCGTGCGCAAGTGGCTCCGCCGCTATCAGCAGCAGGGCTCGCGGGGACTGATCGAACGTTCCCGCGCCCCGCAGCATCAGCCCGGCAAAACGCCTCTGCTCCTCGAACAGCAGGTGGTTGCCCTGCGCCAGCAACTGCCCACCTTCGGCGCTCGTCGTCTGATTCGCGAAGATCGATCTCTCCCTCAGCCATCGCGCCCTGGAACCCATCTGGCGCGCGCACGGCCTGCTCCAGCCGCGGCGGCGCAAGTATCAACGCAAGCAGGATCTGGCTCACATCAAGGCCACTTGGCGCCTGTTCCAGCAGATCTCCGCCGATACCAAAGACCTCGACGATATCCCCCACTACTGGCCGCAGTCGCAAGCGCTCGATCTTCCCGTGGTCTAATACACCGCCCGCGACGTGCGCAGTGGCTGGTTCTGTTGGGCCTTCGCACAGCGTCGTTCCGCGGCCGCCAGTTCCGCCTTTGCCGCGCGCATTCAAAAACACCTCGAGCGTTGCGGAGTCTCCTTACGCGACCTGGTCTGGCAAACCGACAATGGCTCGGAGTTCGTCGGCAGCTACGATCGCCAGGGCCGCCGCACCGGCTTCCCCGCTGCTTTAGGCGACAGCCAGCACGTGCGCATCCCGCCCGCGGGCCACACCTTTCAGAGCGACGTTGAAGCCGTCCATCGTTTAGTCGAAGACGAGTTCTTCGACCTGGAATCGCTTGCTCCCGCCCGTCTTCTTGGATTACTACTTGAACGACTCCGGGGGATACGATCTCCCTAGGCTTCCCTAACCCACTGCGCGATTCGATCACACATTAATCTCGCAAGACGAAGACGCCCTCGACAATCCGCAGCGCGCTCTGCAGCCAGTTCGCTGCTCCGCAAGTCTCGCGCGGTGCGGCTTAGCGACTTAGCTGTTTGCGCTCGCAGGCGTCCACGATTTTCTTCGGATCGATGGCCTCGCGGTCGAGTTGCTCTTCCAGAATCTTCCCGTCTTTGTCGATTAGGAAGTTGATCCGGCGCGCGGCCTTGTACTTGTCCACGTACAAGCCGTACTGCCGCGTGACGTCTCCACCCCAGTCGCTCAGCAGCGGGAACGTGACTCCGATCTGCTCGGCGAAGGCTTTGTTGGCGAAGGGGCTATCCATGCTCACACCCAGGACCTGGGTGTCGGCCGCTTCCAGCTTCTGCAGGTTCTGCTGGAAGGCCTTCATCTGTGCCGTTCAACCGCCGGTGAAGGCAAAAACGTAGAAGGCCACAACCACGTTCTTCTTGCCCCGATATTCGCTAAGCGAAACGTCCTTTAAGTCCTTGCCGTCGAAGTACTGCAGTTTGAAGTCGGGAGCAGTGTCGCCAACCTTCAGTTTTGGGGGCTCAGGCGTCTTCGGTTGCGCACTGAGTTGCGGACATAGAGTCGCAGCCAGCAAACAAACGCCCAACACCCCGGGAAATATCTTTCTCGTCATTTTGGACCATCCCCACTTGCAAGATTCGCTAAGCGTACACGCCTCGGGTAAGCCTGGTCAATGCAAGGTCACTGGCTTCTTTCCGGAGACTTTGTACAATGGCGAACGGGAACCCAGAAGGATCGGAATGAACCTTCAAACTCTTAATGACATTCTGCTGGCGGTTTGCCAGAGCGATCGCGATCGCGTCATGCTGCAGAAGCAGGCTTTGGGCTGGGTGCCGATCTCTTCTACCGAACTCTACCGCGACGTGGTCGGTATGGCTCGCGCCTTCGAATCGTGGGGAGTTCGCAAAGGCGATCGCGTCGCCATTCTCAGCGAGAACCGCCCGGAATGGACGATTGCCGACTTCGCAGCCCTTGCTCTGGGCGCGGTCACGGTTCCAGTTTATTCCACTCAGACGGCGGAACAGACTGCGTTCCTCCTGAACGATTCTGGAGCGCGTGTGCTGGTTGTTTCCACCCAGAATCAACTGGAAAAAGTGCTGGCGATTCAGAGTCAAACTCCGGTGCAGCACATCGTGGTGATGGATGCAGTAGAAACTGCCCACGCCGTGCACATGCAGCGGCTTATGTTGCAGGGACCAGCCGATTTCGATCCCGAATTCGATGCCCGCGCGCGATCCATCCACCCCGACGACTTAGCCACGATCATCTACACTTCCGGCACCACGGGAACACCGAAAGGGGCCATGCTGACGCACGGCAATATGGCCTCCAACATCTCTTGCTCCCTCGATGGGTTTGGAATAGGAACCGAGCAATCGGTCAGCGTTTCCTTCCTTCCGCTTTCTCATGTAACCGCCCGGCACGTGGATTTTGCGCTGATGTATCGGGGTGTGGCCCTGGCCTATTGCCCCAACATCACCCACTTGCCGCAGGCCTTGGCCGAGGTCCGGCCGGACATATTTGTCGGCGTGCCGCGCGTGTACGAAAAGATCCGGCACCAAGTGATCGTGAAGGCTGCGGGATTTCCCAAAAAAGCCATCTATCGCTGGGCACTTTCGGTGGGGCGCGCGCACCGAGCGGAGATTCTGGCCCGATCCCAGTCGGCGGCGCTCGCATGGAAAATCGCGAACCGGCTGGTTTTCCAGAAGGTACGCGCAGGCATGGGCGGCAAGGCTGAGGAGTTCATTTCCGGAGGCGCCCCGCTCGGTATCGAACTGGCGGAGTGGTACGCCGACATTGGCATTCCGATTCACGAAGGCTACGGGCTGACCGAAACTTCGCCGGTGATCGCGGTGAATCATCCCGGGGCTCTCAAGCTTGGCACCGTGGGCAAGCCGCTCGCCAACCTCGAAGTCCGCATTGCCGAGGACGGTGAAGTGCTGGTGCGGGGGCCTTCGGTCTTCCAGGGCTATTGGAATCGTCCGGAAGAAACGCGCACCGCGTTTGTCGATGGCTGGTTCAGGACCGGAGATATCGGAATTCTCGACAGCGACGGATACCTCTCGATCACGGATCGCAAGAAAGACCTGATCAAGACTTCCGGCGGAAAATTTATTGCGCCGCAACCGATCGAGAATTGCTTGAAGCTGAATCCGCTGATCGGAGTTGCCGTGGTGCTCGGCGACCGCCGCAAGTTTCCCTCCGTGCTGATCTCGCCGCACTTCCCGGTTCTGGAAGACTGGGCACGCTCGAACAAGGTGGCGTTTGCTTCACGAGCGGACCTGGTCGCAAACCCCAAGGTGCAGGCCTTGTATGAAGGCATCATCGAGGAACTGAACCAGAACCTCGCCCGCTTTGAAAAACTCAAACGGGTGCTGCTCGTGCCCGAAGAATTCTCTGCCGCCGACGGAACGCTCACGCATACCTTCAAGGTGCGTCGCCGCGGGATCGAAGAACGCTATCGCGCGCTAATTGACGAGATGTACGTCAAGGCGGAGGCCGGTCCAGCATAAGTCCTCACCCTAGTCCCCGAATTCGAAATCAAACGCAAAAACTCAGCTATCCGAGTCGACGGCGCTCTCTTCGACACCTTCCACCTCGCCCACGGCTACTGGGAAGCCAAGGATGAAAAAGACGATCTCGACCGCGAAATCAAGGCCAAGCTCGACAAGGGCTACCCCACGACAACATCATCTTCCAAGCCCCCGAGCGCGCCCTGCTCTACCAGGCCGGAGCCCGCCTCGCCGACCAGGACATCTCCAAGCCCGACTACCTCGCCCAGATCGTCAACCAGTTCTTCGACTACAAGGAGAACCGGGTCGTCGTTACGACCGACATCGCCTCTCGGTCGTGCTTTAGTGTCCTAATGAGCTCGGTGATCCCAGACCTCCATCTGTGCGCTGGCGTTGACGCTTTCCAGTGCTTCCCCTTCTACACCTACGCCGAAGACGGCACCCACGGCCGCGAAAACATCAGCGCCTGGGCCCTCGAACAATTCCGCTCCCACTACCACGACCCCTCCATCCCCAAGTGGGACATCTTCCACTACATCTACGCCGTCCTGCACCATCCCGAGTACCGCGAGCGCTACGCCGCCAACCTCCGCCGCGAACTCCCCCGCATCCCCTTCGCCTCCGCCACCACCAACTGTCATCCTGAGGAAGCGGAGTCCTTCGCGGAGCGGAGGACTCCCGACGAGGGACCTATGCATTCCGCCCGCGCCACCAAAGCTGCCGGCGAATCCATAGATCCTTCGGCCCGCAAAGAACGCGGGCCTCAGGATGACAAAGCAGAGAATTCCTCTCTGTCCTCGGAGCCTGCCCTGAGCGAAGCCGAAGGGACCTCTGTGGTTAAAGACTTGGAAGTCTTCCGCGAGCTGGCAAAAGCCGGCCAGCGCCTCGCCGAAATCCACGTCCACTATGAACAGCAGCCCGAATACCCGCTCACGAAAAGAGAGAAGGCCGGAGAGAAACTCGACTACCGCGTCACCAAAATGCGCCTCAGCAAAGACAAGATCTCGCTCATCTACAAACCCGCCTCACCGCCGTACAATAGCCTCATGACGGACGCATTCCTTATTGCTGGCAAACAGTTCCGCTCCCGGTTGATCGTTGGGACTGGCAAATACAAATCCTTTCAGGAGACCGCCCGCGCCCTCGAGGCCAGCGGCGCCGACATGGTGACCGTGGCCGTGCGCCGCGTGAACCTGGACCGAAGCAAGGAATCGCTGCTCGATTACATCGATCCCAATAAATACTTTCTGCTGCCCAACACCGCCGGTTGCTGCACCGCCGACGACACCATCCGCACGGCGCGGCTGGCCCGCGAGGTGGGGCTCTCCGACTGGATCAAGCTGGAAGTGATCGGCGACCAGGCGACGCTGTTTCCCGATGTGCAGGCCACCCTCGAAGCCACACGCGTGCTGGTGAAAGAAGGATTCACCGTGCTGGCTTACACCTCGGACGACATCGTGTTCGCCAAGCGGCTGGTGGAGGCCGGAGCCGCGGCCGTCATGCCGCTGGGCGCGCCCATCGGCAGCGGGCTGGGAATTCAGAACGCGGCCAACCTGCGCATCCTGCGCGAAATGATCACCGGGGTTCCGCTGATCGTGGACGCGGGCGTGGGCACGGCTTCCGACGCGACCCTCGCCATGGAACTCGGCTACGACGGCGTGCTGATGAACACCGGCATCGCGGGAGCGCAAGAACCCGTGCTGATGGCCGAAGCGATGAAGCACGCGGTAATAGCGGGACGTCAGGCATACCTGGCGGGCCGCATGCCGAAGAAACTCTACGCAACGGCCAGTTCGCCGCTGGAAGGCGTGGTCCGGTAGGCGCCGGTACAAGGACGGGCGAGGCACCCGTCTCTCCACAAAAAGCATGGGCGGCTCGAGGCCGCCCGCTTCTATCCACTGATTCTGGTTCTTTCCCCTACAGCATTTTGGCGCTTTCCACGTGAATCTTGTCGCCATCGACATGTCCGGTCACCGCGATGTGGTGGCCTTCATGCCCTTTGAGCGCGTCCGGATTCTCGACCGTCAGAATCTTCTGATCGCCGTCGGTAACGACAACCATACTGGCGCCTTCCTTGATGCACTTTTTGGTGCATTCGGCAGCGCCCGCATTGGCGCCCTTGACTCCGCACTTGGAGTCGCTGACCCATCCATTCACGGTTGAACTGTCACCGGCAAATGACGGTGCTGCTATCGCCAACAACAACGTAAGAGCGAAAATCGTGCACAGAACTTTCCTCATCCCATCCTCCTTCTTCAAAGTTCCCACAGGTGTTGGAAATTGCCCCATGAACTTTACCACAGGACCCGAGGGGTTGCACACGGGGAAGTTAGGATCACGGACCGTTACTGCGCATGTGACGGCCGCGGACAGGAATGTCCGCGCCACATCATGCCGGCGAAAACCTGCCTTATTTCTTTGCGCGTCCCGTGGGCGGCTTGGGTGGCGGGGCCGGAGTGACGTAGACCACTTCGCCAGGGCGGGCGTATCCAAATTGTTCCCGAGCTTCTTTTTCGATGGCTTTCGGGTCCGACTTCAGCGCTTTGATCCTGGCCGCGCTTTCTTCGTTTTCTTTTTGCCGGCGCTCGACCTCGGCTTTGAGTGACTGCATCTCAGCGCGCTTCTGCCGATAAGCAACCGTGCCATTGGCGCCAAACATGGCGTGCAGCATCAGTGCCAGAATGAGCAAGACGGCCGCCACAGTCCCCAGCCGTCTCCACTCCAGCGCGACCCAGGACCACACCGGGCGCGAACGTTCCACACAACGAACCGCCAGCGCCTCCGCCCGCGGGGCCTGCTCCATGACGACGCGCAGGCTGTCCTCCGGTCGCGGGAGGATGCGCACTCTCGTCGTTGGCCCTAGTCGAAGATCCATGCTTTCGCCGCCGCACTCAACTTCGCGAGTTCTTCCCTGCTGTGCGCTTCCGAGTACACGCGCACCACCGGTTCCGTGCCGGAGAGCCGATAGCACACCCACGATCCGTCGCCGAGAACCACTTTGAGTCCGTCGGTCCTCACTACGCTTGCAACTTTGCTGCCATGAAACTCGGCCGGATCGCGGCGTAACTTCTCAGTAAACTTCTCTTTCACTGCGGGCGTCAAGCGAAAGTTCTCACGCAATGGATAGTACGAACCAACTTTGGCAAATATATCGGCGAGTTGCTTCCCCAGCGACGCTCCCCGGCGCGCTACCATCTCACAGCACAGCAAGCCGGCCAGCACGCCGTCTTTTTCCGGCACGTGGTTGCGGATGGACAGGCCCGCGCTTTCTTCGCCACCGATCACGATTTTGTCTTGCTTGATGAGTTCCCCAATGTACTTAAAGCCGACCGGCGTCTCGTGCAGTTCAATCTTGTGCTTCTCCGCAAGGGCATTGATGAGATTCGTCGTGGCGACCGATTTGCCCACGCCATTCTTCCAGCCGCGGCTTTCCACCAGATAGTCAAAAAGCAGGGCAATGATGTAGTTCGGCTGGAGGAAAGTTCCATCCGCGTCGAGTATTCCGAACCGGTCGGCGTCGCCGTCAGTGGCAATGCCGATGGATGCGCCCATCTCGCGCATCTTGTGCCGTAAGTCTTCGAGCAAATGATCGTCCGGTTCCGGGGCATGACCTCCGAAGAGGACATCGCGGTGATCATGCACGGTGGCAACCGTCACGCCCGCCTCTCGCAGCAACGCGTCCGAATAGCCTCGGGCCGCGCCCCACATAGGATCGAAAGCAACTTTCATCCCCGCTTTGGCAATGATCTCAAGATCCACGATTTCCCGTAGGCGCGAGAGATACATTCGGCGAGGATTGATCGGCTGCGCCTCGGCCTTCTTGGTGTGCGGTGTCTGGGGAGTTGCATCGAAGGCGGCGATCGCGGCTTCCACGGCCTTGGTGACTTCTGGCAGTGCTGGCGCGCCGTCGGGCGTTGAAAATTTGATGCCGTTGTACTCCGGCGGATTATGCGAGGCGGTGAAGTTGATCGCGCCGTCGGCCTTCGATTGAATCACGGCGTAGGAAATCGCCGGCGTAGGCGCGGCCTCGGCGATCACGAGCGGGGTAATCCCATAGCTCGCCAGAATGTCGGCGGCCATCGAGCAGAAGGTTTCTCCGAGAAAGCGCGGGTCGCGTCCGACGATAACCTTCGCCCCATCCGGCTTCTGCGAGACCACGTAGCGGGCGATGCCATGAACCGCTCGCTGGAGGTTGGCAAACGTGAATTCTTCCGCCATCACGGCCCGCCATCCGGACGTTCCAAACTTGATCTGGGTAGTCATCGCGTGCCTCAAATGGGGCTTCGGACCTGGGGCTCTTGGCTATGCTCCTGTCGTGTAGGGCGAACACTCCTCTCCGCCCCGCGCAGAAAGTGAAACCGGCGATAGGGCATACATGTAAAATCCTACCGCCTGGCACCCAAGTCTAACGCCAGATTCTATATGACGGACAAGAGAGTCGTTCTCACTACGTGCGGGTCGCTGGAAGAAGCGCGAAAGATCGCAACCGCATTCATCGAGCGGCGCCTGGCCGCTTGCGTCAACATCGTTCCTCAAATCGAGTCGGTCTACCGCTGGCAGGGCAAAGTGGAGACCGCAACCGAGTGGCTGCTCGTGATCAAGACCACGGCTGGCATGTTCACGCGTTTAGGTGACACGCTCCACGAACTTCATTCGTACGAAACTCCGGAGTGCATTGCGATTGGAATCGAAGACGGCAGCTCCGCCTATCTGGAATGGATCGGAGAAGCAGTGCGATAGGTCTCGCTTCACTAGAGGTCATCTGGCCCTGGCGACATCATCGGGAAACGTCATCGCTCCGCCAAGAGTCGGTGTGGCAGCTAGTCTTTCGCCCCTCCGGGGCTCGGTCATTTCACACTTGGAACCCACAGCTTACGCTGTGGGCTGCATTCTTACGCCGCTTCGCGGCTCTGATGGGAAAGCCATCTCATAATGAACCCAAGGGAGTAAACCGCCCTGGCCCTCAGGGGCTAAAGCCCGCGTGTTTATTGCCTCTTGGCGGAACGGCTGAAAGCCGTGCCCTACCCAAAACGATTTATGAGATGGCTTGATGGCTTCAAGTTACTCCGGCTTGCGCGCCCGCAGGTTCAGCCGCCAGTAATCAAGGGTCCACGGCGGATCGTCGTGAGCGGAGGCGTCCGCCAATTGTTGCACGAAACTTTTGCGCAGGCCCTCCTCTGGCAGAGGTTCGAGGTGGCGATGAAGCACGAACGTGCGCAGATAGTCCTGAAATTCCCGGCTGCTGGGCACCGCGAACCACGACGACGCCAGTCCTGTCTTAATGTCGTGGAATCCAGCGGCGCGAAGCCTCGAGGCTGCGCCCTCATCATCGGAGAAAAACCATGGCTCGGGAAATTTACCGAGCCAGCGCGAAAACTCGGGCGCCCGAGAAAGAGCGCGCACCCGCTGCCGCAAGCGCTCGAGGTTCGGTCCCCCACCGCACTGCGCATGCAACCAACCGCCCCGACGAAGCGCTGCACAGAGGTTGCGGAACAGCGCATCGTGATCGAGAACCCAGTGAAAAGACGCCGTGCTGAAGATTCCATCAAAGGTGTCGCGAAAAGGAAGCAAGACCAAGTCAGCGGCCACGAACTGCGCACGTTCGGCAAACTCCGGCTGCAGGTTGTGCCGCGCGTGCCTCACCATGTTGCTCGAAAGATCGAGGCCGACGACGCGGCCGCGCGGCAGCTTTTGCAGGAGCAGGCGAGTGAGTTTTCCCGTCCCGCAGCCGGCATCAAGAACGCACTCATCTCCCCGCAGGTGCAGTTCGCTGAGAACGTGTTGTCCCCACTGAAACTGCGGCGCGGACAAACGATGGTACTCGGCGGCGTTCCATTCGCGAGAAGGTTGCGGAGGGGTCATCCCAGTGCCAGCGCTTCTACTTCCGGAAAACTCATCTTAAAGGATAATCGTGAAGTGCCGCTGCCTCAGACACCAACCCGCGCAGTCAGGAACCGCCGCCCTGAGTTATGGCGACAACGGATGGCGCTGCTCGTGCTTTCTCTGATTGCGAGCACTCCGGCCTGGGCGCAGTGGATGGGCAAACAAACGTGCTGCTATGCCGATTCCATCCGCGCCAATCCAAACCGGCCTACCGTCGCCGATCCTGCCGACATCACGCAGTACGGCGGGCTGGAACTTGAATATGGTTGGGATCGCACGTGGCCCGAAGAAGGCGGTCACCAGACCTCACTTGGCGGCCTCCTGAAATTCGGGTTGCTCTGCGACCTCGAGATGCGCTGGACCACGACCTCATTCCTTTCGCAGACCGACGCCAATGGCACGCATACCGGGCACGGCGATAATTCGATTGGCCCACAGGTTCGAATCTACAAGCAAACCAGACGATGGCCGGCGCTCGCTTTCGGCTATGCTGCGAAAATCCCCTCCGCCAGCGCCGAAGACGATCCGGGAAGGGGGCGCGTGGACCACTCTTTTACCTTCCTCGCGAGCAAGGACGTCACAGGCTTTCATTTCGATTTCAACGCTACCCATTTTTGGATCGGCCGCGAGAACGAGGTGGGCTTTGATCAGAACGATCAGCTCAATTTGGCGTTCTCTCGCCCGATTCGCGGCGGATTGGGGTTCACGGGCGAATTCTACGGGGACACGCAGCTCAACCGAACTACGCCCAGTTTCGTCTCTTCCCTCTGGGCAGTCACTTACACGGTCAATCCACGGCTGGTGATGGACGGCGGCTTTGAAGGCGGACTTACTTCCGGCGGGCCGCATCGACACGTCTTCGCCGGGTTCACATACTCGATTGGCACCCTGTATCCGGGATGGCGGCGGCACCGGTCGAGCGGCCGCTCGCCTTAGGGAAACTCTGAACAAGTCTTTGCGTGTGGCAGGAGGTGCGCACAATGCCGGCCTTTACGCGGACAGGAGTGTCCGCGCCACACTTAATCAGAGTCTCCTTAGAGTCTCGTTCAAAACTGGGCCGTCCCTCCGGGACTTGACTGGTCTTTCCCACTTTTCCCAGCGCTGAAGCGCTGGGCTAAGTTTGGTCGCCCCTCCGGGGCTGGATTTCTGTGGCTGTTCTTCCCCCGATCCAAGCACAAAGTGAGTTCGTAACAGACTCCTTAGATCGCCGCCAGTGCCTGGTCTAGATCGGCGAGGAGGTCCTCAACGTCCTCGATGCCGACCGAGATGCGCACCATGCCGTCGGTGATCCCGATCTTGCGCCGGCCTTCTTCGCCCACGGCAGCGTGCGTCATGGTCGCAGGATGCGAGATGAGTGTTTCCACTCCTCCGAGCGATTCGCCCAGCGAACACACCCGCACCTTGCGCAGCATCTTGTTGGCGTTCTCGAGCGAGCCGGTCTCGAATGCGATCATCGCTCCGAAGCCAGACATCTGGCGCTTGGCCAGTTCGTGCTGCGGATGATCCGGGAGCCCCGGATAGAAGACCTTCTGCACCTTGCTGTGCTGGGACAAGAACTCGGCGACCTTGCGGCCGTTGCAGTCGTGCTGCAACATGCGCACCGCCAGAGTTTTCACGCCGCGCAGAATCAGCCAGCACTCAAAGGGCGACAGGATGGCGCCTGCAGCTTTTTGCAGGAAGGCGAGTTTCTCGGACTGCTCAGGTTTCGTGCAGACCACGACCCCGCCTAGGCCGTCGCTGTGCCCGTTGAGAAATTTTGTGGTCGAGTGGACGACCATGTCCGCGCCGAGTTCGATTGGCCGCTGGAAGTAAGGCGACATGAAGGTGTTGTCGACGACGACTTCCACGCCCCTCTGATGCGCCAGATCGCCGATGGCGCGGAGATCGCACAATTCCATCAAGGGATTGGTGGGCGTCTCCAGGAACACCATCCGCGTGTTCTTCCGCAGCGCACGCTCGACGTTGTCGAGGTCGGAGGTATCGACATAGGTGAATGTCAGCCCAAAGTTGGCCAACACCTGATTGAACAGCCGGGGCGTGCCCCCGTAGAGATTGTGTCCGGCAACAATGTGATCGCCCGCCTTGAGCATCGTAGCGATGGCGTTGATCGCCGCCATGCCGCTCGCGAACACGTGAGAACCGATGCCGCCTTCCAGGGCAGCCAGGTTCGTCTCGAGTCGGTCACGAGTCGGATTCGAGACGCGCGCGTACTCGTACCCCTTGTGCTTGCCGATCTCTTCCTGGACGTAGGTGGAGGTTGCGTAAATGGGAAATGTGACGGCGCCGGTCGCTGGCTCAGGCTCTTGTCCGGTGTGGATGGCGCGGGTGGCGAAGCCGGTATGATCTTTGGTCAAGGATGTCTCCTCGGTGGGTGGCAAGTGCTTGCGGTGTGTTGAAACAATATCTCCAGCCGACAACTCTCGGTTGTCATCATGAGCGAAGCAACTCACCTGTGATCGCGAAGTCAGTACATAGGTCCTTCGCTTCGCTCAGGATGACAGGGTGAACTTATGGCCACGAACTTGCGGGACACCACACTAAATTCCACCCTCAAAAATCTTTTTGGACAAATACCGTTCCGCGGAGTCGGGAATCAGCGTAACTACGCGCTTCCCAGTTCCGAGGCGTTTGGCGATCTCAACCGCGGCATACACATTCGCGCCCGCGCTTGAACCGCCCAGCACGCCTTCGCGCGCGGCCAGTTCTTTCACCATGCCGAAAGCCTGGTCATCGGTCACCATCATGACTTCGTCGCAGACGGAACGGTCAAAATTTCCAGGGATGAAGCTGTTGCCGATGCCCTCCACCTTGTGTGGGCCGGGCTTTCCTCCACCCAGGATCGAGCCCTGGGTCTCCACCGCCACCGCATGCACTTTGGCCAGCCTTTCTTTCAGAAAACGAGCAATCCCGGTAAATGTTCCCGCGGTGCCGCAACCGACGGTGATGGCGTCGACGCGCCCGTCCATCTGCTCGAAGATCTCGCGGGCGGTAGTTTCGAAGTGGTAGTCGGTGTTGGCGGGGTTGTCAAACTGGGCAGCCAAAAATGCGGTGGGATCGGAAACCTGCAGATCCTTGGCGCGCTGGATCGCGCCTTGCATGCCCTCGGCCTCCGGGGTGCGAATCACCTCGGCGCCGAGGGCCCGCATGATGATGACTTTTTCTTCCGAAAACTTCTCCGGCACAAACAATCGAACCTTGTATCCGCGATTCACCCCGATCAGCGCCAGACCAATCCCGGTGTTCCCTGCCGTCGCCTCGATGATCGTTCCGCCGGTACGGAGCTTCCCTTCCTCTTCGGCGCGCACGATCAGCCCAATGGCGGCGCGGTCTTTCACACTGCCGCCGGGGTTCAGATACTCGAGCTTCGCAAAAATGTCGGCGGATCCCGGCGGCGCCAGCTTCTTCAGTTGCAGCATCGGGGTCTCGCCCACCAGTTTGGTGATGTCGTCGCTGACGCGCAGGCGGGAGCTTGAGGTCGATATGGGCACTCTACAGAGTAAGGAAGGGCAGCCGCCAGCGTCAATGCGCCGGTGGTTTTACCACCGAGGCCAGGGTGGCCTCGGGACAGCCGGCTGGGAGCCGGCGCTACATTTCAATGGTGGCCGGCAGCCTCCACCGTCGTCGTGGGATCGGCGCCTTGCCAACTCACGTCGGCCGTCGGCCCGTAGGTGGAGGGTACCGGCTTTCCCAGCAACCGCAGATAGACCGTCAACTGTGTGCGGTGATGAGCGGTATGCAGGACGCGCCGCCAGAAAATCCAGATCCGTTCCCGGCGGCTATCAAAGAACGGGACAACCGTCCGCCACCACTCCTCGTCGCGTTCGGCCATGAATCCCAGTCGTGGCAAGGCAAGCTCCAGCACCCGCTTGCTGAGATCCTCGACCGCCAACTGCCGCGGCAAGACCTGTTCCGCTGCGACTTCCGGCACACCCAGGAATTCGGCAAAGAATCGCCGCTCCGACAGCAGTTGGTGCTTCATGATGTCGGCGACCGAACTGGAAGTCGGATGCGGGCGGTAGTTAAGATCGGAATCGGCAAAGCTCGCCCAGACGGAAATCACTTTATTGGTTTCGCTGGCGTAGGTATCAAGGACGTGCTGGAGGAGTGCCACCCGCGAGCGTGGAACCTGTTGGTCGCGAATCGCCGAGAATGGATATTTCATAAGGGCAACCGGACGCTTGCTTACTGCGCTCCCGACGCGGGTTCGGGGCCGGCGTAATAGCCGCTCTTGGTGCGGACCGTGAGTTTGCCGTAGCTGTGGGAACGGGCGTCCACTTTCACCTGGCGATAGCCGCCCTGATTCTTGGGCGTAGCGGGCTTATATCCAATCGTGTACTGGCTTCGGATGTCGTGGGCGACGGTTCGGCTGATGGCGTCCACTTCATCGAGGGTCTTGGGGAAAAAGGGAATGCCTCCGGTCCTCTCCGACATAACTTGCAGAGCGCGCTTGGCGCGTTTGGGATGCTCTTCTTCTCCCAGAATGCCGATCGCATACACCGTCGGCCCATTCTCGGCTTGCAGCCGCCGGACTGCCTGCTCCAGTAACTCGGTGCTGGCATTATCCTCGCCGTCGGTCACTACAAATATCACTTTCTTATCGAGCTTGGCGCTCTTCAGGTGATCGGCGGAAGCCACCACGGCATCATAAAGCGCGGTGCCGCCGCGCGCCTCAATTTTCTCCAACCCTTCTTTCAGCTTGTTGATATTCGCCGTGAAATCCTGGTCCAGGTAGTACTCGTCGTTGAAATTGACGATGAAGACTTCATCATTGGGGTTCGAGGCGCGCACCAGGTTCAGAGCCGCGGCGTTCACCTTCTGCCGCTTTTCGCGCATCGACCCGGAGTTATCGACCACGATCCCCATCGCGACCGGAATATCTTCGTGGCGAAACGAAGTGATCGTCTGCGGACGCCCATCCTCATACACGGTAAAAGCGGCTCGTTCCAGGTTGGTGACGATGCGCTGCTTATCGTCAACAACGGTGGCGTGCAGCACAACCTCCTCAACTTGTTTGCGGAAGACGAAAACACCGCTCTCGGAGGCATCCGGGCTCTGCCCGGCGCCCGAAGCCGCTGCTTGACCCGGTGGACTCGCCGGGGGCGTGGCGCCGTTCGGCGGCTGTGGAGGCGGCGATTGCGGTTTTTCCGCAGAGGCTGGATTCGCAGGTGTGTTCGTAGGATCAGCGGGCGGTGCCTGGCCTGAGGGCGCGGTTTGAGCGGCTGCCAGAAGCGAGAGGGTGAGGAGGAAAACAACCAGCGGGGGAATGTTATTCCGTCGGCGCATAGTAGCCCGTCTTGGCGTAAACCCGGAGCGGCGGCAGTCCTTTTGGCGGAATCAGCTTCACTTTTATCTTACGCCATTTGCCATCGCGCACTGGATTCTTTGGACGGTACCCCAGCACATATTGGTTGCGCAGCTCGATGCCAATTTTAGTGGAAACGTCGGCGAGGTCATTCGGGTTGTCGATGGTAAACGCCCGTCCGCCCGTCAGTTCGGCGATGTCGCTGAGCAAGGTCGGCCCCAGCCGCTCTTCCTCGGTCGGAAAGTAATGATCGTAGATGCCGATGGCATAGACCAGCACATCCGATTCTTTCACCGTCGACCGGATCTCGCCCTCGGTATAACGGCTGTGATTGTCGCCGCCGTCGGAAATGATCAGCAGTGCCTTCTTCGGAAACTTGGCTTGGCGCATTTTGCTCACGCCCAGATAGATCGCATCCAGCAGGGCTGTGCGGCCTTTAGGAATCGTAAAGACAAGCCTGCCCTGGATGTCCTCAACCGAGTTGGTGAAATCGGAGATCTCCTCCGGCTTGTCGGAGAAAGTGATCATGAAGAACTCATCCTGCGGGTTCGCCGTCTTGAAGAACTCGACCACCGCCTCCCGGGCGCGTTCGATCTTGCTCCCCATGCTGCCGCTCATGTCAAAGATCACACCCAGCGAGACCGGGGCATCCTCGCTCGAAAACGTCTTGATGTCCTGCACGTCTTTGCCTTCGAAGAGGCTAAAGTTGTCCCGATCAAGGCCGGTGACGAGCCGGTTCATGGGATCGGTGATGGTGACCGGCACCAGCACCATTTCCACATCGACCTTGTAGGGCTTGGTGTGAGTCTTGAGCGCAGGATCGATCTCCGGCGCCTTCGGAGGGGGTGGCTGCACACGTGGCTGAACGTGGACTTCCTCAGTCGAATTTTGAGCGAAGGCCGGGACAGAGAGGCAGACAGCAATCAGCAGAAAAGCAACCGAGACAGACCGCGCGGAGAACCGTTTGCTATACAACATAGCCCCTACAAACATTGCACAGACGCGAACGGGTTTGGGAGCGAGATGACCCGCCACCCCAGCGTCGGGTCGTAGAAAACCTCTTTCTAAGGCGGATACTAGCACTCCCCCAGAGCTGTTTCCAGCTTTTTTCAAACGTCACCTAAGATTCGGTTGGGCCTCTGAACGTTGTCTTCTGACGCGGCGCATTCCTGGTTCCTTCGCATTGGGCCGTATCACGCCTGCTACAATTCTGCGTTACCCATGGCCACCATCGCTCCCTTCTGCGCCTTGCGCTACGCCCCCGAACGGGTTGCAGTCTCACGGGTTGTCACCCAGCCTTACGACAAGATCAGCCCTGAGATGCAGGAAAGTTACTACGAGGCCAGCCCTTACAATCTGGTCCGGATCATTCTTGGCAAGCGTATGCCCGGCGATGGAGACGGTCAAAACGTCTACACCCGAGCGGCAGCGTCCTTCCAAAACTGGCGCCAGACGGGCATTTTGTGCCCCGACCTGGAACCCTCCCTGTACACCTACTCCCAGACCTTTGCGGTCCCCGGCGCCGGCGCCCGGGCCGAGCGGCGGGGCTTCATCGGCCTGGGCCCGGTTGAGGAGTATTCCGCTGGCGTTGTCTTCCGGCACGAGCAGACCCTGGCGAAGCCCAAAGCCGACCGCCTGGACCTGCTGCGCGCCACACGCGCCCATTTCGGGCAGGTTTTCATGCTCTACAGCGGGTCCGGCGAAGTCGATACTCTGCTCCAATCGCCGCACGTCCCCGACATCGAGGTGACCGATGAGTACTTGGTGCAGCATCGCGTCTGGAAGGTTTCCGACCCAACCGTAATTCGCCAAGTGCAGGAAGAGATGCAAGGGCAGAAGCTGATCATCGCCGACGGCCATCATCGCTATGAAACCGCGCTGGCCTACCGCAACGAGCGCCGCGCCGCCGCTGCCAGCCCGGCGGCCGCGCCTTACGACTGGATCATGATGACCTTCGTCGACATGAACCGGCCTGGCCTGCTGATCCTGCCGGCCCATCGGATTGTCTTCGGTCTGCCATCGTTTTCCGCGCTGCAGTTCCAAGCGGACGCAGGTAGATTCTTCAGTGTGGAAGAAGTCGACGCGGGCATGGATGCGGCGCGGGCTGCGTCCATTTTGCGGGAAGCAGGACAAGCCGGAACGGCGCTGCTCGCCGTCGCCGCTGACCGGGCCTTCCTGATGCACACACCCAAGGAAAAAGGCACCAACCTGTTTGCCGGCTTCTCTCCGAGGCAGCAGGCGCTCGATGTGGTCCAACTGCACAAATGTCTGCTGGAATGCGTACTGAAGATTACCGCAGAGGCCGTCCACAGCCAGCAGAACGTGTCCTATTGCCGTGAGGCCGACGACGGACTAGCTTTGGTTCGGAGCGGCCAGGCCCAAGTGGCGCTCTTGATGAATCCGGTGCGCATCGAGCAGGTGCGCGACATCGCTCTTGCGGGTGAGGTGCTGCCTCAGAAATCGACCGACTTTTATCCCAAACTTCTCAGCGGACTCACTATCTATGCGCTGGAGTAGAACCGGTGTCGAGCTTCAGATTTGGGAGCGGCACAGCGTCAGAGTGTGCGTAGGAACGGGTTTTTCCGATGACCGGTGTTCAAGGGCTGCGAGAATCCAGCCCCGGAGGGGCGTCTGCCCATAGCCCGGCGTTCAGCGCCGGGAGGAGTAGGAGAAATCGGCAAGGCCCGGAGGGACGACCGAGGTTCTCACGTACGGGCTTCCGCCGGGCCGCTGGAAGGCGCCACCCATGTCGGCTTTAGCCCCTGAAAATCGACTTCCCCGCCCCAGCGATGGATTCTTGAAACCAGCCCTTGTCCTCCTGCTCGCGCTGACGCTCTTCCCAGCCGCGACTTCCGCGGACGAAAAACGCCTTTCCGTCTACTCCTCGGTGGCCACCTACGCGCTGCCGGTAATCGACCGCGCAGGCCATGAGTATGTCGGGCTGCTGGAACTTCTCGAGCCGTTGGGCCGCGTGTCTGCCGGGAAAACGGGCCCGCGCTGGAGACTCCACTACAACGCCATCGACAGCGAATTCGTTCCCGGAAGAACGCAGGCAAAAATCGGCGGGCGCGATTTCGGTCTCCCGCTTCCCTTCCTGATTGAAAACTCGCGCGGCCTTGTCCCTCTGAGTTCGCTCAGCGCTCTGTTGCCCCGCTTCCTGGGAACTCCCGTCAATTTTCGCGAGAGCGCCCGCCGCTTATTAATTGGCGATGTGGCCATACAGTCCAGCATCCTATTGGATCCCAGCACGCCTCCGCGGCTGGTGCTTAATTTCACTGCCCCTGTGAATCCAACCATCTCCACCGAGCCCGGCAAGTTGCACATGTTCTTCAAGCGCGATCCGGTGGTGCCGCCCGGCGGACAATCGATTTCCTTCAATAACAAGGTCATCACGCAAGTGGGCTATTCCGAGAGCAACGGCGCTGCCGAATTGGACGTGTCCGCTAACGCTCCGCTGATGGCCAGCTTCAGCAACGGTGGGCGCACGATTACTGTAGCGGCCGTGCAGCAGTCTGCGGCTGCCGGCGCCGGGCCCTCGCCGCCAGCATCTCCGCCGGTGCCCGCTCCACCAAGTTCAGCGCAGCCAACGCCTGCGGGCCAGATTCCTCCTGCACCCTCCGGAGGCCCTAGCGACCGGGTTCTTGCCGTAGTCGACGCTGCCCACGGCGGCAATGAGCGCGGCGCCGCCTTGACCGATACCCTCGCCGAAAAAGACGTCACACTCGGATTCGCCCGCCTGCTTCGCCACGAACTCGAGCAGCGCGGCTTCGCGGTTGTCCTGCTGCGCGACGCCGACATCAACCTCACCTTGGATCAACGCGCCGGAGCAGCCAATGCCGCGCACGCCGGAATCTACATCAGCCTGCATGCCGCTTCCCAGGGGACTGGCGCCCGCGTGTACACCGCGCTGCTGCCAGTGGAGGGTGAAAACAAGGGGACGTTTCATGCGTGGAACGCGGCACAAGCACCATCCTTGCCGGTCAGCCGCATAGTGGCAGGGGCGATTGTGAGCGAGATGCAGAAGCGACAGCTTTCTGTGCGCGAATCATCCGCCTCGCTGCGTCCGCTGAACAACCTGTTGATGCCGGCACTCGCTGTGGAACTCGCGCCCGGCGCAAACGGGATTGCGGACCTCCCCTCCGCCAACTATCAGCAGCAGGTGGCTGCCACCATTGCCGACGCGGTCGCCCCTTTCCGCGATCGGATGGGGGTGCAACCGTGATCCCCCGGAGTCTGATCATTGGGGTCGCCGCGATGTTGGTGGTTGTCATAGCAATGGGCACTTACGTTCGCCGCATGCGCCGCCATGCCGCCGAACTTCACTCTGCCGCCGTTCTGCAGCCGGTTGCTCCCCCGCCTTCGGGTCCAACCGAAGCCGTAACTCTTTACATCGCCGATGACGTCGCTGGCACGCTCCGCGCCCAATCCGCGCAAATCCCTCTTCCGGGCGGCCGCCAGCAACGTGCCGAAGGATTGCTGCGCGCGCTGTTGCGCATCTACCAGCAACCGGGGGCCAGCCATCCTCTGGCTCCAGCCGCAGACATTCGCAGCATCTACCTGGTGGCTCCTGGCGCCGCAGTGATCGACTTGAACACCGCTTTTGCCGACCAGCACCGTTCCGGCATACTTGACGAACAACTCACCGTCAACTCGCTGGTCGAAACTCTAGCCACGAATGTTCCGGGAGTCATTCGCGTCCGGATTCTGGTCGAGGGAAACGCGCGCGAAACGCTGGCCGGCCACGCCGATCTAACGGATTTCTTTGACGCCACAACCATGATGCAGGCAACGCGTTGAGATCAGGCTCTGAGCGCTCGGCGGCAGGCTCTAGTCTGAGACCAGATCGAGACGTCCAACATCGACAAACCTACCGGCGACTCCACGCTCGAAGGCACAAGCAACATCGGAAAAGCCACGAGCGGAGATGTCAGAGGGGTAGCCAGATCCCGACGTTCAGCTCCAGAGCGCGAGCGTAAATCAAGAGGGCGACGGCAATATCATCGAGGGCAAGGCCGAGGTTGCAGGCGATGGTGCGTTCGTCGGGAGATTGGCGACCGGGCTTACGGGCGGTCACGAGTTCTCCGAGGTCGGCGTGGATGGGCGGGATGTTCTGGAAGTAGCCAATGTCGCGATAGTGGTGGAGTTGGGGCACGTCGTCGGTAGCGAATTTGTCCGCCTCGTGCAGAGCGGCGGGGTGCCAGTAGGAATCGAAGTCGACGAGCGAGGCGAAGGCGCCTTTGGCAAGCCATCCGGCCTGGATGGTGGCGTGAGGCTTGCGCAGGATGGGGCCGGCAGTGACGACAATGTCGCTATCGACGACCGCCAGCTTGGGGTCAGCGACGGGGACAGCTTCGAGTTCGAATCGCTTGCTTATTTCCTGTGCGTAGCATGCGGCCCGGTCGGGGTGCGTGTCGTAGGCAAACACTCTTTTCAACGGGAATGCCGTTTTCAGGGCTTCGAGGTTGCTGCGTCCTTGCACGCCACATCCGAGAATGCCGACGGTGGTCGAGTCGGGACGCGCCAGGTATTTGGCTGCAACAGCGGTGGCTGCGCCCGTGCGCTGCGCGGTGATCCAGGTGCAATCCATGAGGGCGATGGGGACGCCGGTTTCGGGGTCGTTGAGGATGAGCAAGCCGGTGATGTAGGAAAGGCCGCGCTGGCGGTTGGCGGGATATCCGCCGACCCATTTCACTCCGACAGCATTTTGCGCGGGGATAGAGGCGGGCATGGCATGGATGAAGGCGTCGGGCATGGTGTGGACGCCGATTTTCGGGGGCATTTCGACGCGGCCTTCGCCTTTTTCGCGAAACATGGATTCGAGGGCCGCGACGATCCAGGGCATGGCCGGGCCGCAGGAGACGACGTCGGATTGGGAGAGGTAAAGGAGTTTTCGACCGAGGTGTCGGGTCACAGGGTGGGTGTCCTTCACATTTTCGCGCCAGTATGGGCTGGTATGTGCGGCGAAGAACGCGAGTCGAACCCGCGGCTTCGGGCCGCGGCCTTTGCCCTCTTCAATTAATTCTTAAACGGATTTCTTAGTGATGCGCGCCCTTCTGACGCAGGCGCCCCTTGTACGGATTCTTACCCTGATTGGTAGTGCCCGGACCGTTTCCACCGTTACCCGCTCCCGAGAAGCGGATCGGCGGAGTTGGCTTTTGTTTTTCGGTCTTCAGCAGCGCAGCCGTTCCAGGGGTTCGCTTGATTCTCGGTGGCGCCGATACCTTGGTCGATTGTTGTTCCAGCCGCCGCAGGTCTGCCTGAGAGGAAGAGGGCGGCGTCTTGCCAACCGCCACGCTCTTGGCCGAGTGTGCCCGGTCAGCATGCGGACGCTTAGGCCGCAGTGTCGGACCAGCCTGCGCCGAGCAGGTAGCGGTGAGAACTGCGAGGGCGAATCCGAGAATCAGCAAATGTCTCATATACACAAATCCCCTGTTCCGGAACTTCTGGTAGTGGTGCATGCACCCTACCATACAGGTTCCTCGGCTCCCTTATGTTAACCCACAATCGGGAAAAACCACTCGCCAACAAGTCAAGTCCGTTCAATGAGGTACGCAGTACCAACACGGCCGGCCCAGAGGCTGCCCGTGACTAGTCGAGTCAGGGTTACGGGTGATATGCAATCTACTGCACAGTGCGGGCGAGTTCGCGCGCCCGTCCCATGCTCAGACTGCATGTACGGACTCTCAGACCGGGAATCCTGCCTCGGCCCTGGCTCGCCCATGAAGGTTGGACCCAACGGTGCTTGGCCGGATGCCGCAGACTTGTAAGCCTTTCGCAATCTATTCCTTTCTGCCGCAGGGCGCCAAACTGGCCTGTGCCGAAGCTGCAAGCCACGGCTCCGGTGACCCGAAATCCCCTGCCGTAATCGGACTACGGCTCGCAGAGGTCTTGTGAACGCTCATCGGTGGCGTGGCGTCTGGCTCAGCTCGTTGCTCGCCATGATGTGCTCGTTAAGCCTTACCGGATGCAAGAGCATATCAGCAGGAGGCTCGGGTGGCGGCGGCAGCGTCGTGGTTGGAAATGCCAGCCTCGCCTTTGGAACCGTTGCCGTCGGCAGCAGTAAGACTGTGGCCGATACGCTCTCGAACAACACGGCAGCTTCGGTGACGATCAGTTCGATCTCGGGCTCGGGCTCAGACTTGCAGATCCTCGGGATTTCGCAACCGCTGGTTCTGGGGGCGGGACAGAGCGTACCTTTCAGCGTTAAGTTTCAACCGTCAGCGACAGAGACCCTGTCGCGGACGATTTCTCTCCTGGGGGCGAATTCAGAGGTCCTTGTGTCGCTGACGGCTTCCGGCACCTCGGTCCCGCCAGGACAACTGTCTCCAAAGCCAATGTCCGTGTCGTTCGGCAGTATCAAGGTAGGGTCGAGTCAGACGAACAGCGTGACGCTTTCCAATACCGGTGGCACCGACATCGTCGTCACCCAAGCCACCTTGAGCGGGGCAGGATTCTCGATCGGCAATCTCTCTCTACCGCTAACGCTGCACGCGGGAAGCAACACGCCGTTTAATGTGACGTTTGCCCCCACCGGTGGCGGAAGCTTCACCGGTAAGGTGACCTTCACCACGAGTTCCTCCAGCGACGTGGTTCTACCAATCTCCGGAGCAGGAGTTGCCCCCGGGCAATTGACCGCGAACCCTACAAGCCTAGCCTTCGGCAGCGTTCAAGCCGGCAACCGCTCCAACAAGTCCGAAACGTTGACCAACAACGGCGGGACTGCGGTCACAATCTCGCAAGCCAACGTGACTGGAGCTGGTTTCTCGGTCAGCGGGCTGTCT
>WNGE01003644.1_pt1 | contig 25547 bp, 18 predicted proteins | sample 5400651 | NCBI WGS metagenome assembly WNGE01 (sample SAMN13153370, study PRJNA577476) | soil metagenome | isolation source: 60 cm soil or saprolite under grassland replicate 2 | place: USA:California | collected 2016-06-15 | reverse complement strand
GGAAGACGCCTGGGTGCGCCCCCACGAGGCTGCCATCCAACAGTCGATGAAGCGCACCGGGTTGGCGGTAGCTGGAATCGCGGCGGGGGCGGCACTGCTGTGGGCGGTGGCGAAGAAGGGGTAATGAGCGATCAGGAATTTCCGGTTCGCTTTAATGTCAAGCCCCTTCTAATGCTGGAACCGGAGAATGGGGTTCCCATGGAGCAACTGGAGGGACGCGTAAGTTTCTTTCAGAATGCAAAGGATAGGGGAAAGTTTCAAGGTTTCCTTCGCGGCAGTCCCAATGTATTTAAGAATTCTAAGGACGCCGAACATATTCTTTCGCTTCTGCGAGAAGCAGAAAAAAATCCTATTCCCCGACCCGTCGATCCCAAGAAACTGGCGAGAAAGCCCCTTTACAGGGTCGAACCGAAACGAGGTAGCAGACAAGTAGCGCTTGTTAGCGTGCCGGACCCTGAGGAAGTGTCTACTGCCGCCGCCCCACAAGCCCAAGAACCGCCCGAGCCAGCGACGACCAGGCACACAGAGATTCAGTATCAGCTCCTCAGATTTGGTGCAGACCTTGGGCTGGACGTTTGGGTCGCACGAAATGATCGAAGCAAGAAGTGGAGCGGTCTAACACTCGGCTCTTTGCCGAAGATGCTTGACCGTCTGCCCACGCAATTCAACGAGGCCACGACGCGCACAATTGAGTTGATTGACGTGCTTTGGCTATCAGGGAATTCAATTGTTGCGGCATTTGAGGTGGAGTGCACAACGTCCATTTATTCCGGATTGCTGCGAATGAGCGATCTTCTTGCTCTGCAACCGAATCTCGATATCAACCTCTACTTGGTCGCTCCCGACGAACGGAGAGATAAGGTTGAACAGGAGCTGTTAAGGCCAACATTCAGCCTCCGGGAGAAACCCCTTGCCAAAATCTGTGGCTTCCTTCCTTTTACCGCGTTTTGTGAGAAGCTCGATGGGATCAAAAAACTAGGCTTGAGTGATTCACTTAAGCCAACCTTCCTGAGGACCACCGCCGAATTCTTCGCGGGAGAGGATTCAATTAACGAACCACGCGGGGTGTAGTGCGAAACTTCGTGGCTGCGTGGCTGGACCCTTTGGTATCGGCCAGTTCTCGATCGTGAACTCCGTCCACCGTTGGTGGGAGTGGCTCCTTCTTCTTAGATGCCGGAAGGCTATTTACCCGGTCCGGCGACAGCTCCACGACTCGACCGTCGCGTCAAATATAGATCGGCAGTCCCAGACGAGCGCGTTCGTCAATCGCTTTCGCTACGGCTATCTTGAAAGCAATTTCCGCCCGCTTCTCAAGGGGCAACCGTAATACGGCTTTTGAAGGCTTGCTCATCTCCGACCGTAGCGCCTAACCAGAGCGCTATAGAAGCTCTTGTTTATGGACCTTTTTGTCCTTCTCCAGCGCGACCACTGCGGGAATCGCGCCCGAGTTGTCAAATAGGATCCAGCTATCCGCCAATTGGCGCATTAGTACGTGGCTAACTGCTCGCAACTTGTTCCTGAGACCGCAGAGCGGCGGCCCGCTCCCGAGCGCTCTGGAGGGCGCGCTTTACGTGGCGAGGCGCCGTGCCACCGGGAACGTCGTGCAGCGCGAGCACTTCGGTGAGACCGAGGCACGAAGGGAAGTCCGATTTGAAAGCCCCATGAATCGAGTGCAGGTCGGCAAGCGTCAGGTCCTTCAATTCGCATCTGCGTTCCACGCATAGTTGCACGGCTTTGCCGACAACTTCGTGGGCGAGGCGCGACGGAACTCCACGCACGGCCAGATAGGCGGCTGCGGCCCATGCATTCATGAAGCCGGATTGCGCCACGTGATTCATCTTCGCGAGGTCGAGCTCCACAGTGCGCATCCATCCGGTGACCAGCGGCAACATGGAGACGACGGCGTCGGCGGCGTGGAACAAAGGCTCCTGCGTTTCCTGCATGTCTTTGTTGTACGCGAGGGGCAGGCCCTTCACCGTGATCTCAAGCGTGGTGGCATAGCCCATGACCCGCGCCGCTTTCGCCCGTACCAGCTCCAGCAGGTCGGGATTTTTCTTCTGCGGCATGGCGCTGCTGCCAGTCGAATAAGGCTCCGGCAATTCGAGGAAGCCATAGGCCGGCGTCGAGAACAGGATCATCTCTTCGGCCCAGCGGCTCAGGTGGAGCGAGACCAGCGATAGCGCCTGCACGAATTCGAGAGCGAAGTCGCGGTCGCTGGTGGCATCGATGCTGTTCGCCGTGATGTCGTCGAAGCCCAGCTCTTTGGCGATCGTGCGACGATCAAGGGTCAGCGTGGCGCCCGCCACGGCGCCCGAGCCCAGCGGGCAAAGATTAGCGCGCTTGCGGCAGTCGGCTAGGCGCGAAGCGTCGCGGAGAAACATCTCTGCATACGCCAGCAGCCAGTGCGTGACTAACACGGGTTCAGCCGGCTGCAGGTGCGTGTAGGCGGGCATGGCCGCGTTGCCGGTGGCGTCGGCGCGCGCGAGGATGGCTTCGATCCAGTCGGCCAGTAGATTCTGCAGCACATCGATGCTGGCCCGCACGAACAGCCGGAGGTCGGTTGCGATCTGTTCGTTGCGGCTGCGGCCGGTGTGCAGTTTGTAGCCGGTGGGTCCGATCAGCGCGGCGAGTTGTTTCTCCACGAAGTGGTGGACGTCTTCGGCTTCGGGATCGTTCAGCAATTCGGGCGACGATTCGGCGCGGCTGCCGATCTCATCGAGCCCCTGCACGATCTCAGCGAGTTCGGCGGGGGAAAGTACTCCGGCATGCGCCAGCGCGTTCGCGTGCGCCCGGCTGGCAGCCAATTCGAAGGGCAGCAGCCGTTGATCGTATGGAAACGACCGCTGCCACTTTTCAAACTCGGGGTCGAGCGGCTGCCGGAAGCGGCCGGACCACATCTTCATTACGCAACCTCTACCTTGGCTTGCGGATAAACGTTCTGCGTCTGCGCTCGGCACCGAGAAGGCAGTCCGAGTATCCGGATGAAGCCCTCGGCGTCCTTCTGATCATAACTTGCGCCCATGGTGAACGAGGAGAGGTCGGTGCGGTAGAGCGAGTAATCGGACTTGCGGCTGACGACGCTCACATTGCCCTTGTAGAGCGACAGCGTGGCCGAGCCGGTGATGTTCTGCTGCGTGGTTTCAACGAAGGCGTCGAGCGCCTCGCGCAGCGGCGTGAACCACAGGCCGAAGTAGACGAGTTCCGCGTACTTCAGCGCGACGTGCTGTTTGAAGTGGAGCAGGTCACGGTCGAGACAGAGCGCTTCGAGTTCGCCGTGCGCAGTCAGGAGCAACGTCCCGCCGGGCGTCTCATAGCAGCCGCGCGACTTGATCCCGACGAAGCGGTTTTCGACTAGATCGACGCGGCCGATAGCGTTGCGCCCGCCGATTTCGTTGAGCAGTTCGACGAGCGACACGGGATCGAGGAGTTGGCCGTTCACCGAGACGGGCACGCCTTTCTCAAATCCGATTTCCACTTGCTCGTCCTGGTCGGGCGCTTCCTGCGGCGACTTGGTCAGCTGCCAGGTGCCGGGGAAAGGCGCGTTGGCGGCGTCTTCCAGTTCTCCGCCTTCGTGGCTCACGTGCCAGAGGTTGCGATCGCGGCTGTGAATCTTCTCGCGGCTGGCTGCGACCGGGATGCCGCGCTTCTCGGCGTAGTCGAGACAATCTTCACGCGATTTGAGGTCCCATTCGCGCCACGGCGCCACAACTTTCAGTTCAGGAGCAAGCGCTTGGTAAGCCATTTCGAAGCGGACCTGGTCGTTGCCTTTGCCGGTGCAGCCATGGCCGACGGCCGACGCTCCTTCGCGTAGCGCGACTTCCACTTGGTGCTTGGCAATTACGGGACGGGCGAGCGAAGTGCCGAGCAGATACTTGTTCTCGTAGACCGCTCCGGCCTTCAGCGCGGGCCAGACGTAGCCGGCGAGGAACTCCTCGCGCAAGTCCTCGACCACGACCTTGGCGGCGCCGGTGTCGTAGGCCTTCTTGACGACCGCTTCCACGTCGTCGCCCTGGCCGACATCGCCAACCATGGCGATGACTTCGTAGGAATAGTTCTCCTTGAGCCAGGGGATGATGATCGAGGTGTCGAGCCCGCCCGAGTAGGCGAGAACAATTTTCTCTTGCTTACGCATGTGTGCTCCTTGTCTGGAAGCCGAGCAGGTTCGGCGGGCTCGTCTTCGCTAGTTCCATCTTCGGTTGGTCCAACAATGCCATGGGCTCGGTTCTCGTTTGTGTTTTCATGTCACTCCATTTCCGGGAAATCTGATCTTGGGGTACTGCGGCCATCGCGCTAAGAGAGCTCGCGGATGCGTCGGGCGAGCACGTGAGCCTTTTTCTTATCCGCGGCGATGACGAGCACGGTGTCGTCCCCGGCCAGCGTGCCGACGACTTCAGGCCAATGGGAAGCGTCGAGGGCGGCGGCGACCGGCTGCGCGCTGCCGACGGTGGTCTTGATGACGAGCATGTTCTGGGCCTGGCGGACCTCGACGACGAACTGGTATGCCATGTGCATCACCGAGGGCAGAAAAGTCTCCGACGCCTTGTTTTCGGTGATGCGGGCGTAGCCCTCGGGGCCTTTCGCCAGCTTCAGTTCGTGAATGTCGCGGGAAAGGGTGGCTTGTCCGACATCGAAACCACGGCGCACGAGGCTGTGCTGGAGGGCATCCTGGCTTTCGACCGGGCCCTGTTCCAGCAAGTCAAGAATCGCTTTTTGGCGCGCTGCCTTCGACATGAATAAACATGCACCTGAATGCATAAGTATCCATGCATGGGGATCGAGCTGTCAAGAGGGAAAAGCGGGGTGGAAGCGCGGTGGTTGGGGGTAGAACGCGAGCCTCCCGGCCCAGGGCTCCCGCACCCTAGATCTTCTGCAACCGCTGTACGTCATGCACTCCCGGAATCTTTCGGACTCCCTCAATGATCTGTTGCAGGTGCTTCAGGTCGGCGATTTCCAGTACCACGTCGACACTGGCCTGGCCGTTACTGGTGCGGGCTTCGATGTTGCGGATGTTGGTGCGGCTGTCGCTGATCACGGCGGTGATTTGTTTCAGCATGCCGAAGCGGTCGTCGCAGAAGAGCGTGATCTTGACGGGGTAGGAGATGGGCTGCCCATCTTTGTCGTGGGCCCACTGCACGTCGATGCGGCGGTCGGGTTCGTAGAGCAGATTGGTGACGTTCGGGCAGTTGATGGAGTGCACGGCGACGCCCTTGCCGCGGGTCACGTAGCCGACGATCGCTTCTCCGCGAATCGGGTTGCAACATCGGGCGCGGTACACGAGCAGGTCGCCCTGGCCTTTGACGATGATGGCGTTCGTGTCTCCGCCGAAAACGCGGCGCACGACGCTGCTGAAACCGCCGGCGGCCGCTTGCTCTTCGCCTTCGGGCGCCGGTTGAGCGCCCTCCGGCGCAAACTTGGCCAGCACCTGGCGCGCTGAATACTTTCCATAGCCGATGCCGGCCATCAGGTCGTCGGTGCGCCCCAGACCGTAGTCGCTGGCGGCTCGCTGCAGGTCGGCATCTTTGATGTCTTTCAGCGGAATGCGGTACTTGCGCGCTTCTTTCTCGATCAGCTTGCGGCCGATTTCGATGGCGCGCTCGCGCTGGTGGACATTGAGCCAGTGCTTGATTTTATTGCGCGATCGCGAGGACTTGACGATGGCCAGCCAATCGCGGCTTGGCTTATGGCCAGGCTGAGTGAGGATCTCGACGATGTCACCCGAGTGGAGTTTGTGGCGGATTGGCACCATGCGTCCGTTAACCTTCGCTCCCACACAACTGTGGCCAACTTCGGTGTGAATGGAGTAGGCAAAATCAATGGGCGTGGATTCACGGGGCAGAACCACGACCTTGCCCTTGGGCGTGAAGGTATAGACCTCTTCGGGATAAAGGTCAACCTTCAGGGTGGAGAGGAACTCATTGGGGTCGGATACGTCGCGCTGCCACTCGACCACTTGGCGCAACCAGGCGAGGCGCTCCTCATCCTGCGCGGAAACGGCGCCGTCTTTGTATTTCCAGTGGGCCGCGATTCCTTCCTCGCACATCTTGTGCATTTCTTCGGTGCGGATCTGGATCTCGAACGTCTCGCCGGTATCGGTGATCACGGAAGTGTGCAGCGACTGGTAGAGATTGGGCCGCGGCATGGCGATGAAGTCCTTGATGCGGCCGGGGACGGGACGCCAGAGGTTGTGGATAATGCCGAGGACAGCATAGCAATCCTGCACGGAGTTCGTGATGACGCGCATGGCGTAGAGGTCATAGACCTGGTCCACGCCGATGCGCTGGCGCAGAAGCTTCTTGTGAATGCTGTAAAGGCGCTTGACGCGGCTTTCGACGCGGCCGGTGATGCCGGCTTCTTTGAGGCCGTCGCGCAGTACTTCTTCGACCCGCGACATGAAGGCTTCGCCCGCTTTCCGGCGTGATTCGACGGCGGCGTGGACCTGTTCGTAACCGATGGGATCGACGTATTTGAAGCCGAGGTCTTCGAGTTCACCGCGAATTTTTCCCATGCCGAGGCGGTGCGCGATGGGGGCGTAGATGTCGAGCGTCTCGCGGGCGATCTTCTGCTGGTGCTCGGCATCAAGATGCTCGAGTGTGCGCATATTGTGCAGGCGGTCGGCGAGTTTGATCAGGATGACGCGGATGTCGTCGACCATGGCGAGCATCATCTTGCGCAGGTTTTCGGCCTGGGCCTCTTCCTGGGAGGAGAAATCGATTTTGCTGATCTTGGTGACGCCCTCGACGATGTGCGCGACCTGTTCTCCGAACTCCTGGCGGATCTCGACGGTCGTGACTGAGGTATCTTCGACGGAGTCGTGGAGCAGGCCGGCAGCGATGGAAACCGAATCCATCTTCATATCGGCGAGCACGTTGGCGACTTCGAGCGGATGCACCAGGTAGGGCTGGCCGGAAGCGCGAGACTGGCCGGCGTGGTGTTTCTGGGAGAATTCGTAGGCTTTCTTGACCAGGTTGAGGTCGTCGTTGGGCCGGTTTTCGCGCAGCTTCCGCATCAACTCGCGGAAGCGGGTCACCGTGAGCACGTTGGTCGCGATCTGTTCACGCAACGTCGCCATGATGGATTTTACCCTAGCGGAAGCGGGAAGGGGGCATACCGCGAGGCACTCTGTGTCTCTAGTTTACGCGATGGAGGGACGGGCGCCCTCGCCCGTCCAGCCTTGAGCGCGGTCGAATCGTCCAACTGGGCCGCGCGCGCGGCTCTCCCCAACACACCCCGGACTGGTAAAGTATGTACGAAACAGGAGATCCGGCGTGGATCGAATTCTTGTGAGTGGAGTTTCGGGGCCGATTGGCGCGGCGCTGCTGCCCTCGCTGGCATCCGGGGGAGCGCAGATCGTGCGCCTGGTGCGCGGGGCAACAAAGAACGCAGAGCAGATTTCCTGGAATCCCCTCGCCGCGGTGTCGGCTCCGGATGTGTCCGGTTTTGATGCAGTTATCCACTTGGCTGGTTTGCGCTTCGGCGATCGGATTCTACGGCGACCGCGGGGAAGAACTTCTGCGCGAGGAAGGCCCGGGTGGGCAGGGATTCCTGCCCGAGGTTTGCCGCGAGTGGGAGGAGGCGAGCCAGATCGCCGCCAACGCAGGCATCCGCACCGTGAACATCCGCATTGGGCTCGTACTGAGCCCGAAGGGCGGCGCGCTCACGAACATGCTGACTCCGTTCAAGTTGGGGCTGGGCGGACGCATTGGATCGGGGCAGCAGTGGTGGAGTTGGATCCACGTCGACGATATCGTGGGAGCGATTCATCATGCCCTGAACACGAAGTCGCTTTCGGGTGCAGTGAACCTGGTCGCTCCCAATCCCGTGCGCAACGTGGAGTTCACAAAAACTCTCGCCTCGGTGCTGGGACGTCCGGCGTTGTTCCCGGTGCCGGAGTTTGCGCTGCGCGCCGCTTTCGGCGGGATGGCAGCGAACGAATTGCTGCTTGCCAGCCAGCATGTGGAACCGGCAAAACTGGCCGCCAGCGGGTATTCATTCCGTTTTTGCGAGCTGCGAGCGGCTCTTGAGAATCTGGTGGGATAGCCCTTTGTTTCGTCGGTATCATCCCGGATGGGCGTGCTGTTTTGCTTGCTTTCCCGGCTGGATGTGCGTGCGGGTGATGCGGTCATGCCAGCACAACCTGTCTTCGTCGAGAACGCTCCAGAGATAACCGAGGCCTAGAGAACATGCCGAGAGAAACGATGCCAGGACCCGCCAGCGCCGCAATCGCCGGCTGACGGGCGAGCCATCGAATCTGACCAGGCGGAGCCGCAGGGCGCGAAGTCCGGGAGTTGAGCCGGTGTACACCACGAACAGAAATTCATAGCCGGCCCACAGCAATACCGTAACTACGACAAAGCCGGCGATCAGCACCGGCAGCGGCGCGCGCGTGGGATTCAGGCGCAAAAAAATGGCGGCGAATGCTGCCAGTGCACTTCCCAGAATCAAACGGTCCACCAATCCGGCGAGCACACGTTGGGGAATGGATGCCGAGAACTGCGGAAAGTCGGCGGCGGCTCGGTTTTCCTCTTTGGCGATGGCGGGCTCCATCAGGATGCCACCAAGGGCAGGCGGCGGTGGCAGAACATTCGGAGCCTCAACGATGCGCGGATGATCGATTAGAGGCTCGGCCAGTTCAGGAGTCCAGGAAACTGGGATGGCAGCGGAGCGCGGGAATTCTATGACTTTCGCTGATGGCTCCGGTTCCACGGCCATCGCCGAGTGCGAATCGGCGATGTGGAGAACCTCCACGGCGGCAGTCTGCTCCATTCGCAACGCGACGCTCTCATGAGCCCGCATCGGCGCGTTAGACACCGCCGAGTTGGTTTCCGACGGCGGCCGGGACCAGCTTGCTGCGGAGTCGAACGGCAAGAGCAGCGACGGATATCGCGGCGCACGCGGAGCGCGCCGGGAGCGGTATCGCTCGAGGCGTACGGCTACTTCGCCGCGCCAGGATTCCGCGCCTGGGGGTAAACTCACGCCCACAACGGCGGCGCCAGCCGGTTCCAGGGCAGCATCGCAGGCGAGGTGTTCTTGGACAGCGGGATCTGCGCCCGTAGGACAGTCCATCAATCCGGTCTTCGAAGAATGCCAGCAGCCAGAGCCAGGCCGGGCACAATGGGCGGGGACCACAACAACGCGCAGCTTTGCTTCCCGAACCAGCCGCGTGCTAAGGTCGAGCCTAGTTCCCGTTAGCGACCGGCTGGCGGAGCGCATACGCGCTAGCAATGATCATCCGCACTCGAATCTTTATCACGGCTGTCTGCGTCTGTCACCTGCTTCTCGCGCCCATGGTAGTAACCAGCCAGACGCCGCCCCCCTCCTCGCTTCCGTCCGCTTCCTCTCGACCGGCGGACGAAGAAGAAGTAAGCATCCGGGCGGTGCAGCAAGAGAAAGACGGTTCTCTCTTTAAGCTCCGGGGAGAAGTTGAGATCCACTACCGCTCCTATGTGCTTTACGCTGATGAAGTTACCTATAACTCCGCCACCGGGGACACCGACCTGGAGGGCCACGTCGTGCTCGACGGCGGCCCCTATGACGAGCATGTGGAAGCCAGCCACGGCACCTATAACGTTCGCACCCAAACCGGAACGTTCTACAGTGTGGTCGGCACGGCGGGATTTCGGATACGGAAGCCCCGCTATGTGCTCACCTCTTCCAATCCATTCGCCTTCACCGGAAAAGTGGTCGAGAAGAAAGGCCCTGACCACTACCTCGTTCGCCAAGGGACGGTGACCACTTGCGAGTTGCCCCATCCCAAATGGAAATTCAACGCCGGCCGCATCACCGTGGATGTCGATGGCAGCGCAAAGATTTACAACAGCAATTTTCGACTGGGCGGCGTGCCCGTGTTCTATTTCCCTTTTGTGACCCACCCCGTTCAAAAACGACGGCGCAACTCAGGCCTGCTGATTCCGAGTATTGGGAACTCCTCGACAAAGGGGAAGATTGCCGGCGAATCCGTGTACTGGGCCATCCATCGCAGCATGGATGCCAGCGTGGGTGGCGAATATTATTCCAAGCGCGGCTGGGCGCAGCGCGCCGAGTTCCGCGCCCGCCCCAGCGACACCTCCTATGTGGATTTCAATTACGCGGGGGTCTTGGATCGTGGCATCGGCACTCCACGCCAGGATCAGGGCGGCGAAGACGCGCGCTTCACGGCCGAGGGACGTTTCGGAGACAACTTCCGTGGCGTCGCCAATGTCGACTATCTGAGTTCCTTCGTGTTCCGTATCGCTTTCACCGAGGTCTACACTCAGGCGGTCGATTCCGAAGTAAAATCGCAGATCTTCCTTTCCAACACGACGAACGGATTTCATTACAACGCGCTCACGGAACGCTACCAGAACTTCGAAATCTGCAACCCGGCGAACATCATCGGCCAAAACTGCACCACTCTCACGCAGACCGAACTGATCCGGGTTCTGCACACCCCGAGTTTTTTCGTCTCGGGCGGAGAGCGGAAGCTGGGCCACACGCCGCTCTACTGGTCCTTCGACAGCGCAGCCGAAGGTTTGCAGCGGCGACAGTTAGGCTTTCGCACAGCCCCGCTGGTCGGCAGGTTTGATCTTTCTCCTTCGCTCTCTATGCCGCTGCAATGGCGGGGATGGTCTTTCCGCCCGGAACTGACGTTGCGCGATACGCTCTACACCGAGAGATTCAACTCGACACTGGCCGATACGACGGGGAAAGCCCAAGACTCGTTCATCAACCGAAAAGCTCTGGAAACCAAGCTCGAAGTGCGGCCACCCGCCTTCTCCCGGGTGTTCGAACGCCCGTGGTTCGGGCGGAAGTGGAAGCATGTGATCGAGTCGCGGATGCGATACGGCTACGTGAACGGCGTGAACAATTTCGCCAACATCCTGCGGTTTGACGCCGCTGACGTCCTGAGCAACACCAACGATGTTGAGTACACGATGGTGAATCGCATCTATGCCAAGCGCCTCAACCCCGAGACCTCAGATTGCGACCTGCAGGGAATGAGTTCGCTGGCGATCGGCGCCGCTACTCAGGCGGGATCGGTTCCGTGGGAGGCGCCGCCAACTCCAGACTCGAGGCCCTGCGCCTCGGGCCCGCGGGAAGTTCTGAGCTGGGAAGTAGGACAGAAATACTTTTTCGATCCAACCTTCGGCCATGCCCTGGTGGCCGGACAGCGCAACGTGTTTACGGCCACGGCGGACTTCACCGGCATCGCGTTTCTGGCCGAGATGCGCCGGTTCTCGCCCATCATCTCGCGGCTGCGGATTGAGACCAGTCCCCGCACCAACACGGAGTGGGACTTGGACTACGACCTCAGAACGGGACGCATCGAGGCCAGCACCGCGCTGGTGAACTACCATTACGGTCAATTTACCGTTGGTGGTGGCGACGCGTTCCTGCGGGTGAACGACACTTCGCTGGGCACCGTGGTTCCCGGGGCGCGCGATTTTCACCAGTTCCGCATCCTGTTCGGCTATGGCCAGCTCAACAAACGGGGGTTCAGCGGCGCCTCGAGCTTCGGTTTCGACGCAAACCAGGGCTTCTTGCAGTACGCGACTGCGCAGACCTCCTACAATTGGGACTGTTGCGGGCTGAGTCTGGAATACCGGCGGTTTGCGCTGGGTGTGGTACGCAACGAAAATCAGTATCGCTTCGCCTTTACGCTCGCGAACGTCGGAGCCTTCGGGAACCTGCGACGGCAGGAGCGGCTCTATTAGCTTGAATCATCCGCGACGGGGTGCGCAGCACGGTTCTGCTCATGAACTATGCCGACTAATTTAGCTTCCCGCAGCGTGCTCCTCATTCCAATAGAATAAGAATCGTGGACTCTGTTCCCGCGCTCGACCAGAAAGCCGCTCACCTACGCCAGCACCTCGCCCGCAACGCCCGCCTGCTCGTCGCCTATTCCGGCGGAGTCGACTCCGCTTTTCTAGCCTGGACCGCACACCACGTCCTTGGCGATCAGATGCTGGCGGTGATCGCCGACTCGGCCAGCCTGGCGCGAACGCACCTGCAAGAGGCTCTTACCTTCGCCCGCGAGCATGGAATCCAGGTCGATGTGGTTGAGACGCGTGAACTGGAGAACCCGGACTACTCCCGCAACGACGCGATGCGCTGCTTCCACTGCAAGGACGAACTCTTCACCGTCCTCGAACAATACTGCGCGGCCCATGCCTACGATGCGATCGCCTACGGAGTCAACGCCGACGATCAGGGCGAGTTTCGTCCGGGCCAGCAGGCCGCCCGGCAGCACCGGGTGCTGGCCCCCCTGCTGGACGCCGCGCTCGGCAAGAACGAGATCCGCGAACTGGCTCGGCAGGCCGGATTGCAGGTATGGGACAAGCCCGCTTCCGCGTGCCTCTCTTCCCGGATTGAATATGGCCGGCCTGTGACCGCCGAAGCGCTCCAGGCCGTCGAGCAGGGAGAAGACGCGCTCCGCGCGCTCGGTTTCCGGCAATTCCGCGTCCGGCATCACGGAGAAATCGTGCGCATCGAGATTGCGCGCGAAGAACTTCCCCACGCGCTGACCTCTGACATGGCTCGCGAGTTGGCCGCCATTTTCAAGAACCTGGGCTTCGCGTTTGTCACGCTCGACCTCGAAGGCTTCCGCTCCGGCTCCATGAATCAACTCCTCAAGCCAGAAGAACTGCGGCGCGGGCAAGATCCACAAGGCAGGGCCTAGCAACCCGTGGGTCCAAGTACGATTCGCATCAGGGCATGCCTTCTTCAGGCATGCCGGCTGTGCTGCCCGATGACTCCGCCTTCAGGCGCGGATTTGTGCTTTTAGAGTTTCACCACGGCCCCCAGGCAGCCCAACCCTCCCGCCATGAGATAATCAACCGTGTTTCCTCATGCTTAGGTGGGTTCGACGAATGATTGTCCGGCGAGCATTCCTAATTCTTTTAGTGATCTGTCTCGGCTGCTCCGCACAGTCCGCTCCTCCCGAAATCGGGCAGTTGGTCGAGCGGCATGTGCGCGCATACTACTCTCTTCCCCCTGAAATGAAGGTCACTGTCGGCCCGACTAGGCCCAGCGAGTTCCCCAACTATGACGCTCTGACCGTGACGCTCGATAACTCGGGGAAAAAGCAGGATCTCGACTTTTTGCTCTCGAAAGACCGCAAGACCTTGATGCGCATGGCCAAGATGGACTTAAGCCGCGACCCGTATGCCGAACTCATGAAGAAGATCGACCTCAGCGGCCGGCCTGCGCGCGGCAACAAGGACGCCAAAGTCGTGGCCGTCAACTACGACGACTTCGAATGCCCGTTCTGCTCGCGCCTGCACCAGGAGATTTTCCCCGCCATTTTCAAGGAGTACGGCGACCGCGTTCTTTTCGTCTATAAGGATTTCCCGCTGGAGGAGATCCATCCCTGGGCCATTCACGCTGCGGTGGACGCCAACTGTCTGGCGGCCCAGAACAACGACTCCTACTGGGAATACGCCGATTACCTGCACGCGAATCAGCGTTCGATCGGTGGCATTGCGGAACTGGATAGGCTCGCCACGCTCCAGGCTCAGAAACACAGTCTCGATCTGACGAAGTTGCAGGCATGCCTCAAAACCCAGGACGAAAAGGCCGTGCGCGCGTCGATGCATGAAGGACAAGTGGTGGGAGTAAGCGCGACCCCAGCTATGTTCGTGAATGGCATCAAAGTGGATGGCGCGGTGCCCCCAAACGAATTGCAAACTGTACTCGACCGAGCGCTCAAGGATGCCGGTGTCGCGCCTCCCGAACACAAGTCCGCGGCCGGGGCGCCGAACGCCGTCCCCCCAGCCCAACCTTCAAAGTAGGCAGCCATCAGCTGAAGCGTTCTGTCGGATGGCTCAAAACTCATCGTAGCGGAGGGAAAAACTTGAAAAACCGTGTCCATCGTGGACAGTCCGCTGGGGTCGTCCTGATTGCGTTTCTCGTGCTCGCCGCATGTAACCGCGACGGCGGTGGCGGCGACATCATGGCCTCGGTCAATGGCCGGAAGATTCTCCGCAGCGAGGTGGACAAATATTACGTCAACCAGACCGCGGGTTCCGATCGGCAGCCCGTGGGCGAGCAGGCCGTCAGCTTGCGCTTGAGCATCCTGAACGAGTTGATCGAGACTGAAATTCTGATGCGGCGCGCGGAAAAACTCGGCTTGCTCGCGACCGACGAAGAAGTGGATCGCAAGCTTAACGAGATCAAGTCGCCCTACACCGCCGAAGAATTCAACAAACGCCTCGAAGACAAGAAAATTTCCCTCGACGACTTCAAGCGCGACCTGCGGCGCTCACTCACCCGCGACAAGGTCCTCAACAAAGAAATTGCCTCGCGCATCAATATCACCGATCAGGACGTCTCCACCTACTACAACGCGCATAAATCGGAGTTCAACCTGATTGAACCCCAATATCACTTAGCCAAGATCGTGGTCACCGGGTTGCAGAACGTCCAGGTGCACAACCTGCAAAACAGCAAAGCCCAGAATGATGGCGAGGCGCGCAAAAAGATCCAGATGATTGGCAACCGCCTCGACAGCGGCGATGACTTTGCCACGCTCGCCATGAATTACTCGGAAGATCCCGAGACCAGCAACAACGGCGGCGACTTGGGCATGGCTCCCGAATCCGCCTTGAAAAATGCCGACCCCGCATCGCGCGAGGCTGTGCTCAAGTTAAGGCCGGGGCAATACACGCCCATCATCACCATGGTGAATCCCGCGAATCGTCAGCCGTACGGCTACATGATCGTGAAGTTGATCTCAAAAGAGCCGGCGGGCCAGCGCGATCTAAACGATGAGCGAGTGAAGCAGGCCATCCGGCAACAGTTGGCCGACCGCCGCGAGCAACTCATGAAAACGGCGTTCTACGAGACTCTGCGCAACGACGCCAAGATCAGCAACTACTACGCCGAGGAAGTGTTGAAAAACGCCGGAGCGGCAAAGTAGGAATTAGGAATAAAAGATCCCACATTGTCATGCTGAGCGAGGATTGAGCTTCGCCCCAGCGAAGCTCAACCGCAGTCGAAGCACCCCTGCCCAAGCAGTCAGTCCACTAGACGGGCGAGGCGCCCGCCGCTCCAACGCGCTCTAACTTTCCAGCTTTTTCGTCAGAACTTCATTCACCAGCTCCGGATTCGCCTGGCCCTTCGAAGCCTTCATCGCCTGACCGACAAAAAATCCGAGCATGGTTTTCTTGCCGGCGCGATACTGCTCAACTTGCTTGGGGTTCGCCGCGATCAACTCGTCGGCAAGCTTCTCGAGCGCCGAGGTGTCGCGCGATTGCTCCGGGCGCCCCTGCTCTTCGTATACAACGCCGAAGTCCTGGTTTCGCTCGAAGCACAGGTCGTAGAGGTCCTTCAGCATCTTGCCCGAGATCGCGCCCGATTCCACCAGATCGGCCGAGGCCGCGACGCCCGCCATCGAAATCGGCGACTGTTCCAGCTCCAGTCCCTGGGCTTTGAGCCGGCCCAGGATTTCGCTCTGCACCAGGTTGGCAACGCGCTTCGGATTCTTAGCCGCGCGTGCCGCCGACTCGAACTGGTCGGCCATAGCGCGCGTTCGCGTCAACGTGGCAGCGTCGCTTACGGTGATGCCGTACTCTTTCAGCATGCGCTCGCGGCGGGCTTCGGGAAGCTCGGGAAGGCAGGCGCGAATTTCAGCCTGCCATTTCGCGTCCACCACCAGCGGGAGCAAATCGGGTTCGGGGAAATAGCGGTAGTCATGCGCCTGCTCCTTCGAGCGCATACCGTAGGTCTTGCCTTCGTTCGCGTTGTAGAGGCGCGTTTCCTGCGTGATCTTGCCGCCCGACTCCAGCACCCCGATCTGCCGCTCGATCTCGTACTCCAGCGCCTCCCGAATAAACCGAAACGAATTTACGTTCTTGATTTCAGTCTTGGTGCCAAACTCTTTCTGCCCGCGCGCGCGCACGCTGATGTTCGCGTCGCAGCGCAGCGAGCCTTCTTCCATGTTGCAGTCGCTCACGCCCGTGTACAGAATGATCTCCTTTAATCGCGTCAGGTACTCGTAGGCCTCTTCGGGAGACCGCATGTCGGGTTCGCTCACGATTTCAGCCAGCGGCACGCCGGTTCGGTTCAGATCGATCGCAGTTTTCTCGCTCGCATCGGGGAAGCCTTCATGCAGGCTCTTGCCCGCGTCTTCTTCCAGGTGCAGACGGGTAATGCCGATCGTTCTCTTGCCCCCACGGATATCGATCTCGACGAATCCATGCTCGGCCAGAGGCTTGTCGTATTGCGAAATCTGGTAGCCCTTGGGCAGATCGGGATAGAAATAATTCTTGCGCGCAAAAATCGAGGTCTCGTTCACGCGGCACTGAAGGGCCATCGCCGCCAGCGCTGCAAACTCCACCGCCTTCCGGTTCAGCACCGGCAACGCCCCCGGAAGGCCCAGACACACAGGGCACACATTCGTATTCGGACGATCGCCAAAGCGAGTCGAGCACGAGCAGAAGATCTTGGACACAGTCAGCAGCTGCACGTGCACTTCAAGCCCGATGACCGGTTCGTATTTCGCGAGCAGATTCTCGGAGACGGCCGGAATAGTCACCACAGCGGGAGATTATAGACGGCGAGCCCGAAGCCGGCCATCGCTCTCTGAAGCAGGGATTGGCAGCGTCCAACTGTCCTCGCCGTTGACAAGCGGCAGGCTGACGAAGGTGCGGCGATAAAGCTCCTGCTGTTCTTGCGGGGCCCGGTACACCAGTCCGAACTGCCGGGCAAGTTCGTTGTGAGTATCCACCAGCAGCGGCAAGGCAAGCTTGTGCTGGTCGTGCATGAAGTAAGCCTGCTTCTCGGTCTGCGGCGAGATGGCGGCAAGCGAGGCTCCGGAAGCCTCGATCTGCGCGGCAACGTAGTTCATGGCCTCCATCTGCCCGACGCAGAAAGGACACCAGCGCCCGCGGATAAACAGAAGAACCAGCCGTCCCTTCGCGAGCAGATCCGAGGAGGAGACGCGCTTGCCGTTGTGATCGTGGAGTTCGACGGCAGGAGCCTTAGCGCCGACGCCGAGCGCCCGGGCAGCGAAGCCCTGCGCTTTCAGCATCGCGATCATGCGGTCATGGATGGCCTGCACGTCCGGGGGCACGTACTTGGCGATGGCCTCCTTGCGCTCGGCGAAGATCTGCCGCAGGGGGCGAGTATCGCAGTAAGAGCCGGATTCCTGGAGGGAGCGCCATTTCATAGTTGCTGGTTGCTAGTGCCGTGTCCCGTAAATTCGCGACATAAATAAACGCTGTCATCCTGGGCGAAGCGAAGGACCTATGTACTGGACGCCGGATGCATGGATCCTTCGCTTCGCTCAGGATGACAGTGTGGACTTATACCACGAACTTATGGGACGCCATACCGGTTGCTGGTCAACCATAGGCTCGAACCGGTAACGGGAAACCAGAACGAGCAACCGGCCTCTCTACATTCCCGGCAGCTTCATCCCCGCCAGCCTTCTCGCGAAACTGGCCTTGCCCATTTGTTTGAACATTTTTTTCATTTGGGCGTATTGGCGGAGCAGGTTGTTGACTTCCTGCACGCTGGTGCCTGAGCCGCGGGCGATGCGTTTGCGGCGGCTGCCGTTGATGACTTCGTGGTGGTCGCGTTCGTGGGCGGTCATCGAGTTGATGATGGCTTCGACGCGGTTAATCTGCCTCTCGTCCACTTTGTCGGCGGCCTTTTGCAGGCCGCTGAACGGACCGATCGAAGGCAGCATTCCGATGATGCTTTGCAGCGAGCCCATCTTGCGGACCTGCCTGAGCTGATCGCGGAAGTCTTCGAGCGAGAAGCCATCGCCGGTGAGCGCCTTGGTCGCGAGTTCCTGGGCCTTCTTCTTGTCGATCTGCGACTCGGCCTTTTCGATCAGCGACAGGATATCGCCCATGCCGAGAATGCGCGAAACGATGCGGTCGGGATGGAAGGGTTCGAGCGCATCGTATTTTTCGCCGATGCCAATGAACTTGATCGGCTGGCCGGTAACTTGCCGGATAGAAAGCGCCGCGCCGCCGCGGGCGTCGCCGTCCATCTTCGTTAGGACAACGCCGGTCAGAGTGAGCTTTTTGTGAAACTCGTCGGCGGACTTCACCGCGTCCTGTCCCGTCATCGAGTCGGCGACGAACAGGATTTCCTGGGGATTGAGCAGGCGCTTGAGCGACTGCATCTCGTCCATGAGCTGTTCGTCGATGTGGAGGCGGCCAGCGGTGTCAACGATCAGCACGTCGCAGCCAGAGTTAACCGCTTCGCGGCGCGCTTCTTTGGCGAGGCGCTCGACGGTGGCGGTGTTCGATTCACCCACTTCGCCTTCGTAGAGGTTGGCCTTGATAGCCGCCGCGACGACTTTGAGTTGTTCGCGCGCGGCAGGGCGGTAGACGTCGACGGAGACGAGCAGCGGCCGGTGTCCGCCGTTTTTGAGCCAGTTGGCCAACTTGCCCGAGGTGGTGGTTTTGCCCGATCCTTGTAGGCCCGCCATCAAAACCACCGTGGGCGGCTGCGAGGCGAACTTCAGCTTGGCCGTGTCTTTGCCGAGCGTTTCGACCAGTTCATCGCGGACGATCTTGATGACCTGTTCGCCGGGCGAGAGCGCGGTCATGACTTCCTGACCGACGGCCTTTGCCTGGATGCGGTCAATGAGGTCTTTGACAACCTTGAAGTTGACGTCGGCTTCCAGCAGCGCCAGACGGATCTCTTTCAGCGCCTCGGCAATGTTCTCTTCGGTGAGGACGGCCTGCCCGCGGAGGGACTTGAAGGCGCGCTGGAGTTTTTCCTGGAGGTTCTCGAACATATGGGTAAAGCGCTATTTTAGCAGCCGAGACTGCGAACACTTTTGGGGACCTGCGCTTCGTTCTGCATTGCCAACTAAACCGTCAAATGAGCGCGAGACTCGAGTTGGTGGAGCCAGCTGTCAAAATGAGGGCACTGTGTCCGAATTCGGGACAGCCCAATTTCCATCGCAGCAAGGGTGCCGAAGAGAGGCTTCTCATATCCGGGCACCAGGTCCTTTACTCGCCTAGAGGGGCATGTGAACGGAGAGTCGTTAATGTCCTCTGGGGTGGTGAAAGTGTCTCGAATCTGTTGGAAGTGGGGCTTTAGGTCTGCTCGACCTATGCCGTGGGAGAACGCTTGGCAATCGCTGAACAATAAACCCTCGAACTCGTGCATTACCACGAAAGGCACGAAACGATTAGGGTTAAAGCTTAGTCCAGCTTCCTTTGACACGTCCTGTGCGAGGGCGACTTCCACACATGATGCTTTGAGCGTAGCCCCAATTCCCGAAGCCGCCGCACGCCCAGGCCACGCGCCGTCTCCTTGCTGAGGCAAGGCATAAAAGTCCACCATCGTGGTCGCTATGCATCCAGGGTCCTGCCGAAGATGGTTGATGATGTCCTTTCTTACCGACGGCCAAGGGCGAATACCTCCCCGCCGTTGGCGCAGACGGGCGTTGCCAACGATCCGAGCGCTGACTGACTGATAGCCAGCGCTGACCAGACAATCCCTGAGAACCTCATTCACGAAACTTTCCTCGGTCTGGCCTTCAACATGAATGAGCAAGCGGGTCATAGCTACGTCGAGAGCGGCCTTCCCGTCAGTTCGTTCTTTTCCCAAAGCTGACCCAAGCTATAGTCCTGCAGCCATTCTTTGAGTTGCGAAGGCTCCAAACGCCCGATCTGAGTCCCGCCATCCGCGCGATTGGCGACCAGCACATCCTCGGGGTCAAAATGGTCCAACAGCAGAGATGATTGCGTCGAGACAATCACCTGTGTGCTCGCCGAGGCTTGCCGAATAAGAGAGGCCAGCATCTCGATCGCATAAGGATGCAAGCCCAATTCGGGCTCGTCGACAAGAACTACCGAGGGGAGGTACTCCATGGGCTGGAGAAAGAGCGTAGCTAGGGCAATGAACCGGAGCGTACCGTCGGAAAAAGAACCCGAGTCAAAGTATTGATCGGAGTTCTGGTGCCGCCATTCAAGCATAATGTCATCCGGTTTTAGTCTGGAGGGAGCTAATCTGAAATCATCAAAGAACGGGGCTACCCGCTGGACTGTCCGACGGATTAGGCTGTATGAGGTTTGCTGTTTTTCCTGGAGGAAGTAGAGAAAAGCCGCGAGATTAGAGCCATCGGGGCGCAGAAATTGATTGTCATTGACCTTCGCGGTCTTGCGCATCGGCGAAGACAGGCTTGTGTCATGCAAGTGATAAAGTTGCCAACCGCCAAGGCGTGCCCGCACCCAACTTGCCGTCCTTGTCAGCTGTGGATCACTGATGCCAGCTTCACGGCCTTGCTCACGCGGTGCAAGATAATCTTGGTAGGGTCCCGTGGGATATCTTTGCTTGTCCCAGAAGAAAGCCGTCTCGGAGGATGGGTATAGGCCATCATCCTGTGTCGGCGAGAGTACAAGTTCGTATTGATTGACCTCCTGCTCAAAGGACAGGCGAACGTCAATCTGCTTCGTTGTCTTAGAACCGAAGTGCAAGACCTTTTCTGCGCCTCCAGCCTGAATCACATAATCTCGCAATCGCCCTTCCCGAATTGCATGCAGAAAAGCAAAAACGCCGATGAAGTTCGACTTTCCTGAGCCATTCGAACCGATCAGAATGTTGATAGGTCTCAGCGGAAGCTTCTCAAGCGATGCGATGCTCTTGAAGCCCTGCACCGTGATGTAATCAAGCGCACTCGATGACATGTGTCTTTCGGATTAGAAGCCAGGACTGCACCGAAACACCCTGATCCGTACACCGATTAGAATAGCGCATCCTAGGGCGTTATCGGCAGAGCACCCCTGACCCAAGCTTCGGCCTCGCCCCTTCGAGTTGCACGGTTCGCGTTCCTGTGGCGCCATCCATCCACCCGATCAGTTCCAGCGAGTTCCTGGCCAGGCGACTGTTTCAGCCTTTCGTGGCGAACACTTCTTTCGCGGCCACGATCGTGTTGCAGTGGATGGTGATCGTATCTTCGAGTTTGTAGGCATAGCCGCCGGCGAGCGTGACCATCACGGGGATGCCCTCAGCCTTGGCGAGTTGGAACACGAGTGCATCTCGCTCCTTCAATCCCTCAATCGTCAACGACAATCCGCCGAGCTGATCTTCGCGATAAGGGTCGGCTCCGGCAAGGTAACAAATGAGTTCCGGCTGGAACTTGCTCAATCCCAAACTGAGCGCGTTGCCGAGGCACGCCAAGTAGTCGCCGTCACCGATCCCGTCGGGCAAATTCAGGTCGAGCGATGAAGAGGGCTTAAACGCCGGGTAATTGTTCTCCTGATGGAGCGAGATCGTAAAAACATCGACGGTTGGCTGGGGCAGCCTGGCCTGATGCGCTGGGCCAAGAAGGCCACCCAAGCCCGAAATTAGCCGGTCGCCGGAGCATGCCGCGCCAGCAAAGATCACCGCTGTCCCGTTGCCCTGGTGGACGTCGCAATCGACCGTCATCGCGGTACGGATTTTCTCGTCGCGCTGCATGCGGCGAATCGCGATGGCTACGTCGTGAATCATGCAGAAGCCTTCGCCGTGGTCGGGGAAGGCGTGGTGGAATCCGCCGCCGATGCTGATGGCGACGCCGTCGTTGAGCGCGTAGTCCGCGGCCAGCATCGAACCGCCCGCTGCCAGCCAGAAAGCGCGCACCAACTCCGGGGAATACGGGATTTCCATCTGCAATTCTTCGCGGGCGCTGAGCGTGCCCATCTTCAGTTTCGCGACATATTGGGGAGTGTGGACCAGCAAAACGTCCCGATCAGTCGCGGGGCGCGGGGAGACAAAATCGGAAGGCGAGGCAATATTGTTCGTCAGCAGGCGATCATGAATGAGCTTATATTTTTCGGCGGGGAAGACGTGGGAGCCGATGGGCAGGAAGTAGTCGTCACTGTAGACGAGCTTGAAGGGCAGCATTCCACACTCAGCATTCAGCGCTCCGCGAGACGAGGGCCGGAAACTCCATATCATACGCGGGAAGCGGGCGGTTGGCACTTGACATTTAGCGCTTGACATTTAGTGCGGCATTTCCGAAATGCGCGGAATGCCGGCGGGGCGCCGGCGCTACGTCTCCCTGATAAACTTGGCGCGTTGCCTCCTAAAAAGAAATCCTCGTTGAAAACCTCCCGCGAGCCGACGGAACAGGCTCAGGCCGATAGTTCGAAATTGCAGCTTTCTCCCGCCTCGGGCAAGGGCCGCATCTTTCTGATCGATGCGATGTCGTTCATTTTCCGCGCTTATCACGCGATGGCCCGCCAGCGGCCGATGTCGACCAGGACCGGGGTTCCGACCGCCGCGACTTACGTCTTCGTGAACATGCTGCGCAAGTTGCGCGATGATTTTTCGCCCGAGTATCTGGCTGCGGTTTTTGACGTGGGCGCACGCACCTTCCGCGATCAGCAGGCGGAAGCGATCACCACGATCCGAAAGTTCGACGGTAAAACCCAAACGTGGAAAGAAGTGCAGTACGGCGGCTACAAGGCAACTCGTGCGGAGATGCCGGCCGACCTCGCGCAACAGATTCCATGCATCCGTCAGGCGCTCGAAGCCTATCGCATCCCGATTCTGGGGTTGGAAGGTTACGAGGCTGACGATCTGATTGGCACGCTGGCGCGGAAAGCGGCCGCGGAATTGCATCCGGTGTTTGTGGTGTCGAGCGACAAGGATATGCTGCAACTGGTCAACGACAAGGTCCAGGTGCTGAATCCGCCGAAGGACAACCTGATTTGCGATGCGGCGAAGGTGCGGGAAATTCTGGGCGTGCCTCCGGAACAGGTGGTCGATGTGATGGCGCTGCGCGGCGACGCGATCGACAACATTCCGGGAGCGCCGGGCATTGGGGACAAGGGGTCGGTCGAGATCATTCAGCGCTTCGGCAGCGTCGAGCAGGCGCTGGAGCGTGCGGCGGAGGTGGAGAAAAAGACGTATCGAGAGTCGCTGCAGAACAACAGGGACACGATCCTTGCGAGCAAGCAGTTGGCGACGATTGATATCGACGTTCCGGTCGAACTGGATGTGGCAGCGATGAAGGCCGGAGAGCCGGACGTCGAGGCGCTGCGTTCTTTATTCACTGAGCTCGAGTTCACTTCACTGTTAAAGGAGATTCTTCCGGTTGTTGAAGTGAAAGAGGGAGACTACCGGGAGATCCGCTCGGTGCCGGAATTCGAGGAGTACATCAGTGGCTTGAGTGGCGGCGTGCCTCTTGCGATTGCCATTCCCACCGAGCACACCGAAAGCGTTGACCAAGACGACGAGGAGGCGCAACCGGCGGAGACCGGATTGCTGCCTTTGCAAGCGGTGCCCGAGGCGGATCAGAGCGCGTCCGCGTTGGGGCAGATCGCGATTTCGATCGGGCCCGGTTCGGCAGCAACTGTAATCCCGCAGGATGCGACTCTTGCAGAGCGCGTGAAACGCCTGCTCGAAGATGCGGCGGCACCGAAAGTGATTCACGATTGGAAATCGGCGCTGCACGATTTTTCCCGTCAGGGGATCGCGCTCGCCAGCGTATGGCACGACCCGATGTTGTATTCCTACCTGCTCAATCCTACCTACTCGTCGCACTCGCTGCCGGAAGTTGCGCTGCGAAGATTCAACCTGAAGCTGAGCGGCAATCTGGCGGAAGCGGCTGACGTAACGGGCAGGCTCGCGACGGCTCTTCGTAACGATGTGGAAGAGCAGGGCCTGACATCGGTGTTTGAAAGCATCGACGCTCCGCTCGTGCCAGTATTGGCGCGGATGGAACATGCGGGCGTGAAGATTGATACGGCAGCGTTGGCGCAGATGTCGGAGAAATTGCAGCGTGCGGCGGCAGTGAAGGCGCAGGACATCTACCAGCGTTGTGGACTCGAATTCAACATCAATTCGCCCAAGCAACTGGGCGATGTGCTCTTCAACAAGCTGGCGCTGCCGATGCCGGTGAAGTATGGCAAGGGAAAAAAGATTTCAACAGCCGTCGATGTGCTGGAAGGACTGGCTGAAGAGCACGAAGTTCCGCGGCTAGTGCTGGAGTATCGCCAGCTGACGAAGCTGAAGTCCACGTATGTCGACGCATTGCCGGTTCTAATTCGCAATCAGAGCGGCCGTGTGCACACCACCTTCGGGCAGACGGGGACGGCAACGGGACGGCTGTCATCGGCCAATCCGAATCTGCAGAACATTCCGATTCGAACCGAACTGGGACGAGAAATTCGCGCGGCGTTCATTGCGGAGCCTGGACACGTGCTGCTGGCGGCGGACTATTCGCAGATCGAGCTGCGGCTGCTGGCGCATTTTTCGAAAGACGAGCTGCTGGTGGAAGCGTTCCGGCGCGGCGACGACATCCATACGCTGACGGCGTCGCAAGTGTTTGGTGTGCCGCCGCTGATGGTGACGCCCGACCACCGGCGGCAGGCGAAAGTTGTGAACTTCGGCATTGTTTACGGTTTGTCGGCGTTCGGGCTCTCGCAGCAGTTGGGCATTGAACCGGGTGAGGCGAAGAGATTTATCGAAGCATATTTTGAAAAATACGCTGGCGTGCGCGCGTTCATCGACGCAACGTTGGAACAAGCAAGGCGCGATCAGAAAGTGGCGACGCTGTTCGGCCGGATTCGTCCCATCCCCGACATCAATAGTAAGAACTTAAACGTGCGCGGTTTTGCCGAGCGCACGGCGGTGAATACTCCGCTGCAGGGGACGGCCGCAGACCTGATCAAGCTGGCCATGATCCGGATTGACGAGGAGATACGAAAGCGCGGGCTCAAGTCGCGCATGACGCTACAGGTTCACGATGAGCTTGTGTTCGAGGTGCCGGATGGCGAGGTGGGCGTGATGAAGTCGCTGGTGCGTGAGCACATGGAGAAGGTGCACCCGCTCGCAGTTCCGCTGCTGGTCGAACTTGGTGTGGGGCTGAACTGGCGCGACTTAGAATAAATTCATCACGAACAGCGCCGGCAGAATCTTCCCCGCTTCGCCCCGAAAGGATTGGTCAAAGTCTGGAGCATTGGCGGGCTCTTCCGGACCAACGTAGTACGTTCGCGCGCGTCCGCGAACGTGGGCGACGAAGCTGGCCGCAGGTTCCACCACACCAGACGTTCCCACCGCCGCGAACACTGTGCAATGATCCAACGCCGCAAAAATGCGGTCCAGTTCGTAGGGCACTTCCCCGAACCAGCAGATGTGCGGGCGGATTCTGCCTCCGCATTCGCAGCGCGGCATCTCCGCTGGCGTTTCGTAGCGGGAGTCATCGGGGAACGGCGGCCGCCGGCAGGTGTCGCAACGACTCTTGAAAAGCTCGCCGTGCATGTGAACAACCCGTCGCGATCCGGCTTGTTCGTGCAGGTTGTCCACGTTCTGCGTACAGAGGAGCACGCGATCCGCGAGCATATTTTCCAGATCGGCGAGCGCGAGATGCGCGGGATTGGGCTTGGCGGCAGCTGCAACGCTCCGGCGCATGGAGTAAAAATCCCAGACCAGCGCAGGATCTCGCGCCCAGGCATGAGCCGATGCGACTTCTTCGATTCGATAGTTTCGCCACAGTCCGACCGTCCCGCGAAAGGTGGGGATGCCACTCTCGGCGCTGACGCCCGACCCGGTCAGGATGAAAACCCTGTCTTTCGGTCCGATGTGAATCATGAACTGAGTATGCGGTGGCGGAAAAT